>Ga0081455_10004932_pt1 | contig 14751 bp, 11 predicted proteins | sample TabmetS3T2R1_FD_70207 | JGI IMG/M metagenome (GOLD analysis project Ga0081455, IMG submission 70207) | Tabebuia heterophylla rhizosphere microbial communities from the University of Puerto Rico - S3T2R1 | ecosystem: Host-associated > Plants > Roots > Rhizosphere ... | reverse complement strand
AGCGTGAGGTCGGGCCCCTTCGGGGCGTCGGCGACGAAGCTTAAGGGCACGAGATCGGGCGCGCCGTGGACCCGCAACAGCGCGAGGTCGGCGTTCCTGTCCTCCGCCTGCCGGTCGGCGTCGCCATATCCGCCCACCACGATCACGTTGCAGCCGTCGGTCACCTGACGGTCGGTGAGAATGTGGCCGGCCGCGCTCACCACGATGCCGGTGCCGTACTCCACCTTGCGCCTGGGTGCCGCCCCGATCTGCGCGATGCCGGCGACACCGGGGAACGGCATGAACGTGCTCGACATCACGACCACGACGGGATCCATGATGGGCTCCATCGCCTGGTCGTAGAGCACGGTCATGCCGCGCACCTCGCCGTCCTTGATCTCGGCGCGCACGTAGAACCTCTTCAGGTTCTGCATGCCCGACAGGATGAAGAAATCCGGACGCAGCAGGTTGACCTCGAGCCTGCGCGTGGGCGGCTCCTTCTTCTGCTGCTCGTACACGGCGGCAAGCGTCGTCCCCGGCTCCCTGATCTTGAACGTCTCGATCTGAACCTGCCCTTGCGCGGAAGCCCAGCGGGTGCCGCTGCGGCCCTGGCTCTTGTTCGGCACCTGCCTGGTCGGCAGGCCGATAAGCGCACCCGTGACGGGGTCGTCGACCATGCCCCAGCCGACCTGGGCCGCCTTCGCCTTCGCCGCGGCGGCGAGCAAAGCGCGCTCCTGCGGGCTGAGGACGCCGGTTTCCTTGAACTTGCGATCGCGCTGAAACGTCTTGATCGCGGCGGTGGTCTTGTCGTTGACCTCGCCGTTGACGAGGCCGTTGTAGTCGCCGGTCCAGGCGAGGTCGAACTGGATGGCGATGCGCTCGGCGAGCGACAGCGAGGCGTCGCCTGCCGGCGCGTCCGACGTCGTCGCCCGCTTACGCGCGGCCGCAGCGGCGAGCCGAACGGCGCCTTCGCCTCTTTTCGTGGGAGTGGCATCGGGTGATTGCGCGGCAGGCCTCGTCGTGGCACCCGCTTGCGAAGCGTCGCCGTCGTGCCGACCTGTAGCCGGCAGCACGGCGAGGAGCAGAGCGACAGCGGCACCCGCGATCCGCCGCATGGAGCTTTCCTCGCGCCAAACCGTCCCCGCGCAAATCTAGCCGATGGCCGGATTTGCGCCAACGCGCAGTTGCCGCGCGTCCCTCGGCCGATGCGCCGTTCTGCGCGCGGTCAAAGGCTCGCGAGCAGCTAGTGTCCCGATTCCGAAGTTCGCATCATTGTGCGGCACCCTCGTTTGCGAACTTCGGAATCGAAGGACACTAGCAACTTATTGATCTAGTGTGGCTTTGGTTCAGAAGTCCGCATTTCGGATTCGCCGCAAGAATGATGCGGACTTCTGAACCGCCACACTAGGTCGCGTCATTGCAAAGTGGTCGCGCATGCCGATGATAGAGCCCGGCGAGAGGCCAGGATCAGCCATGCTTAGTCCGGAGGAGCTCGAACGTTACGCCCGCCACATCGTCCTGCGCGAGGTCGGCGGGCCGGGGCAGCAAGCGCTCAAGCGCGCGCGGGTGCTGGTGATCGGCGCCGGCGGGCTGGGCGCACCGGCGCTGCTCTATCTCGCCGCCGCGGGCGTCGGCGCGCTGGGGGTCATCGACGACGATACGGTCGCGCTGTCGAACCTGCAGCGCCAGGTGATCCACGGCACGCCGGAGATCGGCACGGCCAAAGTGGAGAGCGCCGCAGCGGCGATCCGCCGCCTCAATCCGCACGTCGCGGTCGAGATGCACGCGTCGCGGCTCGTTGCCGACAATGCCCTCGACCTCATCGGCCGCTACGACATCGTCGCCGACGGCTCCGATAATTTCGCCACCCGCTACCTCGTCTCCGATGCCTGCTTCTTCGCCAAGAGGCCGCTGGTCACCGCCGCCGTCGGCATTTTCGACGGTACCCTCACCACCATCCGCGCCCACGAGACCGCAGCGGACGGAACGCCCAACCCGACCTACCGCTGTCTGTTTCCCGAGCCGCCCCCGCCCGGCACCGTCCCCGCTTGCGCGGAGGCCGGCATCCTCGGCGCGCTCACCGGCGTGCTCGGCTCGCTGATGGCGCTCGAGGTCATCCGGGAGATCGTCGGCTTCGGCGAGGGCCTCCTCGGCCGGCTCATCATGTTGGACGCGCGCTCCATGCGCTTCGAGACGCTGCATTACGCATGGGATCCCGCCAATCCGCTGTCGGGCAAGCACCCGACGATCCGCGATCTGTCGGCGTACGAGGCTCGCGATCAGTCCTGAGAACGTGCCGCCGCCGCAATGGCGGCTTATTTGGCGGCCGGCGGCGATGCGGCCGGAGGCGACGCCGCGGGGCGCGACGCGGCTGGAGGCGATGCCGCTTCCTTCGTCCAGGTCGCGACCGCGGCCGTTCCCTTCACCACCGACCATTTGTTGTCGCCGGCGGTGACGATCTGGAAGCAGTTGGCCTTGGAACCCTTCCACGTGGTGCAGAAGCCCTCCTTGCTGAGCTTCCACGTGCCCTCACCCTTGGCGCCGGCGGTGCCCACCGGCTCGCGCGTCATCTTGCCGTCCGGCGTGAACACCATCTTGAACTTGATGTTCGACGGCGTCGAAGAGGTGAAGGCCTGACCGGTGAAGAAGGTCGACTGGATTTCGTTCGGCGCAAGCGTCGCAGCAAGGGCAGGCGCGGTCACGGCAACGACAGCCACGCCGGCCACGAACAGAGTACGCATCGGCGGCCTCCCTGGGATTGTCACGGCTCCACGTTACAGCGAATTGTCGCGAACCGTCGCGGCCTCCTCACAGCATGGACGGCAGGACGCGGTCCGGCGGCCGGTGTCCGTCCAGGAACGTCTTGATGTTCACGATGACCTTCTCGCCCATGTCGATGCGGCCTTCGAGCGTTGCCGAGCCCATATGCGGCAGCAGCACCACCTTGCCTGTGCGCGCGAGCTTGACCAGCTTCGGGTTCACCGCCGGCTCGTGCTCGAACACGTCGAGGCCGGCGCCCGCGATGTCGCCCGATGCGATCAGCCGCACCAGCGCGTTCTCGTCGATCACCTCGCCGCGCGCGGTGTTGACGATATAGGCCTGCGGGCGAATGAGCTTGAGCCTGCGCGCCGACAGCAAATGATAGGTCGCCGGCGTGTGCGGACAGTTGACCGAGATGATGTCCATGCGGGCGAGCATCTGATCGAGGCTCTCCCAATAGGTCGCGGCGAGCTCCTCCTCGATCTTCACCGGAAGACGGCGGCGGTTGTGGTAGTGGATCTGCAGGCCGAAGGCATGGGCGCGGCGCGCCACCGCCTGCCCGATGCGTCCCATCCCGATGATGCCCAGCCGCTTGCCCCAGATGCGGTGGCCGAGCATCCAGGTCGGCGACCAGCCGTTCCACGGCTTGTCGTCGCTCAGCACCGCGGCGCCCTCCGCCAGGCGACGCGGCACGGCGAGAATGAGCGCCATGGTCATGTCGGCGGTATCCTCGGTGAGGACGCCCGGCGTGTTGGTCACGGTGATGCCGCGGCTCAGCGCCGTCGCCACGTCGATATGGTCGACGCCATTGCCGTAATTGGCGATCAGCTTGAGCTTGTCGCCCGCTTTGCTGAGCACCGACGCGTCGATACGGTCCGTGACAGTGGGCACCAGCACGTCGGCGCTCTTCACCGTCTCGGCCAGTTGCGCCGGGGTCATCGGTTTGTCGTCGAGGTTGAGTCTGGCATCGAAGAGTTCCCGCATGCGGGTCTCGATGCTGTCGGGGAGCTTGCGCGTGACGACGACCAGGGGCTTTTTGCGCTGCGTCATGGTTCGACCCTAGCCAGCCCGCGACCCGCGACGGGATGTTCCTCCGTTCAGGTCTCCTTAACCACCGTGCCCGACACTGGTGATCCGATTCCGAAGTTCGTCTGTACTCGCGGCACGTTCGGATACGAACTTCGGAATCTAAGGATCACCAGTAACTCTATGGTTCTAGTGCCCCTTTTGAACCCGAAGTTCGCGATCGCATTTGCCGCACGGGTGCGCGAACTTCGGGTTCGGGGCACTAGTGTTCCTTCGACGCGGGCCGGGTCGCACGTCCCTCTGTGACAGACGTCCTCTGTAACAGATGGAGGTGTGAAGACAAGCGCCCGCGCGCAGCCGTCATTGGGCCGCCGCCGCGGCCCGATCGTTATCGCTTTCGTTCCGGCGCAGTGCACGGATGAGTTCGACGTACCGCTCCCCGATCGCCGGATGTTTGCTGGCCGTCGCCGTGCTGGCGGCGCTCGCTTGCGCCTCCTCCGCGCGGGCGGCGGGGGAAACCGCCGTCGGTCCCAAGAGCGGGCTGCCGATGCCGCGCTTCGTCAGCCTCAAGCCCGATCGCGTCAATGTGCGCGGCGGACCGACCCGCGACCACGAGGTGACCTTCGTCTATACCCGCGCCGGCCTGCCCGTGGAGATCACCGCCGAGTCCGACAATTGGCGACGGATCCGCGACTGGGAAGGATCGGAGGGCTGGGTCTACCACTCGCTGCTGTCAGGACGGCGCACCGCCGTCGTCATGCCCAAGGACAAGAACCAGCTGGTGGCGCTCTACGACCGAGGCGACAGCAATGGCGTGGTGGTCGCGCAATTGCAGGCAGGCGTGCTCGCCGCAGTCAAGCGCTGCACGGGAAGCTGGTGCCGCGTCGTCGGAGCGGGCTTCGACGGCTGGGCGGTGCAGGAGCAGCTGTGGGGGGTCTACCCGAACGAAAAGGTGGAGTAGCTCGCGCGGCGCTCAGCGCCCCTTGCGGCGCAGGCGAACCACGACGTCGATGCGCGCGACCTCGTAGCCGTCCGGCGGGATCGGCGTCTTGCCGACCACCACGTCGGCGTCGGGAATGTCGAGCAGATCGTTCTCGCCCTCGATGAAGAAATGGTGGTGCTGCGATACGTTGGTGTCGAAATACGTCTTCGAGCCGTCGACCGCGACCTGGCGCAGCAATCCGACGTCGGTGAACTGGTGCAGCGTGTTGTAGACGGTGGCGAGCGAGACCGGGACCTTGGCTTTGGTCGCCTCCTCGTACAGCATCTCGGCGGTGATGTGCCGATCGCCCTTGCCGAACAGGATCCATCCGAGCGCCATGCGCTGGCGGGTCGGGCGCAAGCCCACGTCGCGGAGCATGGATTTCACATCGTGCCATGGACAACCGGTGAGTGCGGAACGCGGCGCTACGCTGGCGAGCCGGTCGGTGCTCTCCGTATCGGTGAAAACGATGGTGCGCGACGGCGTCATGGGCACACTTGGACCTTCTGATAGTCTACCACGCAAACAATTGTTGCGTTTGTAACATATGGCCCCGAAGATGCAACTCCCTCGCAACAACACTGGGGCAATTCTAATCTGGCGAAATCGGCGGCCAGACGGTATTGGCCAAGGGCGCGCGCGGCTGGCTTTGCCCCCCGGGCCGCCTATGTTAGGAGTTCCAGGTTTTTCAGGGTGGATCAGGCGGCCAGGATAGGGACGCGGATGGAGAACCGGCGCAGCAGCTTCGGATACGATGACCTATTGGCCTGTGCGCGGGGCGAGCTGTTCGGCGCCGGCAATGCCCAGCTGCCGCTTCCGCCCATGCTGATGTTCGATCGCATCTCCGAGATCGCCGAAGCCGGGGGCGAATACGGCAAAGGCCTGGTCCGCGCGGTGCTCGAGCTCAAGCCCGACCTCTGGTTCTTTCCCTGCCATTTCAAGGGCGATCCGGTCATGCCCGGCTGCCTCGGCCTCGACGCGCTGTGGCAACTGCTCGGCTTCTTCCTGGGCTGGCTCGGGGCGCCCGGCAAGGGCCGCGCGCTCGGGCTCGGCGAGCTGAAATTCTCCGGCCAGGTGCTTCCGACCGTCAAGAACGTCGTCTACGGCATCGACATCAAGCGCGTCATGCGCAGCAAGCTCGTACTCGGCATCGCCGACGGCTGGTTGTCGGCGGACGGATCGATCATCTACCGGGCCATCGACCTCAAGGTCGGTCTGTTCCGCGACGAAGTGATGCAGCCGAGCGGGGGCTGACGGCGGCGGCCGCGCCCTGCGCGCGATCGAGATGCGGACGAGGCATTCATGAGGCGGGTCGTCGTCACCGGGATGGGCATCGTCTCGTCCATCGGCAACAACACCCAGGAGGTGCTGGCGAGCCTGCGCGAGGCCAAGTCGGGCATTTCGCGCGCCGACAAATACGCCGAGCTCGGGTTCCGCTGCCAGGTGCACGGTGCGCCCACCCTCAACGCCGAGGAGGCGGTCGACCGCCGCGCCATGCGCTTCCTGGGCGGCGGCGCGGCCTGGAACCATGTCGCCATGGAGCAGGCGATCCGCGACGCCGGCCTCGAGGAGGCAGACATCTCCAACGAGATGACCGGCATCATCATGGGGTCGGGCGGGCCGTCGACGCGCGCCATCGTCGAGGCTGCCGACACCGCGCGCAACAAGAGCCCGAAACGCGTCGGCCCCTTCGCGGTGCCCAAGGCGATGTCGTCGACCGCTTCGGCGACGCTCGCCACCTGGTTCAAGATCAAGGGCGTCAACTATTCCATCTCGTCGGCGTGCGCGACCTCGAACCACTGCATCGGCAACGCGGCGGAAGTGATCCAGATGGGCAAACAGGACGTGGTCTTCGCCGGCGGCTGCGAGGAGCTCGACTGGACGCTGTCCGTGCTGTTCGACGCCATGGGCGCCATGTCCACGGCCTTCAACCAGACTCCGAGCAAGGCGTCGCGCGCCTACGACGTCGATCGCGACGGCTTCGTCATCGCCGGCGGCGCGGGTGTGCTGGTGCTGGAAGAGCTCGAGCATGCCAAGGCGCGCGGCGCACGCATCTATGCCGAGGTCGCGGGCTACGGCGCCACCTCCGACGGCTTCGACATGGTGGCGCCGTCGGGCGAAGGCGCAGTGCGCTGCATGCGCATGGCGCTCAACGGGGTCAAGGCGCCGGTCGACTACATCAACCCGCACGCGACCTCGACGCCGATCGGCGACCTCAAGGAGATCGAGGCCATCCGCGAGGTGTTCGGCGACAAGTGCCCGCCGATCGCGGCGACCAAATCGCTCACCGGGCACTCGCTCGGCGCCGCCGGCGCGCAGGAGGCGATCTACTGCCTGCTCATGATGAACAACGGCTTCATCTGCGAAAGCGCCCATATCGAGACGCTCGATCCGGCTTTCGCCGACATGCCGATCCTGCGCGAGCGGCGAGACGACGTGAAGCTCGGCTGCGTGCTGTCGAACTCCTTCGGCTTCGGCGGCACCAATGCCTCGGTGGTGTTAAAGCGGCTCGATGCCTGAAGGTTCGCAATGAAGTTTGCCGGGTGTCTCGCGAGCGGGGTGACGGACAACAGGAGGATGGCGGGTTGAACGCGATGACGCCTTTGATGCAAGGCAAGCGCGGGCTGATCATGGGGGTCGCGAACGACCACTCCATCGCCTGGGGCATTGCCAGAACGCTCGCCGCGCAGGGCGCGACGCTGGCCTTCACCTATCAGGGCGAGGCGCTGGGCCGGCGCGTCAAGCCGCTGGCGGAATCGGTGGGTGCGTCGCTGCTGCTGCCGTGCGACGTCGAGCAGATCGCCTCGGTCGACGCCGTGTTCACCGCCATCGCGGAGAAGTGGGGCTCGCTCGACTTTCTCGTCCACGCCATCGCATTTTCCGACAAGAACGAGCTCAGGGGCCGTTACGCCGACACCACGCGCGAGAACTTCGCGCGCACCATGATCATCTCGTGTTTCTCGTTCACGGAAGTGGCGAAGCGCGCCGCATCCCTGATGCCCGCTGGCGGCGCGATGCTGACGCTGACCTACAACGGCGGCCAGCGCGCGATGCCCAACTACAACGTCATGGGGGTCGCCAAGGCCGCGCTCGAGGCGTCGGTGCGCTACCTCGCGGTCGATTTCGGGCCGGCCGCCATCCGCGTCAATGCCATCTCGGCCGGACCGATCCGAACGCTTGCCGGCGCCGGCATCACCGACGCGCGACAAATGTTCGCCTTCCAGCAACGCCATTCGGCGCTACGCCGCGGCGTGACGCTCGACGAGATCGGCGGCGCCGCGCTCTATCTCCTCTCCGATCTCTCGACCGGCGTCACCGGCGAGGTTCACTTCGTCGATTCCGGCTACAACGTCATCGCCATGCCGCACCCGGCCTCGCTCAAGGACGAGACCGCGGCGAACGAGCGGGCGATCGCGAAGGACGCGGCGCAGTAGCCCCGCATGCAGCGGCTCGTGGCGCGGGCGTGTTGATGGAAAGCTGATCCGCATTGACGCCGACCGCTCCCGTGGCCGGGCTGCCGGACGGCCCCCAGTGGCCGCAATCTAGATCAGGTCTAATCGTATTGCCTGCGGCTCCCGATAATAATATCTAATAACGGTGATCACCTTGCGGCAGTTGCGATATCTCGGCGCCTTGGCCGAGCACGGCCATTTTGGCCGGGCGGCCGAGGCCTGCGCGGTCACACAACCCGCGCTGTCGATGCAGATCCGAGACCTGGAGAGGTTCCTCGGCGTGGAGCTGGTGGAGCGGCGCCCGGGGGAGATCGCGCTGACCGAGATCGGCCTTGAGGTGGCCCGGCGCGGCGAGCGCATCCTCGCGGCGTCCCGCGATCTCGTCGACTTGGCACGTCACCGCAGCCGCGTGCTCCACGGACGGCTGACGCTCGGGATCATCCCGTCGCTCGCGCCCTATGTATTGCCGCGGATTCTGCCGCCGTTGCAGCACCAATACCCGGAGCTGCGCCTGGAGCTGCGGGAAACGCAGACCAAGATGCTGATCGAAGAGCTGGTGCGGGGAACGCTCGACGTGGTGATGCTGGCGCTACCGGTGTCGGAGGCCGAGGTCGAGACCATCCGGCTGTTCGACGATCCGTTTCTGTTCGCCGTGCCGGCCGACGATCCGCGGCCGAAAACATTCCGTGTGAGTGCCAGCGATATCGACCCGCAGCGGTTGATCTTGCTGGAGGAGGGCCATTGCCTGCGCGACCAGGCGCTGGCGTATTGCGCCGACACCCGGCGCGATCACGCCGGCGGCTCCATGGGGCTGGGGGCGACGAGCCTCACCACCGTGATGCAGATGGTTGCAAACGGCTACGGCGTCACGCTGGTCCCCGAAGTCGCCGTCGATGTCGAGGTGCGGGACGAGCGGGTGAAGCTTTTGCGGTTCGCGCCGCCGCAGCCCGGCCGGACCGTCGGGCTCGCCTGGCGCCACACGTCTCCGCGCAAGGTCGATTTCGTGGCGCTCGGACAGATCGTCACCGAGACGCTGGCCGCGGACGCGAAGGCGCCCGCGGCGCACGGTGGCCGTGCCAGGGCGCGCAACGCCTAGCGCGTGATCCCGAAAAGTGGGAACCGGTTTTCGGAAAGATCACGCGCAAACAAATAGGCGCCGCGGCAACTCTCTGACCTCCGGGCGGGCGCCCGCCCAAAACGAAGGGGCGGCACTGGGCCGCCCCTCGACGCTGCGTGAAAAGGCGCGCCGGACCTATTCGCCCCCGGCCGCTGCTTCGCGCTGCTGGTCGCCGCGCTGCTGCTCGGCCTCCGCCTTCTGCTTGGCCTCGAGATCCTCGCCGGTCGCCTGGTCGACGACCTTCATCGACAGGCGCACCTTGCCGCGCTCGTCGAAGCCGAGCAGCTTGACCTTGACCTTGTCGCCTTCCTTGACGACGTCGGTGACCTTCTGCACCCGGCGCGGCGCCAGCTGGCTGATATGCACGAGGCCATCCTTGGCGCCGAAGAAGTTCACGAAGGCGCCGAAGTCCATCACCTTGACCACGGTGCCCTCGTAGATGTGACCGACCTCGGGCTCGGACGCGATCGACTTGATCCAGTTGATCGCCGCCTTCATCGCATCGCCGTTGGCGGACGCCACCTTCACCGTTCCGTCGTCGGCAATGTCGATCTTGGCGCCGGTCTTCTCCACGATCTCGCGGATCACCTTGCCGCCGGACCCGATCACCTCGCGAATCTTGTCGACCGGGATGTTGAACACCTCGATGCGCGGGGCGTGCTCGCCGAGCTGGTCGCGGTGCTGGGCCAGGGCCTTCGACATTTCGCCCAAGATGTGCATGCGCCCTTCCTTCGCCTGGCCGAGCGCGACGCGCATGATCTCCTCGGTGATGCCGGCGATCTTGATGTCCATCTGCAGCGAGGTCACGCCTTCCAGCGTGCCCGCCACCTTGAAGTCCATGTCGCCGAGATGGTCCTCGTCGCCGAGGATGTCTGAGAGCACCGCGAAGCGCTCGCCCTCCTTGATGAGCCCCATGGCGATGCCGGCGACAGGCCGGCGCAGCGGCACGCCCGCGTCCATCAAGGCAAGCGAGGAGCCGCACACCGTCGCCATCGACGATGAGCCGTTCGACTCGGTGATCTCCGAGACGACGCGGATCGTGTACGGGAATTCGTGGTGCGGCGGCAGCACCGCCCGGATAGCGCGCCAGGCGAGCTTGCCGTGGCCGATATCACGCCGCTTGGGGGCGCCGACGCGGCCCGTCTCGCCGACGCTGTAGGGCGGGAAATTGTAGTGCAGCAGGAAGGTCTCCTTGTAGGTGCCTTCCAGCGAGTCGATGTACTGCTCGTCGTCGCCGGTACCGAGTGTCGCCACCACGAGCGCCTGTGTCTCGCCGCGGGTGAACAGCGCCGAGCCGTGCGTGCGCGGTAGGAACGCCGCTTGCGCCACGATCGGCCTGACCGTCTTCAGGTCGCGGCCGTCGATGCGCTGGCCGGTGTCGAGGATGTTCCAGCGCACGATCTTGGCCTGCAGGTCGTGGAACACCGAGCTGATCTTCTCGGGGTCGAAGCGCGGCGCCTCGCCCTCCGGGGCGAGCGCGTGCATCACCTTGGCGCGCGCCGCGTCGACCGCCTCATAGCGCTCCTGCTTCACCGTCTTGGTGTAGGCGGCGCGCAGGTCTTGCTCGGCGATCTCCAGCACGACCTTCTCGATCTCGCTCACGTCCGGCTGCTGGATGTTGCGTGGCTCCTTGGCGGCTTTCTCGGCAAGCCGGATGATGGCGTCGATGACCGGCTGGAAATGCCTGTGGCCGTGCATGACGGCGCCGAGCATCACTTCCTCGCTGAGCTCCTTGGCTTCCGACTCCACCATCAGCACCGCGTCCGACGTGCCGGCCACGACGAGATCGAGGCTTGAGCCTTCCTGCTCCGGGATGGTCGGATTGAGGCGGTATTCGCCGTTGACATACGCGACGCGCGCTGCGCCGATCGGCCCCATGAACGGCGCGCCCGACAGCGTCAGTGCTGCTGAGGTCGCCACCATGGCGACGATGTCGGGATCGTTCTCGAGATCGTGCGACAGCACCGTGATGATCACCTGCGTCTCGCAGCGCCAGCCTTCCGCGAACAGCGGCCGGATCGGCCGGTCGATGAGACGCGAGACCAGCGTCTCTTTTTCGCTGGGGCGTCCTTCGCGCTTGAAATAGCCGCCGGGGATGCGCCCGGCTGCAAAGGCTTTCTCCTGGTAGTCGACGGTGAGCGGCAGGAAGTCGACGCCGGGCCTCGGCTCCTTGGCGGCCACGACCGTGGCCAGCACCGTGGTCTCGCCGTAGGTGGCGAGCACGGCCCCGTCGGCTTGCCGCGCCACGCGGCCGGTCTCCAGCACGAGCTTGCGGCCCGCCCAGTTCAGTTCTTCACGTTGGATATCGAACATCTTTCGTCTTTCTCACACGTAGTGGGCTACGTGCACGACGCCATGAGCAAGACGGCGGGATGCTTTCAGGTGATGTCGGGCCGGCGACGCGCGCTGGCTCGAAAGCAAAGCATCCGGCGATCCTGCCATGGCGACCTGCCAAGCCCCGGACAGGGCGCCCGACCATTCGGACGCCCGAAGCCCATCGCAACGGCCCTCTACCGTTCCACGATGGGAAGTGCCGGCAACGCGGCGATCTTCTCCTGCCTGCCGGAACGGCCCCGGAAGCCTCCCAACCTCCGGAACCACTTTTGCGCCTGACCTTATCCAAGAAGTCTGCGACCTTTGGGATCAGGCGTCTTGCGTCAGCGGCGGATGCCGAGACGCTCGATCAAAGTCTTGTAGCGGCCCTCGTCCTTCGACTTCAGATAGTCGAGGAGCGAGCGGCGCTGCGAAACCATCTTGAGCAAGCCCCGCCGCGAATGGTTGTCCTTGACGTGGCTCTTGAAGTGCTCGGTTAGATTATTGATGCGCTCGGTCAGGATGGCGACCTGAACCTCGGGCGAACCCGTATCGCCGGACTTTTGTGCATAATCCTTAAGGAGCGCCTGTTTGCGCTCGGCCGTGATCGACATCGGTGATCCTTCTGCTTGGCCTTCGGTTCTTCAAAATCGGTGTCGACGAAGCGAAAGCTCAGGGGTCGAAAAGGCCAGGCCGGGATGTCGTCCAGCCGGGTCTTGCGAACGCCGGTCAAAACCGGCGGGCGCTATATGCACGAAAAGGCATCGGAAGTCAGCAGTCAGGGATCAGAATTCAACGGCCAAAAAGGCCTGATTGCTGACACCTGATCCCTGATCCCCGTCAGAAACAGGCGATGAACTCGCGAAAAACCCAGCCCTCCCGGCCCGCAGCCATCCCCACCGTGACGGTGATGCGGGCCCAGGAGCGGCCGCGCTGGTCGACCGTCTGCTCGAGGATGCGCACCGTCTGGCCGTTGGCAAGCTGGCCGATGATGGCGCCGTTGGGGCTGGCCCTGAGGTTGAGCGGCGTTGTCGTTGGATCGTTGACCACGCACCGCGTCGGCGGTTGCTGCGCCGCCGCGCTGCTCAACGCAACGAGCCAAGCGACACCCGCAGCGGCAAACGGGCTCACTCCCGGCGAGCCGGCGCGAAGCGACGGCCAACGACACTGAACCATCATGGCCCGCTCCGGATGCCTTTGGCCTCCGCCTCGGCCGTGAGCTGCACGGCGTCAGCCGGCAGGAGGAAGCGCTGCTCCACGAGCCTGAAGGCCGCCGCCTTCACGGCCGCCACATAGGCGTCCTTGGTCGGATAGCGCTCCTCGATGGAGAGGCGCGGATCGTTCGCTCTCAGCCGCTCTTCCTTGGTGGCCGCGAACGGGATGAAGCTGCCGCTGAGCGAGCAAAAGCCGTTCTCGAAGAAGCCGGCGCGGCCGAGGTTCCAGCCGGTGTAGGTTCCAATCGGCACCTGCAAGTGCAGCGAACGGACGCCGCCAAGATCGTTGCCGTCCTTGTCCACCTGCGGCACCAGCACCGCATACTGCGCTGCCGAGGCGCGCGGCGGCTCGCGCGTGATGATACCGGACGAGTCGGCCGCCCGGAACTGCTTACCGAAGTCCAGCACGTGCAGGGGATTGTGCACGCCGAGAAAGCGCACCTCGGGCCGTTTCACGCCCCCATACGCGTTGGCCGGGATCGGCGGGAAGCGCACCTGGTCGGGCGCCACCAGGGTTCGGTCGGCGATGGTCGGCACGACGCTCGCGGGCGGCAGCTTGTTCTCGGTCATCCACAGCGTCAGCGCGCTGAGCAGCGCCCGCATCGTCCACAATTGCGGATTGGGATTGGGTTGCTGCTGACAGAAGCCGAACGGCTCCTCGGTCGGCAGCCGCGACGGAACGGCATGTTGCGTCGACGCCATGATGTAGGTGCGGACATTCTCGGGGTCGGCGACGTCGAACTGGCCGAGCGGATCGGTGAGGCCGAGCGATTGCCGCCCCTCCCAGATTTCCAGCGCTGTCGCCGCGTGGAAGATGCGCGGGCAGGTATTGGTCGCGCTGCACCGGTCGAGCAGGCCCTGTTCGCGGTTGGTGAAGGGATCGTTCTGCCGCGCATACGTGAAGGGGAAATCGTAGGCCGGGAACAGATGGTCCACCTGGTCGCCCCAGCCCCGCCCCGGCTGGCCGAAGCGCACGTTGATCGGTATCAGCGCGCCGCCGATATGCACGTAGGCTGCCTCATAGGCGATGCGCTTTGCTTCGTCCTGGTTGAAGCCCAGATGCAGCAGAGTGCGCAGGAAGCGGCCCGACTGCGACGAGCCCATGAGCAGCGCCTTGGCGCCGCGGCGGTAGATGGGGTTGGCCGTGCCGGCCTCGTCCTTCTCTTCGTGCTTGAAGAACGCCGCGAGGTCGCGCGTTGCCGCAAGCCCGAGGCCGAGCACCAGCGGGTCCTTGGCGCGATAGACGAGCTCGTAGAGCTTGCCCGGCTCGAAGCCGGCCTGATAGCAGATCTTGGTGTCGTCCTTGGCGGGCTCGCCGCCGTCCGGGCAGGCGCCAAACGACCACTCGCTATTGGGGATCTCGACCCGCGGCTCGTTCTGCTTGGCGCGCACCGTCAGCGTCGGCAGGAAGTCCTCGGCAAGCGGCTTGCGATTGTCGGAATCGACCGTCGGGTAGCTCGCATGCGTGAGCTGCGTGAACCAGCCGCTCGACAGATTGAGCGTCCTGGTCGGCCCGGCGCGCGCGAGGAGCTCGGCGCGCACGACGCCGGTGACGGGTGAGCCGACGGCATTCTTGGCCACCGGCACTTTCAGTGTCACGCGGCTGCCGCCCGGCAGCACGTCGGCCTGCCAACCAAACCACACAACCGTATAGCCTTCGCGCATCATGAAGCCGTCGCCGGGCGACTGCACGGTGTTGATGTCGTTGAGGCTCGGCGCGATGCCGGCATTGAACGAGAAAAGCCCGCCCTTGTTGCCGCGGTTCACGATGTTGAAGAACAAGACGCCATTGCCCTTGGCCACATCCTTGGGACGCAGGATGTCGATGTCGGTCACGTATTCGACTTTGCCGCGGGCGTTCTTGGGCGCGAGCTCGATGTCCTGGATGACGGCGTTGAGGGGATCTTT
>Ga0081455_10004931_pt1 | contig 14754 bp, 9 predicted proteins | sample TabmetS3T2R1_FD_70207 | JGI IMG/M metagenome (GOLD analysis project Ga0081455, IMG submission 70207) | Tabebuia heterophylla rhizosphere microbial communities from the University of Puerto Rico - S3T2R1 | ecosystem: Host-associated > Plants > Roots > Rhizosphere ... | reverse complement strand
GGAGGAGAAATTTGCCGAGGCCTCGAGGCGTTTTCATGCTCACGTGAACAATTCACCGTTGGCAGCCATCGAGTTCGATACTGAGTTCCGCATAACCGCCTGGTCTGAGGGCGCCGAGCGCATGTTCGGCTGGAGCGCCGCGGAAACCCTGGGGAAGCGGGTTAAAGACCTGCGGTGGGTTCACGAAGCTGATGTGGATGGCGTCGACGGGATCTGCAGGGAAATGCTCACCGGCCAGGGTTTGAGATACAACCACGTCAATCGCAACTACCGGAAGGACGGCTCGGTCATCGAATGCGAATGGTATAACTCAGTGCTTCGGGACGCGAATGGGAAGATGGTATCCCTTAATTCGCAGGTCCTGGATGTCACCGAACGCAAGAGGGCTGAGGAGGCGTTGAGAGAGAGAGAACAACGGTACCGAGCCCTCACAGAACTCTCTCCGCAGCACGTTTTCATGACCAGCCCTGACGGCTACGTCACTTACGTCAACCAGCACGGGCAGGAATATACCGGTCGCACGCTCGCGGAAATGCAAGGCGACGGCTGGGCGGAGTGCGTTCATCCGGAGCACCGCGAGCGCGTCTTCAACATCTGGAAGACAGCGGTTCGGGAAGTTTCCGAATACGGCGTTGAATTTCCGTTCCTCTACCACGACGGCACGTATCGCCGGTTCTACGCGCGCGCTTTGCCGGTTATGGACGACGTGGGCGCCGTCGCATATTGGATCGGCACGGCCATCGATGTCGAAGACCTCAAGCGGGCGGAAGATGAGTTGCGCAAGAGCGAGGAACGCTTCCGCGCCATCGTCAGCCAGGCCACGGCGGGCATCGTAGAGACCGACCTGACGGGCCGGCTCATCTTCGCCAACCAGCGGTTTTGCGAGATCGTCGGTTACAGCGGGGACGAGTTGCGCGCGCTGCGGATGCACGACATCACGCACCCCGACGACCTGCCGGAGAGCGTCGAACTGTTCAGCCGATTGGCCGAGGGCGGCCCCGACTTCGTCGTCGAGAAGAGGTACGTCCGCAAAGACGGGGGCGAGGTGTGGGTCAACAACAGCGTCAACGCGGTGCGCGACGCGGAGGGCCGGGTCAGGAGCATCGTGGCTGTGTCGCTGGATATAACTGAGCGCAGGCGGGCCGAAATGGCGTTGGCGGAGGCGCTCGCCCTGAACCGCACGATCACCGATAACACGCAATCCTGCCTGTGGATGATGGATGCGCAGGGGCGCGGCACGTTTGCCAATCACGCGAGTGAACGCGTCAGCGGCTTCAAGCCCGAAGAGTTAATTGGTCAGGTGCTGCACGAAAAAGTTCACCACACGCATCCGGACGGAACGCCTTTTCCGATTGAGGAGTGCCCGCTCGATAGAGCGCTGCCGCTTCAGGAAGCGGTAGTCGGGTACGAGGACGTGTTCGTTCACAAGGACGGCCATTTCTAGCCGGTACGCTGCGCCGGCCGCCCGATCATCGTGAATGGGGCGCCGATTGGCACGGTTATCGAGGTGCAGGACATCACCGAGGAGAGGAGCGCCGCGGCCGAGCGCGAGCGATTGCTCGAAGAAGAGCGACGGCACGGGCGGAATTTGCAGCGACTCAACGCCGCCTCAGTCGCCATCAACGCGGCGACATCGATCGAAGAAGTCGTCCGCCTGATCAACGAGAAGGCGCGGGAGTTGACCGGCGCGAGGATGGCCGTCGTCAACCTGGTTCACGGCGGCGATTGGAAGCGGTCGCGGACTGCGCCGTCTTTGTCCGGCGAATACGCGGCGTGGGGCGATTACGACGCGCAAGTGACCGGCGAGGGCATTTACAATTTGGTCGCCCGCGAGAAACGGACGATGCGAATGACGCAGGCCGAGTTGGAGTCGCATCCGGCGTGGCGCGGTTTCGGCGCCGAAGCCGGCAAACACCCGCCGCTGCGCGGGTGGATGGCCGCGCCGCTCCTGGGCGGCGACGGCGAGTGCATAGGCGTCGTGCAGCTTTCCGACAAATGGATAGGCAGTGAGGCAGGCGAGTTCTCCGAATCCGACGAAGCTTTGCTGTGGCAGCTTGCGCAAGTGGCCTCGGTCGCGCTCGAAAATCAGCAGCTTTACGAGCAGGAGCAGGAGGCGCGCCAGATGGCCGAGCAGGCCACGCGCGCGAAAGATGAATTCCTCGCCGTGGTTTCGCACGAATTGCGTTCGCCGCTCAACGCGATCCTCGGCTGGAACCGTTTGTTGCGCTCGCGGCGAGGCGACGACCCGCAAATCGCGCGGGTGACTGAGACCGTCGAGAGCAGTGGTAAAGCGCAACTGCGACTGATCGAAGACTTGCTCGACACGGCCCGCATCATCAGCGGCAAGATGAGGCTGGAGACCCGGCCGGTCGAACTCGTGGAGGTGATAGCGTCGGCGCTCGACGCCGTGCGCCCGGCGGCCGACAGCAAAGGCATCGTCATCGTCCCGGAGTTTAGCCTTGAAGCCGGTCAGATGTCTTATCAGATCACCGGCGACCCCGACCGCTTGCAGCAGGTCGTCTGGAATCTGGTGTCGAACGCCATCAAGTTCACGCCCGACGGGGGGCGGGTATGGGTCGAACTCAGGCGCGGCGGCTCCGGCGCGCAGATAATCGTGCGAGATACCGGTCAGGGCATCAGCTCTGACCTGCTGCCTTACGTCTTCGACAGGTTCAAACAGGGCGACTCCTCCGTCTCGCGGCGTTTCGGAGGTTTGGGGCTAGGCCTCGCGCTGGTCAAGCATTTAGTCGAGCTTCACGGTGGCAGTGTGACGGTGGAGAGCCCCGGAGAAGGCCAGGGCGCGACCTTCACCGTCAGCCTGCCGGCGCCCGCCGTCAAAGGGGACGTGGAGGCGAAGAGTCGTGGAGAATGGGAAACGGTCGTTGCTCGGCCGGCGCTCCACGATCTGCAACCCGCATCACTCGGTGGCGTACGCGCGCTGGTGGTAGAGGATGAGGCCGGCGCGCGCGAACTGATTACTCTCGCGCTCGAACAAGAAGGGGCGCTGGTCACTGGCGTGGATTCCGCCGCCGCCGCGCTCGCCGCGCTCGAATCACAGTTCGAAGGCGGGGCGGCTCGCGCTCCGTTCGACGTGCTGATCAGCGATATTGGGATGCCAGACGCGGACGGCTACGAATTGATTCGACGCGTGAGGGCTCACGCGGACGAGCGCGTGAGCCACATCAGCGCCGTCGCTCTCACGGCTTACGCTCGCACTGAAGATCGGTTGCAGGCTTTGCAGGCGGGCTTTCAGATGCATGTCCCCAAGCCTGTTGACGAAGCGGAGTTGACAACGGTGATCGCGGCGCTGACTGGTCGAACACCGGGCCAGACTTGAGAATCTTTTGCGCCGCAATGGATTTTCACTCGAGGAAGCCGCCGGGCGTCAGTGATATGGCGAGATTGCTCAACCCGGCCTAGAGATTTACCTGTGATCGGAAGGATCTGAAACCGTAAGTTCCATCTACAGCGCGAGGACGCGCTGTAGATGGAGTAGGTGACCTCAGCGTCCGTAGAGCGACACTCTCGGTCGCGCGCCACGCCGCCATCGGGCTTTGCTGTAGAGGAATTCGACGCTGCTGATCACCCGGTCGTTACCGCGCAGGTCGATGGCCCGCGTCTGGCCGCCGGCCTGGATGTAGTCGCGAACCTCGACTTCTTCACTCGTGCCGTTCGCGTAACGGACCACCACGCGCTGGAACTCGACCGGGGCGCCCGCGACGCGAAGCTGAATGCTTCGAAATCTGCCTTCAGATCGGCCTATCGCAATTGTGTCACGATCCCTCTGGCCGTCCACCGTCGTCTGTCCGAGCAGGACCCAGGGACCGGGCCTTGGCGCAATGAATTTCTCTCCGTAGAGCGTCACTCTCGGTCGCGCGCTCGGCCGCCAGCTCCCTTTGCCGTAGAAGAATTCGACGCTATTGATCACGCGGTCAGCGCCTCGCAAGTCGATGGCCCGCGTCTGGCCGCCGGCGGGAATGCGCTCGCGAACCTCGACCTCTTCATTCGCGCCGTTCCCGAAACGAACTACTACGCGATAAAACTCGACCGGGGCGCCAGTTACGCGAAGCTGAATGCTGCGAAATGTGCCTTCGGCTCGGCCTAGCGCGATAGTGTCACGATCCCTCTGGCCGTCCACCGTCGTCTGTCCTAGCACAACCCAGCGTCTAGCCCCTTGAGCAAAGGCCGCATTGCTGACGCTCATCAGAAACAAGAAAGCCAATATGATTCGCGTAATCCTTGATGTTGACATAATTTTCTCCTTGAAAGATCGATTCTCTCCTAAACTGTTCAATCTGCTTTTCAATACAACTAAAATTTGTCGTCGATAATTAGTTTTGCATATCTTATGCCAATGTACCGCGGCGCCTCTCTCTCAACATAAGGCGCTGTGATTCAATGGTTTCCGGCATTGTTCGTCTACACGCATAGATCGGGCGTAACAACCCAGGATACGATGTGGTATAGAGGAATGTCGGAACGGTATGGAATCGAGGCAGATAATATAATGGACTCATCACCTGGTTGGCAATTCTGGATCGACCGCGGCGGCACCTTCACTGACATCGTCGCGAAGCGCCCCGACGGCTCGCTCGTCACTCACAAGCTGCTGTCGGAGAACCCCGAACATTACGGTGACGCCGCGGTGGCGGGCATCCGCCGACTGCTCGGCGTCGGGGACGGCGCGCCTATTCCGGTCGAGCGGATCGAGTCGGTGAAAATGGGAACCACGGTCGCCACAAACTCTTTGCTTGAGCGTAAGGGCGAGCCGACGGCGCTCTTCATCACGAAAGGCTTCGGCGATGCGCTGCGAATCGCCTATCAAAACCGACCTCGCATCTTCGACCGCGAAATTCGCCTGCCCGAGCTGCTGTATAAAAAAGTAGTCGAAGTGAACGAGCGCGTCGGCGCGCATGGCGCGGTCGTGGCGCCGCTCGACGAGCGAAGCGCGCAGGCGGATCTTGAAGCCGCATACGCCGAGGGCTTCCGCAGCGTCGCCATCGTCTTTATGCACGGCTATCGCTTTCCGGAACACGAGCGACGCGTCGCCGAGATGGCGATCGAGACCGGATTCACGCAGGTGTCGGTCTCCCATCAGGTCAGCCCTCTGATGAAGTTCGTGTCGCGCGGCGACACTACGGTGGTCGACGCATACCTGTCGCCGATTCTCCGGCGCTATGTCGATCAGGTGGCCGGCGAGTTGCCCGGCTCACGCCTGATGTTCATGCAGTCGAACGGCGGGCTTGCCGACGCGCGTCGCTTCCAGGGCAAGGACTCCATCCTGTCCGGCCCGGCGGGCGGCATCGTAGGCATGGCGCGGGTGTCGGAGATGGCCGGATTCACGAAGGTGATCGGCTTCGACATGGGCGGCACGTCCACCGACGTCTCACATTACGCCGGCGAACTCGAGCGCGAGTTCGAGACGCAGGTGGCCGGCGTGCGCATGCGCGCCCCGATGTTGTCGATCCACACCATCGCGGCCGGCGGCGGCTCGATCCTGCATTTCGACGGCCAACGCTATCGCGTCGGCCCGGATTCGGCCGGCGCCGATCCCGGCCCCGCCTGTTACCGGCGCGGCGGGCCGCTGACGGTCACCGACTGCAACGTCATGCTGGGTAAGATCCAGCCCGAATATTTCCCAAAAGTGTTCGGGCCGAATGGAGACCAATCTCTTGACGTCGAGGTAGTCCGCGAGAAGTTCGCTCAGCTTGCCGCCGAGATCGAGGCGGCGACCGGTAAAAAGCAAACGCCAGAAGAGGTGGCCGAGGGCTTCATTCGCGTCGCCGTGGCCAACATGGCCAACGCCATCAAGCGCATCTCCGTGCAGCGCGGCCACGACGTGACCCAATACACGCTGGCCTGCTTCGGCGGCGCGGGCGGTCAGCATGCCTGCCTCGTGGCCGACGAACTGGCAATGACCAGCGTTTATATCCATCCGTTCGCGGGCGTGTTGTCGGCCTATGGCATGGGGCTGGCCGACGTCACGGCGATGAGAGAGAAGGCAGTAGAGACGCGGATGGATGAATCGACGCTTCCCCGGATTCGCGCGGAGATGGGGGCGCTCGCGCGAGCCGCCACGCGAGAAGTTCTGAGCCAGGGCACGCCGCCAGAGCGCGTCGAACTACGCGAGCGCGCTCATCTGCGCTACGAAGGAACGGACACGGCGCTCATCACGCCGTTCGGCGAGATCGCCGACATGCGACGGGATTTCGAGGCGGCATACAAGCGGCGCTTCAGCTTCCTGATGCCCGGCCGGGAGATCATCATTGAAGCGATCTCTGTCGAAGCCATCGGTAAGTCGGGCGCCTTCGCCGAAACGCCCCCCGATAAAGAGGCGCCCGATAAAGAGGCGCCCGATAAAGAGGCGCCCGATAAAGAGGCGAAAGAGGCGCGCCCGCCAGCCGTCCCGGTCGAATACGTGAAAATGGGAGGGACGCGCGCTGCGCCCGTCTTTTTGCGGGAGGCGCTCGCCATCGGCCAACAGATCGACGGCCCCACAATTATCGCCGAGAGGAACGCCACCACCGTCATCGAGCCCGGCTGGCGCGCCGAGGTAACGCCGCTCAATCATCTCTTGCTGATGCGCGTCGCGCCGCGCGAAAACAGGGTCGCGGTAGGCGCGGCGGTCGATCCGGTGATGTTGGAGGTCTTCAACAACCTTTTCATGTCAATCGCCGAGCAGATGGGATTGAGTCTGGCTAACACCGCTTACTCGGTCAACATAAAGGAGCGACTCGATTTCTCCTGCGCCCTCTTTGACGTCGAAGGTAATCTCATCGCCAACGCGCCGCACATGCCCGTGCATCTGGGATCGATGGGAGAGAGCATCAAGACGGTGATCCGCAGGAACGCGGGGCGCATCAAGTCGGGCGACGTTTACGTGTTGAACGACCCGTACAACGGCGGCACGCATTTACCTGACGTCACGGTGATCACCCCCGTGTTCGACGATCAGAGGGAGGAGCTACTTTTCTATGTAGGCTCGCGCGGCCACCACGCCGACATCGGCGGCGTCACTCCAGGCTCCATGCCGCCTTTCTCCCGCACGGTGGAAGATGAGGGCGTGCTGATCGACAACGTGAAACTGGTCGAGGCCGGACGCCTGATGGAAGATCGGATGCGGCGTATCCTCGCGGAGGCCGCGCATCCGGCGCGCAATATCGACCAGAACATGGCGGACCTCGGAGCCCAGGTCGCCGCGAACGAAAAGGGCGCGCAAGAGCTGCGCAAGATGGTCGCGCATTACGGCCTGGACGTCGTGAGAGCCTACATGCGACACGTTCAGGACAATGCGGAAGAGTCGGTGCGCCGCGTCCTGGGCGCGCTGAAGGACGGCGAATTCGGCTATGAGATGGACAACGGCGCGGTTATCCGCGTGAAGATCAGGACCGGCGCGGACCGGCGCAACGCCACGATCGATTTCACCGGGACCTCAGCCCAGCTCGACAACAATTTCAACGCGCCGACCGCCGTCGTGTACGCGGCCGCGCTATACGTCTTCCGCACGCTGGTCGACGCCGACATACCACTCAACGCCGGGTGCCTGAAACCGCTACACATCATAATCCCCGAGGGCTGCATGCTGAATCCGCGACCGCCCGCCGCGACCGTGGCCGGCAACGTGGAAACGTCGCAGTGCATCACCGACACTCTCTACGGCGCCTTGGGCGTAATGGCCGCCTCGTGCGGCACCATGAGCAATTTCACGTTCGGCAATGCGCAATATCAGTACTACGAGACGATCTCCGGCGGAACTGGCGCAGGGCCGGGCTTCGACGGCCGCGACACGGTGCAAGTTCACATGACCAACTCGCGCCTCACCGATCCCGAGGTGTTGGAGTGGCGCTTCCCGGCGCTGGTCGAGCAGCATTCCATCCGCAAAGGCAGCGGGGGACGTGGAAAGTGGAGCGGCGGCAATGGCGCGACGCGGCGCATCCGATTCCTCGAGCCGATGAAGGCGGCCATTTTGTCAGGACATCGTCGTGTGCCGCCTTACGGTATGGCAGGCGGAGAGCCGGGCGGATTGGGTCGCAATTGGGTGGAGCGCGTGACTGGCGAACGTATTGAGCTGTCCTATGCGGACGAAATTGATATGAGGGCAGGCGATGTGTTTGTCATTGAAACGCCGGGCGGCGGTGGATATGGCGCTCCGGAGTAAGGCAATGTCGCTGACTCAGGGCTATAGCAAAGTCTCTCGGACCGGCGGAGCCTTTGGAGCGCCTTGGTTCGGCGCCGCTTTGGTAGTCCTTCCAGTCTCTCACACATTGATTAGGGCTGACCCGCAATGGATCTTTGTTCTGTCAATTCTCAACTTGTGGATAGACTACCAAAGCGGCGCCGAACCAAGGCGCTCCAAAGGCTCCGCATCTCCAAGATTACTTGATCATTATCAAGTGAAAGACCGCAACTATGACTTGGCGAAATCTCTGGCCCATTCACCCTTACGCGGCGGCCCTAGCCCTTCTCTTCGCGGCTCTGGCGCGTTTCTTCTGTTTGGGGTTCGGCCTGGCCTTGCCGGAAGTTCCCCGCGATATCTTTCCCCGTTTCGAGCGTTGATCGCCTCTACCCATTTATATTTCCTCCGTATTATTTTTCAGCCAATTCGAGAACGACGATCGTGTCATTCTCGTCCGCAAATCCTTGCGGGTTCCTGATGAAGAGTCCGTATTTGTCGTGCTCCAGGAATTCGACCTTGGAGCCGTCCTTGAAGAACGTGGCCGATTTGACCTTCTTCGGCATCTTGGGCATCGCCAGCACCGGGTCCTGCCAGTTCAGAATGTGAAGATAGACCTTGTTCCCTTTGCGCGTCGTCACGCCCCACGGGCGCGGAGTGAGGGGGCCGCCGCGCGTGCCGTAGATCGTTTCGCCGTTCTTTTCGAGCCACGCGCCGACCTGCTTCAACCGTTCCGCGAATTCGGGCTGGATTTTACCGTTCGGCATCGGGCCGATGTTGAGCAGGAAATTGGCGTTGTAGCCCGCCGCCTTGACCAGATAGTGGATCAAATCCTTCGTACTTTTGAACCGCTTGTCGTTAGCGTTGTAGCCCCACGCGCCGTTGATCGTCTCGCAGGTTTCGAGCGGCAGATCGCCGACCTCCGACTCCGCGTTGAAACCGGCGGTCTTCTGTCCTGGCAGGTCCTTCTCGAACATCTGAAAATCCTCGCCCGGGAAAGGCTTCAGGTGGTGATTCGATCCGACCAGCGCGGCGGGCTGCAATGAATGAATCAACTTGTACGTCTGCTCGAATCGCCATTCGGCCTTCGGCTTGTCCCACATCCCGTCGAACCAAATGCCGCCGATCGGGCCGTAATTGGTCAGCAGCTCTTTCAACTGCCCGTCCATATAATCGATGTATTTGAACCACTCGCCGCTCTCGGGCCGGCCGGCGGTCGTTCCGGTTCGCCCGCGCGGGAAATAGTCGGGATGATGCCAATCGAGCTGCGAATAATAAAAGAAGAGCTTGATTCCCTGCTTATGGCATTCGTCGGCGAGCATCTTCAACACGTCTTTTCTGTAAGGCGTGCGTTCGACGATGTTCCAGTCGCTGATCTTCGAATCGAACATCGCGAAGCCGTCGTGATGCTTGCTGGTGATCGTGATGTATTTCATGCCGGCGGCCTTGGCCAGCGCCACCCATTCCGCCGGGTCGAATTCGGTCGGGTTGAACTGCGCCGGGAGCTTCTCGTAATCGCTGATCGGCATCTTCCTGTTGTTCATCACCCACTCGCCGTCGCCCAGCACGCTGTAGACGCCCCAGTGGACGAACAATCCGAACTTGGCGTCCTGAAACCACTTGCGCGCTTCCAGGTTCTCCGAGGTCGGCTGGTATTGCGACTGCGCGTTTGAACTTCCCGGAGCGCCCGCCGATAAGAAAGCGGCGGCGATGATCAGACAGACAAATAGCGCGCGAACCCGCGACCACGTAGCCATAAACGTCTCCCCTCTTGTCGAGCAAAAATCAGGTGTGAACAGAAGGCGGGTATTCTACGTTGGGCGATAGCGAAGCTCAAGAGCGCGACATCACAAGCCAGCCACCATTTGCTTCATGGCCTCCGCGAAATCGCTCTTGCCGTCGAGGTAAGGCTGCCAGCGCATCTCCAAAAGGCGCTGGTATCGCTGATTCTCCGGCGAAATTTGATAAAGACCTTGCTTGTACGCATACGGCGCATAATCCTTCTGCCCGTCTTTTGCAAGCGCGCGCTTAACGATCTCGCCGGTCGTGTAAAACAGCGTCATATGCCAAAGATCGCGCGGGACCGGTTTGTTCTGCGCCATGCACTCATTCCTGATGGCCACCGACACCGCGCGAATCATCGCGTGATTGGCCTCGTGGAAGAGGGTTTCGAGGGCGGCGTAATCTTGAACCGCCGCAACGCCGCTGGAAATTGTAATCAGCGTGGGCCGCAGAGTCGTATAAGCCCCGGCCCAATTCGCGTAGATCGCCACTTCGACGCGAACCGGCTCTTTCGCCCATGCCTCATGGTAGACCGACGCGAATTGCTCGCTCAAACCGCGGCCATATTTTTTCACCAGTGACGCCGCAACGGCGATCCAGGCGCGATTGATTCGGTCGTGCTCTTTCCACCAATGCGCGCGATAGGCCGGCGCGGCCTGTTCAAGCGCCGCGACCGCCGCTTCGGGCAAGCCGAACTGCTTCAGCGCGGATTCGTTCTCCAACTCGGCCAGGCGGTAGTTGATTTTGACCAGTTCCTCGTCACCGAGCAGATCGCGGCTCACGTAAAACTTCTGGTAGTGTTCGAGCGCCGCCGCCCAGTCGCGCTTTTCCCCGTCGTTAAGAGCGTCTACGCTGACAACCTTGTCAGCGTACCTGGATGCGCGGCCAAGGCGTTCTCCTTGGGCGACCTTCTGCGCCAGCGCCTGCTGGTAGAGAAAATGGTGCAGATTCATCCAGAAGCCGCTGTGAAAATCAAAAATGTCTTGATCGGTCTTCACACGGGCTTCGACCTGCTGCGGCTCTCGATCATTTTTAACGGCTGTCTGAGCTTGTCCGGAAATCCGCCCCGCACACCCAACGATCGCCATCAGCGCGCACAGCGCCGCCGACATACCATAACTTTTGTGACGGGTCTTCAATTTCATCATTTCCTCAGAAAATCAACCGCGTAGTAACGAATTTATTCGTTACCTAACCAGGTAGTAACGAATAAATTCGTTACTACCTGGCGGTTTCAATTCAATCTGAATTCATCCGCCGCCCGTGTCACGCGCCCTTCGCCCTCCAATTTTTCCAGGTGAGCCAGCACGGACGATTCGGCAAGTTGATGCATGGCTTCGGGCACGTCGGTGTAGACGGCTTTGACTATCTGCGGGATCGCGCTCGCGCCGGCTTGCATTGCGCTGATGATCTGCTTTTCGCGGTCGTGGCGGTGGGCGATGTATTCTTCGATGCGGCCACGCGCGTCGGCTATCACAGGCCCGTGGCCCGGCATAAGCGCGGTCAATCGCGGCAGCTCGAGGTATCGCCGCAACGAAGCGAGGTAATCGTTCATATTGCCCTCGGGCGGCGCGATTACGACCGTGCCGAAGCAGACGACGCAATCTCCTGTGAGCAGGCTTCCCGTGCGCTCCTCGTAAAAACTGAGGTGGCCACGCGCGTGGCCCGGCGTCCACATCGCTCGCAACCGCCAGGTCAATCCGGTCGAAGCTTCGGAGAGTTCGATTATTTCGCCGTCCTCGACGAAGCGGTCAACGCGGACCTCGTCGCCGATGGCTTCGGCGGTCAGCCGGTGCGCCGCGACCGGGAGGTTGAATTTTTCGGCCAGATGAGTAACCCCACCTATGTGGTCGGGGTGCAAGTGGGTGATAAAGATCTCGCGGAATCGCCTTCCCTGCTCAATGAATCTGGCGACCACGTGGTCGAGCGCGGCCTGTTGATCCGGGTAAGGCGAGCCGGGATCTATCACGACCATCTCGTCGCCGCCGACCAGGTAACAGTTGGTGTGGGTCGCGGGCGGAAGCGTGGGCGCGAGCAGCGGGCAGAGGAATATGCCGTAGCGGAACTGGACTCGACGTTCCAAATGATCGCGCTCCTCCTGCGAGACGCTGAGCAGTCGCTCGGCGAAGTCCTCGACGCCTTCGGCCAGCGCCTGGATCGCCGAGAAGATCGGCGTGACGATCAAGCAATCGCCGTCGATCCATTTTCGCAACGCCTCCTTCGGACGCAGCCATTCGCCCGCCTCAAGCTCGCCCGGAATGACCTCGGTCTCCTGCCCCTCGGGCAGCCACGCCGCGAAGAACCGCGTGTTATAGCGCCGCGGAGAAGTCGCCGGAGTGACCCAGCGTGGGGCCTCGATCAGCAGACTAGCGTCGAGCGCCAAACCTTCGCGTTCGAGCAATTCCTTGAACGAAGCCTGCCCCGCGTGTAGTTCATCACGCATCGCGGCGCGTCTCTCCGCCGAAAGACTCTCGACCCCGCGAGCTATCAACACTCCAGTCTCCTCGAAAATCTCTCGGAGGGCAGTGACGCGCATCACGGCGTCCGGAAGGTTTTCGGCGTTGAGTATCGGGACTTCGGCGTCGTCGGCGTCGCGCTGCCCTCCGGGGAACGCGTGGTAATTGGCCATAAAGGCAAGCGTCTTCCCACGCTTCACCCAGAAGACCTTCGGGTCGTCAGGGTCGCGCAGCAGGATCATCGCCGCCGCATCTTTTGGAGTCACGGGCGGTTTCGCGGGTGAATTGATGGTTTGATTCATAATGGGCGCTTATTTCTGCCCGATAATTAAGGTCGCCTTGATCGAAACGTCGAAATCCATCTCGTGGCGTTCCTTGTCGATGATCTCCGTCAACTGCCGCCTAACCTGCCGGCGAGCCTCCTCATCCGGAAGGATCGCCAGCCAGTCGTCGAGGAAGAACGCTTCGATCAGCGGCGATTCGAAGAACTCTTTTCCGTCTTTGTAATCGAACCGCTCTTTGCCGGTTACGCTGCGGACGTTTTCCAGACCTGCGTCGAGCGCGAGTTGTTCGGCGTCGCTCACCGTCAACCGTTCGGTGATCAGGCCTTCGAGCTGCGGCGTATAATCGAGTAATCCCAGGTTGTATAAAGATTCCCAGTAGATCGAAAAGAATTCGTCGAAGCTGCCGCGGGTCGTCAGCTTCAACACGACCGTCGCGCCTTTCTTGGCCACCCTCGCGAGTTCTGCGAGCGCGGGCCCGATCTCCGAAGGCGGCGCCATAGACGCGTCTCCGATCACAAGATCGAACTCCTCGTCGGGGAATTCGAGCGAGCGCGTCTGGCCTTGGCGAAATTCCACGCGGTCGAGTTTTTTCACTTCGGCTTTGCCACGCGCCAGAGCCAGCTTTTCGGGACTCGGATCGACGCCGACGACTTCCGTCTTCGCGCCTCCTCTGATCGCCAAGTCAATCGCGTAGCCCCCTGCGCCGCAGCCGGCGTCCAGGAACTTACCTTCCTTCGGCAGTTCAACCTCGTCGTCGACCATCTGATCGAAGGCCTCGCGCCAGGTGGGGGTGATGTACAGATCGTAGAGATACGCCATTTCTTTAGCGTCTCTCATTGTTCGGTTATCGCTTTGCATGACAACACGATAGTAGCCAATCGAACGCGCGGGCCGCAAGAGCCGCCGCCGCCGATTGCTCTTGTTGAAATCGTCGGCGGAGTCTATACTTTCGCCCTCCCTTTCCCCTTCGTCATCCAGTCCAAAGCAATTCCCAAGGTTACCCTGCGGCGACAGTATAAGGAGCCGAAGTCATGCAAGAACACATATGCGCCCCGGTTGGAGCTGAGCGACTCCAACAGAAAGTGTCTTTCACCCCGTTGAAAAAAGAGACTTCCAAAGTCCTCGCCTTTGTCAACCAGAAAGGCGGCACTGGTAAAACCACCATCGCGCAAAACCTGGCCGTCTGTTTCGATCTCTATCATGACAAACGGGTGTTGTGCGTAGACCTCGACCCTCAGGGCAATCTCGGTCAAGGGTTGATCCACAACCAGATCGATACTCCGAAAACGGCCGACCGCTTGCTCGTCGTTCCCAAGGCAAGCATAAACGAATACATCATCAAGGTTCGTCCCAACATTGACCTCATTCACAACAGGTTCCAGAAAGAGTTGCACGAGGCGGTTGATCGGCTGCCACTCCTTCCGGATTTGCTGAGAAGGCAGATCGGCCCGGCGTTGGCGCGCTACGATTACATCTTCATCGACACGCCGGCCGGGTTGTGCCGCTCGACTCAGATCGCGGTCGAGGCGGCCAATCAGGTCGTCCTCATCGTCTCCTGCGGGATGTATGGACTGAAGGACATGATCGCCGTGATCGACTGGATGTTGGAGAACTGCAACCGGCTAATCAAGCCGATGCCATCGATCAGGGTGGCTCTGAACAACTACGACAAACACCGGCGGTTCGACCGGGATTTCAAACTCGAACTACAGCGGATCTTCGGCGACGAGTTGCTCCAAACACACATTCGGCCCAGCGTGAGAATCATCGAGGCCGCGGCGCAGGGAGTCTCGGTAGTCGAGCGCAATCACGACTATCCGGTCGTAGAGGACTTCAAGTGTCTGAGCCGGGAAATCCTCGGCCTGCCGTTGGAGAAGGAACAGTCGGACGGGCCGGTCAATGGCTCCAGGTTTCATGAGTATGAGGAAGATGTCGTTTTCGAGCCGATGATCGCCAATTCAAATTTATACTATTAGGCCACGGCGATCGAGCGGGAAATCAAGCCGTCGCCGCGCCGATCCAATTCATTCGGACCCCTTATTCTCATTTCCCTCTGATC
>Ga0081455_10004930_pt1 | contig 14755 bp, 14 predicted proteins | sample TabmetS3T2R1_FD_70207 | JGI IMG/M metagenome (GOLD analysis project Ga0081455, IMG submission 70207) | Tabebuia heterophylla rhizosphere microbial communities from the University of Puerto Rico - S3T2R1 | ecosystem: Host-associated > Plants > Roots > Rhizosphere ... | reverse complement strand
ATGACGCTGAGCAGGACGGAGCGCCGGCCGTCTTGGCGGACGATGTTCTGCTGCACCGCCGAGCCATCGTGCACCTGGCCGACGTCCTTCAGGAAGACCGTTCCCCCATTCGCGAACTTGACGGGGATATCGTTGAGGTCATCGATGGTCCTGGGCATCGCATTGCTGAGGACGGTGTATTGAGTGTCGCCGACCTTGGCGAGGCCTGAAGGCAACGTCAGGTTCTGTGCATTGACCGCATTCACGATGTCCGTCGGCGTCAAGCCCATGGCCTGCAGCTTTATTGGGTCGATATCGACCATGATCTGCCGGTATTTCCCGCCGTCCGGCGTCGGGAACGTCACGCCGGGGACCGGAGCGAGCTGTTGGCGCAGGCGATAAATGCCGTAGTCGTAGAGCTGCTGCTCGTTGAGATTGTCGGACCTCAAGCTGAGCTGGAGGACCGGAACGCTCGAAGCATTGTATTGGACGACAATCGGCGGCTGGATGCCGACAGGCATGAGCGCGCGAATCGCATTCGTTGCTGCGACGATCTGCGCGATCGCGAGGTCGAGATTGACGTCCGGCTGAAAGTAAACCTTTTGAACCGAGATGCCATTCAGGGTCTGCGCCTCGATGTTCTTGATGCCGGTCACGTTCGAGCTCATCGAGTATTGGCTGTACGTGGTGACGCGCTGCTCCATCTCCGGCGTGCTGAGGGCGGTGTATTGCCAGATGACGGTCACGACCGGAATGTTGATTTGCGGGAAGATGTCGGTCGGCATGGTGCGAATCGCCGCCACGCCGAGAAACAGAATCAAGGCGGCCAATACATAGAAGGTATGAGGAAATCGCAGTGCGAACCGAACGATGCCCATAATGTCTATCCACACTCACCGGCGCGAAGCCGCTCCGACCTCAAGTCGACAATGGTCCACCTGTTGTCCGGAACCACCCGCGTGCAGGGGATTGGGAGAATCGGACTCACCTGCCGGGCGCTATCTTTTTCGCGCGCCTTGCAACCGGTTTGCCCTAAGGATCCCATTGCCCATGCTGGGACTTAGGCGATCGGCTGAAAATCACTTGGTCAGGATTGCTGTTATTGGCCGCCGCTTGCGTGAAATTTCGGAGCGTGGTTGCCGGCGCAGCCGGCAATGCTCGGTCGAGCAGTATTTCGCGCCACGGTGCCCTAATCGTCGCAAGAACACATTGCTCCGTCTCGCGGGCATGGCAACGCAGCATCGCGGCTAGTCGAAAGCAAAATCGGAACAGCCGCAGCAAGGTCATCAAATGTGAACGGCCACGAATTGCGGTGTGTCGCGCTATCGAGTGCCATCACACCGTTTGGTTCGCGATCCACATCCGGCTTATTCCGGTTGGCCGTGTTCGGCCATGCAAGCTCCATATTGATACCTTCCGGTGTTACCCCAAAGGTACTCCGGATAGCGCTCCAACAAGCGGCTACATTCGTGAAGCGCCTGCGCGCGTTCCCGGCTGATTTGGAAGTGGCCCTCCTGCGCGTAGCTCGGCGATGCCAGCGCCGTCAGCGCGATTCCTACAGCAATCGAGGCCAGACCTTTCTTCAACCTAATCATGACGAGTCTCCTTTTTATTGTCGCGACACATCTAAGTGTCGCGGGAGAACTCGATTGCTACTTCTTGCTGCAAAGCGCCTTCCTTTCTGAGAGTTAATATGGCCGATGCGTCCAAACATCTTGCGGGACTTTGCTTGCTCGCTGGGCCGAAAGGGCAAGGTTGGCAAATTCAGGCAATCCGAACCGAGATTGGCTGCAGCCATGCGATAGGTCTCGGTCACGCGGCCTTGACTCGTGGAACGCCTGGTCGCGCCTGACTAGAATCGATCGGCGCCTAGGAGCATGCGGCATGACACGACTAGCGGCGTGGATGCGTTGATGCTTGCCGCGACAGATTTTGCTCCTTCAGGTCCGCACCCCTGCGGCGGCAGCAAAATCAAACCAAAGTATTAGCAGGTCATCGAATTAGGTTATCCAACGAATCCAGAAATATAATTATCCGATTCAATCCAAAGACCTATCTCCGTAGCGACTGCAACGGATGGCGATTCGCCGCTGTTTTGCAGGAGATAAGGATAACGGTCTCTTCACAAGGAGATGTGTCATGAGGAAATTCATCGCTGCTCTCGCGCTGATCTCGCTGATTGCGATCCCGACCCTCACCCAGACTGCAAACGCAGCTCCGGTGTCGCCGTCGAGCTCCTCATTCGGCAGCAACGGTTACTAAGTACTTCGCGGGCAAGCGAGCGTGCTCTGCTTGCGGTTCGACAGGATCTGCTTCGTAAGCCGGCCGTCTCGTCCTCGTGAGCCGGCCGGCTTGCTTGGGTGCCTCGCCGTGGTTTGGCTCCGTGAGCGGCCCTCAAAGCGTGCGGCGCATGGTGATGAGAAGGAGTTAGAGTCATGAAGCGCGTTTTTGCAATTGTGCTAGCGGCGGCGTGCATCATCGGATCGACGCCGAGCTTTGCACGCGGCGGCGGGGCCGGCGGGGGACACGGATTTGGTCGCGGCGGGTTCGCACGAAATCCGACGACGCTGTTGGGAGCATCCCCGGCGCCGAGTCCCACGTTCCAAAGCCGCATTCCGGCGCCGCTCGCGGCGCCTTCGCAGGCACCCGTGATCAATGGACCGTCGGCGCGGAGCCCGTATGGCGGCGTTATGTGAGCGCGCCAGCCGGTCCGTCGTTTAGCAACTGTTCGGAACTGCTTGCAGCAAGCCTCTGCGTGGGCTGCGGCGCTTTGCCCTCCTGATCCGTCATCTCGGTTCAGCAAAGATGGGCGGGTTCGCCCGCGGATGTTGTGCTGTACTTCTTGCTCAGACGATGGCCGCGATCATACGTCCATTTGTATCGGAAGCGGCCGTGATCATCGAGCTCGCACACATGCGCTGATTCGCCTTGCATGCCGAGCTCTTGCGCGGCAGCGATTGCAAAGGCGACGGCCTCATTGCGGCTCGCGCCGTCGCCGCGCTCGCAGTCCCTGAATTGCACCATCCAAACGTCGTTCTCCCCAACGAGGTAATATCGGGCATCCGACATTGTCTTCTCCTAAACAGTTTAGGCGCTCCGTGCCCAGAACGAGACTTCCAACGCCCGAGCTTGAAGTGCGGAGCACACTCCGTAACGGGCCTGTGGTCTAGCGGTCTCGCGCGAACGATGCTTTTGCGAAATTGCCGCGATTGCGGGATCGTTGCGCCAATCAGGCGACGCATCTTCAGCGCCGCCTGCCGCCCTTTACAATGCCGGTCCGCGCGCCGACCTTGTCGCGCCGTCGTTTTTGCTGACGCCTAGATCTTTGGAACGGTGACCTTCCCGCCGTCGATCTTCACGAGATACACGGTCGGCGTGCTCTGTCCGCTCTCTTGACCCTTTGGACCATCCTTCTCGAATCTGATCGGGCCATTGAGGCCGAGAATGTTCACGTTCCACAGCGCCGTGCGAATGGCCTCCGGCTCCGCCTTGCCGGCGATCTTGATCGCCTCGCTGATGGCGCGGATGCCATCATAGCCGCGAAAGCTCGAGGTCAGTCCTCCGAATGGCAATCCCCTGTTGTTCCACTCAGCAACAAAAGCTTTGGCCGCCGCGGGATCCGGGGTCGTCTCCGGCGCCCAGGGGGCAAAGAAAACCAAATGCCAAGTGCCGTCCGCGGCTTTACCGGCGTTGGTGATCAGCTGATCGGGATTTTGCGATCCGCCGGTGCTTATGATGCGCAGATTGAGGCCGAGCGAGGCGGCCTGCTTGAGGACGAGCGACAGCTGTTCGACGGCCGTCGTCACAAACAGCGTATCGGCGCCGGAGCCTTTGAACTTCACCAGCTGGGCGTTCATATCCTGCGCGCCTTGATCCATCCGCTCCACAAGCCCGACGCCAATGCCATTGTCTTTGAGAATCTTGCTGAATTCATCCGCAGTGCCGCGGCCCCAGTCGTTGTTCACGACCAGGAAGTCGGCCTTCTGTATGCCTACCCTTTTGACGATTTTGCCGAACACGGCCGCTTCGACTTCGGAGGGCGGCGCGATGCGGAAAATATAGGGATTGCCCGACGTCGTGATTTTCGACGAAGAGGACGTCTCGACCAGCATCGGGACCTTGTATTCCATCAGCTTCGGCATCACCGCGAGCGTGGCGGTCGATGCAGACGCGCCCATGAGCACCGGGACCTTGTCGCGAACGATGAGCTTCTCCGCCACCGCGGCGGCTTCCGTCGGATTGCTCTTGCTGTCTTCGATGACGAGCTCGAGCTTCTTGCCGAGAACGCCGCCCTTGGCGTTGATCTCATCGGCGGCGATTTTGGCGCCGTTGGTAACGTCGGTGCCGGCTGCCGCAAAGGCGCCGGTCAGCGGCTGCACCAAGCCGACCGGGATCGTTGATTGCGCGGCGGCGCTGCTGATCAAGCCGAGTGCGAGCGCGGCGATCGATACGGTTTGTCCGATCATGGAACGTTTCATCTCGGGTCCTCCCCCTTCTTGGGGCCGGCCAAAGCCTTCGATAACCTAGCGCGGGCGTGCCGGATTACCAACTGACGTGGGCATTCGCACCGCGCGCAGGAAAGCGCCGGCGCAACCGGAACGCGTCGGCACACCGTGACCTCACGCCATCGGACGCTGTTCCACCTTTCCGGATGCGGTCACGTATCGGTAACGCGAGCCGTCAATCGGAGCGCGGTCGCGGACACGCGCTGCCAGCCAGTCCGCCATCATCGCGTACCAGTGCGGGCCCAATTGTGATGACGGAAGCCGCCCGGGCGCATGCCGTTCGTTTTGGTAGACGACGACGTCGACCGGTCCAGGCACCTTCTTGCAGATTTCGAATACGTGCTTGATCGGCGCCAATTCATCGAGTTCTCCGCCGAGGACCATGAATGGACAGCGAAGATTGGAAACTCGCGTTCGTAAGTCGAAGCCTTGAATGAATGCGTCGAACTCGGCTTCGTCCTCATAGCCGGCCATGAACATGAAACGATTTTTGTAGGTCGGCGAAGCCTCTTCGAAGATCTTGGTGAAGCCCGGTTCGAAACAGGGGAGGCCGACCACGACGCCACAAAGCCGATCGGCAATCGCGTTGGACATGACAGTCGCCGCGTAAGAGCCGAAGCTTCGTCCAAAAACGCCGACCCGATTGTGATCGATATCCTTGCGCGTATCGATCCAGGCAATGCAAGCGCGGCCGGCGTCGGCGAAGTTATCGGCCGTGACCCGCAGGCCATGCATCAGAGGCTCGGATTGCCCGGGCCCATCGATTGCCAGAGCCGCAAAACCGCGCTCGAGCATCTTATCTCCATAGCCCCAGACGAGCTTTTCTTTGAAGGTATCCATGCCCGGCAGCATGATAACCAGTGGATAGGGGGGCTTGCCGGCCAAAGGAAAATGCAGCCAAGCGGGCAAAATATGCTTGCCCATGGGAATCTCGACCCGCTCGATCTTATGATGCGCCCGCACGGCGTATCGCGCGTAGCAGTCCAATTTCTTCGCGTTCAACGCGAGATTGCGATCGTTGATTTCATCGATCGGCCATTGCGCGACGCCGTAATAGATCGAGGCGACCAGATAAGATTCCCGTGCCGTGACCTCATTGCCTTGCTGTTCAGCTTCACGGGCGCGCGCTTCGCGGCCCGCTGCGACTTCCTCGAAGCTGGGCGAGATATCGTCGAAGCGTTTTGCCTTGCTGGCAACGACCGCCCAGTCGCCCATGCCCTCGAATCCAATCGGCGCCGTGACCGTTGCCATGCGCAGCAGATCCCAATCCAGGCCAATCGTCGAGACGACGGAATCCAGCAGCCATTTCTGCTCGCGAAATCGCTTTGCTCCGCGGACCTTCATGCGATTCTCCGGTGGCGTTGCGCGACCCTGGAAGGAGCTTAGTTCGCGCTTGCAAATTCGTTACAGTTGATCAGCCGTTCGCGACAGGACGGGCGGAAGCACCGATCGCGGAAAGAATGCGCTCGGGCGTGAGCGGCAAATCATGAACCTCGATATTGAGCGGCCGCAGCGCATCATTGACCGCGCAAACAATGGCGGCCGGCGGACCGACCGCACCGCCTTCGCCGAGACCCTTCATTCCAAATTCAGTGTAAGGGGAGGGCGTCTGCATATGCAGCACCCGGATGTCGGGGACTTCCGTCGCGCCGGGCAGCATGTAGTCGAGCAGAGTCGAGGCGAGCGGCTGCCCTTGGGCATCGAACGGCATCACTTCATAAAGGCAAGTGCCGATGCCTTGCGCGGTTCCACCGCAAATCTGCCCGTCGACGATCATGGGATTGACCAGGGTTCCACCGTCTTCGACGACAACGTAATCCAGGATCTCGATCAGGCCGGTGGCAGGGTCGACGGCAACAACCGCAGCATGGGTGGCATAGGTGAAGGTCCCGCTGTCGCGCTCGGCGCGATAACCCTCGGTGACTTCAAGGCCGCCAGTGTCGACGTCGGCGGGAAGGTTTTGCGGTTGCAAGTACCATGCGCGCGCGACCTCGCGCAAAGTGATACTCCCGTTACCGGCGACGACCTTGCCGTCTTCGATCCGCACATTGGCTGCATCGGCCTGCAGCAGCCATGCCCCGATATGGGCTATCCGTTTGGCGAGAGTGCGCGAGGCGCGCGCGACCGCGCCGCCGCCATGGACCATCGAGCGCGAGCCCCAGGTCGACGTTGAGTAAGGCGTATAGAGAGTGTCGCCCTCGAGCACTTTGATCCGATCGATATCGACGGTAAGGATCTCGTGCGCGACCTGAGCGTAAGTCGTCTCATGTCCTTGGCCATGTGAATGCGTGCCTACTCGGACTTCGACATGACCATCGGCGGTGAGTCGCACATTGGCCTGCTCATAACCTGGAATGATCGGACGTCCCCAAGCAGCGAGGACCGACGTTCCGTGCGCCCCCTGCTCCACGAAAAATGAGAAGCCGACGCCGATGAGCCGGCCGTCGGGCTCACGAGCCTTCTGCCGTGCCCGCACCTCTGAAAGACGGATAGCCTCCACGGCGCGCCGCAGACATTCGGGATGATCGCCGCTGTCGAAATGTTTGCCGACCACGTTGTCGAACGGCATCTGCTCGGGACGGACCATGTTTCGCAGCCGGACTTCATATGGCTCAACTCCAAGTTCGCGAGCGATGCCATCCATGACCACTTCGATTGCCAAGCACACGCCCGATCGGGCAACACCCCGATAGGGGATGATCGGACATTTGTTCGTCGCAACGGCAGCAGACCGGCACCTGTATGCCGGAAAGACATACGGCCCCGGCAGCAGATTGGCGATTTGAGCGGCCTCGGGTGCCGAAGAAATCGGGTAGGAGGAATATGCGCCCGCGTCCACGTGTCCGATGCAGTCGATCGCCAGAAGGTTGCCGTCGGCAGATGCATAGCCGGTGATCTGATAGTGATGTTCGCGACAGTTGGCGTTTGCGCTGAGGCGCTCCCGGCCGTCTTCGATCCACCGCACGGGATGGTCGACCTGCAACGCAAGCCAACCAAGCGCGACTTCTTCGCGGCACAACAACCCTTTGTATCCGAAGCCGCCCCCTACATCGGGTGAAATGATGCGCACCGCACCATCTTCCAGCCCGAGGCACTCGCACAGGCCGGTCTGAACGGAATGCGGAAACTGCGTCGAGGTGATGAGCGTGAGATAGCGAAGGCGCGGGTCACGAAAGGCGAGAATACCGCGCCCTTCCATTGGGAACATGCAGTGCCGGGCAGTGCGGATGTTCCTCGTGACTTTGATTGCCGCGGCCTTGGCGACCTCGTCAATCGGGCCGTTTTCGCTGAACTCGACGAAAATGTTGTCGCCCCACTCCTCATGCACCAGGGGCGAGCCGGGCTGACAGGCCTCGAGCATGTCGGTGACGACGGGGAGTTCTTCGAACTCAAGCGTAATCGCGCCGGCAATGTCCTCCGCTTCCGCCCGGGTCGACGCCAGACACATTGCGACCATCTCGCCGACATAGCGGACCTTATCAGTCGCCAGGATCGGCTCGACGGAATATTTGAAACCTTTGAGGGGCGGAGCCGAAACGATGGGCTTGACCTCGGTGAGATGTTTTGCGGTGAAGACGGCATTTCGGAATTGTTCGGGGACGTTGATCTGCTTGAGCCGCGCATGGGCGACGGGGCTGCGCAAAAAGGCAACGTCGCGAGTGCCCGCCATGCGGATATCGCCCACATATTGTCCCCGTCCACGCAGGAAGCGATGGTCCTCCTTGCGCGGGACCGAGGCTCCGATTCCGTGCTTTGCCATAGTCAATTGCTTCTCACCCGAAACGCGGCGGAGTTATTGTGAGACTATTTTTCGGCGGATCGCAACATTTGCAAGTTGTCCACCAATCCGCTCAGCAATGACGCGCAGCCGAGCACGGGATTCGCATTCGTGTCCGGTGCCGCCGACAAGCGGACGCCGCTTTCGCATTGGCGGCAGCTCGTGTAACGTTCGCCCGAGCAGCCCTTCAAGCGGGATGTGCCGAGGTCTCCGCGGGTAATGGGCAGCGCCGTGCCGTCGGCGGGTATTGCAGCTCTTAAACCGACCTCTTTTTGCCGGTGCTCTAAACATGCGCGCGGAATTCGCGCGCGGAGGGCAACGCCATGCAAGCTCTGCGTCGTCAATTCCTTCGCCTTGTCTGTGCCGGTGCAGTCTTGCCCGTTACCGCCAGGCTCGCGGGAGCGCAGACCTATCCCACGCGTTCCGTGCGGATCATCGTGCCGTTCGCGGCGGGCGGTCCGGCCACCGTGCTGGCCCATCTCATCGCTCAACCGCTGTCGGAAGTCTGGGGCCAATCGTTCTACGTGGAGAATCTGCCGGCCGGCGCCAGCAACGTGGGCACCGCCACGGCGGCGAAATCGCCGCCGGACGGATATACGCTGCTGATCGTCACGCCGAGCTTCGTCATCAATCCGAGCGTGTACGCCAAGCTGGCGTACGATCCGATCAAGGATTTCACCCCGGTCATGTTGGCGGTGACGTCGCCGCATGTGTTGATCGTCAACCCGTCATTCCCGGCGAAGAGCGTGAAAGAACTCGTCGCGCTGGCCAAGGCAAATCCCGGCAAATATAGCTACGCGTCGGCAGGCACGGGGCAGTCGGCACAGCTGGCGGCCGAACTGTTCAAGCTCGCCTTCGGGCTTGATATCGTGCACGTGCCGTTCAATGGCGGTGCGCCGGCGATGAATTCGACGGTCGGTGGGCATACGCCGATCGCGTTCAACGCGTTGCCGTCGGCCGCAGCGCTCATCAAGGAAGGCAAACTGCGTGCGCTCGCGGTGACGAGCGCCGAGCGCGCGCCGGAATTTCCCGACGTGCCGACCCTCGCGGAGGCGGGCGCCCCCGGGCAGGTATCGCTGTTCTTCCAGGGTATCGTTGCTCCGGCCGGAACGCCGAAGGAGATCGTGCATCAACTCCATCGCGAGATCGCCAGGATTCTGGCGCGGCCGGAAGCGAAGGAACGTCTGGCGGCGATCGGCTTCACTGTCACCGTCAGCTCCCCGGAAGAATTCCAAGCTCAGATCAAATCGGAGACGGCACGCTGGGCAAAGGTCATTCGTGAGGCGGACATCAAGAAGGTCGAATGATGCGGAGGCAGGCGCTATGAAGGGAGTGTCCGACTCGAGCGGTCTATACGAGGTGGAGCGCCGCGCGTATCACGCGGTGCGGCCGGGATTTCGCATCGCCGAGCTTGAGATCAGCCCCACGCAAAAGGTGCCGTGGCATTATCATACTAACGTGCACGACACGTTCTACGTCGTCACCGGAGCGATTCGAATTTTCCTGCAGAACCCAAAGGAAGAAGTGCGGCTGACGCCGGGACAGACCTATTCCGTGCCGCCCAAGCGCCCGCACCTCGTGACCAATGCCGGCGACACGTCGGCGGTGTTTCTCGTCCTGCAGGGCATCGGCGAATACGATTTTGTCACTTTGGCTGATACCAGGACTCGCGAACGCGTTAACAAATAGCCGCGCATGACTTCGCTTCAGGGCGAGCGGCGCACGAATTCGACGCCGCTCGCCTGCGCAGCGAACAAGCCACGCTTAATCCGCACGTGTCTTGCAAGCTGATCCGCTAATTCGCGGCGAAGCAATAGAACAGACCGTTGCCTCCCGTGCTCCGGAGATCGTTCTGGCTGCAGCCGCCGTCGGGTCCGCGCGAAGGATGCGACGAGTTCCATGATTTGGACGCGGCGTCGTCCCGCAAGCCCCTGCGGTCGCTGTGGCCGACCATCGCCGCGCCTTGGGTGCTGCTCGTCCAGTTGCGGCAGGTTCTGTCCTCGCCAGACGGAAAGGCGCGCCCGTCCGCTTGCGAGCCCGTCAGTACGTCATGCGCATTGGGCGTGTAGCCTACGCCGGCAACTACCGTGCCGCGCTCTGTCAGCGAGATCTGCATGCCGAGCTTGTTGTTGTCGCTGTGAAGGTCGTCGACGTTTTGGGCAACAATCTCGCCCTTGAAGTTCTGCCAGGGGCCGCGTCCGATCCGGTCGCGGGCATTGACGGCTGTCGCGCCGCCGGCTTCCTGAGTGCTCAAATAGGCGCGCCAGGTCTTGTTGCCTGCGCCCGCGTTCTGCGCCAGCGTCTGGCACTGACGATCTGCACCTTCGAGGCCGCCAAGGTCCGCGCCTTTGCCTGGTCCGGCGCTGGTAATGAAAAAGGTCATGTTCGGGGACTGGGGCGGCGGCTGCTGCGCCTGGCTCGCTGTTGACGCGAGCGATACGGCCGCCACTGACACGACAATCGCGAGGCACTCGATCTTCGACATTTTTGCTCTCCCGTTCGAACTGGTGATCGCACCTTGGCAAGAAGCCCGGCAACGAAATCTAATTCGCGCCAACGGCCATGCCGCGCCCAATGCTCTCCGTCGCCGCCATCCTAGATTGACCGGTTCCGGCTTTACGCTCACATTGGTTCGCAAATGACAACAAACACCGGAAGGCCGCGACTATTCCCGCGGTTGACGGGTGATGATTTCACGGAGCCTCCAGCGTGATCATCGATTGGCATTCGCACATCTATACCCCGGAAGAGGCGGCCGACGATCGCGGCGCCGCGGATGGCAAGAGCGGCCCAAAATGGGGCGAGCGCGGCTGCCCCATGGTGCTCGAGAACTTTCTCGAGGCCCACTATCAGAACGGCATCGACATCAGCGTGGTGACCAATGCCGCGCATTATTTGCGCGGCAAGGCCGACCATGAAGAACTGCCGGCGGTCCAGAAATGGAGCGATTACGCCGCCGAGATTCAGCAGAAATACAAGGGCACACTCTACTCCTTCGCGACTATCTTGCCTTGCGGGGGCTCGGCCTTCATCAAGGAAGCCGAGCGTGCGATCCGCGAGCTCGGGCTCAAGGGCATCTTCATTCATTCCAGCCACAAAGGGCATTATCCCGACGACGAGGAGGCGCGGCCGTTCTGGGAATTGGTGCAGGACTTGGACGTGCCGGTGATGATTCATCCACCGCATCTCGGCTTCGGCGAGGAGCGCATGACGGAGTATCGTCTCGCCTCCAGCATCGGACGGCCGTTCGATCTTTGCCTGGCGCTCGCGCGGCTGATCGTGCGCGGGATTCTGGAGGATTTCCCGCGCGTGACGATCGTGGCCTCGCACGGCGGCGGCGGCATCTGCGAGACCATCAGCCGGATGGACTATGCCTACGAGTTGCAGGACGAGGCGTTCTTCCTCGGCTCTTACGCGCCGATGAAGATCAGGCATCCGCCGAGCTACTATCTCAAGAAGATGCATCTCGACACGGTCACCTACAACTTGCCGGCAGTGAAAATGGTGCTCGAGTGGATGGGCCCGGAGCGCGTCATCTACGGCAGCGACGCGCCGCCGCTCACCTCGCTCAAACCGCGCGCGATCAAGCTGATCAAGGATCTTGATATTTCCGAAGCGGACCGCGACGCGATCTTTTTCGCCAATGCTGCCAGGCTGTTGAAGCTGCCAATCGCGCGGGCGGCGCACGCCGCCTGAGCGGAACCCACGCCGAGGCGGTTAGTTGCGTTGCCCGGCATCAGCTTGCGAGCGGCATCCGCCGGAGCGGGTTGACGAGCCTGCGGCGCATCCCTACGTTGCGCGCGATTTGCAAACCGTCGCAAGCCGAGCGCGGCTGTGCGCGCAAGAGCCAGAGCCATGAAAGTCCGCAACTCCCTCAAATCGCTCCGCAGCCGCCATCGCAGCAATCGCCTAGTGCGGCGCAAGGGCCGGGTCTATGTGATCAATAAGGTCCAGCGCCGGTTCAAGGCGCGCCAGGGCTGAGCGGCGCCCGCGCGTTCGGGTGCGGGGTCCTGGCGGCTGCCCTGAGGAAATCCTATCTTATCGTGCTGGGGGCGCAGCGTTGGTCTTCGTTCATGAGGCAGCGATTCATTTGGTGGCTGACGGCATCAATCGTTGCGGCGTGGGTCTTGCCGGCGCCGGCCGAAACCATTGATCCGGAGCCGCTCAAGCCGGTCGAGCCGCCGGGTTCGTTGCCGCGCGCCCAACGCGGCGACAAGACGCAAAATCTCGACCGGCTGTTCGCGGCGCTCAAAGTCGCGCCCGACGACGAGAGTGCCAAGTACATCGAGAACCGCATCTGGGCGATTTGGCTCGCCTCCAGCAGTGACACCGCCAATCTGCTGATGGGCCGCGTCAAGACGGCGACCGACGGCAAGGATTTCGATTTAGCGATCCGGCTGCTCAACGCGATCATCGACATCCGGCCGGATTTCACCGAGGCGTGGAATCGCCGCGCGACGGTGTATTACACAAAGAAGGATTTCGGCCGCGCGCTCGCCGACATCCATGAAGTGCTGGCGCGCGAGCCGCGCCATTTCGGCGCGCTCTCGGGGCTCGGGATCATCCTGCAGGAGCTGGGCGATGAGAAGCGGGCGCTTGATGCGTTCCGCCGCGCGCTCGCGATCCATCCGCACCTGGAGCGCGTTCCCGAGCTGGTCAAGAAGTTGAGTGAAAAGATCGACGGCCGCGAGATCTGAATGCCGTCTCGTCATGCCCGGCTTTATGCCGCGCATCCACGTCTTGTACTTCTTGATGCGACAAAGAGATGGATGGCATCGGAACTCGGGCTTGCCCGAGTTCCGTACCGTTAAAGTGCCGCAAGTCCGGTTAACCGACTCGCGGTGACGAGCCCGGCGATGACGCGTGGATAGATCAGCATTAACCAGGCCGTCGCATCAGATCAGAACAGGTGATAGGTCTTCTCATGACCGGTCACTGATTAGCGGCCTCCGGCCCCACGAAAGCGATACGCAGCATGTTGGTTGCGCCCGGCGTCCCGAGCGGGACGCCAGCGACGATGATGACGCGCTGGCCGACATTGGCGAGTCCATCCAGGCAGGCGAGTCGGCAGGCGCGTTGCACCATGTCGTCGAGATCGTGGGCGTCCTCCGCCACGATGCAGTGCACGCCCCAAACGAGCGAGAGGCGGCGCCCGGTCGATAGTCTCGGGGAAATCGCTACGATGGGCGATTTCGGCCGCTCGCGCGCGACGCGCAATCCAGTCGAGCCCGAGCTTGTCCAGCAGACGATGGCGGAAAGCTCGAGCGTCTCGGCGATCTGGCGTGCTGCCGCCGCGATCGCGTCGGCGCCGGTCGCCTCGGGCTCCGTGCGCTGGGCATGGATGAGGGTCTGATACATGGGATCCCGTTCGACTTCCTCAGCGGTGCGGTTCATGGTGGCGACTGCTTCGACCGGGTATTGTCCGGACGCGGACTCAGCCGAGAGCATGATCGCGTCCGCGCCATCGAAAATTGCGGTCGAGACGTCGGACACCTCCGCGCGGGTCGGCACGGGACTCGTGATCATGGATTCGAGCATCTGCGTTGCGATCACGACCGGCTTGCCGGCACGGCGGGCGTCTCGCGTCATCTGCTTCTGTAGCCCGGGCACCTTCTCGACCGGCATCTCGACGCCGAGGTCGCCGCGCGCCACCATCAACGCATCGACAAGATCGATGATCTCATCGAGGCGATTGAGAGCTTGCGGCTTTTCGATCTTGGCCATGACGGCGGCGCGCCCACGCGTAATCTTCTTCGCCTCGGCGATGTCTTCGGGGCGCTGGATGAAGGAGAGCGCGACCCAGTCGACGCCGGTGTCGAGCCCCGCCTCGAGATCGGAGCGGTCCTTCGGCGTCAGTGCCGAGAACGGCACGGTCGTGTCGGGTAGGCTTACGCCTTTGCGGTCGGATAGTTTGCCGCCGACCTCCACGCGCGTGCGAATGCGGTGGCTGTCGGTCTCGATGGCGACGAGCCGCACCTTGCCATCATCGAGGAGGAGCGTATGGCCGGCCTCGATGGCGGCAAAGATTTCGGGATGCGGCAGGTGCACGCGCTTGGCATCGCCTGGGGCGGGATCGGCGTCGAGCGTGAACGTTTCGCCCGCGATAAGCGTAGCCGGATTGGTGGCGAAGGTGCCGACCCTGAGCTTTGGACCCTGCAGATCGAGCAGAATGCCGATCGGGCGGCCGCGCTCGGTCTCTATGTCCCGTATCGCCGCAGCCAGTTCACGCATGCGCGCGTGCGTAGTGTGACTCATATTGATGCGAAAGATGTCGGCGCCTGCCTCGAACAGGTTGGCAATGACGCGTCGGTCTGAGGATGCGGGGCCGAGGGTCGCGACGATCTTGGTCCGGCGCAGACGTCGCATCAGTTACGGCTTCGGGGCGGCGGTGTCGGCGTGCCCGGTCGGTTGGCGGCGGGCGGCGTCTGCAGCATCGGCACGCGCGACTGCAGGGGCTGCATGGGCGCCTGGTCGGCCGACTCGGTGAGCTGCA
>Ga0081455_10004929_pt1 | contig 14767 bp, 15 predicted proteins | sample TabmetS3T2R1_FD_70207 | JGI IMG/M metagenome (GOLD analysis project Ga0081455, IMG submission 70207) | Tabebuia heterophylla rhizosphere microbial communities from the University of Puerto Rico - S3T2R1 | ecosystem: Host-associated > Plants > Roots > Rhizosphere ... | reverse complement strand
ATAAAGGCCGCTCACCGGGGAGAGTACGTATAAGCCGTAAAACCATTGCGCGGGGAAAGCCGGGATGTCTCGGCTGTACCTGTCAAATCCGTGTGCGTTCTTTCTACCCATTGCACACGGTGCTACGGGTGCCGCCGGCGCCCGGCTTTCCCTGCGCCCTCTTGAAGGAGAGAGGGACAACGAAGATGCAAGACTCGGGCGAAATCGCGCCGCGGGAATGCGATCGCTCATCCTCATCGCTGTCTGAAAAGTTGTACCCGCAAATTCACTGTCGTCCCGCACAAGCGAGCGACCAGCGAGCGCGATGCGGGACCCATAACCACAGTCGCTTATTGTTTAGGCTATCCGCGCCACAGCGAGATCCAACAACACGGCTGTGTTTAATAGGCCCCGGCCGCGACAAACAACTCACAACGCCTCGCGAAATTTCAACCTCGTCTGAAACGACACGCTGGTCTTCCCAACCAGCGCCGTGCCGTGGACCACCGCGCCGTCGTCCGCATAGGTGCCGGTGAAGCCGCATGTGACTTCGCGGCCGCCGAACAGCGGCAGCACGCCGACCGGCTTGGCGAACTGGAATGTGGTCAGTTCGCCGCGCCACTTGCCGTTATTGGCGGTGTAGGAGCCGGTGTAATAGAAATGCGCATCGCCGCCGGCGATCTTGCCGTCGACCAGCACGATGACGCCGGTCGCACGCCCGCGCCCGCCATCGGTCATTTCCGTTTCCACCGTGTAGAGACCGTTCCTTACGCCCGCCATGCTGTCCGTCCGCTGGACATCATCGTCGCTGCCGATCCGGTTACGCAATCCGTAAATATGGCACATCGCCTGTGCGTTTTGCCGCCTTGGAAAGTGGGCCATAGCCCGGGCCGGCGCTCGGCGGCACGCAATTCCTCAATGAATCCCGCAAAATACCGGGGGAATTCAACAAACAGTTGACGAACGGCAACATAACTTAATAGAGTCTAAATAGATACTTTTCAGTACACCGTTTCAAAGTTAGCGTGCGTCATGGCTACGGAAAAAGCCGAAACCGACCGCATTCCCGTCACGTTGGCGCTCTCGACCATCACGTATCTCGAAAAACTGGTGAGACAGGGCACCCACGGCACTAGCGTTCCAGGCGTTGCGAGGACCCTGATCGAGGAAGGCATACGGCTCGCCATCAAGGACGGGCTGTTGTCGATCCGCGACAACGGAAAGTCGTGACCAGCGGGGCAGGAACAAGCGGCGGGCACTCCAAGAATTGGGACCGCCAAAATGTTTGCCACGTCACCGACCTGGACTACCGAACGCCTCGAATTGCTGAAAGGCCATTTCGCCGCCGGCCTCACCTGCCGCCAGATCGCGGCCGAGATCGGCGTGAGCCGCAATGCCGTGATCGGAAAACTCTCCCGCCTCGGGCTCACGCGCGACAGGCCGCCGGGCGGCGAAGGGCGGCCCAAGAAGCCGAGAGAGCGCCGCGGGCGTTCGGTGCCGCGGCTGCAATACGAAATGCTGCGGCAGGTCTATGAGGAAGGCCCGGCCCTTGAGGCGCCTGTCATCAGCGAGCACCGCTGCACGCTGTTCGAACTCACCAAGGAGCACTGTCGCTGGCCGGTCAATGCAGAGGCCGAAGCGTTCTCGTTCTGCGGCAACACGCCGATTGCGGGCCTGCCCTATTGCCAGGGCCACACCCGCCTTGCCTACCGTTCGCTGGCGCGGAGGGCCAGCTAGCGCGTGATCCCGGCCCGGGAGGCCGCCTTGGCGGAAATGGGGACCGGGTCGGGATCATGCCCCAACAGCGTCAGCCGATGCGCCAGCCGACTTCCTTGGCAAAGCTCTGGTAAAACTCGGGCTCGTAGGCGTGTTCGGGCGTTTGCCGTACCCGCTCGTCGAGCCGCTGCGCGTCAGCGCCGACCAGGATGCGCCATCTCCCGGCCTTGACCCCATCGAGAATGATCTTGGCGGCCTGCGCCGCCGAGGTCGGCGCGTCCTCCAGAAAGCTGCGCGCACGATCGTCGGCCGCCTTCTGGATGTCAGCGTCCGACATTTTCGATGTGTCGATGTTCATGCCCTGCAGCCGCTGCCGCATGGCCGAAATATCGGTCGGCGTCAGCACGGCGCTGCCGTTCTGGATCAGGCGCGAATTGGCAAGGATGGAGGTGCCGATATGGCCGGGCATCACCACCGAGCACTTGATGTGCGGCGCGTTGAGGCGCAGGTCATTGATCAGCGCCTCGGTGAAGCCCTTCACGGCGAATTTGGCGGCGGAATAGGCGGTGTGCGGCACGCCCATGCCGACGGAGGCCCAAAAGCCGTTGACGCTGGAGGTATTGACGATGTGGCCCTCGTCCGCCTTGAGCAGCAGCGGCAGGAAGGTGCGCACGCCGAGATAAACGCCGCCCCAGCAGATGTTGAAGGTGCGCTCCCACTGCTCCCGCGTGTTGGCGACGATGCTGCCGCCACCGCCGATGCCGGCATTGTTGAACAGCAGATGGATCTTGTCGGTCTTCTGCTGCTCGACCAGCTCATCGCGAAAACGCTTGTAGTGATCCTCGATCGAGACGTCGGCGACATGGGTGGTGACGCGCAGGCCCTGCGGCAGCTTCTCGGTCTCGCACAGCCGTTTGGTTTCGGCCATCGCCTCCGCCGAAACGTCGCACATCGCGACGTTGCAGCCTTCGGCGACCAGCTGGCGCGCCAGCTCGCGCCCCATTCCCGTGCCGCCACCGGTGATGACGGCAATCTTCCCCGCAAAATCCTTCATGGAGTTTTTTGACCTTTCCTGTGACGAACCTATTCCGCAGCCTCGACCTGCGCGCCGAGCGCGCCGAGCCCCGCCAGCGCCTTGCCGATCGCGGCCTGTTGCGCCGGCGAAGCCTCCGGCATCGGCGCCCGCGAATATGTCTTCGGCAGGCCCTGCAGCGTCTGCGCATAGCGCGTGCAGGCCGGCAGATTGTCGGAGACGATGGCGTTCCACAGCGTCAAGAGCTTCTTGTGCAGCTCGAGCGCTGCCGGGTGATCGCCGGCCTTCACCGCATCCCACAGCTCCACGGAGGCATGCGGCGCGGCGGACAGGATCGCGGCGATCGAGCCGTGGGCGCCAAGCGTGTAGGACGGGTACATCAGCGCATCGACGGCGCTGTAGATCAGTCTGTCCGGCGCCAGCATCATGAGGTCGGCAAACAGCTTGAGATCGCCGGCGCTCTGCTTGACGCCGACCACCAGCGGCACTTCGGTCATGATGCGCGTCAGCAGCGCGGGCGAGAGGTACGACCACGGCACCACGTTGTAGATGATGATGGGCATGCCGGTCTCGTCGGCCATGCGGCGGAAGTGATCGACCATCGCCTGCTCATCCGGCTTGAAGAGATAATGCACCGGCGTCACCTGCAGCGCTGCGACGTCCATGTCGCGCACCAGCTTGCCGCGGCGGATGGCATCGCGGGTGGAGTCGACGATGATGCCGGCGATGACGGGCGCGCGGCCCCTCGCCGCCTCGACGGTCGCCGCAATCAGGTCGCGATATTCCTCGTGGTCGAGCGTGTGGCCCTCGCCGGTCGAGCCGCCCGCGGCCATGCCATGGCAGCCGGCGCCAAACAGCCAATCGACCTGCGGCGCAACAAGCTTGAAGTCGATCTCGCCGCCTTGCGTGAACGGCGTCGTCATCGGCGGTATCACACCTGTGGGGCGTATTTTCATGGCCGGCCCTCGCTTGTTTCCATCCTGTCAACCCGGTTCGTCAATCGACCGGTTGGAGAAAAGACTAGCGAATGTCGGAGGCGCAATCCACCTGCCGCAAGCGCATGGCGGCGCGCGCTGGTCGCGGGATGCAAATTAGCCGGTGGATCAGGCGGCCGACGCGGAGCCTGCGGGTGCAGCCGCCTCGATCTTCATCGGCAGTTCCTTATCCAAATACTGGCCGACGTCGAGGCGCCAGATGGTTTCGCCGTTCGGCTCTTCACTGATCCGGGCAAAGCCGAGCTTCGCAAAATGGTCGCGCACGAGGCCGTTGCGGGCGGTCGGGATGTAGCGGCCGATCAGCTCGCTCGCGCCCGCGGCGCGGGCCGCTCGCACCAGATGCTGCAGGATCGCCTCCTCGACCCTGCGGCCGAGCACGCGGCAGGACATGATCCAGCTGTCGACTTTCCACTGCTTGCCGTTCGTGTGGCAAATCACTGCCGAGATCATGCCATTGTCGCCGAACATATCGGCAAGCCGCGCCTGCACGGTGACGGCGTCCGGATTGGCCTGCAGTGCGGCCACCTCCGCCTCGCTGTAGCGCCGCGTCGTCAAATTGAACTGATTCGATTTGGCAATCAGCTGTGCGATCCGCTTCCGCCCCGGCTGATCGAACGGTGCGATGGCAAGCGTCATGTCGAGGGAGCGCAGATAGTCGTCGTGATCGCCGATGCGCTCGAGTTGGGCAACGCGCCGTGCATTGGCCTTGTACATTCCAGCACGCAGGCGGTCCTCCTGCGAAAAGCTGATCTGCTCGAAATAGCCCGCGGCCTGGAACACGGAAATCCATTCAGAGGGATCATCAGGCAATTCGGGAACGGCCACCGCAGGCAGGGCATCGCGCACGCGCTTGCGCTCGGCCGGGTTGTCGTCGAGCAGGACAAAGCTCTCCAGGCCAAGGTCGATCATGGAGGCGATCGCCTTGATGTTGGCGGCCTTGTCGTCCCAGTTGATGCGAAAGGCGACGATGTCGTGTTCCCTCAGGATCATCTCCGGATGATGGCGGAACGCATCGAGCGCGATGGTCTCGTCATTCTTGGAGGAGATGCACAGCAGGATGCCACGTTCCTTCCAGGCCAACGCCATTCTTTGCAGCGCGGCGTAGCTCTCGCCGAGCGGTGAGCCGGTGCCGAGCGCGAGCCCCTCGATGCCGTCGTCGCCGACGATGCCGCCCCAGACCGTGTTGTCGAGATCGAGCACCAGCACGCGGCGCGAGCGGCCCATCTGGGCTGCGACGATGCGCATGATGTGATCGGCATAGAGCGGCGCCATCGCCACCGCGAATGGGTATTTCGCGGCGTACCAGTAGCGTCCCGCCGACCACACGCTTTGCCCGACCAGGCTGGCGAGGCCCTCGACGTCGAGCAGCAAATGACCGGCTTGCCGCACCTGCAGCGCGAGGCGCCGGTTGAATTCATCAGCCAGATGACGCGGGCTGCCGGGAAGGCCGCGATCCATGTTGATCTGCGGCGCATCGGGATCGTCGGCGAGCGTCTGCAGGATCACCGGCTTGCCGGTCGCGCCGGCGGCGACCTCGGCAATGCGCATCACCTGCGCCAGCACGGCCTCGATCGTTCGCGTCGCCGCATCCTCATCGCCGAGCGGGGATGCGAGCCGGAGCATCCGGTTGTCGGATGCGATGAGCACGAAATCCGGCGGAGTGCGCTTCAGCTCGTCGCGATGGCGCGCAAGCCAGGGCTCGGGCTCCTCATATTCGGCGATCGTGACCTGCAGCAGAAAGCCGAAGCGGATTGCAGTGCCGACGATTGCATCGGCGAGATGGCTGGCGGTGCTCGCCGACAGCATCAGCAGGTGAATGGGAACGAGCCCCTGCTCGCGCGCGTCGGCGGCAAAGGAATCCGGCGCAGACTTCAGGATGCTGCTGATCTTGCGGCCAAGCTGGCGCAGCTCGGCCTCCTCCCATCCGGCCTGGGCCAGTGCACGCATGGCGCCGAGAGCCTCGATGACATCGGCGGGAAGCGCTGCGAGCCTGTCGCGCATCTTGCTGGCCGGCCGCGGCAGCCAGGGCAGCGCCTGCACCGGCAATTTCGCAACTGGCCTGGCCGTCGCATCCGTCACGGCAGATGGCTCCGGATCGCATCGACGAACTGGCGCACCGAACTGATCTCCTCGATTTCAGCGAGGCTGAACTGGAAGTCGAACTCGCTCTCGATGCTGCTGACCAGCCGAATATGCGCAAGACTGTCCCACGCCTTCAGATCGGCCTGGCGCGTATCCATGCCGATGATGAGATCGTCATCGTCGAGCTCGCTGCGGAAGATTTCCTGCAGGCGGTCGAGAATGCGGGTCTGTGTGTTGTTGAAAACAACGTCCATCGGCTCACGGCCCCACGGCTGGAGCGAACAGCTCCTTCTTCGGAACCGGCTCGATGTACATCGTGATCCCCTTCCGGCCGAGCGCGACCGCGTGTTCGATGAAGGGTTTAGCATCGGCCGCCATCATCTTCAAATTGGAGAGTTTTGTGTCCGTGCAGATATCCGGCCCAAAGTGCCGCCGCAGCCGCTGGGGCCTGATGTCGCCGCCGCGATTGAGAAATTCGTGCTCGCCGGTCTCGCCGTCCGCGCGCTTCCAGCGATATCGAACCATGCCGTTGAACACCTGGCGAAAGAAAGGAATCTCGTCATAAAGCAGGCACTCGACCGCGTGCAGCGGCGTCATGAAATTGAAGGTGGCACCGAGGCCGATCATGCGGGCGTCCACGTCCATCAGCCGGCAGAACGGCGAGTCCCTGCCCCACGTCATCGCGGTGCGATGGTGATCCCTGATCAGGAAATCCGCGTTGGGACCAATCGCGCACACCGACGACGTCAGATGGATACTTCGCTGCACGCCCGGTGTACGGCGAAACACCTCGCACAACAGACCGGTGTAGACCGGCGCGCGATCGACCATGAACACCTTGGCGGGATCCTGATCGATCGGAAAGGCCGGCATCGCGAGCGTGCCTTCCGGCCCGATCAGGTCGCGCAGGAGGTCGATGACTTCGCTCGGACGCATCGGAACGTTGAAAAACTCGTTCCACGACGATTGCACCCACAATGTTCGGCCGCGGGTCGCGCCGAGCTCGATCAGGCGCTGTTGCAGTTCGGTCACCTCGATCGGACCGCGGTAGATCTTCTTGTCGAGCCACAGCCGCCGGGTGCGAACAAAATCGCGCACATTGCCCTGCCCCAGCATTTTCTGGGCGATGCGTTTGACGGTGCTGCGAACCGCGCCGGGCATAGGTCGCTATCCCCGCGACTGTTGCGCCGGCCGCGCCGCCTGCTGGACTTCGTGCACAATGGGCAACAACACGTCCAGCGCATTCCCCGCGCTGGCGACGCCCACCGTCGCGGTCTGGTCGGTCGCGATGCGCGGCAGCCGCCGCGAGATGATTTTCAAATTAGGCTGGAAGGCATTCAACTGAGCAACAAGCGTCTCGCCGGCCGCCTTGGCCATCGCATATTCGGCAATGCCTGCGGTCGGCGCGTCGAGCGCCATCGTGGACGGATAGAAGATCGCGGTCTTGGCGGCGTCCCGCTTCGGCAGCGCCGTGCACACATTGAAGAATGCATCCACGTAATAGTCGAGAAAGACTCTCAATTTGCCCGGCTCGAACAGCGCCGACTTGCGCTGGAAGATTCTTGCCGTGGCGAAGTAGTAGCAGCTATCGACACTGCCGATATCGCGGAGGCCGGCGGGATGCAGCACATCGTATTGCCTGATATCGCATGTGCCGCCGGCCTGCCGGATTTGAGCGGCGACTTGTTCCGCCTCCCGATGGCCCTCGCGATAAGTGATGACGGAGTGGCCTCCGCCGGCCGCGACGATCTTGGCCGTGACTTCACCAAGGCCGCGCGAACCGCCGATGATGAGGACACGCTGTCCGGCGAACGGCTTTCCAGTGATGCTCGCCGCGACAGCGGTCATATCGGCCTGGACCGGAGGTTGCGGGCGCGCGAAGGCATCGAGCCGGCCGGTCAGGCCGGAACCAGCGATATCGATCTGCATCGAGCGGAAGCGTGCGTCGACCTTGCCGACCGCATAACCGAGCGCATGCATGCCACCGCTCGCCGAGTTGCAGGTCACATCGAGGCCGGCAAACAGCGAATGCAGTCCCGGGCACGCCATCCCCACGATCTGCGATGTGGCCATCAGCCCGGCCACGGCCGCTGGGCCGATGGCATTGCAGAGCGCGGGAAAAAGCCGGCGGATTTCTTCCTCGCTGGCGGCAGCCGCGACTGCTCCGCGCTGATCCGACATCTGCTCGAACGGCAGATCGGCCGGACGCTCGATCTTGTGAGGCTCCGATGCCATCTCCGCAGCGAGCGCTGCCGGAATTTTGCCGGGAAGCGAGGACAATCTTATCGCGGCGATCACGGTGCCGGCGGCAACCACATCGAGATCGATCGCGGCCTCTGTACGTTCACCGATCCAAACCTCCGCGGCCTCGTCAAGAAACAGCGGCTGATGGAAACGGACGCGGATGTGCCGGATGTCGAAGTTGTTGGCGCGCAGCACGCTCTCCAGCGTCCACAGCAAAGTATGAATGCCGTGCACGACCGGCGCGCCCATCTGGGTGCGGCGCGCAAATTGCGCGTCCAGATGCAGCGGATTGAAGTCACCCGACGCCCGCGCGAATTCGCGCTGATCGTTCAGCGTAAAGGCGCGGGCCGCGATGGCAGGACTAGAGCTCATCAATGGCCCGCTTAGCACAGCCGACCACGGCCGGGACGATCTTCCCGGCATCAAAGTTACCGGAAAGGCCGAACAGGTGCTGGAATCCCGTCACTTCATAGCCGCCCTCGCCGATTTGCCGCGGCGTCGGGAGATAGCCATAGAGCGCGCCGAGATAGCCGGCATAGAGCCGCAGCCGGCCCTCGCCAGGTGGCAGCGCGGAATCGAGGATAGATTGCCATTCCACCGTGACCTCCGCCGACAGCGCCACGAGCTCAAGCGCCGCGCCAAGCCGCAGCGCCTGAACCGTGAGCGGCTTGTCCGGCGCGCTGCCGTCGAAGAATTCGATAAGTGGAATCTGCGCGGTGTCGATCGAGAGCGTTGCAGGCGCATCCGCCTTCTCCGGCGAACGCTCGGCAATCGCACGCACGCCAGCCGCAAGGCTCTCGCTCCAGCGCTGCCAGTCGTTCGCCGCCTGCGGCGGAAAGCTCGGCCCAGATATCAGCTTGCGCGCCAACCGGCGCAGCCGGTTGCCGATGCTGCCTTGCGCATCAGCGCCCGCCATGTTCGGGCTGATATCCCCGCAAAAGCCCTGCACGAAGACGCAAGGGATGTCGCCAAATCGCTGGCGCAGGGCGCGCCGGACCGCGCCCGGAAAATCGGCGCTGATGGCATCAGGGGGAATAACCGCAGTGGCGTGACAGGTGTAGTGCCAGAGCGCAGCGATGATCGCATCATCCTCGGCGCGGCGAAGCAGCAGCACGGTGGCAAGCTCGTCGGTCGGCCCTTCCGGGTTCGGGGCCAACACTGTGCCGGTCAGCCTGACACCGTAGGTGCGGCCGACGGTAGGAAACGGCCAGTGGCGGCGGCGGTTGACAGAGTGGTTCAGGCGGCCACGCTTGATCTCCACCCTGCTCTCGCCCGGCTGTTGCTGCAGCATCCGCTTGACCAAATCCTCGGCAGCCGCAGCGAGATCGGCGACGAATTGCTCGTCGGGAATACCGAGCGGCGCGCAGGCGCGGTCGGTGGCCGGGGCAAAATGCGTATGCGAGGCGAGCAGCATGATCTCGGCCGGCGCAAAGCCGAAAAGGGCGAGCCTGCCATGAATCGCCTGCTGCAGTTCGGAACCGACGATCATCAGGTCGAAACTGAACACCAGGCAGCGCCTACCGCCTGCTTCCAGCAGCAGCGCCGAAATTTCGATGGGATCGAGCACGGTCGAGACAGGCGCCGTGCGCGGCGCATAGCCGGCGAGCCGCACCGGCCGATCGCGCGGGGTGACGTCGCATGATGCGGCCCGCGCGAGCATGATCAGACGGGCACGCTGCTGTCTTGCCGGCGCAAAGCGTCAGGCGCAATTGCGGTTGCACGCCGCACACGGTTCTGGCGCCACGTGTCAACCGGATAGACCAGGAAATGATTGATCGCGATGGAAAGTCCGATGGACACGATGACCGCAAGGTACGCATAGGGAGCGCCCGTGCCTCCATTCAGCATGGCGACTCCAAAGCCGCAGACCGGCCAATGCACGAGATAGAGCGGATAGGAAACGTCTCCGAGCCACTTGTCCCAGCGATGGCGCGTCGAGAAGTCGAACAGGGACGGCAGCAGCAATCCCACCAGCGCGTACATCTGATGTTGATGCTGGCTGAAATACTTTGGCAGCGAGATCGCCGTCAGCGCGCAGGCGACCGTGATCGCCAGCGACAGTACCGGCTTGATCATGTCGCGCTCTTTCAGGAACGCGTAGAGCCGATAACTCAACGCACCGTACAGGAACAGGCTGAGCTCAAACGGGAAGAACCGGTATTCAAGGGCGATGCTGCGGTAGCCATGCGCATAGGCCTGGAAACGGAAAGTGTAGCTCGCCAGCGCGAGCGCCGCGATCAGCAGGAAATGCCGCCGCAGGATGAACGGCGCGATCAGGTAGAACGCAAGCTCGAGCGATAGCGTCCAGGCCGGCACGATGATGGTGAACGGGATAGCGGTCGGCGGCTGCTCGATCGCACGAAATGACAAGAGCAACTCCCCGCCCCGGTCGATCAGCATCGAGCCCCATTCCATGCCGAGCAAAAAGAGATTGGTGACGATCGCAAACGCCCAAGCGCCAAGGCTCATGGTCGAGCCTTCCCTGACAAAAGCCTCCAGCGGGCCCGCCTTGCCGTTCGCGTTGTAGATCGCCAGCCAAATGACGACAGTCACCGCGAGGATGGCGAGATAAGGCACGTAAATCTTGACGGCACGGTTGGTGTAGAAGATCCAGTTGCCTTGCGGCGTATCGGCATATTTGCCGCACAGGATCAGCGCGATCAGGAAGCCGGAGATCATGTAGAAGATCTGCACGGCGTGGCTGCCCGGCACCTTCGGATAGATGTCGGTCCCGAAGAAGGTGCTCGCGTGTCCGGAAGCGACCGCCAGGGCCAGCATGAAGCGCAGGAGACCCATCGGCCTACGAACCGGAATTTTGGCAATTCAAGCGGGGGCCAGGGCGCCTCCGAAATGCTTCCCGCAATGAACCGGTCGGAAGCGGCAAGGCCATAACCCGTTGATTTGATGGTCGGAGCGAGAGGATTTGAACCTCCGACCCCTAGTCTCCCAGACTAGTGCGCTAACCGGGCTGCGCCACGCTCCGATGCCGTTCCCTTAGCGTTCATCGCTGCCCAGCGCAAGGAGCCGATCGGTCCGGACAGACCGTTCGTGCGGCTGTTCCGCCGCCGATCAGCCGTCCTTCAGCGCCGAATCGAGCAATTGGCGGGCGGCGATCAAATCCTGCAGCACGCCCTCCAGGCGGGCGCGGTCGACCGAGCGGGCGGCAGCCGCGACGGAAGGCTCGGGCAGGTTCTTGGCGATGCCGTCCTCATCGAGTTCAAGGAAGCGGAAATCGATGCCGTCGTCGGCGCCCTCGTAATCCTCGTCATCGCCCTCGAAGGAAGCCGGCGCCTCACTGTCCTCCTCGGCCATGCTGAGTTCGAGCGTCTTCTCGACCGCACCGAAGGAAGCGGCAACGGAGGAGTCCGACAGACCCTGCACCGCCTTGACGCCGTGCTCCTTGAGGATGCGCTGCACGCCGCGGATGGTGTAGCCCTCGCCGTAGAGCAAACGGCGGATGCCCTTGAGCAGATCGACGTCGTCGGGTCGATAGTAGCGGCGGCCGCCGCTGCGCTTCATCGGCTTGATTTGCGCGAAGCGGGTTTCCCAGAAACGCAGCACGTGCTGGGGAATATCGAGTTCGTCCGCGACTTCACTAATGGTTCGGAACGCATCCGGCGCCTTGTCCAAATGCCCGCTCCTTTCCGCTCGCTAGCTTGAGCGTTAGTCGTCCTTGGCGTCGCCGTTGGTGACAGCGTGCCCGTTGATACGCTGCTTCAATATCGCTGACGGCTTGAACACCATCACACGACGCGGCGAAATCGGTACCTCAGTGCCGGTCTTGGGGTTGCGTCCAATACGCTGACCCTTCTTGCGCACCATGAAGGAACCGAACGACGACAGCTTCACTGTCTCGCCCTTTTCCAGACAATCAGTGATCTCTTTCAAAACCAGTTCGACGAACGCAGACGACTCCGTCCGCGACAGGCCCACCTTTTGGTAGACTGCCTCGCACAGGTCGACGCGCGTGACTGTTTTGCCCGTTCCCGTGGTCATCGCCTTGCCCCGCAAATCTCCGGCGAACAAATTTGTTGCCTGAAATTAGGAGGTTAGCAAACCATGGTCAACAGAGAGCATCATGCAAGCGCATGAAAAGACGCTTATAATTTGAGTCAAGGCTTTTCGGTCACACCTACCAGCGGACCAGCGCCGACCCCCAGGTGAACCCGCCACCCATGGCCTCCAGCATCACCAGATCGCCCTTCTTGACACGGCCGTCCTTCACCGCAACGCACAACGCCAGCGGAATCGACGCCGCCGACGTGTTCCCGTGCAGATCCACGGTCAGCACCACCTTCTCCGGCGCAATGTGCAGCTTGTGCGCGGAAGCATCGATGATTCGCTTGTTGGCCTGGTGCGGAATGAACCAGTCGAGGTCCTCGGCGCTGGTTCCCGTAGCCTTGAAGGCGTCGACGATCACATCGGTGATCATGCCGACCGCATGCTTGAAGACCTCGCGGCCTTCCATGCGCAGGTGACCGACGGTCTTGGTCGAACCGGGGCCGCCATCGACATAAAGCTTTGACTGGTGACGGCCGTCGGAACGCAGGTGCGTGGTGAGAATGCCACGGTCGGAACTCGCACCCGGCTGTTCCTGTGCTTCCATGACCACGGCGCCGGCGCCGTCGCCGAACAGCACGCAGGTGGTGCGATCCTCCCAGTCGAGAATGCGCGAGAAGGTTTCGGCGCCGATCACCAGTGCGCGCTTGTAGGCGCGGCTGCGCAGGAAATTGTCGGCGGTGGCCAGCGCAAAGATGAAGCCCGAGCAGACCGCCTGCAGGTCGAAGGCCGCGCCATGGTTGATGCCGAGCCCGTTCTGGATCGCGACCGCCGTTGCCGGAAACGTGTTGTCCGGCGTCGAGGTCGCCACCACGATCAGGTCGATCGATTGCGCGTCGACGCCGGCATCGGCCAGCGCGGCACGCGCGGCATTGAGGCCGAGGTGCGAGGTGAACTCGTCGTCGGCCGCAATATGGCGCTGCCGGATGCCCGTGCGCTGCACGATCCAGTCGTCGGACGTGTCAATTCGTGCCGCCAGTTCGGCATTGGTCAGCACCTTCTGCGGCAGATAGGAGCCGCAGCCGAGCACGACCGAACGTATCGCAGTCACGAAACAGCCTCCTGTGCGGTCTGCGCTTTGGTCAGCGCGCCGCCGTCACGATTGAGCATGCGGTTGATCTTGGTGAGGAGATCGTAGTGGACCGTCTCATAGCCAACATCCACCGCGTAGGCAAAGCCCTCGGCGCTGATCCCGCCATGGCTCTTCACTACCACGCCGTTGAGGCCCAGCAGCACCCCGCCATTGGACTTGTTGGGGTCGAGCTTGTCGCGCAGCTCGCGGAAGGCGTTGCGGGCCAGGAGATAGCCGATCCTGGTAAGCCAGGTCCGGGATAACGCGGCGCGCAGGAATTCGTTGATCTGGCGCGCGGTGCCCTCGGCGGCCTTCAACGCAATATTGCCGGAAAAGCCCTCGGAGACGATCACGTCGGCCGCCCCCTTGCCGATGCCGTCGCCCTCGACGAAGCCGATATATTCGAGCTGGGGCAGGTTCAGCGTGCGCAGCAACTCCGCGGCCTCGCGGATCTCTTCATGGCCCTTGATCTCCTCGACCCCGATATTGAGCAGACCCACGGTCGGCCGCTCCTTTTCGAACAGAACCGTCGCCATCGACGCGCCCATCACCGCGAGCGCGACCAGATGACGGGCATCGCCGCCGATGGTGGCGCCGAGATCGAGCACGATGGAGTCGCCGCGTGCGGTCGGCCACACCGCGGCGATCGCCGGACGGTCGATGCCGGGCAGCGTGCGCAGGCAGAAGCGGGCCATCGCCATCAGCGCGCCGGTGTTGCCGGCGGAGACCGCGACATCGGCCTCGCCCTTCTTCACCGCTTCGATCGCCAGCCACATCGACGAGGTCTTGCGGCCGCGGCGCAGCGCCTGGCTCGGCTTGTCGTCCATGCTCACGGCAATTTCGGTGTGAGTGACGCGCGAAGCGGCCTTCAGCGCGGGATGCTTTTCGAGTTCGGGTCCGATTTTCGCGCGGTCGCCAAACAGGAGAAATTCGGTGTTCGGATGCCGGTTCAATGAAATCGCAGCACCGGGAATGACGACCGAAGCGCCGGCGTCGCCCCCCATGGCGTCAAGCGCGATTCGAACCTTTTGAGGCATGAACGTCCCGGAAACCTGATCTCTTGCGGTCTTGGAAGCCGTCACGGATGCGGCGCGACCAAACGCCGCCGCGTCCCGGCCGGGCCGCGACAATAGCGTTTCCCCGCCCCGACACAACCTCTTGACCGCCGCCCTCGGTAGAAAGACGGGAATCGGCGCAGGGATTCGCTGCATTGGAATTAATCCATATAACTCAATGCGTTATGTGATTGCGCGCAAGACGGACGGAGCTCGCTGCAGTGGAATGCGAGGATCTGTGGCGAGACGTGGCCGCTCACTTGCTTTTCGGCTTCCGCTTCGTCTTCGGCTTGGCTTTCAGCGCCTTCAACGCGGCGAAGGGATGGTCTTTTGGATCGGGCGGCGTGATTTCGTGATCGAACACCGCATCCGGCTTGCGCGGATAGGGATCGATGCCGAGGAACAGCGCGTCAGTGGCGAGCCGGCCGAGATCGATGACGCCGCCCTCGATCGGCTCCGGCGGATCGACATCGTCGTCGCCGGCCGCCTGTGCATCGTCGACGAGATCGGAAAGCGCGGGGATCTGCTCAGG
>Ga0081455_10004928_pt1 | contig 14767 bp, 17 predicted proteins | sample TabmetS3T2R1_FD_70207 | JGI IMG/M metagenome (GOLD analysis project Ga0081455, IMG submission 70207) | Tabebuia heterophylla rhizosphere microbial communities from the University of Puerto Rico - S3T2R1 | ecosystem: Host-associated > Plants > Roots > Rhizosphere ... | reverse complement strand
CGCTTCATGAGCCCCGGGCGCATGGACGAGCCCCGATCGATCCGCAACGAGGACCGCCTCGAGCGCGCGGCCCGGACCCTCACGCTGCCCGTGCTGCTGGTCCGTGGCCGCCAGAGCGACGTGCTGTCGGAGGACGGCGCGAGTCACCTGCAGGCACTGGTGCCCCACGCCCGGTCGGTCGACGTCGCCGGCGCCGGCCACATGGTGGCGGGTGACCGCAACGACGTGTTCAACGACGCGGTGGTGGCGTTCCTCGACGAGACGCTCCCGGTCTGACGCCACCCCCGAGTCCAACTTGCGGTGGTTGGAGCCCCCATGGGGGCCTCGACCACCGCAAGTTGCGCTGTCAGCTGATGCGCAGCTCGGAGCGGTAGATCCGGCGGGGCGCGAGCTCGACGTCGATGGTCTCGGCGATGCGACCGAACACCTGGGCCGCCTCGCCGTCGGGATCGGAGACGACGATGGGCGTTCCCGAGTCGGCGCCGGCCCGCAACTCGGGCACCAGGGGCACCTGCCCGATGAGCGGCACGCCCAGGCGTGACGCCAGCTCCTCGCCGCCGCCGGCACCGAACAGCTCGTAGCGCTTGCCGTCGTCGCCGGTGAACCACGACATGTTCTCGATGACGCCCTTGACCTCGAGGTTGACCTTCTGCGCCATGAACGCCGCCCGCTGCGCCACCCGCTGGGCGGCGGGCTGGGGCGTGGTCACGACCAGCACCTCCGCGCGGGGCAGGAACTGGGCCAGGCTGATGGAGATGTCGCCGGTGCCCGGCGGCAGGTCGACGACCAGGAAGTCGGGCTCGTCCCAGAAGACGTCGGTGAGGAACTGCTCGAGCGCCTTGTGGAGCATCGGGCCCCGCCAGATGACCGGCTGGTCCTCCTGCGCGAAGAAGCCCATCGAGATGCAGCGCACGCCGTGGGCCTCGGGGGGCACGAGCATCTGGTCGATGACGACCGGCGCGTGCTGGACGCCGAGCATCCGGGGGATCGAGAAGCCCCACACGTCGGCGTCGACGACGGCCACGGCGTGCCCGCGGTCGGCGAGCGCCACGGACAGGTTGGCCGTGACCGACGACTTGCCCACGCCGCCCTTGCCGGAGGCGACCAGCAGCACGCGGGTCTTGCTGCCGGGGTCGGCGAACGGGATCACGCGGCCCTCCGCGTGGCCGTGCGCCTGGTGGGTGCCGGCGGTGGCGGCCGGATCGCCGTGGAGCTTGGTCCGCAGCGCGGCCCGCTCGTCGTCGGTCATCACGGTGAAGTCGAGGTCGACGGCGTCGACCCCGTCGAGCGCCGTGAGGGCGCTGTCCACGCGGCGGGTGATCTCGCTGCGCAGCGGGCAGCCGGCAACCGTGAGCGCCACCGTGACGTCGACCCGGGGCCCGTCGACGGCGACCCGCCGGACCATGTCGAGGTCGACGATGCTGCGGTGCAGCTCAGGGTCTTCGACCGGGCGGAGGGCGTCGAGGACCTGGGCTTCGGTGACGGACATCGGTGAGCTCCGGACTCGTCGGGGCCGGTGTCCAACCGACCACTCAGGGGATTACCACTACGGCGATAGGTACAATATCGACGTGGCCGCGCCGCCCCACCAGCCGACCATGTCGCCGACCGACTTCGCATCGGTGGTCACCGCCATCACGTCGGCGTTCGGCGACCCCACCAGGCGCGAGATCTACCTGTTCGTCCATGAGCACGACGGCGGCGTCACCGCCTCCGCCGTGGCCGAGCGCTTCGAGCTCCACCCCAACGTCGCCCGGCACCACCTCGACAAGCTCTGTGCGGGCGGCTACCTCGAGGTCACGGTGGCGCGGGCCGCCGGCGGCGGCGCCGGCCGGCCGTCGAAGCGCTACCGGGTGGTGGCACCGGACATCGCGCTCGACCTGCCCCTGCGCCACGACGACGTGCTGGTCGAGCTGCTGGGCCGGGCGCTCGCCGCGCTCGGCCCCGATCGCGCCGAACAGCTGGCCGAGAGCGTGGGCGTCGACTACGGCCGGGCCATGGCCGCGAGCATGTCACCGGGCTCCGACCGGCACCGCTCGTTCCAGGCGGCACTGCACGCGGTCGCGGACGCGCTCACCGCGCACGGCTTCGCGGCCCATGCCGAGCGCCACGGCGACGAGCTCCGCATCGTCAGCGAGCACTGCCCCTTCGGCGGGGTTGCGATCGAGCATCCCGTGATCTGTGCCGTCGATCGTGGCATGGTACGGGGGATGTTGGAGGCGCTCTACGGCCACCAACTGACAACCGAAACGGCGCTGTCGTTGCCCACCGGCGGTGAACATTGCGTCACCGCGGTGCAGGGCAACCGGGAGTCGGTTCCGCGGATGGTGCAGAGCTAGGAGCACGCACCCGGCCGGGCACCGCGTGACCGGCGGAATCGACCCTCGTCAGGCACGGCGGAAGGCAGCCGCCCTACTTCCCCTCCCCCCGGGGCGGCTGCCTACCGCCACGCCGATCCCGGACTTGGGGGTGGTCGTTCACTCCGGCCGCTATAACCACCTCATGTTCGAGCGCGTGTACCTGGATCACGCCTCGACGTCGCCCCTGCGGCCCGAGGCCCGGGCCGCGCTCGTCGAACAGCTCGACCGGACCGGCGACCCGGGGCGCATCCACGCCGAGGGCCTGACCAGTCGGGTGGCCGTGGAGGATGCGCGCCAGCAGGTCGCCGAGCTGCTCGGGGCGCGCCCCCGCGAGGTCGTGTTCACGAGCGGGGCCACCGAGGCCATCGCCGCCGCGTGCTGGGGAGCCGCCGCCCGAGGTGCCCACCAGGTGGTCCCGGCGGTCGAGCACTCGGCCGTGCGCCTGGCCGCCGAGCGGCACGGGCCGGTCACGCGGGTCCCCGTCGACGGCCGGGGGCGGGTGGCCGTCGAGGACGTGCTGGCCGCCGTGTGCCCGGAGACGGCCCTGGTGCACGTCCAGTGGGGGAACCACGAGGTGGGGACGTTGCAGCCCGTGGCCGAGGCGGTCGCGGCGTGTCGCGAGCGGGGCGTGCTGGTGCACGTGGACGCTGCGCAGGCGGCGGGGCACGTGGACGTCGACTTCCGGGCCCTCGGCGCCGACCTCATGTCGGTCAGCGCCCACAAGTTCGGCGGGCCGAGCGGGGTCGGGGCCCTGCTGGTCCGCCAGGGCCTGCGCCTGCCGCCACTACTGGTGGGCGGCGACCAGGAGCGGGCGCGCCGGGCGGGGCTGGAGAACATCGCCGCGATCGCCGGGCTCGGCGCCTTGTGCGGCTCGCTGGCCGGCGGCGGCGTGGCGGCCGACGGCGAAGAGCAACGACGGCTCACGCAGCGGATCCTCGACGGCGTGGCCGACCCCGCGCTGGGCCTGGTCGTGTACGGCGACCCCGTCGGCAGGGTGCCGCACATCGTGTGCCTCGGGGTCGAGGGCGTGGAGCCCCAGGCGGTGCTGCTCGGCCTCGACCGGCTCGGCATCTCTGCCCACTCCGGCAGCGCCTGCTCCTCGGAGTCGCTGGAGCCGTCACCGGTGCTCGAGGCCATGGGCGTCGACGCGCATCACAGCCTGCGGCTGTCCGTGGGCTGGTCGACCACCGACGCCGATGTCGACCGCCTGCTGGCGGTACTGCCTACCGTTCTGGCCGACCTCCGGGCGCTCGCTCGGACACAATGACGGCGATGCGCAGGCTGCGGCCATGAGGTTGTACGTGATCCGCCACGGACACGCGGGCAGCAAGGCGGCGTGGGAGGGCCCGGACGACGCACGGCCGCTCAGCCGCCGCGGGCACCTGCAGGCGTCCGGGATCGCGGAGCACCTCGCCGGCGTCGGGCTGTCGCGCCTCGTCAGCAGTCCCTCGGTCCGGTGCGTGCAGACGCTGGAGCCGTTGGCCGATCAGCTCGGCCTGCGGATCGACGTCGACGACCGCCTGCTCGAGGGCGCCGACGGCGACCAGGCGCTGCTCCTCGCCGACGACCTGGGCAAGGAGCGCGTGGCTGCGGCCATCTGCAGCCACGGCGACGTGATCCCCGACATGCTGCGGATCCTCAAGGGCGGCACCACCCGCTTCAAGGACCCGTTCATCTGGCCCAAGGGGTCGATCTGGGTGCTGACCCGGGACGGCGCCCGGTGGAGCAAGGCCCGCTACATCCCGCCGGTCGACGCCACCGCGGCCGCACACCACTGATCACCACGCGTTCTTGCCGCGGAAATGGCCGCTGGAGCGGCCATTTCCGCGGCGAGAACGCGTGTGGGATGTCAGCCGCTGGGGGCCGTCGCCGTTGTCGACGTGGATGCCGCCGCCTGCAGCGCCTCGATCTGCGCGCGCAGGTCGTCGGCCGCGGCGGCGAGGTCGGGGGGCGGATCGAGCGCGTCGAACCGGTCGAGCTCGGCCAGCGCCGAGTCGTAGCGACCCGCGATGGCGAACGCGCCGGCCAGGAAGTAGTGCGTGTCCGGATAGGAGGGGTCGGCCTCGGCGGCGTCGATCAGCGTGAGGACGCCGTCCATGTCGCCGTTGCCGATCTGCGCCCGGCCCTTGTACGCCATCGCCTCGACGTTGTCCGGCTGATCCGCGAGCACGGCGTCGTAGATCTCGATGGCGTCGTCGTAGCGCTCCTGCTGGAGGGCGAGCCGGGCGTTGTCGAGCTGCGTGCGGGTCGACTCCCGGATGTCGCCGGTGAGTGCGTCGCCGGCCTCGCGGCGCCCCGAGAAGCGGGCGACGAGCACGCCCGCCACGACGGCGAACGCCACCACGCCGGCGAGCACCGCCATCGTGCGGGGCCACGGCCGGCGCGGGCGGGCGGCGGCGACCCGCGCGTGGTGGGCCTCGATGGCCCGGATGCTGCGGGCGGCGCGGGCGGTGTAGTCGTCCTTCAGGGACGCGTAGTCGTGGTCGTCGACGTCGCCGGCGTCGTGCTCGCGCTCCAGGTCCTCGAGCGACCGCAGCAGGAAGTCGCGCTGTTCCTCCAGCGCCGCCAGCGTGTCGGGATCGAGCGGCCGGGTGCCGTCCACCGCGGTCACGGGTCCTCCCCGCGGGCGCGGCCCGACGGGGCCAGGGCTTGGTCCACGAGCGCCCGATCGGCGTCGCTGGCGTGGACGGCGGCCATCCCCCGCCAACGCCAGAACACGTACCCCACCCCGGCCAGGGCCAGCACCAGGGCCACGACCGGCAGGACCCACACCAGCCCGCCGACGCCCGAGCTGTCGGGCGTGAGCAGGATCGACTCACCCCACGTGTCGACCAGCTCGTCGCGGATCGCGTCGTCGCTCGCGCCCTGATCGATGCGCTCGGCGATCAGCGTGCGGATCCCGCGGGAGGCGGCCGCGTCGGACTCCGCCACCGACTGCCCGTCGCACGCGGGGCAGGCGATGGTCTCGGCCAGGTTGCGGGCCCGCTCCTCGGGCGTGCGGGGCCCGCCGTCGTCGGCCACGCCGATCGCCAGCGCCACCACCAGCACCGCCGCCATGGCGAGCCAGCCGACCAGGCGCGTGCGCGTCACGGCGCCCCCGGGTCGGCGGCCTGCTCGAACTGGTCGATGGCCCGGTCCAGCCCGTCCCTGGTGACGCCGCCCGTGAACTTCGCGGCGACCCGGCCGCCGGGCGTCACCAGGTAGCTCTCGGGCACCTTGGGGGTGCCGAACGCGCTGGCGATCAGCCCGTCGCTGTCGAGCACCACCGGCCAGTCACCGCCGTTGCGCTCGAAGAAGGTGCGGGCGCCGGCGGGGTCGTCGTCGAACAGGACGCTCACCAGCACGGCGTCGCCGGCGCGGCGGTGCTCCCGGTCGAACGCATCCAGCTCGGGGTGCTCGATCCGGCAGGGCACGCACCAGGTGGCGAAGAAGTTGACCACCACCCAGCGGCCCTGCTGCCCGTCGATGTCGAAGTTGCCGCCGTCGAGGGTCTCGCCCGCGAGCGGCGGCACCACCTTGCCGACGAGCGGCGACTCGCGCCGGCGGTCCGTCGCCGGATCGCTCCTCGCCAGCACGGCCACGAACCCGATCGCCAGCACCGCCACCACCGCCGAGACGATCAGCCCGGTCCGCCGGCGCGGCGGCGCCTCAGCGACGTCGTCGCCGGGGTCGGGGGGCGCCGACTCGGGCGTGACGGGCGCGGTCACGTCGGCACCTCGACCGGCGCATCGTCGGCGCGGCCGGCCTCGCCGTCGCCGTTGGCCGGCGCCGGGACCGGCGCTCCCGTCGCCGCACGTGGCGGCTCCGACACGGGCGCGATCGGGCTGCGGCGGCGACCCGGGAAAGCCGCCAGCACGGTGCCGATCAGCATCACGGCCCCGCCGATCCACAGCCACAGCACCAGGGGCTGCACCACCACGCGCAGGACGATGCGGCCGCCGTTGTCCTCGTCGGGCACCTGCAGCAGGGCGAGGTAGACGTCACGGGTCGGCGAGGTCGCGACCGCCGGCGTCCCCACCGCGCTCTCGCCCTCCCCGAAGCGATTGATGGCCGGCTCGTAGACGTGGCCGTCGATGCTCACCCGGGCGCGGATCGACGTCTTGTTGGGTTCCTCGACCGTGCGCGGGCCGACGTACGTGATCTCGCGCCCGGCGACCGTGGCGCTGTCGTCGACGTCCATCGTGAGCTCGCGCTCGGTGTCGTAGCTGCTCGACGCCGCCAGGGCCACGGCGATCAGCACCACCCCGAGGTGCACGATCATCCCCCCATTCGTGCGGCCCACGACGCCGCGCCAGCCCTGCCGCCGGGAGGCGAGGACCACCTGCCGCAGCGCCGAGCCCGCGGCGAACCCCCCGAGGCCGAACGCCAGCAGGGGCGCGAGCCCGTGGGCGCCCAGCAGCACGGCCACGACGACGGCCCCGGTGCCCACCCATGCCGGCCAGAACAACCGCTGCGCCAGCAGCTCACCCGAGGCCTTGCGCCACGGGAGCACCGGGGCCACGGCCATGAGGAACAGCAGGGTGATCCCGATGGGCATGGTCATGCGCTCGAAGTAGGGCGCGCCGACCGACAGCTGGTCGCTGTTGATCGCCTCCACGATCAGGGGGAACACGGTGCCGAGCAGCACCACGAAGGCGAACCCGGCGAACAGCACGTTGTTGGCGAGGAAGGCGCCCTCGCGTGACAGCGGCGAATCGATCCGGCCCGGAGCCCGCAGCCGGTCGCCGCGCCAGCCGATCAGCCCCAGCGTCACGGCCACGATCAGCCCGAAGAACGACAGCAGCCAGACGCCGATGTCGCTCTCGGTGAACGAGTGCACGGACGCGATCACGCCCGAGCGGGTGAGGAAGGTGGCCAGGATGGTGAGGCTGAACGTGGCGCACAGGAGCGACAGGTTCCAGACGCGGAGCATCCCCCGGCGCTCCTGCACCATCACCGAGTGCAGGTAGGCGGTGCCGGTCAGCCACGGGAGCAGCACCGCGTTCTCGACGGGGTCCCACCCCCAGTAGCCACCCCAGTTGAGAACCTCGTAGCTCCACCAGGCGCCGAGGACGATGCCGACGGTGAGGAAGCCCCAGGCGAACAGCGTCCAGCGCCGGGTCTCGAGCAGCCAGCCCTCCCCCACCCTGCCGGTCGCCAGCGCCGCCACCGCGAAGGCGAACGGCACCGTGAACCCGACGATCCCGAGGTAGAGCATCGGCGGGTGGAACGCCATCAGGGGGTGGTTCTGCAGCAGCGGGTTGGGGCCGGGGCCGTCGAAGCCGGGGGGCGGATCGAAGCTGTGGAACGGGTTGGCGGGGAACAGCAGCAGCAGGAAGAAGAACGAGCTCACCACCAGCATGGTCAGCAGCGCCCACCCCACCAGTGGATCGCTGAGGCGGCGGCGGAACTTGTGGACGACCAGCGCGATGTAGCCGGTGAGCACGAGGACCCACAGCAGCAGCGACCCCTCGAGCGCAGCCCAGAGCGTCGCCACGTTGTAGAGGGCCGGGGTCTTGTGGCTGCCGGTGTCGGCGACGTACTGGACCGTGAAGTCGCGCGTGATGAGCGCCCGCTCCATCGCCACCACGGCCACCACGGCGCCGAGCAGCGCCAGCAGCGCGTAGGAGCGGCCGACGGCGATCAGGTGCAGGCGACGCTGGCGCAGCGCCACCGCCAGCGTGGCCACGCCTCCCAGCGAGGCGGCCACGCCCAGGATGACGCCCCCTTGCCCGAGGGCGGCGTTCACGGCGTGTCGGCCTCCGAGCCGTCGGCCCGCGCCGACCCGCCCTGCTCGGCCTCACGCATCCGCCGCCGGTAGTCGTCCTCGGACTCGTAGGTGGCGTCGTGCTTGATCATGATGCGGTCGCTGTCGAAGACGTCGCTCGCGTCGTCCCAGTGACCTTCGAGGACGACGGGGATGCCCGGCCGGAACAGCTCCGGTGGGCTGCCGACGTGGCGCACGTCGACCGACGCGCCGTTGAATGCGACCGCGAAGCTGACCACGCCGTCCGTTTCCGTCGGCTCGCCCGTCACGGTCCCCTGGAGCCGGAAGCGCTTGGTGCCCAGGCTCTCGCGCTGCGCCACCGCCTCGTCGGCGTTGCGGAAGTAGAGGGTGGCGTCCGAGAGCCCCTTGAACACCAGGACGCCGAGCGCCACCACGACGACGCCCAGCACGACGAGCGGCACCCAGCGGCGACGCCGGCGGCCGGAACCAGGACGCGCCCGCGTGGCGACCCCACCACCGCTGCCGTCGGTTCCGGTGTCGTCGAACGTGCGGGGCGTCAGCTCCACCGGCGCTCCTCGGGCGGCACCTGCCGCGACAGCGTGCGGCCCCGCCGCAGCACCCACGCGGCATAGGCGCCGACGAGCGCCGCCGCGCCGCCCCACCCGGCGGCGATGTAGCCGGCGTGCGTCATGGCCATCATGCCGGCGTGCTCTCCCGCGCCTCGCCGGCGTGACCGGCCTCGGCCCGCCGCTCGGCCAGGGCCAGGTCGAGGTCCAACCGTTCGGACTGGTACTCGAGCCACGCGACCCGGAAGCGGTGGACCAGCAGCCACGTGAACACCAGGCCGACGGCGAGGAACCCGACCATGAGCGCCACCAACATCTGGCCCTCGATGGTGGGATCGAGCTTGACCAGCGTGGACCGCTGGTGCAGCGACCGCCACCACTCGACCGAGCGGTTGACGATGATCACGTTGGGCACCAGCAGCAAGCCCAGGACCGCGGCCCGGGTCGAGCGGGCGGTGGGATCGACGTCCAGCCGCCGCAGCGCCAGATAGCCGACCAGCAGGGCGGTGAGGAGGGCGGTGGAGGTCAGCCGCGCGTCCCACGTCCAGTAGGTGCCCCAGGTGGGGCGGCCCCAGAGCGAGCCGGTCCCCAGGGTGATGGCCGCGAACAGGAGCGAGATCTCGGCGCTGGCCCCGGCGAGCGCGTCCCAGCCAGGCGTCCGCCGCCGCAGCCACATCGCCGAGGCGACGGTGGTGATGAAGCAGCCCGCGTAGAGGAAGCTGGCGGCCGGCACGTGGATGTACATCAGCCGCACCGAGTCGGCCATCTCGGCATCGGGAGGGCTCCACACCAGGCCGTACAGGACCAAGAGCGCGACGCTTGCCAGCGCCAGCACACCGAGGACCCGGCTGGCCGGCGACCCCGTGTTGCCCGGCGCTGCCCGGCCCCCCGTAGCCGCGGACGCGCCGCCGTCGGCGTCGCCGTACGGCGTGGTGCGCGGGTGCAACGTCACGAACCCTCCAGGAGCGTGCCGTAGGCGAGTGCCCCGGCGACGGTGTAGAGAACGGCGAGGCCGGCCAGGAGGCCGCACCATGGCCAGCCATCCGCGGGCACGCCGGCCAGCGCCGCCTCGAAGGCGCGGGTGGCGCCGATGAGCACGGGTGCCAGCACGGGCAGGAGCAGCAGGGGAAGGAGCGTCTCCCGTACCCGCAGGCCGCTGACCAGGGCGCCGTACAGGGTACCGGTGGCGGCCACTGCGACGGTCGCGGCCAGCGCGGCCAGCACCACCAGCCCGGCGCCGGCGAGGTCGACGCCGTACAGGACCACGACGCCCACGCCCAGGAGCACCTCGAGCCCGAGGAGGACGACGGCGACCGCGGCCGCCTTGCCGACGAACACACCCGCCGGGTCGATGCCCGACAGGCGGAGCGCGTCCCGCACGCCGTCGGTCTCGTCGATGGCGGCGCTGCGGGAGATGGCCAGCAGCGCGGCGAACAGCACCGCCGTCCAGTAGAGGCCCGACGCCAGGCGCTCGAGGAGCTGGCGGTCGGGGTCGAGCGCGAAGGCGAACAGGATCAGCACCAGCACCGAGAACGGCGCCACCTGGTTGGTGGTGACACGGCTACGCAGCTCCACCCGCAGGTCTCGCCCGGCCACCAGGGCCGCGTCACGCCACATGGCTCACCTCGGGCGGTGCCGGTGAGGGTGACGCGCTCGACGCCTCCCGTTCCTGGGTTGGCGACACCGGCAACTCGGCCGGCGGGACGCCGGGCGCTGGTCGGGCCGGAGCCACGGTCATGCCGCCCGCCAGCTCCACCACGCGGTGGGCGAGCGACTCGGCACGATCGAGCTCGTGGGACGCGATCAGCACGGTCGCCCCCTGCTCCACCGCCCGGCCGATGAGGCCGTCGAGCTGGTCGCGGGTCTCGTGGTCCAATCCGGCGTGGGGCTCGTCCAGCAGCCAGAGCTCGGGCCGGCGGGCGAGCAGGCAGGCAAGCGACGTGCGGCGCCGTTGCCCGGCCGACAGGCGCCCGACGGACACGTCCCGCAGCCGGCCGTCGAGGCCGACCAGGGCCATGGCGGCGGCGATGTCGCCCGGGTCCGCCCCGCAGGCGCGACCCCAGAACCGCACGTTGTCGGCGACCGTCAGGTCGTCGAACAGACCGGTGGCGTGGCCCAGCAGGCCGACGTGGCGGCGGACGGGTCGCGGATCCCGCCGCAGGTCGTGACCGAGCACGACCGCCTCGCCGCGCACGACGGGAACGAGGCCGGCGCAGGCGCGCAGCACGGTGGTCTTCCCGGCGCCGTTCGGGCCGCGAAGCAGGACGATCTCACCCCGGGCCACGTCGAGGTCGATACCGGCCAGCGCGGGGAAGCGTCCGAGCAGCGCGACGGCGGCGCGAAGGTGGACGACTGGCTCCATGACGACAGCGCGAGGCTAGTGACCTGCCGTCGCGGCCTCCAAGGTGAGCCGGGCCCGCCGAAGAGCCGCGTTCGAGGCCGCGGCCAGGGTCGATACCCTCGGACGATGCGGCTGGCGAGGGTCCTGGGCGCCATCGGGCGGACGTGCATCGCCGGCGGCATCCTGATCCTGCTCTTCGTGGCGTATCAGCTCTGGGGCACCGGCATCCGGGAGGCGCAGGCGCAGCGGAGGCTGGAGAACGAGTTCGAGCAACGCCTGGGCGACGCGGGGGTCACGGCCCCGGACGAGTCGGCCCAAGGACCCGCGCCGACCCCCACCCCGAGTACGACCGGCCCACCTCCGCCGCCCGCCGCCGAGGGCGATGCGGTGGCGCACCTGAGCATCCCGGACATCGGCGTCGACAAGATCGTCATCCAGGGCGTGACCCTCGCCGATCTCAAGCGCGGGCCCGGTCACTATCCCGAGACGCCCATGCCCGGGCAGCCGGGCAACGCAGCCATCGCCGGCCACCGCACCACGTACGGCGCGCCGTTCAACCGGATCAACGAGCTCGATCCCGGCGACGAGATCCTCGTCACCACGGTCCAGGGGGCGTTCCGCTACGAGGTGAGCGACCAACTCATCGTGAGTCCCAGCGAGGTGGGGGTCCTCGACGACTTCGGCGACAACCGCCTCACGCTCACCGCCTGCCATCCGAAGTACTCCGCGCGGCAACGCATCATCGTGGTGGCGGCGCTCGTGGGCGAGCCCGCCCCGGCGTCCGGAACGGCTCCCGGTGCAGCGACGGGCACGATCCCCGGCGACGGCCAGACCAGCGGCGGCAACGGCAGCGACAGTGGCAACGGCGGCGACAACGGTGACAGCGACGAGCTGACCGCCGGCACGATCGACGGCGGGCTGTCCGGCGAGCGGGCTGCGATCTGGCCGGCCATCGCCCTCGGGGTGGCCTGCGCCCTCGTCTGGATCGCCGCCTGGCTGCTTGGCAAGCTCTGGAGCAAGTGGCCGGCGTACCTGCTGTGCACGCCACTGTTCCTGCTCATGCTCTTCTTCTTCTTCGAGAACTTCTCACGCGTGCTGCCGGCGAACTTCTGATGGGTCACGCGGTGCCCTACGATCGCGGCCCCGGCGGGACCGTGCCCGCCGCGGCGGGGACTCCCGAGACAAGGACGGCAGCGCCATGAACTCACCCGCTCCCGGGTGGCACCCAGACCCCACGTCGCGCCACCAGTACCGCTACTGGGACGGCGCCCGCTGGACCGACGACGTCGCCGACGGCGGCGTCGCGTCCACCGACGCCCTCCACGAGGGTCCCGCCGCCGCTGCCGACCCGAACCCGACGGCGTCGGACGCCACGCAACGTGTCGATCCCACTCGCCAGTACCCGGTGGCGGGCCAGCAGGCCCCGACATCGGCGCCGTACTACGGCGACCAGTACGGAACCGGCCAGTACGGCGACCAGTACGGAACCGGCCAGGCGCCGCCCGCGCCCGCCAGGAAGCGTCCCCCGACCGCCCTCATCGCCGCGCTCGCAGTGCTGGCGGTGGCACTGGTCGGCGGGCTGGTGTACTTCCTCGTCCGGGACGACGACGACGGCCCGAGCGACAACGCCGCGACGGTCAGCGACGAGGATACGACGACGACCGAGGGCGAGAGTCAGGACGGCAGCGACAACGGGAGCGGCGGCGCCGACAGCGGTGACGGCGAAACCACCCTGCCCGACGACATCGACAGCGAGAACGTCGACGAGTTGGTCGAGCTGATGGCCGAAGAGATGGCGCGGAGCTCCAACGGTGCCCTGACCGAGGAGGAGGCGACCTGCATCTCCCAGGGCATGCTCGACGAGCTGGGCCTGGAGCGGCTCGTCGACATCGGCGAATCCGCCGAGAACCCCTTCACCGATCCCGAGCTGACCTCACGCCTGTTCAGCATCATGGAGGACTGCGGCGTCAGCCTCGAGGACTTGGCCGCCCTGCCGGATTGACCCCTGCGGTCGGCTGAGCCGGTGGCAGGAGCCGGGATGAACGAGCGCGGATCGACGGGCGCGCGGTGACCGACCCGTCGAGCGACCCCGTGATCGTCCGCCGGCGGCGGCTGGCCCGCTGGGCGCACCGTGGCCAGCGAGCGGGTTACGCGTTCTTCGGCGTGGCGATCGTCCTGTTCGTCGTCGGCTTCGTGGTCGGCTTCTCGTCCGGCATGGTCACCGCCGTGGTGGCGGCGCTGGTGGCCGGCTCCTTGGTCCTGGCGCCGGCGATCGTCATCGGATACGCGGTCCGGGCGGCGGACCGCGAAGACCGCGATCGCGGCCTACCTCTCTAGCCGCGACGCCCCGCGATGGGGACGACCGGCTGTTACCGTTAGGTAACCCAGAGGAAGGATCTCCGTCGTCGTGGCCACCCGCCTCTCCGCCGCTCACAGGCGCCGCCAGCTCGTCGACGTCGCACTCCGGGTCTTCGCGGAACGGGGCTTTCACGACGCCTCGATGAACGACATCGCCGAGGCGGCGGGGGTCACCAAGCCGGTCCTCTATCAGCACTTCACGTCGAAGCGCGAGCTGTTCAGCGAGCTGCTCACCGACGTGGGCGCCGAGCTCCAGGAGACGATCACCAAGGCGGTGGCGGCCGCCCAGAGCCCGCACGAGATGGTCGAGCTCGGCTTCGCTGCCTACTTTCGGTACGTCGACCAGCACCGAGACGCGTTCCAGCTGTTCTATGGCGGGGGCCTCGGGCGCGACGCCGGCTTCTCGGAGGTGGTCAATCAGGTCGAGACGGCCCTGGCCAACCTCGTCGCCGACCTGATCGAGATCGAGGGCCTGACCCCCGGTCAGCGGCGTGTGCTCGGCCACGGCATCGTCGGGATGATCGAGGGCGCCAGCACCTACTGGCTGCGGAGCAACAGCGACGCGGACCCCGCCGCGCTCGCCCACCAGCTCGCCGAGCTGGCCTGGCGCGGCCTGCGCGGCGTGCGCCCCTGACCCGCCGACCACCCCGGCTGCCTCCACAGCCGCGACTGCCTCTGGGCCCGGCGGCATGCGCGACCATGCTCCGGCCGGACGCGACAACGCCGCCCGCAGGGGGGGTGCGAGCGGCGCCATCGCGGCTGCGGAGAGAAACGAGGGAGGGGGGATCTCGCTCCTCGATCCGCAGATGTTTTCAAGGAGTGTACGGCCCCCAGGGCGCGCGCAAACGTCACCCCCGAGTGGCACTCGTCACGTCCGGCGCCGACGGATGTGACCCATGACCGCGTGCGTGCCGAGCGGCCCCCGAACAAGATGTCGCCCGGGCACCCCCCACCCCAGCGATGAGTTCAGCGCGGCTGTGGCGTCTAGCCGTCCGAGAACCAGACCGATCGATCCCTGCCAGGAGGCAAACGCGTGTTCTCCCGACTCGGCACCTGGTGTCATGACCGCCGGAAGCTCGTTCTCGGCCTGTGGTTGGGCGTGCTCGTCTTTGGATTCGCCGTCTCGGGAGCCGCGGGCAACGCCTTCCGCGACGAGTTCAACCTGCCCGACGTCGAGTCGAAGACCGGCTTCGACATCCTCGACGACAACTTCGGCGGCCAGGGCACGGGTGTCGTCGGGACGATCGTCTTCCACGCCGACCAGGGCGTCGAGGACCCCGAAGTCGAGGCCGCGATGCAGGCCATGTTCGACAAGGCAGCGCAGCTCGACGACGTCACCAGCGTGGAGAGCCCCTACAGCGGTGAGGGCGCCCAGCAGATCGCGTCCGAGGGGCCCGAGGCGGGGCGGATCGCCTACGCCAATGTGGAGATGCCC
>Ga0081455_10004927_pt1 | contig 14775 bp, 11 predicted proteins | sample TabmetS3T2R1_FD_70207 | JGI IMG/M metagenome (GOLD analysis project Ga0081455, IMG submission 70207) | Tabebuia heterophylla rhizosphere microbial communities from the University of Puerto Rico - S3T2R1 | ecosystem: Host-associated > Plants > Roots > Rhizosphere ... | reverse complement strand
GGGCAGGCTGCAGCGAGACGTTGGGCATACGTTGCATTGCGATATGTCCCGGGGAATCCCCGAACGCGCATCCGTTCGAGCGCTCGAAGCCCTTCTCTGCCGCCATCTGACGGTTCAGCTGATATCCGACAAGAGTGCCGCCCGAGATGATGTCGAACCGCTGCTGAGCAACTCCCTCATCGTCGAAGCCGATGGTGGCCAGGCCATGGTCGACCAGCCGGTCTCCGGTCACGTTCATCACTTCACTGCCGTACTGCAACTTGCCGAGCTGATCAAAAGTTGCAAAGGAGGTGCCGGCGTACGCAGCCTCGTAACCCAGCGCCCGATCCAGCTCCGTCGCGTGCCCGATCGACTCATGGATCGTAAGGAACAAATTGCTGGGATGGATCACCAGGTCGTACAGACCTGCCTCGACCGACGGTGCGGCAACGTGCGCCGCAAGCAATTCGGGGATCTCGGCCACCTCGGCATCGAAGTCCCAGCCGGTGCCCGTCAGGTACTCCCACCCGCGGCCAGTCGGTGGAGCAGTGGTTCGCATTGTCGCGAAGCCGTGCTCACCGACGTTGACCGCGGTCAGCTGGGCCTGGAGTCGAACTCGCTGCTGGGTAGTGCTGGTGCCAGCAAGATTCGCGAAGTACTTGTTCTCATGGACATAGCCGAGGATCGCAGTGGCGTGGGTGACACCTGGCGCCGCCAGCAGCGCCTCGTTGAGACCCAGAACTCGACCAGTCTTGGTGGCTTCGTCGACATCGAACGGATCCACCTCGTACGCCGACACCCAGGTGACGTCGGCGTAGACGTCTTCATCGGCCATTTCGACCGAGGCGGGCGTTAGTGGACGGGATACCTTCGCTGTGGCCACCGCTCGCTCCGCCAGATGAGCCGCGGAGTCGGTCGACAGCGTGATGTCTGCTGCGAACCCCCAGACGCCGTTGTGTACGACGCGAACCGACAAGCCGAGGACTTGACCATCGGCGGTGGTTTCGAGTGCATGATCACGAAAGCTGCGATATGCCTGACGGATCCGCTCCACGCGAACCTCCGCATGGCCGCACCCGAGCTCCTTGGCCTTGGTGAGCGCGGCGTCGCTGAGATCTTCCAGGGGCAGCGCAAGGAACCGGTCGTCGAGCTCGGGCATGGTCGTCAGCGTAATGCTGCGTCTAATGGCTCGCTCCGCTCGCTGCGGATCGCGCCAGGAAGCCGCCGACTTCGTCGTCAATCAGGGACGAAAGGCGTGTCCCCTCCCTCCTCCTCGCACGGCGCCGCGCGATCCGGGGTCGAATGGCTCGCTCCGCTCGCTGCGGATCGCGCCAGGAAGCCGCCGACCTCGTCGTCAATCAGGGACGAAGGGCGTGTCCCCTCCCTCGTTGTGCATTGCTCGCTCCGCTCGCTGAGGCTAGCGCCTGGTAGCCGCCGCCTTCCTCACTCGCTCGCAGACGTAAGGCGTGTCCGCTCCGCTCGCTCGTACAGGACGGCGGCGCGCCAGCTTGGCTCAGCACGGCGCCGCGCGATCCGGGGTCCAATGGCTCGCTCCGCTCGCTGCGGATCGCGCAATCCAGGCTGCGCTGCTGCTGCATCTAGAGTGTTCGGCGTGACAGTCGCAGTTCGTGTCATCCCGTGCTTGGACGTGCACGCCGGCCGGGTCGTGAAGGGCGTCAATTTCGTCGCGCTGCGGGACGCGGGTGATCCAGTGGAGCTCGGCGCGTTCTATGACGCTGAGGGTGCTGACGAGCTGACCTTTCTCGACATTTCAGCGTCGGCCGAAGGCAGGGAGACGACGCTGGACGTGGTACGTCGAACTGCCGAGACGGTGTTCATTCCCCTAACGGTGGGCGGCGGTGTCAGCTCGGTTGCCGACATAGACGTCTTGCTGCGTGCCGGTGCCGACAAGGTGGCGATCAACACCGGGGCAATCCGAAGGCCGGAGGTGATTGGCGAGATCACAGAGCGGTTCGGCAACCAGGTATTGGTGCTCTCGGTCGATGCCCGCCGCGCGGAATGGGCGCCATCCGGCTTCGAGGTGACCACCCACGGCGGTCGAACCGCGGCCGGCCTGGACGCGATCGAATGGGCGCGGCGCGGAGTCGATCAAGGGGTGGGGGAGATCCTGCTGAATTCCATGGATGCCGATGGCACCACCGACGGCTTCGATCTTGAAATGATCGGCGCGGTACGGGCCGTCGTCAAGGTGCCGCTCATCGCGTCCGGCGGGGCGGGCGGGGTCGCGGACTTTCCGCCGGCGATTGCAGCAGGTGCGGATGCGGTATTGGCCGCCACCGTCTTCCATTTCGGTACCTTACGGATCGCCGAGGTAAAGGCAGCGATTCAGGCCGCAGGATTTCCGGTACGTCATGCCGCACTCACTCCGATGGCGAGACACTGAGCCGGTGCCCATAACGAGAAGGCTTGTCTGGCTGCCGTACGCCAGTGCCGAGGAAGCCGAGCGGCGACTAGGTGGAATCCCTGACGGTATCGAGGTCGACGTGTACCGCGCCGACGGCGACAGCTGGCCGGATTCGATCGCCGATGTCGAGTTCTATGTGCTGCCCTATCTCAAGGGCGAGGAGGTCCTTGACCGGGTGGGGGAGATGAAACGCCTGAAGGTGATACAGACCTTGACCGCTGGCGTGGAGAACTTCCTGCCGTATGTGCCTGAAGGCATGATCTTGTGCAATGCAGCCGGTGTGCATGACACCAGCACAGCCGAATTAGCCGTCGCACTGGCGCTGGCAAGCGGTCGCCATCTTGATCAGTATGCACGCAACCAGCTCAGCGGCATCTGGGATTCACGGCTCGGTATCTCGCTTGCCGACCAGCGCGTATTGATCATCGGATACGGCAACATCGGCGCTGCGATCGAGCGCAGACTGGCTGGCTTCGAGGTTGCCTCGGTGACGCGGGTGGCGCGTCGGCCGCGTACGGAGCCGGTACCGGTGCATCGGATCGAGGACTTGCCGCAGCTGCTTCCAAACGCCGACGTGGTGTTCCTGGTGGCGCCGCACACCCCGCAGACCGAGGGGATGATCGGCAGCCAGGAGCTCGCAGCGCTGCCCGATGGAGCGGTGCTGATCAACGTCGCGCGGGGCAAGCTTGTCGACACCGGCGCGCTGTTGGCTGAGACCTCGACCGGCAGGATCCGAGCAGCGGTCGATGTCACCGATCCTGAGCCGCTGCCACCCGAACATCCGCTGTGGCGCACGCCGGGTGTTCTGATCTCGCCGCACGTGGGCGGGGCGAGCAGCGCCTTCTTCCCGCGCGCCGACCGGCTCATCGCGGCTCAGCTAGGTCGTTTTGCCGCCGGCAAAGAACTGGAGAACAGGATCACATGACTCCCTTCGAGACGCCGGAAGCTCACCAGGTCGATGCCAATTGCATCTTCTGCAAGATCATCTCTGGCGAGCTGCCCTCGCGTCGGATCTATGAGGACGATCGGGCCGTGGCCTTTCTCGACATCGGCGCGTGGCATCGCGGGCACGTATTGGTAGTGCCGAAACGGCACGTACCAGACATGCTCACGGGAACGAATGCACTGCCCGAAATCGCTCCAGCTGTGGAGGCCGTAGCGAGGCTGCTGATGGATCGACTTGATGCTGACGGGATCAACCTGTTGTCATCGGCCGGCGAGGCGGCCGGTCAGGAGGTCTTTCACCTGCATGTGCACGTAGTGCCGCGCTACGCCGATGAGCCGGGTTTACGCAGGCTGGTCAATCCGGGCGGTGCGTCGGATGACGAGCTGGACTCGGTTTATCGCCAGATCCAGGCGGGTGCGTGACGCTGCAGACCCGTTCCGCTCCAGCAAGATCATTGCCGGTCAGCCGGCGGCTGGCTCGCTGGGCAGTGGAGTTCCTGCCGCCGTTCGCGGTGGCGTTGTTGATCTTGCCCTTCGTCATCGAGCGCGGCACGCTTTTTCCCTGGCACCCGTCAACGATCGACCTGCAGGTCTATGTTTACGCGGTCAAGGACATGCTCGCAGGCAAGGACATCTTGGCCACCACGACGCCTGGCTGGGGGCTCTACTTCATCTATCCGCCCATTGCCGCGATTTTGATGACGCCGCTGGCCTTCGGGCCCTATTGGTTCTGGCAGGTGGTCTGGACCGGCGGCCTTGTCTGGGCGCAGCAGTCGGTGCTGAAGCGTTGCGGCGCGCCGCGGGGCTGGAAGCTTGGGATCATCGGCATCGCGGTGGTGCTCGCTGTCGAGCCGATTCGTACCACACTCGGGTACGGCCAGGTGAACACCATACTGATGGCGCTGGTAATCGCGGATCTGCTGCCCGATCCGCCCGGGGAGCGAAGGCGTATCCCGCAAGGCATCCTGACCGGCCTGGCCGCATCGATCAAACTGACCCCAGCGCTCTTTGTGCTCTTCATGTTCTTGATCGGCAAACGCAGGGCGGCGATCACCGCGATCATCAGCTTTGTCGTCTTCACCGCGATCGGCGCGATCTTTCTGTTCCGAGAGACAGTGGTGTTCTTCGGCGGGCTGTCTGGTGGCGACACCCGCACCGCCTCACCGCTGTACGCCGGCAACCAGTCGCTGCTCGGCGTCTTCTACCGGCTCGGTGACTCCTCCCGCGTCACGACCCTGCTGGGCCTCGCCGTGGCGGCGGTTTTGGCCGTGCTGGGCTGCCTTGTCGCCGCCCACTGGTGGCGCGTCGGTGAAAAGGTCTTTGCGGTCGCGATTGTCGGACTCACCACATGCCTGGCCTCGCCGCTGTCCTGGACCCACCACTACGTGTGGATCCTTCCGCTGGCGATGGCGGTGCTGTCTCCAGGAGTGCCTCGTTGGGCCAGATACCTGGGCGGCTTCTGGGTGATCTGGGTGTGCGCGTGTCTGCCGCTCGCCCTGCTGCCGTACGGCCACGGCCAGGAGCGACAGTACGACTTCCTGCAGCAGCTGGTTGCCAATCTCGGCCCAGTGCTCGGGGTGATCTTGCTGGTCGGCCTCGCCTGGCAGCTGGTCGCTAGCACCCGGGCGCAGCCCGTTCCCACCACGGCCAGCCCCTGATGCGACGGTAGATTGACCGCCATGACTCCTGACATCAAACCTCGGTCCCGCGTGGTCACCGACGGCCTCGAGGCGACTGCGTCACGGGGCATGCTGCGCGCAGTCGGTATGAGCGATGAGGACTGGGCGAAGCCGCAGATCGGCGTCGCCTCGAGCTGGAACGAGATCACGCCGTGCAACCTGTCGCTTGATCGGCTGGCCAAGGCGGCCAAGGACGGAGTACATGCGGCAGGCGGATATCCGCTCGAGTTCGGCACGATCTCGGTCTCCGACGGCATCTCGATGGGCCATGACGGCATGCATTACTCCCTGGTAAGCCGGGAGATCATCGCGGACTCGGTTGAGACCGTCATGCTGGCGGAACGGATGGATGGCTCAGTGCTGCTCGCTGGGTGCGACAAGTCACTGCCAGGCATGCTCATGGCTGCTGCCCGGCTTGATCTTGCTTCGGTGTTCCTCTATGCCGGCTCGATCATGCCCGGCTACGTTGGCGACAAAGAGGTTACGATCATCGACGCCTTCGAGGCGGTCGGTGCCTGCGTCAGGGGCCTGATCAGTCGCGACGAGGTAGCGGAGATCGAAAGGGCCATCTGTCCTGGGGAGGGTGCCTGCGGCGGCATGTTCACCGCCAACACCATGGCGAGTGCTGCTGAGGCGCTCGGTATGTCGCTGCCAGGCTCGGCCGCGCCGCCGGCTGTAGATCGCCGCCGCGATGGCTTCGCACGGAAGAGTGGATTGGCAGTGGTCGAGATGCTGCGGCAGGGCATCACGGCCCGGCAGATCCTCACCAAGGAGGCGTTCGAGAACGCCATCGCCGTCACCATGGCCTTTGGCGGCTCGACCAATGCAGTGCTGCACCTTCTGGCGATTGCCAACGAAGCCGGGGTTGATCTCACCCTCGCCGACTTCGTGCGCGTCGGTCGCGCGGTGCCCCATCTTGGTGATCTCAAGCCCTTCGGCCGGTACGTCATGAACGATGTAGATCGGATAGGTGGAGTGCCCGTGGTGATGAAGGCACTACTCGACGCCGGCCTCCTCAACGGAGATTGTTTGACCGTAACCGGCAAGACCATGGCGGAGAACCTCGCCGACATCGCGCCTCCCGACGTGGACGGGAAGATCATCCGTTCGCTGGGCAACCCGATCCATCCGACCGGCGGCATCACGATCCTGCACGGGTCTCTGGCGCCTGAAGGCGCGGTGGTCAAGAGCGCCGGCTTCGATACCGAGGTGTGGAAGGGTACGGCGCGGGTCTTCGACGGCGAGCGAGCTGCGATGGACGCGCTGGAAAATGGCACGATCACTACCGGTGATGTCGTCGTCATTCGCTACGAAGGACCCAAGGGCGGTCCGGGGATGCGCGAGATGCTAGCCATCACCGCTGCGATCAAGGGTGCTGGCCTCGGCAAGGACGTCATGTTGATCACTGACGGACGCTTCTCCGGGGGGACCACTGGATTGTGTGTTGGCCACATCGCCCCCGAGGCGGTGGACGGTGGTCCTATCGCCTTCCTCGAGGACGGTGACGAGATTGTCTTGGATGTCGGGAACGGCCTGCTTGATGTCAGCCTCGAAGAAGCCGAGCTCGAGCGCCGACGCGCGACGTGGGCTCCAACGTCGCGGCCCGCGCCCCGTGGCGTGCTGGCCAAGTACGTCAAGCTGGTCCGGTCGGCCAACGTTGGCGCCATCTGTGGTTGATCAGCCTTCACAGTCTCAACATCAACCCTGACTACGGCGCTCGGCTCAGATAACTGTGGCCGGTGGGCGGTAGCGGATCGTTGACCAAATCCGCTACCGGTTCGGGGACCGCAGCGACTGACATGCTCTAGACACTATGGGTCGGCTCTGACACTCTTCGCTCATACATTCGAAATACTCCGGCGTGGCCTTTGAAGGTTGCTTGACATTGCGGCATGCCGTCCAAATAGCTGTCGCCGCCGCTCGTTACGGTCTAGGCGTGAGCGTACGAATATCGGCCGAGGAGCGCCGGGCCCGGCTGGCCGAGCGGCACCGCCTATTGCCGCGTACCCGGACCGACGACCTCCCACAGATTGCCGATGATCTGGTAGCCCTGCACTCCAGCGACCCGGTCAGCGTGTTCTTGTCCGCGATGGCACGGATGGTGCATCCCTCGATCGAGGCCGTCGAGCGCGCGCTGTACGTCGATCGAAGCCTGATACGGCACCACGGAATGAGGAGGACGCTCTGGGTAGCAACACCGCCAGTGGTTCGCGTCATTCATGCCGCCGCGACTCGCGACCTGCTCGCGACCGAGCGGCGGCGCACGTCTCAGCTCCTGGCGGCAAGCGGCGTCGAGCACCCCGAACGATGGCTGGCCGAAGCTGAGGAGCAGGTGCTGGCAGACATCCGCGAGCATGGCCCGAGCACTGCGCGGCAGATCGGACAAAGGGCCGATGCTCTCCGCAAACGGCTGCACCTCTCGCCTGGCAAGGCGTACGCGGCGGTGCAGTCAGCGCACACAAGAGTTCTTTACATCCTCGGCTTCGCCGGCCGGATGTTGCGTGGCCAGCCAAGCCGTTGGATCAATGGCGCCTACCAGTATGTCGATGCCGAGTTCTGGTTGCCCGGCGGACTCGGTGATCTTGATCCGCAACAGGCCTCCGCCGAGCTGGCTGGACGTTGGCTACGGCGGTTCGGCCCTGCGACCACCGCCGACGTGCAGTGGTGGATGGGCTGGACGATGAGCAGGACGAAGCAAGCGCTGGCTGACTGTAGCGCAGTGGAGGTCGAGCTGGACAGCGGCTCGGGCTGGCTGGCCAAGGACGATCCGCCCTTCGACCCAGCTGAGCCGTGGGTGGCGGTGCTGCCCGGACTGGATCCGACGATCATGGGCTGGAAACAACGCGACTGGTACCTGCCGGACACCTCAAGGGAAGTATTCGACAGCGCCGGGAACGGTGGGCCCAGCCTGTGGGTCGACGGTCGGGTGATCGGAGCCTGGGCGCAGACCAAGGACGGGGCAATCCACACTCACTACTTCGAGCGGGTGGCGGCTGGCCGCCGCCGCGAGATCGATCAGCGGATCAAGGAACTGAAGTCCTGGATCGGCGACACCCGATTTACGGTGCGGTTCCCGGGCGAGATCCACGCTCGCCTGCTCGGTACCCGGACGGTGCCTGGTCCCGCCACAAAGCGGCCACCAGGCCGCGCACCTACGCTGGCCGAGTGAGAGCCCGAGCAGGTTCGGCCGCGCTGGTCGTGGCTCTGCTCGCTGGCTGCCAGGCGGCGGACAACCCGCAGCCGTCACCGAGCCCTGCTACCTCCTCGACTGGATCTGGGCCTGCATCACCTAGCGCAAGTGGAGCACCCGCCTCCCGTGGTCCGTCGGCCGACTACTCAATTCCGCTGGTGCTGGCCGTCCATGCCAGCCGGACAACGGCGGACGTGGCGTTGGCTGATGCCCGTCGGATCATCACATCTGGAGGGACCCGCTGGTCGGCTATCGGGCAAGCAGGCGGCAGGATGCGGGTGCTCAGCACCGAGGATCACCAAGCCAGCGAAGTACTGCGCGAGGTTCGGGCCAGCCGCAGCGTGCTTGGTGTCGTGCCAGCTGACGTTGTGGACGCGCGAGTCCGCGTGCTGACCGTTGGTGGCCGCCATCCTCTCAAGGACCCCGAGCACTACCCGCTTCGCGTTCGATCCGTACGACCGGTACCGGAGGTCACCACCATATCGGCCGTCGGTGACATCATGCTTGGCCGCCGAGTCGGTGCGCGGCACCGTGCCGACCCTGGGGCTCCACTGAAGCCGCTCGCAAAGCGGCTGGCCGGCGCTGAGATCACGGTCGGCAACTTCGAATCGACCTTGTCCGCGTCGGGTTCACCGACTCAGGGCGGCGACTCCTTCGCGGCAAGTCCGCGCGTCAGACCCGGCTTGCGGGCGGCTGGGTTCGACCTGCTTTCCCTAGCCAACAATCATGTCGGTGACTATGGCGACCGCGCGCTACGTCAGACCCTCGATCGCTTCGGCTCGGGTGGCATCAAGACGGTCGGCGCCGGCCGAGACCTTGCCGCAGCTCGTCGTCCGGTGATCATCGAGCGAGACGGCGTACGGGTTGGCTTCCTGGCCGTGGACTCCATCGGTGAGACGCCGGCCGCCACCCGAACCCGCGCTGGCGCCAATCGACTGAACATGCCACCACGTACCGGACCGCTGAACCGCTCACACCTTCGGCGGATCACCTCCGACATCCGAGCGCTCAACAGTCGGGTTGATGCCGTGGTGGTGCTGACCCATTGGGGGACCCAGTACACGCATCGTCCCGAGTCCAGCCAGCGTACGGCCGCTCGGGCCTTCGCCGATGCCGGCGCGGACCTGGTGATCGGCGGGCATCCGCACTGGGTCCAGGGCTACGAGATGGCTGGGTCGGCCGTAGTAGTGCACTCGCTCGGCAATTTCGTCTTTGACATGGATTTCCAGACCAAGACCCGCGAAGGCATATTTCTCGAGATCGTGCTCTGGGGCGGCAAGGTGAAGGCGGTCGAGCCGGTGCCGTACGTGATCGACAACGCCTTCACCCCACGGCTCGTCAGTGGCGATCGGGCGGGAGGCATCCTTGCCGATCTGTGGCGCAGCAGCCGTGGACCATTTGCCCAGTGAAGATGCGGCCGGTGCCGGCTAGTTCAGCGTCAGCAGCCAGGACCACACCGTCCGGCCCACCCGATCGAGTTGACGCCTGTCGACGACGCGCGGTACGTCTCCACGGGAGTGGTAGCCGGCGTAGGGGATGCTGCCAAGCCTTACGGCGGGAACGCCGGCCTTGGCGAACGACCAATGGTCACTTGCGAAGTTTGTGCATGCTCGGGTGCGGATGTCGTCTCGGCGCGCCGCCGCCCGCACCGCGTTTCGGACCCGGTTGCCGCGGTCTGTTGCCGTGCAAACGGGCACATAAGACGCTCGTACGCCGACCCGATCAAGGGACACCATCGCCTGGATCGCCCGACGCTCCGAGCCTGAAAGATCCGCAACGAATTTTCGCGAGCCGAAGTGGTGCAGCGCATCGCCACTGCCGCGCGGCTCCTCCGCACCGAACGCAATGAACCGCACCGGCACCGCCGCTGGCTGCTGGCTCACCATCGCCGCCAGCTGCAGCATCACAGCGACACCAGATGCGTTGTCCTCTGCACCCGGCGCGACAGGGACTGTATCCAGGTGCGCGCCGATCACCACATGCGGCTTCTTGGCATCGAAGTCCTCTGGATCCGCGATCACATTGAGTGAGGTCCCGCGGGGGACCGGCGTACCCCACGAGATTCCAGACGGTACCCGGACTCTAGTCAGCCGCACGTCGTAACCGAGGCGCTTGAATCGGTTCTGGACGAACTTTGCGGCTTCGGTGAAGTTGTCCGACGTTGCCTCGCGCGGCCCGATGTCATCGGCAAGGTGATCGATGTCGCGCAATGCGGCACGCGCATTCATAGCCGGCGGTTTTGGAGTCGCGGTCGGTTTCGGAGTCGCTGTTGATCTCGGCGTGGCGCTCGGGGTGTTGCTTGGTGAGCCAACAGCCGTGGCCTCAGTCGCGGTGGGCGTGCCGGAGCCCAAGGGTGATGATCCGGCCTCGGGGCCTGACGCCGATGGAGAACAGGCGACGGTGACGACCAGGAGGGACAGCCCGGCAGCGGCACGGCGCATCCCTCGACACTACGTCGCTTCGGAGCCCAGGCTTAGTAGGGCATCCGAGCGTCCTTCCGGATCGCAAGACGTAACCGCAGCCAGAATTGACTCGCTCTCTGCGGCAGCTATTGTTGCCGCGTGCACACCGGAGTAATCCTCGTACGTCAGCGTGTCGGCTGAGCCCAGCTCATCACCGACGCGCTCCCTCGCCTGCCACCCGGCAGCGGGGGTTTTTTGTTGGTGCGGGGCCTGCGGTGTGCAGGCGTAACATCCACAACGGATCCCGAGGGCGGGATCCTCAGGCAAGGAGACCCGAGATGTCGGAGAACGACAGGGCAGATGAGCTGACTGGGGCGCAGTCTCTCGTCCGATCACTCGAGCGCGTCGGGGCAGACGTCGTATTCGGGATTCCAGGTGGTGCGATCCTTCCCGCCTACGACCCGCTCTTCGATTCCGACAAGGTCCGGCACATCCTGGTCCGGCACGAGCAGGGCGCCGGCCATGCCGCCGAGGGCTACGCCATGTCGACCGGAAAGGTCGGGGTCTGCATGGCGACCTCAGGACCGGGCGCAACCAACCTCGTCACGCCCATCGCGGATGCACACATGGACTCGGTTCCCATCGTGGCGATCACCGGACAGGTTGGTAGTGCCGCAATCGGCACCGACGCTTTCCAGGAAGCCGATATCCGCGGCATCACCATGCCGATCACCAAGCACAGCTACTTGATCACCAAGCCGGGCGATATCGCGGCTGCGGTCGCGTCGGCGTTCCACATTGCCGGTACCGGCAGGCCTGGGCCGGTACTGGTCGACATCACCAAAGATGCGTTGCAGGCGAAGACTCGATTCGAATGGCCGCGGCAGCTGGATCTGCCTGGCTACCGTCCGGTGAGCAAGCCGCACGGCAAACAGGTCCGCGAGGCGGGTCGGCTCATCGCCGAATCCCGACGGCCGGTGCTGTACGTGGGTGGCGGCGTCGTCAAGGCTCGCGCCTGGTCTGAGCTCAAGGAGCTCGCAGAGTTGACTGGAATTCCAGTGATCACCACCTTGATGGCGCGCGGTGTGTTCCCTGACAGTCACCCACAGAACATGGGCATGCCGGGGATGCACGGTACCGTCGCCGCGGTCGGCGCCTTGCAGCGCAGCGACCTGTTGATCGCGCTCGGCACCCGCTTCGACGACCGGGTGACGGGTCAGCTCTCCACCTTCGCGCCCCTGGCGAAAGTGATCCACGCTGACATCGATCCGGCCGAGATTTCCAAGAACCGGGTGGCCGATGTGCCCATCGTCGGCGACTGCAAAGAGGTGATCTCCGAGCTGATCAGCTTGCTCAGGCCCGCTGAGCGCCGCCCCAAGATCGACGAGTGGGCGCGCTACCTGCAAGATCTCAAGCGCCGCTATCCGACCGGATACGACGAGCCACAGGATGGCAGCCTCTCGCCCCAGCATGTGATCAAACGGATTGGTGAGATCACCGGGCCGGACGCCTACTACGCGGCAGGCGTGGGACAGCATCAGATGTGGGCGTCCCACTATCTGCCCTGGGAGCTGCCAGGCCGTTGGCTGAACTCAGGCGGCCTCGGCACCATGGGGTACTGCGTTCCGGCGGCCATGGGTGCCAAGGTCGGGCAGCCCGACAAGATCGTGTGGGGAATCGACGGTGACGGCTGTTTCCAGATGACCAACCAAGAGCTCGCCACATGTGCCCTGGAAGGGATTCCGATCAAGATCGCGGTGATCAACAATCAGAGTCTTGGCATGGTCCGGCAGTGGCAGACGCTGTTCTACCAGGGCCGATACTCGAACACCGATCTGAACACCAACCGGATTCCAGATTTCCCGAAGTTGGCCGAGGCCATGGGATGTGTCGGCCTGCGCGCGGAGGAGCCAGGCGACGTGGACGCGGTGATCGAGAAGGCGAACTCGATCAACGATGTGCCCGTCGTGGTGGACTTCGTGGTACACAAGGACGCCATGGTCTGGCCCATGGTGGCCGCGGGCACGAGTAACGACGACATCAAGGTCGCTCGTGACATGGCACCGGTTTGGGATCAGGAGGAGTTGTGATGGCGCGTAAAGCAAGGGGGACGACCCCCTTGAACCCCCGCGGCGTGCACAAAGACACATGGGAGCACGCCCGATGACCGCCGTTCCCAACACCCACATCCTGAGCGTGCTCGTGCAGAACAAGCCGGGCGTACTGGCGCGGATCGCCAGCCTGATTGCCCGGCGGGGATTCAATATCGAGTCCCTCGCAGTCGGACCAACCGAATCACCCGAGATGTCGCGCATCACACTCCAGGTGAACGTCGAGGATATCGTCCTCGAACAGATCATCAAGCAGCTCAACAAGCTCATCGAGGTCCTCAAGATCGTCGAGCTGGAGGAGAGCGCGATCCGCCGGGAGCTAGTGCTGGTCAAGGTGAAGGCGACGGCTGAAACCCGTGGCCAGTTGATAGAGATCATCGGGCTATTCGGCGCGAAGGCCGTAGATCTGACCGCAGAGGTGATCACTGTTGAGGCCACCGGCAGCCCCGCCAAGCTAGATGCGCTGCTTCAATTGTTCGAGCCATACGGGATACGTGAGCTCGTCCAGTCCGGCCTTGTTGCTCTGGGCCGTGGAAACCGTTCACTTACTGATCGGAACCAACGCAGCGAGCGCCTCAAAGCTGTACGCACCGGCTAGCCAGCAGCGCTGAGCGCTTGACTGCGCCCTGGGCTTGTCGAAGGCCACCTCGATCCACGTCAGCCGGGGCGCCGGAACGCCTGGCATCGCTATGCGCTAACTTCACCAGCGACCACAACACCAAGGGAGAACCACGAAGTGCCTGCAGAGATGTTCTACGACGGAGACGCGGACCTGTCCTTGATCCAGGGCCGCAACGTCGCTGTATTGGGATTCGGTAGCCAGGGCCACGCTCACGCGTTGTCGCTGCGCGACTCCGGCGTCGACGTCCGGGTTGGCCTGCCGGAAGGCAGCAAGAGCCGAGAGAAGGCCGAGGCTCAGGGCCTTCGCGTGCTCGCGCCGTACGAGGCGTGCGAAGAGGCCGACTTGATCATGGTGCTGACACCGGACCCGGCACAGCGCAAGGTCTACGCCGCGGCGATCGAGCCGAACCTGGTGCCCGGCGATGCGCTGTTCTTCAGTCACGGCTTCAACATCCGCTTCGGCTACATCAAGCCGCCGGAGGGCGTTGATGTGGCGCTGGTAGCACCCAAGGGTCCGGGCCATCTGGTCCGTCGGGAGTACTCCGAAGGTCGCGGTGTCCCGGTCCTCGTTGGCGTCGAGCAGGATGCCTCCGGCAAGGCCTGGGATCTGGCGCTTTCGTACGCGAAGGCGATCGGCGGGTTGCGTGCGGGCGGGATCAAGACGACCTTCACAGAGGAGACCGAGACCGACCTGTTCGGCGAGCAGTCGGTGCTCTGTGGTGGTGTCACGGCGCTGGTGACTGCGGGCTTTGAGACACTCACCGAGGCTGGCTATCAGCCAGAGGTTGCATACTTCGAGTGCCTGCACGAGCTCAAGCTGATCGTCGATCTGATGTATGAGGGCGGCATTGCAAAGATGCGGTGGAGTGTTTCCGACACGGCCGAATATGGCGATTACGTCTCCGGGCCGCGCATCATCGACCCCGACGTCAGAGAAAGCATGAAAGGCGTACTCGCCGACATCCAAGACGGCTCGTTCGCTGAGCGCTTCATCAAAGACCAGGACGCCGGAGGGCCCGAGTTCAAGGCATTGCGTGAGGCCGCTGAGAAGCACCCAATTGAGGGCGTTGGTCGCGAGCTTCGCCAGCTGATGTCATGGGTAAAGGGCCATGACGACGACTACGTGGAGGGCACAGCCGCCCGCTGAGCCGAGTTCTCCCGGATCGCTCGCGTTTCAAGCCCACCAGCAATGCCAGAGGAGCACGACGCCGTCATCATCGGCGGAGGTCAGGCGGGACTGGCGATGAGCAACGTGCTCGGACGCCTTGGTCGCGAGCACATCGTCCTCCAACGCCGACGTATAGGTGAACGGTGGCGTAGCGAGCGTTGGGATTCGCTGCGTTTCCAGTTCCCGAACTGGTCCCTGGAGCTTCCCGACTTCCAGTATTCCGGCGACGACCCGGACGGCTTCGCCCGCTGCCGC
>Ga0081455_10004926_pt1 | contig 14778 bp, 9 predicted proteins | sample TabmetS3T2R1_FD_70207 | JGI IMG/M metagenome (GOLD analysis project Ga0081455, IMG submission 70207) | Tabebuia heterophylla rhizosphere microbial communities from the University of Puerto Rico - S3T2R1 | ecosystem: Host-associated > Plants > Roots > Rhizosphere ... | reverse complement strand
CATCTCAGTGTTCGCGGTAAACAATTGCGCCGCAAGTCTCGCCGCCTCCTGGTCCGAACGCGCCGGCTGCCCGTGCTCCTTCGCAAGCGCCTCACGCAGGCGTTCGAGCCTTTCAGTGTGACCGGCGAAGCTGTGTTTAATAGCTTCGTCTTGCGTCTCGACGAGAGTTTCACGTCCGACAAATGGCGTGGGAAGCAGCTCTCCACGTTCCTGGTATTTCTCCACTACCTCTTGAGCGAGCTGCCGGGCATGCTGGTATGAGCCATGAGCGACATTCGCCTTATCTTCGAGCTGATTAACGAGCCAGTCGAGTCTTTGGTCGTGCTGCTTGAGAGTCGTCGAGTGGTAATTAAGGTCTGCATCTGATACCGACCCGCGTATTGCGCGGCGGTCGTCGTAGCGTTCGGCGCCACGCTCATCAGCGGCTCGGTTGCCGCGAGCGTCAGCGCGCCGGTTGACGTCCAGCTCCGAGATCCTGCGCTCCCCGTCTATGCTTTCGTCATGTATATTGAACCGGAAGGTATGTCCGTGGTCACGCGCCGTTTCATAATTGAGCGCGGCGGCGTCCGCTCGCGCATGAGCGATGATCGCGTTACCCAGAATAATTCGGTCGTTCATCCGCTCCCGATCGGTGTCCCGGGTGGGGTCTTTGCCTGGAGGGTCTGGAGCGGCTTCGCGATCCGAGGTTTGAGAAAGACTATGATTCCCACCGCCATTAGTGCTGCCACTTCCCTTTGAGTGCCCATTGACATTGAGGGCTTGAGGGGCTCCGGCGCCATTGCGGGTGTTTTCGATCTCCAGCCGCAGGCTGTCGATTGCCGAAAAGCCGTTTTTAAACTCTCGTAAGGTTGCGTCGGCGTGTTTTTCAAGAGCCGCAAATTCCCGCTTGTCGGCGGATGAAAGGTTCTCTAACTTAACCTTAGGTATCTGATCGGCGCGGTAGTAGTAATCGGTTTTCTGCCTGGCGAACTGGTCCAGGTTTCGCGACCTGATGAACCCATCAACTTTAGCGGCGGCCTCGCGCGCTCGCGGTTGCACCTTGTCGCGCAGTTGCTCGATGGCCTTCTCTAGAGAAAGAAGTTTCGTCACCGCCGGGTCATTGGTCAATATCTCCAACGGTGCGATTCGCCTCCACGCAAGGCTTGCGGCAATGGCGCGAATACTAAGCTTCTCTTCGCGATCGATCAGCCACTTGGCCTGCGCAATCTCCCGCACTTCTTTTTCGGGCTGCTTTTTCTTTATCTCTTCATCGAGCAGCTGTCGCTCGTACTCCGCCATGGCCACGATGTATTCACGATATGAAGGGCTCTCACGTGGGGGCTTGCCGGCTGAACGGTTAGCGGCTGGCAGTTCATTTGGTCCCACAGTCTCTTTTGCGACAACAGTGTGGGAGCCGGCGCCCTGTTCATGGACTTTCGATGCTACTTGCCCACTGATCCTGATCTCGGTGGCATCGGCGGCGATCGGAGTGCGATCCGCGCCTTCTCCGCGGGCCAGTTCGATCTCTCGACGCAGACCGTCGATCTTCTCGAAGCCGAGATAGAGGTTCTCGCGGGTCTCGGCGGCATATTTCTCCAGTTTGTTGAGCCTGGCGAGATCGGGCGGAGAAAGCTTATCGCGGGCTTCTTGAGGAATCTGGCCGTATGGGTGTCCAGTCTTTTCAAGGCTGAATTCGTTGAGTACCCGGTCGGCTATCCGAGCCTGCGGTTGCGCCTTCTCCTGCAACTCTGCGATGGTTTCGCTCAAGGCGAGCGCGGCCTCGCTCAAATGCTCGGCGAACACTTCGGGCGGCACGAGCCGATCCCAGGCCTGGCGACTGGCTTTCTCTCGAATAGTTAGCCGTTCCTCCGGCGTCAGCGATTTTGTGGATGCAAGCAAACTCTGCTCTCTATCTTTCACCTCCGCTTTATACTCGCGGAATGATTCACTTTCGTGGGGAACTCGAAGCGAGGATAGTGGAGACTGGTCTAGTTGTGGAGCGTTTGCTAACAGAGAGCGATTCTTACCGGCAAAAGATTGCCTCTTTTCCCAGGTATGATCGAGCAGATAGGTGAGTTCGTGCGGATCCAGTCCTCGAGACTTCGGCCAAAGGCCGAGCCTCACGCTCTCCTCGGGCTTCTGCATATTTTCAGGAGTGTTCTTGAGGGCGGAGTAGAAGTAGTTCACCCGCCCCCTGGAGTTGCGTGAATCGAGTTCTTTAATTAGCTCATACAATGCGGGCGAGGGTGCAAGCCTTCCATCCGAGAGCGCATTGACCAGCTCCTTTTGCCAATAAGCGCGTTCGTACGAAACCAGGCCTTGCGACTTCGACCAGAGGCCGGGCTTCACTTTAGAATCGCGTGAGTCGAGTTCCGCGATTAACTCTTTCAGTGCAGGCGAGGGCGCAAGTCTTTCCTCCGAGAGCGCTTTGACCAGTTCCTTTTGCGGCAGCCACCACATCCGGCGCAACTCGCGCATCTCCGGCGTGTGGTGATCCGGGGCGCGTCCGAAGAAGAACAGTCTACGATCCCGCTCGTTGAACCTGTCATCGCTGCGAATGGCGTCGGCTGCGCGGTTGAGTTCATCCGGAGTGCGGGCCTCGTTTATGTTCGCATGAGCTGTGCGGAAGGCTGCCGAGCGGTTGAGCGCCCGCGTCTCCGGGTCTTTCAGTCTCTCGGCGACATAGGACTTGAGAAAGTCGCCCATTCTTTGGTTTTTCACCCATGCCCATTCCCTTTGTCTGGTTGTCAGCTTTTCCGGCAGATTGTGATTCCATTCTTCCACCGACACATCTATCCCGGAGAGTATCTCCTTCTGTGCCATTCCGCTTTCGAGTTTGGCGTCGACGTTCGGCATATGGATGCTGACCAGGCTATTTCTATCTTCAAAGGTCAGCCCGGCGGGGAACCGCAGGCTCTCGTCGTTCAGGTTCACATTGCGCGCGGAGGTGTTAAAAATAAAGGACCTGGCTTCCGGTTCGCGCTCCATTGATTCGGTCTCGCTGAGATCGGAACCGCGCTCCTCGCTTTCTATGATATCGGCCGGTTCGGGCATGTGCTCCTGCTCGTCGTCATACAAATGCGACGCTTCCACTTCTCGCAGCGCCTCGAGGGAATCGACAAGTCCGGGCCGCTTCAGCTCGGCGCTCACGTGACTCTCCAACTGCTCCATTTCCGGGGCCAGCGTCCGCATTTTGCCGAGCACAATGTCGAGAGCTTCCGCTCGTGCCTCGGTTTCACCCTTTCCAAGAGGCCGCCCATGCTCGTCGCCTTTTTCTTTTTCGATCAGGTCATAGTAGTACTTGAAATATTCAATCTCGGTCTTCGCATTGGCAGTGCGGCCGGCAATCGCTTTGGCCAGAGTATAAAATTCGACGGCCTTTTTGGGATCATGACGGATCTGATTAAAAGCGTAGCGGAGTTCGTTCATGAATGGTTGGCGATCGTTTACTACGCCGTTCAGTTCATGCGGCTCGGCAGGGATTATGAGAATATCCTCTTTGATCACAGCCCTGCGTTCATGCATATCGCGCAGTTCGATGCTGTATTGGGCGAGCCAGCCGGCCTTGTCATACTGCGTTTGGTAACCGGTGTCGCTCAAATGCCGGTCCCTAAAAGCCTCGCGCAGGTCGTTTCTGATGTCGGGTTCCGCGTCGAAACTCCGGTGGGGGCCTCGCAGGATCAATTCCCGCGTGAGCTCTCGCCCCGCCAGCGAAGGATTTCGCCCGGCAAATTCCAGCAATCTGTCGTTATAAAAGAGCTTGAGATCGACGTGACTTTTGAGAAAGTCGTTGATCCTTATTCCCTCGTTGATTTGGCGGGTGCGCTCCTTCGCATCCGCGGCCAAAGGACGGCGATAGACCTGTTTATCGATTTCGGCAAAGACCTCTTTACGTGTATTGCCCGCTTCAATCAACCGGTCGATTGTGGGCATGACTTCCAACCTGATCCACGATCTCGTTTCATCGTTCAATTTATCCAAAAAAGTGTCCTGGCTGAGAAATTTGTCCTTTATGCGATGATGTGTGAGAGCCGGCACCTCTCCCTCTTTCGTGTAAAATGTATCAGGCACTCCAGTCGCTTCTTTCTCGCGCTCGCGCAGCTCTCCACGCACTCTCATCAATAACTGACCCATTTTGTTTTTACCGGCTCCATCTGACCCGCTACCCCAATAAGAGTCGTAAGGCGAGGCCTCGACCAGATAGCTTTTCCCCGTGGCCAGCAGCATTTCTCGTAGATCTACATGAGTGTTGAATTTCTGCTGGACTGCCGTATACATGATCTCATCCTTGACTCGCTCCCAATCCGGGCGAATCGGAAACAACCTGGCGCGGCCCATTTCTTTCGCGCGCGCAGGCGATTCCGCTTGACGAATCTGTTCCCTGTATTGCTCGTCCGTAAATTTCTGAGCTTGATAGTAGTGCTCTACTGTAGGCCACAGACGCCCATCCATCTCGATAGAGTGCGGCGAGAAATTGGAGAACTCCTGATAACCATTTCTCAAAGACGAAAAGAAGCGAATTACCGGATCGGTCTTTTCTCTCGTGTCGCGGAGCTGCATTAGCAGGCCGCCGATAAGGTTCTGCGAAGTGCCATCTCTGAATATCTTATCGCCCGTCGCCACCAGTTTCGCATGCCAGGTTGTGCCGGGAGCGAATTTATGCCTGAGTGCCATCTCCATAACCTGAGGGCCAATCTCAGCCCAATCGGAGCGCACTTTTAGCCCCTCGCCCAACGCTCTGGCTTCGTTCGGGGAAGCGGCGGCAATTTTGCGCCGCATCTCTAGCTCGTCTTTGGCTGTCTTCATCGCCTGGTAGAAGTTCTCGACTGTCCAGTACTCGATTCCTTGATAGATAAGCGGCTTGTCGAACTCACGCGAGTGATCCAATAATTTAGCCATATCCTCCAATCTCCGATCACGCACCCGTTCCTGCGCGCGATCAAGCGCCGACACGAAGTGCTCGCCGAGTTTTCCCTCAACCGGCCTGGACGCATCGCCGGTGGGACCTCGTTCCATGCGAGAGAGCAATCCTCTGGGAATCTTCCCGAGGCGGCGCTCCTTTCCTCTTTCGTCGGTGATCTCTTTGGAGATCAGGAAATGTAAGTGTGGGTGGGGTGTATTGAGATGGATTGCGGCAACCCATCGCCAGTCCCGGATGCGCAGATCGCCTCTAAGTCCGTCCATCGCTTCGCGGGCAGCCGCTCTCAGCCCTTCTTTGCGCTCCTCATCGGTTGCTCCCAGTTTCTCGAAATCCTCTTCACGAAAGCTGACCGAAAAGTGGATCAGATCCCCCTTCGCAGGCCTGCCCGGACCATCGTTCAAATACCTGTTGGCGTCGCCGTAGGTGAGATTGTCATCGCCCCGGTTTGTGAAGAGCGGGCGAGGCTTGTTCCCCTCGCGTTCCGGCTCGCGCTTGGACTCGGCGATGTAGCGGGCGGCATTTGATGGGGCTCGCCCCTGGCTATGTTTGACTTTGACGACGGCGCGCATGTGACATACCTCTCATGATCTCTTCCGGCTGAGTTCGATGGGCTGCTGTTCCGTCATCCCGAGCACGTGCATCTGCTGGTAGTGCGGCACCGGTGTGAGCTTGCTTACTTCATCGAGCGAGAGCGGCGCCCCCTTCCACCGGCGCAGGTTATCCGGGGTGAGGAGAAGAAAATGGGTCGATCCCTCATCTCGCTTCGGCCCGGTCGGAATAGCCCAGATCGTCGCGGTGCGCGCATCCACGGCATGGTAAAGATAGTAATAATTGGCCACCGACAGGCTGCGCCGATCAGCGCCGAAGTCGGGGGACTCCTTGTGCTTCCAGACACGGGATTCCAGCTCGCGGAAATCCACGGGGAAGCGGCCGGTTTGGCGGTGGTGAGCCCGAAGAGCTTTCACCAGGCTGTCGACAGCCAGACGCGGCGTCTGTTCGCGCAATCGCCAGGTCTCCAGGATGATCGCGGCCGCATAGGCGACGAGCAGCGCGGCCAACGATGCGCCGAGCGCCAGGAAAGTAATGCGCATCCTGCGGGTGTTGATGGTCTGGTTCACTTCGCCGCCTTCTTTCCGGTGCCGGCTGATCTCTTTCCGCTGGGAGTCTTAGAAAAGTTGAGCCGGGAGAGATTCCCGAGAGTAGAGTTCACATCATCAGCATCCACCCCGACCGGACCTGGCGTTTGAAGCGGCGGATTCTCCGCGACCTTCGCTTCGGAAGAGGGTAGGGAATCGAGCAGGGAATCGATCAATTCATCCAGGCTTTCGCGCTTGCCGCCCGTATCCCCCTCGAAGAGGATTTGATCGGCAGGCTCGATCACCTGTGGCGCGACGCGTTCGGCGCCCGCCCCCGCGTCACGGTCGGATAAGGGCAGCCTCTCATCATTTGGCGGATCCCACCTTTTCGCTCCTTGCTGAGCGCCGGCGGAAAGATTGGTGGTAGCAGTGGCCACTTCGCCGGCCGCCTCTCTCCGCCGGCGCGCCGCGAATCCTTCTTCGGCCTCCGCGAGTGAAACCGGTTGCGTCAACTCGCGCAGCAGCGGGTGGGCGAGCCGTCCGCCCCTGGCGCATTCGGGAAAGCCGAACTTGACCGGAGGAGCAGTAGCGATGATCGCCACCGCCTGTGTGTGTTCGGCCATCTGCCGGAGCTCCGCCGCGTCAAGCAGGTCGCGCCCGGTCTCGGCCAATCGCTCTTGATCGAACATGTTTCCCGTCGCGTCGGCGACGGTATGTTGCAGGACGGTGGTTCGCCCGATCCGCCTGGCCGCGTACTGGGCTGTTTCCGCATCCAGCCCCGGCAGGAAGACCATCGTGCCGATCGAACCGAGAATCGCCTGCGCCCCGTCCCTGCCGTGTTGTTTGTAAAGCTGCCCGATGTTTTGATAACCCAGCACAATACCGCAACGCCTGCCACGGCCGACGCCCAGGGCCTCGCTCAGGTTGTGGAGCGGTATATTGCCCGCCTCGTCCAGGGCAAGCAGCACTGGGGCGCCGCCTTCGTCATGGCTAGTCTTGCGCGTGATCGAGGCCGCAAGGCCGAAGAGAATCGAGAGCACAATCCGGTAGCGCGTGGCGTCGCCTTCGGGAACGATGACATAGATGCCCGTGCCCGGCTTGCGCAGGTCATAGAGGTCGATCTCCCGCAGCCCTCGCTCGCGCTCTTCATCCGTGACCGACTGCATCACCGCCATCGCGTGCGGTGAGCGCAGCGGCGCGAGCTTTGTGCCCAGGCCGATGTAGACTCCGCCCTGCGTCTTCTCTCGATCGGCTTTTTTAAAGATTCCCCATTGGACGCGAGCTTCCTGGTCGGGCGACTCCTGCATCTCGTGGTTGATCTGGTCGAATGAGCGCGTGGCGATGAACTCCGCGACGTGAGCAGGCGTGGGGTTTTCCGCAATCCGGGGCAGGTGCAGGAGCAGGGAAGTCATCAACGCCGTTTCGGCCTGCGGCCAGAACGGATCACCATTGTAGTTCCTGTTGAAGTCGAAGCCGACGACGATCGAGGCGATCTCGTGCGCCAGCTCCGCGTCACCTTTGCATGCAGGTACGAAGTTCCAGCGGTCAGACATCCGCGGGTCCGCCAGATCGAGGCGGTAGATGCGCCTGAAATGGCGCGCCGTGTATTTGAATAGCTCTCCTTTTGGATCCAGAAAGATGGCCGAGCCATTTCTTGACCAATCTTTCGCCATCGACATGAAGAAGCTGGAGGATTTGCCGCTCCCCGGAGGTCCGAAAATGGCCATATGCGTGAGTACCTTTTCAAAAGGGAGGGCAAGGTCATATCTCCGCGTCAATCTTCCCAGGCGCAACGCGCCGGCGGGCAACGCTGTTCGGGTATCCTGGGTCATCCCAAGGTCTTTGAGCGTTCCCACATCGGCCCAGCGCGCCGAGCCGTGAGTCACACGCTGCGTAATGCGATAATAGGGAATCGCGAGCGATGATGCTTCGGCCAGGCCGATCAACACAGCGAAGCCCATACCGATTATCATGTAGAGGTGCATCTCGACTCCCACCCGCAGCAACACATCGGCGATCTTCCACAAGACGAATGCGGTCGCGCAGCCCGAAACCGCGAGCACCAGGCCTTCGGCAAGATCGCGCATCAGCCGGAGGGCCGCCTGATATGAATCGAGATGAAGCGCGCTGGCCGGGCGGGGAATCCGGTAGCGGGCGTCAATTCTTTTAAAATACTGGTCCAATGACATGGAAGCCTCATCCTGCTGCTACTTAAGGGAGCGCCAGCGCTCTGGCGACCAGCCGAGCGCAATCACTTCAGCGGCGGGCGCAAAAGGTGCTGGTACCTGAACACCGCCGAGGCTGGTAGCAATAAACAGTTGCGCCTCGCCTCTGTCCGAGGTCTCATTCGGCACGCGCACGATCAATGCGGGCCCGTCTTCCGGTTTTGCCCCGACAGAGATGATCTCGATGCCTAATGGAATAGGGCGGTAACGCACTGAGAGCATTCCGCGAGCCGATGCGAGAACTCCCTCGGCACGAGTGAATGTGAGACCGGGAGGCAACAGGTCTCGCGCCACGATTCCCGCTATCAGGTCCCGCACTGCGCGCGGAGTCCGCCCCCTGGTTTGTTCGCTCGCCGCGTAGAGACACGCCGCGAGCGCCAGGGCCGTCGCCTCGCCGGTGCGGTCGGCCGTGCGCGCCACTTCGCCGTCGATTATCGCAGGTATGACGATCTGCCTGGCGGACGCCCCGTTGGCTGCCGCTCGATAACCGGACTCAGTCGTGACGCGAGGATCGACGGCTTTTGTCGCGCGGAGATAGCCCGCCGTCGCGAATATCGCGAAGACCAGCAGGGCAGTCAGGCTGATAATTGCTGTTGGGTAAAAACTTTTATAATGTATAATCATGACATTATGATCAAGGTTGAAAACACTTTGGCTGTCCCGTTTACAATTACAGAGTTTGGGACAATTCGCATCGCGGACTCGCGAGTGAGCCTCGATTCGGTCGTTCATAATTACAAACTCGGCGCTACTGCCGAACAGATTGCCTACAGTTTTCCATCGTTAAAGCTCCAGGATATTCATCTCGCCATCGCTTATTACCTTACTCATCGCGACGAGGTAGAGGAATATATGCGTCAGCAGAAGGCCGAATCCGAGGCTCTCTTGCAACAGTTGGAGTCGGATCCGGAGTATCTTATGCGATCCTCCGAACTACGCGAGCGCATCCTGGCCCGTTGGGCTGCCCGTCAAGAATCCGAAAGGCATTCCCCTTCGAATTGATCGATAATGGTGCGGCTTTTTGTAGATCACGATTTCAATGAAAACATTCTGCAAGGATTGCTGCAGCGAACGTCTGATCTTGATGCGGTCACAGCTCGCGATGTCGGTATGAGTCGCTCTCCTGATCCCGATCTGCTCGCGAGGGCGTCGCAGGAAGGACGCCTCATCATTACTCACGACCAGCGGACCATGCCCACTCACGTTGCCAACCGTATAATTGCTGGTGAAAGCATCGCGGGCGTCGTGATCGTTCCACAAGATCTACCAATCGGTCGCGCCATAGATGACCTTGAGATCATCGTGAATTGCAGCAGCGCCGACGAGTGGTAAATATCATTCGACGACTTCCGTTATGATCTACGTCGTGCTCTGCAGCATGTAGTCCTCATTTTCAAATGCCGACGCCACCCATTCATCGATCTCCTCGTCCGGCATGTGCGCCGCGAATTCCAGCCGCGCGATTCCCTGCCGCAGGTTGAGCAGTTCCTTGTGCCGCTTGCCCAGGAAACACAGGTGTTCGTCGATTACGGCCGCCGTGAGAGATTCGACTCCAGCTTTTGCCAGGGCCTCGATCAGATCGATCGACTCGCGCAGCCCGGGTTTATCACGCACCGCGGGCATGTCCCGCCTGATGCAGTTGATCAATTTGGCGATGCAGGTCAGCAGTTCCCGGGTCGCCATGGGCGCTCGCGCTCGCAATATCCGCACTTCTTCCCTCGGGGTCGGCGGATCGAGCCAGGTGTAGAGGCATCTTGAGCGCAGCGGCGCGCTCAGATCGTGGCGGATGTCGTTCGAGAGCAGGAAAACTATCGGCCAGCGCTCGGGATCGCGCACCCCGATGTCTCCGTAGCGCGGCACGTGCGCCCAGCCGCGGCCGAGCAGTTGAAGAAACATATCCTCGATCTTTTCGCTCAGCTTATCGGCCTCATCGATAATGAGAATCGGTGTTTCTGCGTGAGTGCCCGCATATTCGAATGCTCCCAATGCTTCACCCGGGATCAGGTATTCGCGGGTGAATTGTTTGTCTTGCGCCTCCCTCAGCTTCGTTCCCGCAGCGAGCTCCTGCCTGACCATCTGGGTCTGTCCTTCCCGGTCCCAGTCATAGAGCACGTCAGCCAGAGTGAGTCCTTCCATCCCCTGCAGGTAGAAGCTCGGCAGGTTGCAGCCCGTGGCCAGCGCTTCGGCCAGCGCAGTCTTGCCGCCGCCGCGCGGACCCTCGATCAGAAGCGGCTTGCGGCTGCCGAGCGCGTGCGCAAGGTCGATGAGCAAGCGGCGCTGGATGAGGTAGCCCGCGCCGGCGAGTATTTCGGCCAGCGCATCATTCCCCTCGCGCTCGAGCAGGCGGCGCGGGTCTATGCTCGGTCTAGTACGGTCCTTCGGTTGCACTACTTTCCTCCCGGCTCCCTCAGCACCATTTCGGCGATTTGCCGCAGCTCCGGACTCATCCGGGGCATCGCGGCGCGGATCTGCTCCGGCGAACCTGATTCCAGAAGAGCCGCCAGCTCCTCGTCGGTCAGGGCGCTATCTCCGTTCAAGTCCTCGGCGAAGGCCTCGGCAGTGACCCCCTTCGCCTCCTTCGGCAGATTGGTGATCAGCAGGAACGCCGGCGTGCCTGCTGGAACTTCAACGAACTCGCGGCGACTGATTGAGCCGAAGCTCGAAGTGATCTCGGGCGTAACCGTGCCGGGCATCACGATAGTCGTCGATGAGCCGCGTGAGAGTGCGGCCTGTCCCAGGGCGGTCGCGACCGGAATCGCGCGGGCGAGGACGCTCGCCCACCGGCTGCTGATCCGGCGACGTTTGCCCTTCAGACCTTGCGCTCCGTCGCTTCCCAACACCTCTCCCGTCAGTTTCACGAATCGCTTTGATTCAGGGTCGATGAAGCCCATGGGTGTGATATAGGCGCGGTCGTATTCGCTCCCCTGCTGCTGGCCGACGATTATCGTGCCCTTCTTCAATTGCCAGTTTTCTCCTTGCAGGTCCCGCATCAGTTCAAAGCGAATGAGCGAGGGGCGTAAAGTGTAGAGCGCTCCCAGGGTGCGAACGGGAAGCATGGCCCCGAAGGAAGGCAGCACGACACGCGGCTCGGTGCGTTTGAATATCCCCGGCTCAGGCAATGCCCCCCTCGCGGGAACACCGGCAACCGGCTTGTTGGCCGGGACCTGATTGGGAATCGGCGCGCACCGGATCGAGCGTTCAGTGTTGCGCTGAAAGACAGGCTCCCCTCTACGTGCCGCGCCCACATCTCGCAAAGATGGACTGCTCTCGCCGCTACTCGCTTCTGCCGCCGGAGATACTGTGCCGGCCATCGGGACGGTGACGGGCGTGGTGGGCATGACGATTGTGCCGGCGCCAGCCTCAGGCGTGGCGGGAGCAGGCGAAGCGGATGGGGCAGGCGCGGGAGATGCGGTCGCGCCCCTGACTTCCGCGATCGCCTGCGCCGTCACGTCGTCGTTGTTGCGCGCCTGGTCGGTTCTCTGGGCATTATCGCGCACCGGCACTGTGACCCTGGTCTTGCTGCCGCCGCCGGACATCAGCCATATTCCGGCTCCCGCGCCGGCCAGGAGCAGAAGGAAGAGCGCCGCGCCCACCGCGCGTTTGCGCTTTCGGGGGGGGCGTTCTCCGGCGCCCGGCTGGTTATTTTCCTTCTCCTCCTCATCGAAGCCCAGGTAATCCTGGCCAAGGGAATCTCGTTCTGTGATGCCGGGAGCGCCATTGTGGTACTTGCCATTCGTGTACTGCATCGTCAGACTCCTTTCTTCGGTTGGCATCCGGTTAGCGTGAGATCAGGCTTGCGGTCGATGGCTCATCAGCCGCGACAGTCTGGCCGACGGCGACTCGCAATCGCTGCCGGGCGCCCATAATCGGCGCCTCGTAGACGACCGCGTAGTAACGGATCGACCCGGCGGGAATCACCTCACCGGTGACCGTAGTTTCCATTGCCAGCTTTTTGATCGGCTCGATCTGTAGCGGTCTGCCCTTGCCGTCGAGCGTTTCCAGGTAGATGCTCGGCTGCTCCGGCACGATGCGCGCCGGCGCGTTCCTGGTGTTGCGGACCGCGACGACCACGACTTGCGACCGCCTGCTCACCTCTTTCACCGGAGAAATGGAAAGCGAGAGGCCATGAGTCGTGTCGCTCCATTTCTTGAAGCGCTCGGGCGATTTTGTCGCATCGGTGAGAGCGAAACTTGCGGCGCGTGCCGGGTTGCTCCCATTAACGGCTTGCTTCTCCAGCGGCTGAGCGGAATCGACATCGGCTAGATCGGCCACTCCTCTAGGGGACTGAGCTGATTGTGTAGCCGCGGGGGTTCTGTTGTTCGGCGTGTCGCCTGCCGCTACGTTGGGGGCAGCGGCAGGCGAGGGGGCAGTCTCCGGTGTAGTAACTCGCATCGATGTGGTTCGCGGCTTTTCGCCTTCTGTCGGGCTATCGAGATTGACAGCCAATCCGGAGGCGCGCCTGGCTGCAACCACCTCGTTTCTGTCATAAGTAATCACAACTCGATGAGCTTGCTCGGCGAGTTGCGGCACGGGATAGAATAAGAAAGTCAAGACCAGCCCGGACGACATCTGCACAATTACTGAGGTGGCCGGCGCGCGTCTTGCCTGCGCCATCGTTGCCGGAGAAGCGAACCCGTCCCCCGGACGCGCGATGATAAAGTGGTCTGTCGCTTTCGTCGGGGACTCCTCGATCGTCACAAGGTTGGAATTGCCTGGAATGATATTGAAGAGCTTGTCGGCCGATGGAAATTCGATGATCGAAGCGCCGTTCGGCGAGAGTCCCAGACGGATCACTGGATTCTGGTTGCCGCTCACTGCCACGTTCGCCTCACCTGAAAGATAGTCGGCCCTGGTCGGCTCGACGAGTTTTACCGAAGAGGGCTTGTCCGCGATCTCCTGCTTCGGTTCCTGATTCGGCGCCTGCCGGGTCTGTTTCCTCGGTGCGCCATCCGCTCTGGAGCGACTCTGCGCCATCATCTGCGTGGAGACGGACAAGGCGAAGATCAGGGCGAAAAGAGTGGTCGAAACAGCGACACTACGACTGTTGTTAAACATACAAGTTTTCTCCTACCAAAATCGAAAATGCTGATACTTACTGAGACGCGGAAGCCTCACTGCCTCCTCCGAGTTCCTTATAGTCAAAAGCGGAGACCAGGAAGCCTGAGCGCAGGTTGCGGTCCGCTCGGCGCTGCGGATCGGCCACCAGTTTTAGCGTCAGGTGCAATTGGAGAGTCTCCTGCTGCGTGGCGCCGGAAATGAGCTTCGTAATCTGCTGCTTGCCGATGACCCGCACGGTATACGGATCGACCTGATCAACCGAGATGTCCTGCGGAGTCCACACTGCCTGCCAGCTCTCGGCTCTTTGTTTATCCAGGGTACCCGTCTCCTTGAGCCATTTCGCGTACTTTAGGGCGGAGGCGGGAACCATCATGCGTAGCGCCCGCTCGACGTCCCTGGGCCGCGTCGCCGGATCGATGGCATAGATCGCCCTGATGAATTCGCCGCTGATGTATTGCTTATCGGCGTTGGTCAGCCTGTCCGGGCCGAGCTTCACCGCTTCAGTCTCTCCGTAATCACGATCGTTGATCTGGAGCACGCGCCCGCTCGAGCGATCCACTACGATGCGGTCAGGCCGCCGCCAGTACTGCCAGATGTTGAGCGCGATGCTTGCGAGCAGTAGCAGCGTGAGCAGCATCGCCGTCCATCCGAGGCTCAGGATCGTTCGCACATCCAGAGGATCACGATGCAAGACTTGAGGAGACGGGACGGCCATCACCGCTCCGCGATCCTCGATCCGGTTGGATGCGGCCCGCACCGTCTCATCGGGTATCGGGCTAATATTCGCAGGTAATTCGAGAGTGTTGATATTTGCGCTCATAAAGCTCTCCAGATGATGTTGCTTCTGTCGTTTGCCTTGCTTGCCGCATTATCCTCAGGCTCCAACTGCTCCGCTGGAGGGACTTCGACGAGAGTGCGGCGACTACTCCAGCGCGCTCGCTCGACACCGAGCATCCAGACGACCATCCCCCGGAATAGGAAATCGGCCAATGCCTGGTATTCCTCAGGCGAGAGGTCGAGAGCCACGCCGAAATCGCCCTGAACCGTATTCTGTGCGATGAAGTCCTCCAGATAATCTACCAGTCCCCGCGCATAGCTCATTGATGCTTCCTCCTGATTAGCGGCGGTCAGACGGCATATGGCCGCGATTTGATAACTCTTCGGAAGAGGCGACAACAAATTACGTGCCACAGCGACCGCTCGCCTGCGACCGTGGTATGCGAACTTGAATTTTCGTGGGAAGCCCGGAAGCGAAATAAAGCAATGGTTCTGGAAAGTCTAAAGACCTGGTGTTGCACAAAAAGATTGTTCAGCTTGTTGAATCAGGATCATCGGAAAATCTTGCTACGCCAGGGTAGCGCCTGGATTTGGTCTAGTGACTAAGTAGATCGCAAATATTTTTGGCGGGAAAGTTCGATGGCCCAATGGGTTCCCGAACCCAGCGCCAGAGGCGCGAACTATTTGTAGATAACGATTCTCCCCACTCCCATAACCCCTTTAGGGGTGTTATGTACGCGTG
>Ga0081455_10004925_pt1 | contig 14781 bp, 14 predicted proteins | sample TabmetS3T2R1_FD_70207 | JGI IMG/M metagenome (GOLD analysis project Ga0081455, IMG submission 70207) | Tabebuia heterophylla rhizosphere microbial communities from the University of Puerto Rico - S3T2R1 | ecosystem: Host-associated > Plants > Roots > Rhizosphere ... | reverse complement strand
CTCCTCCTCGCACCGGGCGCATGCTTCGCTCGAGGCCATCGCCGATCTGCTTCCCTCCTATGCCGGGCTTCTGATGATGGCCGAGATCACGGCCCTCGGCGAGGCGCTGGAGCAGCCGGAGCGACCTGTCATGGCGATTGCCGGCGGCGCCAAGGTCTCGACCAAGATCGAGCTCCTCACCAATCTCATCTCCCGCATGGACGTTCTCGTGGTCGGCGGCGGCATGGCCAATACCTTCCTCCTCGCCACAGGCATCAAGCTCGGCGCTTCGTTGGTGGAGCGCGACTTCGTCTCGACGGCAAAAGACATCATGGCAAAGGCCGCACGGTCCGGCTGCGAGATGGTCCTGCCGATCGACGTGGTGGTCGCCAAGGAGCTTAAGGCTGGTGCCGATTACCACGTCTGCGCCGTGAGCGAAGTTCCCCCCGATGCCATGATCCTCGATTTCGGGCCGAAGAGCGTGGCCGAGCTGAAGCGCCGCCTCGGCTCAGTCAAGACGGTGCTGTGGAACGGCCCGCTCGGCGCCTTCGAGACGCCGCCCTTCGGCGAGGGGACCTTCGCGCTCGCCCGCGAGGTTGCCCGCCTCACCAGGGACGGCAAGCTGGTGAGCGTCGCCGGCGGCGGCGACACGGTGCGGGCGCTGAACGAAACCCACGTCGCCGGCGATTTTAGCTATGTCTCGACCGCCGGCGGTGCCTTCCTGGAATGGCTTGGCGGCGCGCAATTGCCGGGGGTTGTGGCCATTGTCCGCAGCGGCGCCCGCGCCGTTCCCTAGTCTGGAATCCAGAAGATTTTGGTCGATTCTCACCACTTGTCATTCCCGCGAAAGCGGGAATCCAGTAATCATCCGCCAAGAGTTATTTGCGAAACCAGGGGTTATTGGATTGCCCGCCTTCGTGGGCAATGACAAGGAAGCTGGAAGCAATGGCCCGCGACATCATCATCGCCCCGTCCATCCTCTCAGCCGACTTCGCCAAGCTCGGCGAGGAGGTGCGCGCGGTCGACCAGGCGGGCTGCGACTGGATCCACGTCGACGTGATGGACGGGCATTTCGTGCCGAACATCACCATCGGGCCCGACGTGGTGAAGGCGCTTCGCCCGCACTCCAAGAAGCTGTTCGACGTGCATCTGATGATCGCGCCCTGCGATCCCTATATCGAGGCCTTCGCCCGCGCCGGCTCCGACATCATCACCGTGCACGCCGAGGCCGGTCCGCATCTCGACCGCTCGCTCCAGCTCATCAAGAGCCTCGGTAAGAAGGCAGGGGTCAGCATCACGCCGTCCACGCCGGAGACCGCGATCGACTACGTGCTCGACAAGGTCGACCTCATTCTCGTCATGACGGTCAACCCCGGCTTCGGCGGCCAGGCCTTCATCCCCTCTCAGCTCGACAAGATCAGGGCGATCCGCAAGGCGATCGGCGCGCGGCCCATCCATATCGAGGTCGACGGCGGCATCAACGTCGAGACGGTGCCGCTCGTGGTCGAGGCGGGCGCCAATGCGATCGTGGCGGGGTCCGGCGTGTTCAAAGGCGGCGCCTACAAGGACAACATCGCCGCCATCAGGACCGCCGCCTTGCGCGCCCGCGCCGCCGCCGCTTAAGGTTTCGCGTCCCGCGCGTTGAACACGCGATTTAACGCGAAAGTGATCTCCGAGCATTACGGCTGGGCCGTATCTCTTGGTGGTAAGAGCTCAGGTTGACCACCGCAGGAGAAGTGAAGTGAACGTCACCTATTTCGGCGCGCTCGTCGCGGGGCTGTTGAGCTTCCTCTCGCCCTGCGTGCTGCCGCTTGTCCCGCCTTATCTCTGCTTTCTCGGCGGCACCACCTTCGACCAGCTCACCGGAGAGGACGAGACGCCGAGCCACGTCTACACGACGGTCGTGCTGTCTTCGGTCGCCTTCGTGCTCGGCTTCACCACCGTGTTCGTCATTCTCGGCGCCACGGCCACCGCCGCGGGCCAGCTCCTGGCGGCGAACTTGCCGCTGCTCGCCAAGATCGCCGGCGTGGTGATCATCATCGCCGGCTTGCACTTCCTCGGCGTGATCCACATTCCGCTCCTGCACCGCGAGGCGCGCTACCACGCCGACGCGCGCCCCGCCGGCCTGATCGGCGCCTATGTCATCGGGCTCGCCTTCGCCTTCGGCTGGACACCGTGCATCGGACCCGTGCTCGGCGCGATCCTCGCCGTCGCCGCCGGCGAGGACTCCGTACGCCAGGGCGTCGGCCTCTTGCTCGTCTATTCCTTGGGCCTCGGCATTCCCTTCATCGCCGCAGCCGTCGGCATCAGGCCCTTCCTCAGGACCATGCAGCGGTTCCGCAAGCATCTCGCCACCGTCGAGAAGCTGCTTGGCGGCTTTCTCGTGCTGACCGGCATCTTGTTCCTCACCAACTCCATGACGTTGATCGCAAGCTGGATGCTCGAGCTCTTCCCGGGCCTTGCGACCATCGGCTGATCGAAAGCTTTCTGCTTCCCCATGGTGGCTCCCACAGTGAGCGCATGACACCCATCGCCCTCACCATCGCCGGCTCGGATTCCGCTGGCGGGGCCGGCATCCAGGCCGACCTCAAGACCTTCGCCGCGCTCGGCGTGCACGGCGCGACCGCGATCACGGCGCTGACCGCGCAGAATACGCTGGGGGTCGAGGGCGTGCATGTCGTGCCGCCGGGCTTCGTGCGCGCGCAGATGAAGGCGGTAGCGAGCGACCTCGAGGTCGGCGCCATCAAGATCGGCATGCTGGCGACGAGCGGCGTCATCACGGCAGTCGCCGAAGGGCTGAACGACTTTCCGGGCGTCCCAGTGGTGCTCGACCCCGTGATGGTCGCGGCGACTGGGGCCGTCCTGCTCGACAAGGATGCCATCGCCACGCTCAAGCGCGTCTTGATGCCGGCGGCGACCGTGATCACGCCGAACCTGCCCGAAGCTGCGCAGCTCCTCGACGGCGCGGAGGCGCGCGATGAAGCCGAGATGCGCACGCAGGCGCGCGAGCTGAAGCTGCTCGGCGCCCAAGCCGTGCTCATCAAAGGCGGCCATGCCAAGGGCACGCTCGCCGTCGATCTTCTGCTCGACGCCGAAGGCGAGCTGCGGCTCGAAGCGCCGCGCGTGGCGACGAAGCACGACCATGGCACGGGTTGCACGTTGTCATCCGCTATCGCCGCCGAGCTCGCCAAAGGCGCCACGCTTCGCGACGCGGTGACGAAAGCAAAGGCCTATGTCACGGGGGCCATCGGCGCCGCCGACGAGCTCCATATCGGCAAGGGCAGGGGCCCCGTCCACCACTTCCACAAATGGTGGCCCTCTCGTTAGGTCTCAGCGACGATCTTGACCCGCTGCTCGCCGAGCCCCGAGACGGTAAGACGAAGCTCGTCGCCGGCCTTCAGAAATACGCGCGGGTTGCGCGCCATGCCGACGCCGGGCGGCGTGCCCGTGGTGATGATATCGCCCGGCATCAAGGTCATGTATTTGCTGATATAGCTCACGAGCTCGGCCACGCCGAAGATCATGGTCGAAGTCGAGCCGGTCTGCATGCGGGCGCCGTTGAGATCGAGTGTAAGATCGAGCGTCTGCGGGTCGGGGATCTCATCCTTGGTGACGAGCCAGGGCCCGAGCGGTCCGAAAGAGTCATAGCTCTTCGCTTTGATCCACTCGCCGGGCCCGCCTTTTTGCAGGCTCCGCTCCGAGACGTCGTTGCAGATCGCATAGCCGGTGACGAAATCGAGCGCGTCAGCGAGCGCCACGTTCTGCGCCCGCGTGCCGATCACCGCGGCAAGCTCGACCTCAAAGTCCATGCGGTCGAAGCCTTTAGGCTGAAGCACGGGATCGTATGGCCCGGAGACGCAAGAGTTCGCCTTGGCGAAGACGATGGGCATTTCCGGGATCGGCATGCCGGTCTCCTCGGCATGGTCCCGATAGTTGAGCCCGATCCCGAGGAACTTTGGGACTATCCCCACAGGCGCCCCGATCCGCGGGCTTCCCTCAACCAGTGGCAACGCGCTCAAGTCGAGTGCTTTGATCCGTGACAGACTTTCCCGCCCAAGCGCCTCCCCGGACAGATCGTCGATGATCTTTGAAAGGTCGCGGATCCTGCCTTGCGCATCGAGAATTCCTGGTTTTTCCAGGCCACGTTCGCCATATCGTAAGAGCTTCATCGATCTTCCCCCGGGCATGTTTTTGTGCATGATGCACGCGGGCGCGGGGAGCGGCAACGGCCGCCATCGCACTGACACTTCGTCGGGGCTCTATTTCATCGAACCCAACCAGAGGGATAGGCTCATGGGACCTCGCTTGCTTACAGATTGGACCGGTAAGGTTGCGCCGGTTCTGGTGCTTCTGCTCGTCGCGCTTGTGTCGTTTCCCGCCGACTCGGCAACGAAGAAGGCGAAGGTCAAAGGGACAGGAAATCCCTTCGACCTTTTGAACGGTTACTGGTCCGGAGGAGGCACGGTCGTGCCGGGTAAGGGCAATGCGGAGAAGGTGAGCTGCAAGGTCACCTACAACGTGACTGGCGCCAATATCTCGCAGAACATGCGTTGCGCCGGCACCGACTACAAGTTCAATACCAGCTCCAAGCTGACCTATAGCGGCGGCAAGATCTCCGGTTCCTGGAGCGAGACCACCTACGACGCCTCCGGCACGGTCAGCGGAAGCGCGTCGGGCAATACCGTTCATGCCGTCATCAGCGGCGACAAGTTCTCCGGCCGCATGAGCATCAACGTTTCCGGCTCGAAGCACACCATCAACATTGTGCAGTTGGATCCGAAGTCGGGCACCTATCGCCAGGCAGCCAGCGTCGCGTTGCACCGTTAGAGCGCTCCTCGAGCGGCTATCGCCGGCCTTATGGCGATGCCGCGCCGTCGCCGAAGCAGGCCGATGGAATCACCCCATCGGCCTTTCTTTTGGGTTCGTGACCTGCTCGCCGGACGCGTTGCCGAACTGCAACAAGGACTTAGAAAGTTTTCGCCCTCGGACACGTTCTGTTCCTTCGCTTGGTGCCCGTTGGCGAGCCGAAGCGAGCCCCGGGAGCCGCCCATGAGAAGCCGCTAACGTTTTGAATCAGAATGAAAAAAGCCACATGTTCCGGAGGCTCTACCGCCCCAGCTTTGCATTTGAGCAACAGTCCTCGCCTGTTTTCGTCTTCGCTGTTGCACAATGTTGAAGCTTGTCGCCGGGCTAAGCTAGCCTCGCTTCCTAAGACGGGGGACGGGGCTGGGGGGCCTTAGTTACCCAACCGAACGGCAGAGCATTAGAGGGACTGACGCACTCCGAAAAAGTACGGCTCAGGAACAAGATGGGGGGGCGAGCCAAGCCCGCTGTTAAAGGCCATGCCTTTGGAGCTCGGCTCGTTTCGCAGGGAAGACCGGCCCGGCGCTGTCCGGGCCGGTTCTTTTTATTTGCGGTTCAGAGGCCTAGCCTCGCGAGCGTACGCTCGATGGCAGCAAGATAGGCAGATCCGAACAGCCTGACATGCACGAGGGTCGGGTAGAGATTGTAGAGGCCTGAACGGAGCTCGTGGAAGCCGGGCTCAAGGGGCATGAGACCCGCATAGGCCTCGAAAAAGGCCTGCCCGAATGTCCCGAACATCGTGGTGAAGGCGAGCTCGATCTCGGGATGCCCGCAATAGATGGCCGGATCCACGAATCCCGCGATTCGTCCTCCGCGCACCAGCACGTTTCCGGTCCACAGGTCGCCATGCAGGAGGCTCGGGAAGGGGGGCTCGATGAGGTAATCCTCGATCCGCTCCGCCAGCCGCTCGATTCGCGTAAGCAGCGGCGAGGGAAGGCTTCCCTCACGATGAGCCTCGCGGGCCATGAACAGAAGACGGTGGTCGCGGAAGAAGGGCACCCAGCGCGACGATTCTGGATTGGGTTGGTGGAGCGGCCCGATCAGCGTATCGCGCGCGTAGCCGAACCGCTCCCGTCTCGTCGCATGCAGCCTTGCGATCAGCTCGCCGGCGTGCCGCTCCACGCTCGTGGCAATGCCGCCGCCATCGTTCTCGATGAAGTCCATCACGAGAAGGTCGGGCTCTGCGTGATGCACGTGGGGGACGGGAAGCTCCGACAGCCGCGTCAACTCGCCGAGCATATAAGCCTCGAGCTCGAGCGAACTTCGATCGCCGCCGCCTGCTCCCTGCCGCGCCTTCACGGCGAGATGCCTGCCGTCCGCAAGCCTGAGTTCGAGGCCGGTAAGGCCGAACCCTACGGCGAGATGTCTCGTCTCGACGATGCGCGCGCCGAGCGCCTGCTCCAGCCGTCCTCTCAGTTCGCGATCGCCCATGGTGCCGTTAACCAGCGCGTGCCGATGTCACAAGCCTGAAACAAAATCACTTTAAGTCCCGCCGCATCGTGTTGAAAACGCGGGGCGAAGACGACGTGCAGCATGAGCCGGGGACGAGGCGTTATCGCGCGCTGTTCATCTCGGACCTGCATTTAGGCACCAAGGCCTGCCAGGCCGAAACCTTTCTCGATTTCCTCCGCTGCCACGATGCCTCCCGCATCTATCTCATCGGCGACATCGTCGACTTCTGGCGCATCAAGCGCGGCATCTATTGGCCGCAATCGCATAACGATGTGCTGCAGAAGCTGCTGCGCAAGGCGCGCAAGGGAACCGACCTCGTGCTCATTCCCGGCAACCACGACGAAGCCTTGCGCGACTATTGCGGGGTGAGGTTCGGCGGCATCGCCATCGAGCGCAATACCATCCATATCGGTGCCGACGGCAGGCGTTATCTCGTCATGCATGGCGATGAGTTCGATGTCGTGGTGCGCTATGCCAGATGGCTCGCCCTGCTTGGCGACTGGAGCTACGAGCTCGCGCTCTGGGCGAACACCCATTTCAACGTCCTGCGCCGCTGGTTCGGCATGCCCTATTGGTCGCTCTCGGCCTACCTCAAGCATAAGGTCAAGCGAGCGGTGAACTATATCGGCGAGTTCGAGCTGGCGCTCTCCCAGGAGGCGCGCCGCCACGGCGCGCAAGGGGTGATCTGCGGTCACATCCATCACGCCGCGATGCGCCAGGTGGGCGACGTCATCTACATCAATACCGGCGACTGGGTCGAAAGTTGCACCGCCGTGGCCGAAACCGAGGAGGGGATTTTCGAGATCATCCGCTGGACGCATCCGCCGGAGGGCATGAGTACGCCAGAACCCCTTGTCGAGGAGCTTGAGGCTGCCGCTTGATGCGGGTGCTGGTCGCCACCGATGCCTGGCAGCCTCAGGTGAATGGGGTGGTGCGCACCTATGAGCGGCTCGCTCAGGAGGCGCCCGACCTCGGCTTCGAGGTCTCCTTCCTCGCCCCGCCGCTGTTCCGCACGCTGCCCTGCCCAACCTACCCGGAGATCAGGCTGGCGCTCGCGAGCCCGGGGGCAATCGCGCGCCACATCGACGAGATGCGCCCTGATTTCATCCATATCGCCACGGAGGGACCGATAGGGCTCATGACGAGGCGCTATTGCCGCAAGACCAAGCACCCCTTCACCACGAGCTATCACACCCGCTTTCCGGAATATGTCTCGGCGCGCCTGCCGGTGCCGGAGGACTGGTGCTACGCCTTGCAGCGTCGGTTCCATAACGGCGCCGCCGGCACCTTCGTCGCGACCCAATCGGTGACCGCCGAGCTCAAGGCGCGCGGCTTCGAGCGGTTGATGCTGTGGTCGCGCGGCGTCGACACCGATTTGTTCCGGCCGCGCAACGTGCGTCTCTATGGGCCGAGGCCCGTGTTCCTCTATGTCGGCCGTATCGCAGTCGAGAAGAACATCAAGGCCTTTCTCGATCTCGATCTTCCCGGGCGCAAGGTGCTGGTCGGCGGCGGCCCGCAGACCCCCGAGCTGGCGCGTCTCTATCCCGATGCGCTGTTCGTGGGACCGAAGCACGGCGAGGAGCTCGCACAAGCGTATGCCTCGGCCGATGTCTTCGTGTTTCCGAGCCTCACCGATACGTTCGGCCTCGTGCTGCTCGAGGCGCTCGCCTCAGGCGTGCCCGTCGCGGCTTATCCTGCGAGCGGACCGCGCGACGTGCTGACCGATCCGCGCGTTGGCGTGCTGAGCTCCGACCTAAGAGAAGCGAGCTTGCGCGCGCTCGGCCTCGACCGGGAGGCGGCGAGGGCGCATGCGCTTGATTACAGTTGGGAGAATTCGGCGCGGCAGTTCATCGAGAACGTGCTCATCGCCCACAATATGGGCTTGCCCGAGAAGCGGGCACGTTTTCGGCGCTGGCGGCAAAAACGGACCGAACACAAGAAACAAAAGAAAGCGGCCCGGTTGGGGGGAAACCGGGCCGCTTCACTCTCATGCGTCAGTTTGGGGGACGCTTTGGGGGAACTCGCGTCTTCCCAGAAATGGTTAGCGGCCTAGCCGGTTTCAAGGGGAGACTCAAAATCTTCCCGCACTCTGCCTAACGCACTGAGTCTGTTCGGAAAAAAGCCCTAGCCGAACAGCGCCGCGCGCCTCACCGCATCGAGCTCGACGAACGTCAAAGGCTCTAGCTCGTCGAACTGCCGGCGTGGCGCGGCGGGGGCCGCTTCGGGGGCGCGGGCGGCGTGCGCCTTGGCGTCACGCTGCTTCAGCATGAGGTCGATATCCTCCTGCTTCAGGCCTTCGCCCTTGCTCTGTGGCCCATTCAGGAGATGGGCTTCGCCGCGCAGATTTGCCTCCGCGAACACTTCCATCTTCGCGGCGATGTCCTCGACCCTGAAGGCGATGTCGTCGACCCCCCAAATCTCGATCATGGCGTTGATGCGCTGCTCGATGAAGCGCAGCGCCTTCACCACCTTCTCCGTGCGCTGCCCGGTGATGTCCTGGAACGAGCACGCCGTGTAGATGTCGGTGGCGCGCTGGTCGATCCGGTCGCACAGCTGCATCTCGGTGCCCTTCTCGCGCAAGGTCCAGGCAACCTCCTGGATCTCCTCGGCCGCCTCGAGGATGTCCGATGTCGCCTTCTCGGTCGCCTCCACGATGTGGTCGAGCTCCTCGGTCGCGCTGATGAGCTGCTGGTCGAATTGATGGGGCGGCTTGATCTGGGCGATCTCGCGCCGCGTGCGCGCGATCGCCTCGCTCATCTCGACGAGTTCGCCGAACACCGCGCCCGGCGCCGTCTGCCGCTGCGGCTTCAGCACCGCCGCCTCGAGCTTGGCAATCGCCTCGAGCAGAAGGTCGGTCTCGGCGCTGCGGTGGCGGCGGGCATACTCGGCGAGGAACCAGCGCCCGCGCGGACTTGCCGAGAGCGCCGCCTCGAGCGCTGCGTAGGCTTCGGCGAGGCCGGGATCGCGTCCGGCGTCGGGTTGCGCTTGCATGGTGCCGTCTGTCGCGCGTTCCGGCATGGGGGTGAAGCTAGCGTGATTCGGGGTAAGGGGCGGAACTGTAGTCGCGGAACGGCTAGGGATTCGTTAACCTCCTATGGTCGGAGCGAGCGGTCAGCCCCACAGCGCCGGCGCCGGCGGCGAGACGGTCCCTCCCGCATAAGCGAGGCCGGGCTCCCGGTCGCGGGCAAGCAACAGAGGCCCGTCGAGGTCGACCCACTCCGCGTCCTGCGCGAGCAGCAGCGCAGGGGCCATGGCGAGCGAGGTGGCGACCATGCTTCCCACCATGATCTTGAAGCCGAGCGCACGGGCGCGTTCCGCGACAAGTAGCGCCTCGGTCAGTCCGCCGGTCTTGTCGAGCTTGATGTTCACCGCGTCGTAGCGGCCAGCGAGCCGGTCGAGGGACGCGCTGTCGTGTACCGACTCGTCGGCGCAAACCGGAACCGGTCTCTCGATCTCCGCCAAGAGGTCGTCTTCTCCCGCGGGAAGGGGTTGCTCGATAAGCTCCACGCCTTCAGCCGCGGCAGCTGCAAGAAGCGATTCAATTTCACTCGCTTGCCAGGCTTCGTTCGCGTCGGCGATGAGGCGCGCCTTGGGCACTGCCTCGCGCACGGCAGCAAGCCGCTCTCTGTCGCCGTCTCCGCCAAGCTTGAGCTTGAGCAGGGGATGGCCGGCCGCCTCCCGCGCCTTAGCCGCCATCACCTCCGGCGGCCCAAGCGAGATGGTAAGCGCGGTCGGCACAGCATGGAGCGGTGGTAACCCCGCAAGCTCGGCAGCACGGCGACCCGACCGCTTCGCCTCCAGATCCCAAAGCGCGCAATCGAGTGCATTGCGCGCCGCGCCCGCAGGCAGAATGCCGCAAAGGTCTGCTCGCGCGAGACCCTGGGCGATATCGCCGGAACACGCCTCGATCGCAGCCATCACCCCCTCGACGCTCTCCCCATAGCGCGCATAAGGCACGCACTCGCCGCGGCCAACATGCAGGCCGTCGGAGATCGTGGCGACGACCACCACGGCCTCATGCTTCGAGCCTCGCGAAATGGCAAATCCGCCCTTGATCGGCCATCTCTCGATCGCAACGGCGAGGTCAAACCTGCCCCCCATAACGCCTTTCTTTCTCCCGGATTTTCGTTCAAAAACAGAGGACTTGGGGAAACGTCGCATCCTCGCTTTTCAATTCCAGCAAGCTAAGCCGTTCCATGCTCAAGCGCGACCATCAGCTTGTCCTGCCGACCCAGGCCCGCGCGCCGGGTTTCCGGGTCGAGCTCAGGGGCACGACCTTCCGCCTGGTCGCGACCGGGGCCTGGACCGTGGCCGAGGCCGCCAAGCTCGACAGCGCGCTGAAGCGGTTGCGCGTGCCGATCCCGCCGACGCCCGACTTTACCGGCGAGATGGATATCGCGGGCATCGCCGAGATCGACACCGCCGGCGCCCTTCTCTTGCAGCGCACGGCCGCCGCCTGGGAGAGGAGCGGCCTCCGCACCCGTTATGCCGGAGCGACCGAAAGCTTCCGCGTCCTCATCGAGGAGGTGCAGCGCCGAAGCCGCGCCGAGCGTCCTAAGCTCGAGAAGCCGCATCCCTTTGCCCAGTTCACCGCCGACATGACCAGGGCCGTGACGGGCGTGTGGCGCGATGCCGTGCAGCTCACCGCCTTCCTGGGCGAGGTCACCGCCGCGTTCTTGCGGCTGTTCCGCCAGCCCTGGCGCTTCCGCACCACCTCCTTCATCCACCACCTCGACCACGCGGGCTTCAGGGCCGTGCCGATCATCGCGCTCATCTGTTTTCTGATCGGCGCGGTGGTGATGCAACAAGGCGTGGTCCAATTGAAGCCATTCGGGGCCGAGCCCTTCGCCGTCAATATGGTCGCCATCCTCGCGCTGCGCGAAGTCGGCATCTTGCTCACCGCCATCATGGTCGCCGGCCGCTCTGGCTCGGCCTTCACCGCCGAGATCGGCTCGATGAAGATGCGCGAGGAGATCGATGCCATGCGCACGCTCGGCATCGACCCGATGGACACGCTGGTGCTGCCCCGCGTGCTGGCGCTGGTGGTGGCGCTGCCTCTGCTGACCTTCCTCGGCGACCTGATGGGCCTTGCCGGCGGCGGCGTGATGGCTTTCGTCGTGCTCGGCCTCGACACCTCGAATTATCTCGACAAGCTGCGCGAGGCGGTCGACTTCCAGCATTTCATGGCCGGCATGATCAAGGCACCGTTCGCCGCCGTCATCATCGGCCTCGTCGGCTGCCTCGAAGGCCTGAAGGTTGAAGGCAGCGCCGAATCCCTCGGCACCCACGTGACCAGCGCCGTGGTCAAAGCGATTTTCCTCGTGATAATTTTGGACGCGGTATTCGCCATGTTCCTGTCGGGGATCGGGGTGTGATCGTCGAAAACGGCCGAGAGGTGGTGATCCGCGTGCGCGGGCTCGCCAAGAAGTTCGGCAGCCAGCAGATTTGGGACGGGCTCAACCTCGACGTCTATCGCGGCGAGATCCTCGCCATCGTCGGCGGCTCCGGCCAAGGCAAGTCGGTGTTGATGCGCGTCATCACCGGCCTGATCAAGCCCGATGCCGGCGATGTCGGGCTGTTCGGGCAGAATGCCAAGACGCTGTCGCCCCAGGATCGGCTCGAGATCGAAAAGCGCTGGGGCATCCTCTTTCAGGACGGCGCGCTGTTCTCCTCGCTCACCGTGCTGCAGAACATCCAGGTGCCGATGCGCGAGCACCTCGATCTGCCGCAGGCGATGATGGACGATCTCGCCTTCCTCAAGCTCACCATGGTGGGCCTTCCCCCCAACGCCGCGCATAAGTTTCCTTCCGAGCTGTCGGGTGGCATGCGCAAGCGCGCCGGCATGGCGCGCGCGCTCGCGCTCGACCCGGAGATTGTGTTCCTGGACGAGCCTACGGCCGGGCTCGATCCGATCGGCGCCTCGGATTTCGACCACCTGATTCGCAAGCTACAACAGACACTTGGGCTCACGGTCTATATGGTGACGCACGACCTTGATACCATCTTCACCGTGTGCGACAGGGTGGCCGTGCTTGCCGATAAGAGGATCGTACGGACTGGCTCGCCGACCGAATTGCAGCGCCAGCCCAATCACCCATGGATCAAGGAATATTTCTGCGGCGAGCGGGCGCGCGCCGCATCGCCAGGCGAACGTCCGAGGATCCCTGCCTGATGTCTTTGCGCGTTGAGGAACCGGTCTGATGGAAACCAAAGCCAACTACCTGATGATCGGGGGATTCGTGCTCGGCGTGTTGTTGCTCGCCTTCGTGTTCGTGTTCTGGATGAGCAATTTCGCCGGAGGCGGCAAACGCTACTACGTCGTGTTCGAGAGCTCGGTGGCCGGGCTCACCACCGGCTCGAGCGTCGGCTTCCAGGGCCTCAAGGTCGGCGAGGTGCAGTCTTTCTCCCTCGATCCTGACGATGCGCGCAAGGTGCACGTGCTGATCAGCGTGAGCGATGCCACGCCGGTGCGGCAGAATTCCCGCGCCAGCATGCAGTCGATGGGCCTGACCGGCGGCAGCGGGATCCAGATTAGCCCCGGCACGCCCGATTCGCCGTTCCTCGTCGCCACCGACGACGACCCGATTCCGACCATCAAGGCCGATCCTGGCGGCGGGCAGGGCCTGTTCGATGCGGCCCCCGCGGTGATGAACAATGCCAATGCGCTGCTGACCAGGCTGAACGATCTCGTCGCCGAAAATCAGGAATCGATCCACACCACGGTGACCAACGTGGAGCAATTCACCTCCATGCTGGCCGCCAAGAAGGACGAGATCGGCGTCGCCATCAGCGACGTGAAGGACGGGGCCAACAACTTCAAGACTTTGTCGAACAAGCTTGAAGTATCGCTTGGAGACAACATGGACGGGCTCACCCGCCAGGCCAAGGATAGCCTCCAGCAATTCAGCGCTTTTATGCAGGAAGGCCGCCGCACGGCGGTAACGCTGAACCGGATTCTGGAGAAGTTAGAGGCTGATCCAAAAGGTTTTTTGCTTGGTGGAAACCAGGTCCCGGAATACACTCCAAAAGGACAATAGTGCACCCTCGCGGGACGGGGAGTGTCTCTAACAGGGGGCGATCGGACATGTTGCGACCGGCGCCAGCGCTCGCTGCGGGCCTGCTTGGCTTGAGCCTGCTCGGCTGCGCTTTGGCCGCCGGTTCGAGGCCTCCGAACACCTACGATCTGGTAGCCCCGCGCTCCTTCGCCGGTGCGCCGCGGCCTGCGCCTTGGCAGCTTGTCGTCTACGAGCCGACTGCCGTACATGCGCTCGAGACCGACCGGCTGATGGTGCGGCCGACCGCCGATCAAGTGTCCTACTACAAGGGCGTCGCCTGGAGCGACCGGCTGCCGCGCCTGGTGCAGGCGCGCATGATCGAGACCTTCCAGAACTCGGGTGCGGTCAAGGCGGTGAGCGCTACAAGCGGGCAATATGCGCTCGTCACCGATTTGCGCGCCTTCCAGATCGACGTGTCGAGCGGCAAGGCCGCCGCCGAGATCGAGATCTTCGCCAAGCTGGTCAATGTCAGCACGGGCAAGGTGATCGCCACCAAGGGCTTCAGCGCGCGCGTGCCGGCCACGACCGATTCGCCGAACGACGCCATCGCCGCGCTGAACCAGGGCTTCACCGAGGTGCTGCAAGACACCACGACCTGGGTCGCCACCCGCCGCCTCGGCTAGGTCCTATTCTGCATAATTTTGGCTGGACTGTTGCTCCTAAGCACTAGCTCGCAAATCTCCCATAGCGTTGACTTGAACGAGCGGCGGCAACGGTCAAAGTGGCGCAACCCAAGCGCCCGGATTGCCTGTTGGGGGGCGCGTCGATGCGCAATCGACTCCGTCTTGGCATTCCGTCGAGAAGTCGCGGCGCTTGCATCACTTGCAGTCTAAGTCTGGCCATCGCCCTTTTGCTGTTGGTCTGCCCCAGCGCTGTCGCCCGGGGAGCTCCGCAGAGCTTCGACGAAGCCTATGTTCTCTACAACAACACCAAATTCGACATCGTGGAGACCCAGAAGAAGAATGCAAAGTGCTTTACCGCAGCGACGCGCGATGCCCTGTTAGGCCGCATTGACAAAGCCATCTCGCAGCTAAAGGAATTTGCCTTTACCGAGGGTATCAAGCTGACCAAGCAGAGCCTCGGCAAGTTCGCCAGCCCGCAATTGAGCTACTTCTCCAAGCGGCCGCCGTCGCAATTCTCCAGCATGGAGGACTTGAAGGGCTGGACGAATTTCATGATCGGGCACCTCAGCTATCTTCGGAGGAAGATCGCGGCCATGGCGGTTTGCCAGCCGCCCGCTGCACCGCCGCCTCCGAAAGAGGTGACGCCACAATGTCCCACGCCCACGAACAGGCAGGCCGCGATAGACGCCATTCGGACTCGTCTAAAGAACCTTTGGGAGAAGGCTCCGCTTCCGAGCGAAACCTACACCAAGGAAGACTTGATGAACCGGATCGGCGAGCTTCAAGGGCAACAGTCCGAGCTGAACGAG
>Ga0081455_10004924_pt1 | contig 14782 bp, 13 predicted proteins | sample TabmetS3T2R1_FD_70207 | JGI IMG/M metagenome (GOLD analysis project Ga0081455, IMG submission 70207) | Tabebuia heterophylla rhizosphere microbial communities from the University of Puerto Rico - S3T2R1 | ecosystem: Host-associated > Plants > Roots > Rhizosphere ... | reverse complement strand
GAGGGGACTGAGGAGGCAGGAGGCAGACGGCAGGAGGCGGGATGCGCTCCGTCCTGCGTCCTGCGTCCTGCTTCCTGCCTCCTGCTTCCCTGCCTACTGAACCAGGTCCGATTCGCCCATCGACCACTGGTGATACGCCTCGGTCACTTCGGCCGCGCTCCCGTCGCGAACGAGGCGGCCGTGGTGCAGCCAGATGGCCCGGTCGCAGTTCTCCCGGATCTGGGAGGCCGAGTGCGAGACCAGCATCATCGTCTTCCCGCGGTCGTGGAACCCCTGCATCCGGTCGTGGCACTTGCGCTGGAACTTCTCGTCGCCGACCGAGAGCGCCTCGTCGACGAGGAGGATGTCCGGATCGACGTCCGTCGCGACGGCGAACGCCAGCCGCGCCGCCATGCCGGTGGAGAAGGTGCGCGTCGGCGCGTCCATGAAGTCCTCGAGCTCGGCCCAGCCGATGATCCGCTCGAGGCGCCGGCGCATCTCCGCCCGCGAAAAGCCGAGGAGCGCGCCCTGGAGCATGACGTTCTCGCGCGCGGTCAGCTCTCCGTGGAACCCCAGGCCGAGCTCGAGGATCGGCGCGATCCGGCCCGCGACGTAGACGCGCCCGGCCGACGGCGGCAGCACCCGGGAGATGACGCGGAAGAGCGTGCTCTTGCCGGCGCCGTTGCGCCCGATGACGCCGACGCGCTCGCCCGGCTCGACCGAGAGGTCCACGTCGTCCAGCGCCTGGAGATGGTCGTACTTCACGCGCCTCTGCAGCTTCCGGATCGCGTACTCCTTGAGCGAGAGGATTCGCTCGCGGGGCACGCGATAGCGGAGGCCGACTTTCTCGAGCTGGATCACGGCCGCCATGCGTCCGTCCCCTAGCTCCAGTACGCCATCTTGTCGGTGCGGTGGCAGAAGTAGACCCACCCCGTGATCAGGACGATGACCGAGAACGCGAGCGAGACCACGATCAGCTCGGGGGAGGGCAGCGTTCCGTCGTAGATCGGTTTCCGGAACACCTGGATGAGGTGGTACATCGGGTTGAGAGACAGCCAGACGCGGTAACGGGACGGCACGATCGACGGCTCGTAGACGATGGGCGTCAGGAAGAACCACGTCTGGACGAGGACGCCGTACATCTCGCGAACGTCGGCGAAGCGCGAGGTGAGCGTGAAGAGCAGGAGCGCGATGCCCGTCGTGAACAGCATCAGGATGAAGATCGAGACGGGCAGGAAAGCCCACGTGGCGTGGAACGGGAAGCCCGTCACGAAGAGGATGACGACGAGCGGGATGAGCGACAGGAAGAGATTGACGAGCCCGCCTCCGATGGCCGCGAGGACGAAGACCGAGCGGGGAATGAACATGCGCTTCGCCAGGTCGTTGGACGCCTGCGTCTGCATCGACGCCGTGATGGTCGTCTGGGCAAAGAAGTTCCAGAAGATCTGGCCCGCCATGAAGTACACGGGGTAATTCGAGATCGCCATCTTGAGCAGGGCCGAGAAGACCAGCGTCAGGGCGATCATGTTGAGCAGCGGCGCCAGCATCGTCCACAGCAGCCCGAGAACGGAGCGCTTGTAGCGGACCTTGATGTCGCGGATGACGAGCTCGTGGACGAGGCCGCGATACCTCCAGAGGAAGGCGGCCTCCTCGAGCCAGCGGGGACGCCGCCGGTCCGAGTCGTAGACGTGAGCCGCGGAAACGTCCGCCATCAGGCCGCAGACCCCGTGCCCTCGCCGGGGACCGGCTCGAGGGGCGGGAGATTGGAGATCCAGGAGTCGAGGACGGCGGCGCGGATGTCCCAGGTGTTCTCGCGGGCGAACGCCCGCTGGCGGATGGCGGCGGCCTCCCGCTCGGCGTCCCCGGTGGCCGCCCGGATCTCGCGGACGAAGTCCTCGGCGGTGGCGGCGAGACGCACGATGCCGCGGCGGGCGAAGGCCCGCAGCGACTCCATCGGCGTCGCGACGAGGGGGCGCCCGGCCGCCGCCGCCTCGTAGAGCTTGACCGGATCGGTGGCGTGGGTCAGAGGCGAGAGACGGAACGGAATGATCTCGACGTCGAAACGCTCCCGGAACGCGGGCATCTCGGCGTGAGGCCGCTCGCCGTGAAACGTCAGGTTGCCCCGCGAGACCGGCCGGGCCGCGCGACCCTCGAAGCCCCCGACGATCTCGAAGCGCCATTCCGGCGCGAGCGCGGCCACCCGCTCGAGGAGCTCCATGTCGAACCACTCGTCGACGGCGCCGGTGTACCCGACCGTGAGCGCGTCGCCGCCGCTCCGGCGCGTGGGGGGCACCGATTCGAAGAGCGTGAAATCGCAGGCGTTGGGGAGCAGGCGCGACGGAGCGCCGAAGCGCTCCAGGCTGCGCCGAAGCGGCTCGGAGGTCGAGGCGACGAGGTCCGCGGCGCGGACGAGCGTCTCCTCGGCCTCGGCCAGGACGCGCGGGCGGTTCGTCGAGAACTCGGCGTGGGCGTCGATGCAATCGTAGACGATGCGCCAGCCGAAGCGCCCCTTCGCCGCGGCGGCGAGCGGCGCCCAGAACGGGGACTGCACGAGCAGGACCGTCCGCGTGAGGCCGAACCGCTCGCGTGCCGCCGCGAGCCCCTCCATCGCCTCCGCGAGAGGGCGTCCATCCAGCCGCCGCTCGGGGAGATCTTCCCGCCGCGGGCCCTCGAGCGGCAGGAGCGTGACGCCCTGCGCGGCCCCGACCGCTTCGCGCGGCTCACCCTCGCCCTGGACCGATCCATAGAACATCCGCCGCTCGCGTCGGGCCAGGGCTTCGGCGAGCTGCTGCGGACGCTGGCGGCGGTAGCTCCACGGAACGACGGGCAGCACGAGCACGTCGTCGATCCCGGCGCGCGGTGGTTTCACGTCGAGCGGCTGCCAGTGGATGTCGACGGGAGGCTTGTGGATCCCCAGGAGCCGCTCGGTCCGCAGGCGCCGGCGCAGGGCCCGCCGGAGCGACAGCGGCGTCAGCCGCCGGCCCAGCGCGTAGACGCGGCCCCGGAGCCCCGATTCCCAGGCGGGCCTCACGCGGCGGACTCCTTCGTGCGGGCGGCGGGGCTCATGCGGCCGGCGGCGCGAAAGGTTCGAACGGACGCCCCATCAGGATGGCGGCGATGCGGTCCGCGGCGTGGCCGTCTCCGTAAGGATTTGTTCCCGACATGCGGCGGCGAGCGGCGCCGTCGGTGAGCAGCGTGCCCGCCTCGCCCACGATTCGCTCTTCGTCCGTGCCCACGAGCTTCGCGAGGCCCGCCTCGACTCCCTCGGGACGCTCGGTCTTCTCGCGCAGCACGAGGACGGGCTTTCCGAAGGTCGGCGCCTCCTCCTGGATGCCCCCGGAGTCCGTCAGGATCAGCCGCGCGCGCCGCATCAGCCGGACGAGGGCGAGGTAGTCCAGCGGCTCGACCAGCGTCACGTTGGGAAGCCGCGCGTTCTCGTAGACGACGCTCCGGACGTTGGGGTTGGGATGGACGACGTGCACGAAGCGCGTCTTCGGGAAGCGGCCGGCGAGCCTCCCGATCGCGCGGACGACGCGCTGGAGGGGCTCGCCGAAGCTCTCGCGCCGGTGCGCCGTGATCAGCACGAGGTCCTCTTCGGCCACGTCGCCCTCGCGGCTCGCGATCTCGCGGAGCGCGTCGACGACCGTGTTGCCGGTGAGGTAGATCTTGTCCGCCGCGACCTCTTCGGCTTCGAGGGCGCGGACCGCGCGCCGCGTCGGAACGAAGTTGGCCTCCGAGACGAGGTCCACGACGCGGCGGTTCATCTCTTCGGGAAAGGGATGCTGGAAGTCGCCCGTCCGCAGACCCGCCTCGACGTGCCCGACGCGCACACGCCGGTGAAACGCCGCGAGGGCCGCCGCCATCGCGGTGGTCGTGTCGCCCTGCACGAGCAGCCAGTCGGGCTGCTCGCGGGCGAGGACGTCGTCGAGGCCGGAGAGGACGCGGGCCGCCAGGGCGTTGGGCGTCTGATCGGGACGCATGAGGTCGAGGTCGATGTCCGGCGAGATCTCGAAAAGCGAGAAGACCTGGTCGAGCATCTCGCGGTGTTGCGCGGTTGCGCAGACGAGCGCGCGCGCGCCGGCCTCCGCGCGGAGGCGGTGAATGACCGGAGCCATCTTGATGGCCTCGGGCCGTGTGCCGACGACGACGAGCAGTTTCATGAGGTTCCCACACCGCCGGTGGACAGGCTCCGAGACAGCCGCCCGGCGGGCCCGCCGAGGGCGGACCTCGACAGATTGTACGGGCTTTCCGCCGCGGGACGGCAATCGAAAATCACACGCGTCGCCTGGCTCACGAGAGTAGACTCGGAATCGGAAAAAAGATGATCCCGGAAGTCTTCGAGTGCCCCCGCTGCGAGCGGCAGTTCGTGATCGACAGCGTGCCTGACACCGGCTCCGAAGAGGTGCACTGCCCGCAGTGCAGCCGTTTCCTGGGCGTCCGGGACATCGCCTTCGTCCTCCGCACCGAGCTCGACGAGATGATCGAGCGTTTGAGCTTCGAGAAGGATCGCCTCGAGAAGGACGAGGCGGTGTACAGCCTCACCGACTGCGATCCCGAGATGCGCTACTACGGCCGCGAGGTCTCCAACGTCATCGGCGTTCTCCGCGGCGCGCTGAAAGATCTCCGAAAGCTCCGGGAGTCGTACAAGGTCAAGCCGACGTAGGCGCGGCCGGCGTCGACGCGGCCGGTCCGGTCGGGACGGCCGCCACGAACCGCCGCAGCCTCCGCAGGGCCGTCTCCTTCCCAAGGACCTCCACGACGTCGAACAGGGGAGCTCCCACCGTCACGCCGGTGAGCGCGAGCCGCACGGGATGGATGAGCTTGCCGGCCGAAACGCCGCTGGCCTCGGCCGTCGCGCGCAGGGCGGCTTCGGTGGACGCGGCCGTCCACTCCGGCAGGGCCTCCAGCGCCGCGGCCAGGGCCTCGAGCAGGCGGCCAGTCTCGGGCCGGACGTGCTTCTTGAGGCCGTCGGCGTCGTACTCGGCGGGGTCCGCCGCGTAGGTCGAGAGGGCCCGCCCCATCTCGATCGGCGTCCGCACCCGGGGCCGGTGCAGGTCGACCACCCGCAGTGCCACGGGATCGGGCGGCACGCCGGCCGCGGCGTAGGGACGCGCCCGCGCCAGGAGCTCGGCCGCGGGCATCCGGGCGATGTACTGCTGGTTCATCCAGAGAAGCTTCTCGGGGTCGAAGACCGACGGGGACGGCCCGACGCGGTCGAGCGAGAACTCCCGCTCCATCTCTTCCTTCGAGAGGATCTCGCGGTCGCCGCCCGGGGCCCAGCCGAGGAGAGCCAGGAAATTCACGAGCGCCTCGGGAAGGATGCCGGCATCGCGCCACTCCTCGACGGCCGCGGCGCCGTGCCGCTTGGAGAGCTTCTTCTTGTCGGTGCCGAGGATCATGCCCAGGTGCGCGAACGCGGGCAGCGGCGCGCCGAGCGCCCGGAAGAGCGCCACGTGCTTGGGCGTGTTCGCGAGGTGATCGTCCCCGCGGATGACGTGGGTGATCCCCATCTCCGTGTCGTCGACGCAGACGCAGAAGTGGTACAGCGGATGGCCGTCCGAGCGGACCAGGACGAAGTCGTCGAGCGCCTCGGCCGGAAACTCGACGCGGCCGCGCACGAGATCGTCGACGACGATGGTCTCGTCGGGCATGCGCAGCCGGACGACGTGCCGCTCGCCCGCTTTCGCGCGGCGCTCGCTCTCTTCGGGCGGGATGTTCCGTCCGGCTCCGGAGTAGCGGTAGGCCCGTCCGGCGGCCTCCGCGGCCTTCCTCTCGACGTCGAGCTCCTCGGGTGTCTCGAACGCCCGATAGGCCTTGCCCTCGCGGATGAGCCGGTCGGCGGCCGCGTGGTAGAGATCGTAGCGCCGCGACTGGTAGAACGGTCCCTCGTCGTACTCGAGCCCCAGCCATTCCATCGCAGAGAGAATCTGGGCCGTGAGCTCCTCCCGCGACCGCTCGACGTCCGTGTCCTCGATGCGCAGAAGGAACTTCCCCTTCTCGCGGCGCGCGAAGAGGAGGTTGTAGAGGGCGGTGCGCGCGCCGCCGACGTGGAGCGAGCCCGTCGGAGACGGCGCGAAGCGGACGCGGGGGGCGCTCGGGGCGTTCAAGGCGCACGATCCTACACCGGACGGTGATAGGCTCCGCGCGCCACACCGCCTGGAAACACCACTGACATTGGAGGTTGCATGAGGAAGGTCCTGTCCGCTGGCACTCTCTTCGCGCTCATCGCACTTGCCGCTTGCGCCAGGAAGCCCGAGGCGCCCGCCGCGGCCGCCCCGGCGTCGTCCGAGCCGACCGCCGAGCAGAAGGCCGCCTTCGACACGGCGGTCGACGCGTACGTCTACGGGTATCCCCTGGTCACGATGGAGTACACGCGCCGGGTCATGACCAACGTCGCCTCTCCCGAGGGGACGCACGCGCCGATGGGCCAGTTCGTCCGGATGCGCGAGTATCCGAACGCGAGCTTTCGCGACGTCACGGCGCCGAACGCGGACACGCTCTACACGACGACGTGGATCGACGTCTCGAAGGAACCCTGGGTGCTGAGCCTCCCGGACATGAAGGGCCGCTACTACCTCTTCCCGATGCTCGACGGATGGACGAATGTCTTCCAGGTCCCCGGCAAGCGGACGACCGGCACGGGCGCGCAGACCTACGCGATCACCGGACCGGGCTGGACCGGGACGCTGCCTGCCGGCGTGACGGAGTACAAGTCGCCGACCGGCATCGTCTGGCTGCTCGGCCGGATCTACTGCACCGGCACGCCCGAGGACTACAAGGCCGTGCACGCGGTCCAGGACAAGGTCTCCATCGTCCCGCTGTCCTCGTACGGCAAGCCCTACACGCCGCCCGCGGGCACGGTCGACTCGGCGATCGACACGAAGACCGCGGTGCGTGCGCAGGTCAACGCGCTCGACTCCTCCGCGTACTTCAAGCTCCTGGCCGACCTCATGAAGGCGAATCCGCCCGCGGCCGAGGATGCGCCGGAAGTCGCGAAGCTCGCATCGCTCGGCATCGTTCCGGGCCAGGATTTCGACGCCGCGAAGTTCGGACAGACGGTCGGCGCGAAAGCCTCGGAAGTTCCGAAGACCGCGCAGGACAAGATCATGGGCTGGTTCAAGGAGGGGGTCGCTGCCGGAGACAACCAGGACCTCAACGGCTGGATTTTCACGACGAAGACCGGCATCTACGGAACGGACTACGTCCAGCGGGCGCTCATCACGGCGATCGGGCTCGGCGCGAACCGGCCGCAGGACGCGGTGTACCCGACCTCCGAAGTGGATGTGGCGGGCCAGGCGTACAGCGGCGCCAACAAGTACGTCATGCACTTCGAGAAAGGACAGATGCCGCCGGTCGACGGTTTCTGGTCGCTGACGATGTACGACGGCGGCTATTTCTTCGTCGACAACCCGCTCAACCGGTACACGCTCTCCTCGCGCAACAAGTTCAAGACCAACGCCGACGGCTCGGTCGATCTCTATGTCCAGAACGAGAACCCGGGCAAGGACAAGGAGGCCAACTGGCTTCCCGCGCCCAGGGACAAGTTCATCCTGATGCTGCGGCTCTACTGGCCGAAGGAGAAGCCGCCATCCCTGCTCGACGGCAGCTGGAAGATCCCGGCGGTCAAAGCGGCGTCGTAAGTCGAATCGGATCGAACGGACGGGCGGCGCTCCGGCGCCGCCCTTTTTTTGGGTCCGCCGCCTAGTCCAGCGGCAGCGTCAGCGTGTAGGAGAACCGTCCCCGGCCGATCTCGATCACGACGCTCGGCTTGTTGAGGTCGTTCTGCAGGACGTGGTCCACGTCCTCCGCCGTGCGGACGGCGGTGCCGTTGACCGAGAGCAGGACGTCGCCGGTCTTCAGTCCCGCCTGGGCCGCGAGGCCGTCGCGGTCGACGACCGTGATGCGCAGTCCCGACTCGCCTCCGCGGACGGCCATGCCGAGCTCCTCGCGAAGGAGCCGCGTGCCGATCCCGGCGGGCGGGGACTCGCCCTGGACCGTGACGGTGCGCTCGGGGCCCTTGCCGCGCAGGACGAGCTTCAGCGGGCGGCCGGGGCCGCGCGTCGAAAGGATCGTTTCGAAGGCCTCCTGGGAGTCGATCGGAGTTCCGTCGACGGAGACGACCTGGTCGCCGGGCTGGATGCCCGCGCTCGCGGCCGGCGAGCTGGGGTAGACCGTCCGCACCCGGAAGCCACGCGGCCGGTTCTCTTCGCCGGAGACGAGCGTCTTGCCCCGGATGCCGATCCAGACCGCCCGGACTTCGCCGTAGCGGAGGAGATCGTCGACGATCCGCCGCGCGCGGTCGATCGGGATGGCGAAGCCGATGCCCTGGGCCCCGCCGCCGATGATCGCGGTCGCCACGCCGATCATCTCGCCGTCGAGGTTGACGAGCGGCCCGCCGGAGTTGCCGGGATTGATGGAGGCGTCCGTCTGGATGAAGTCCGTGTAGGTGCGTTCGTTTTCGGCGCGCACGGTCCGGCCCGTGGCCGAGACCACGCCGGCCGTCACCGTGTTGGACAGGCCGAAGGGATTGCCGATGGCCACGATCGTCTCGCCGATCAGGAGGTCGGAGGAGCTCCCGAGCTTGATCGCCGGAAGGGCGCCGGGCGGGCGGCGGGCCCGCAGGACGGCGAGATCGTTGTCGGTGTCGGCGCCGACCACTTCGCACTCGAGCTCCACGCCGGCCTTCGTCGTGGCGATGATCTTCGAGGCGCCCGAGACGACGTGGTCGTTCGTCAGGATGATCCCCTTGGCGTCGATGATCGCGCCCGAACCCAGCGACTGGGCCCGGCGGCGGGACTGGGGACTTCCGAAGAAGAAGTCGTCGAAGATGGAAGGCCGCCGCTTCAGGATCTGCTCCGCCGAGATGTTCACGACCGAGGGCGAGACCTTCTCCACGACGAGGACGATCTCGTTTTTGCGGGTGGAGAGGGGGGCGGCCGGGAGTGACGCGAGGACGAGCGCGGCGAGGAAGAGGCCGGCGAGAAGTCTTTTCACGGCCTGCACAACTCCATGGCGGCGGAGTCTATTCTGGTTGTCCGGCCGCGCGGCCCCAAAAAAAGCCCCGCCGCGAGGCGGGGCTCGATCGTACGGGATCGTGCGTTACTTCGACTGGACGTCGACCGTCGCGGAAGGAGAGCCGCCGTCGATCTTGATCGTCCGAGGCTTGGAGTCCTCCCGCTTGGGAAGCTCGAGCTGAAGCAGGCCGTCGTGGAAACGGGCCTGGATCTTGTCGCGGTCGACGTTGTTGGGCAGGCTGAAGCTGCGGACGAACCGGCCGTACGAGCGCTCGATGCGGTGGTAAGCCTTGTCGTCGTGCTCCTTCTCGAACTTCCGCTCGCCCGAGAGCGTCAGCATTCCGTTCTCCATCTGGATTGAGATGCCGTCGGGCTGAAAGCCCGGCAGCTCCGCGGTGATCAGGATCCGGTCCTTCTCCTCGGTGATGTCGACGGGCGGGGCCCAGGCGGCCAGGCTCTCGTCCCGGCGCTCGGTGCGGCCGAAGGCGTGCTGGAGCCGCTCCTCCAGGGAAGCAAGCTCGCGGTAGGGATCGAAACGCATCAGATTCATGGAACCTCCTTAACGATTCTGTAGCTCGGCTACGGGCTGTTGTTTTCGACTCTGTCTCTCGACGATGAGCGATTCGCCGTCCGTCGCGACGTCGAGGACCGCGTGGTCCCCGGTCGCGAGTTTTCCTTCCAGGATCTGCGCCGCCAGGGCCCCGGTCACCTGCTTCTGGATGAGGCGCTTCAGGGGTCGCGCTCCGAAGGTCGGGTCGTAACCTCGCCCGGCCAGGAACTTCCGGGCCTTCGGCGTCCAGGTCAGCTCGATGCCCCGGTCGCGCACCGTCTTCGCCACGGCCTGGAGCTGGATCTCGACGATCCGCTCGATCTCCTCACGCGTCAGGCGGTGGAAGACGATGACGTCGTCGATCCGGTTGAAGAACTCCGGCCGGAAGTGACGCCGCAGGGCGTCCTCGATCTTGGCCTTGATCTCCTCCTCGTTCCGCGTCGACTCCTCGGCGATCCACTCGGACCCGAGGTTGGAGGTCATGATGATGACCGTGTTCTTGAAGGACACGACACGGCCCTTGCCGTCCGTCAGGCGCCCGTCGTCCAGCACCTGCAGCAGGACGTTGAACACGTCCGGGTGCGCCTTCTCGATCTCGTCGAAGAGGACGACCGAGTACGGCCGCCGGCGGACGGCCTCCGTGAGCCGGCCGCCCTCCTCGTAGCCGACGTAGCCCGGAGGCGCGCCGATCATGCGGGCCACGGAGTGCTTCTCCATGTACTCCGACATGTCGAGACGCACCATGGCGTGCTCGTCGTCGAAGAGGAACTGCGCCAGCGCCCGGGCCAGCTCGGTCTTGCCGACGCCCGTGGGGCCGACGAAGAGAAACGAGCCGAGCGGCCGGTTCGGGTCCGAGAGGCCGGCCCGCGAGCGCCGGACGGCTTCGGAGATGGCCTGGACGGCCTCGTCCTGGCCGATCACCCGGGCGTGCAGCCGGTCCTCCATCTTGAGGAGCTTCTGCGACTCGCTCTCGATCATCCGCTCCACCGGAACGCCCGTCCAGCGCGAGACGACCGCGGCGATGTCCTCCTCGGTGACCTCTTCGCGGAGCATCGGCTGGCCCTTCTGGAGCTCGGCGAGCTTTGCGTTCTCGGCGGCGAGGTCCTTCTCGAGCTGGGGGAGCCGGCCGTAGCGGAGCTCGGCGACCTTCTGGAGATCGCCCTGGCGCTCGGCCTCGGTCGCCTCGGTCTTGACGGCTTCGATCGTCTCCTTGATCTCGCCGCTCTTCCGGATCCGGTCCTTTTCCGCCTGCCACTTGGCGCGCAGGCGCGAAGCGCCTTCGCGCGCCTCCGTGAGCTCCTTCTCGAGCGCCTCGAGGCGGTCCTTCGCCTCCCGGGTCTTCTCCTTCTGGAGCGCCCGCTTCTCGATCTCGAGGTTGACGATGCGCCGGTCGACGGCGTCGATCTCGACGGGCACCGAGTCGATCTGGGTGCGCAGCCGCGCCCCGGCCTCGTCGATCAGGTCGATGGCCTTGTCCGGCAGGAAGCGGTCCGTGATGTAGCGGTACGAGAGCCGCGCCGCGGCCATGAGCGCGCCGTCGGTGATGCGGACGCCGTGGTGGATCTCGTAGCGCTCCTGCAGTCCGCGGAGGATCGCGATCGTGTCGTCCACCGTGGGCTCCTCGACGTAGACCGGCTGGAAGCGGCGCTCGAGGGCCGCGTCCTTCTCGATGTGCTTCTGGTACTCGGAGAGCGTCGTCGCGCCGATCGCGCGGAGCTCGCCGCGCGCGAGCGCGGGCTTGAGCATGTTGGACGCGTCCATCGCGCCCTCGGCCGCCCCGGCGCCGATGAGCGTGTGGAGCTCGTCGATGAACAGGATGATCGCGCCCTGCGCTTCCTCGATCTCCTTGAGGACGGCCTTGAGCCGGTCCTCGAACTCGCCCCGGTACTTGGCGCCGGCAATCATCGCGCCCAGGTCCAGCGAGACGACCCGCTTGTTCTTGAGCCCCTCGGGCACGTCGCCCATGTGGATGCGGCGGGCGAGCCCTTCGACGATCGCGGTCTTGCCGACGCCGGGCTCGCCGATGAGCACCGGATTGTTCTTGGTGCGCCGCGAGAGGACCTGGATGACGCGCCGGATCTCTTCGTCGCGCCCGATGACGGGATCGATCTTGCCGCGGCGGGCGAGATCCGTGAGGTCGCGCGTGTAGCGCTTCAGCGCCTGGTACTTGTCCTCGGGGTTCGGGTCCGTGATCCGCGTGGTGCCGCGGACCTCCTTGAGAGCCTTGAGCAGGGCGTCCTTCTTGACGCCGGCCCGGGTCAGCCGGCGCGCGGCGTCGCCGCCCGCCTCGGCGAGCGCCAGGAGGAAATGCTCGGTCGAGACGTACTCGTCGCCGAACTCCTTGGCGATCTCGAACGCCCGGTCGAAGACCTTGTTGAGATCGCGGGCGAGGATCGGGTCGGCCGAGGCGCCCGAGACTTTCGGGCGGGACTCGAGGTCGGTTTCGATCTCGTGAATCAGTTTCTGGGGGTCGGCGCCGAGCTTCTGCAGGATGGGCACGACGACGCCGTCGGCCTGCTGCAGCATTGCCAGCAGCAGGTGGTCGCCCGTCATCTCGGCGTTGCCGCGAGCCCGGGCGTCGCGCTGGGCTTCCTGGAGGGCCTCCTGGGCCTTGATCGTCAGCTGGTCAAATCGCATGGATGTCCTTTCCGAGGAAGCAGATGGTAAGACTTGAGCGATACATTGTCAAGTATCAAGTGCGACTATATTAGTCCCATATGCTCAACTAGTTACGGCGCCGGAGGGGATCGGCGATACCCGCCTCTTCGAAGCCTTTCTGGCGGAGAAGGCAGGAATCGCAGGAGCCGCACGGAGCGCCGTCCGCTCCGGGGTCGTAACAGGAGGACGTCGATGCGAAATCGAGGCCGAGCGTTGCCGCGCGGCGCACGATGTCGGCTTTCCCGAGGCGCAGCAGCGGTGCGTGAATTCGAAAAGGACGGCCTTCGACTCCGGCGCGCGTTCCGAGGTTCGCGGTGCGCTCGAAGGACTCGAGAAACTCGGGCCGGCAGTCGGGATAACCCGAGTAGTCGAGAGCGTTGGCGCCGATGAAGATGTCCGACGCGCCCAGCGACTCGGCCCAGGACAGGGCGTGCGCCAGGAAGAGCGTGTTGCGAGCCGGCACGTACGTGACGGGGATGGGCTCGCGGCCGAGAGCGTCGCGCGGCACCGGGATCGAGACGTCGGTCAGGGCCGAGGCGGCCGAAGCGGGAAAATCGATGCGCACGACGCGGTGCGACGCCGCACCGTAACGCGTCGCGATCGCGCGGGCCCGCTCCAGCTCGAGCCCGTGCCGCTGCCCGTAGTCGAAAGACAGCGCGTGAACTTCGAATCCCTCCTCGCGCGCGATGAGAATGCAGGTCGAGGAGTCGAGGCCGCCGGAGAGGAGAACGACGGCTGGCCGATGCGTCATCGTCCCGGAACGTCGCCCCAGAGGAGCTTGTGGAGCTGCAGGCCGAGGCGGATCGGCCGGCCGGAGTCGCGGACCCAGGCGGCGAGGTCCGCGGCCGGCAGCTCGCCCCAGGCGGGCGAGAACGTCACGACGTTGCGCCGGTCGAGATCGCGCCCGGCGACGCAGGCGAGCGCCCACTCGAAATCGCGGCGGTCGGCGATCACGAACTTCAGCTCGTCGTGCGGCGAAAGGCGGTCCAGATTCTCCGGCAGGTTCGCGTGCTGCATGCCGCTGCCCGGCGCCTTGACGTCCACGATCTTGATGACGCGTGGATCCACCCGGTCGAGGGCCACGTGGCCTCCCGTCTCGAGGAGCACGGTCTTGTTCGCCTCGAGGAGCCGCGCGAGAAGAGGGTAGACCGCCTCCTGCTCGAGGGGCTCGCCGCCGGTGACCTCGACGAGATCGGTGCCCATGTCGAGGACCCGCCGGACCGCCGCGGACAGCGGCATGTCGCCGCCCCCGTGGAACGCATAGGCCGTGTCGCACCAGACGCAGCGGAGCGAGCATCCCGTCAGGCGCACGAAGGCGCAGGGCAGGCCCGCGCGCGTCGACTCGCCCTGGATCGACTTGAAGATCTCGGTGATCCGGAGAACGGGCTCGACCTCCAGAGGGACCTCGGCGCTCATTCGACCAGGATCTTCCCGTGGAGCATGTTCATGCCGCAGGTGAACTCGAATTCTCCCGTCCGGTCCGGCGTGAGCGTGAGCTCCGTCTTCGCGTGCGCGGGCAGCGCACGACGGACGCCGAAGTCCGGCAGGACGATCTCGTCGCTGCATGGGCTCTCTTCCCGGCGGTCGAAGATCATCTTGAGCGGGACGCCGCGGCGGGCGACGATCAGGTCGGGCTTGTAGCCGCCCTGGACGACGACCGTGACGGTCTGGGCGCCCGACCGCGCGGCGGCCGCGAAGACCGCTTTGCGCTTGCCGAAGAAGAAGACGTAGATCCCGGCGAGCAGCAATCCACCGAAGACGATCGCGGCCACTCGGTCCGGCGTCACCCGAGCCTCCGGTTCGCGAGGCGGAGGCTGTTGCCGACGACCGAGACCGACGAGGCGGCCATGGCCGCCGAGGCGATCATGGGCGAGAGCATCCAGCCGAGGAACGGGTAGAGGACACCGGCGGCGATCGGGATCCCGAGCACGTTGTAGAGGAAGGCGAAAAGCAGGTTCTGGCGGATCGTCGAGAGCGTCGCGCGCGAGAGGTCGATCGCTTCGGGCACCGCCATCAGGCTTCCGCGGACGAGCGTCACGTCCGAGGCTTCGATCGCCACGTCGGCGCCCGCGCCGAGCGCGACACCGACGTCGGCCTGCGCCAGCGCGGGGGCGTCGTTGACTCCGTCGCCGACCATCGCGACGGTTTCGCCGTGCAACTGGAGCTCCCGCACGCGCGCGGCCTTGTCGGCCGGGAGGACCTGGGCGTGGACGTTGCCCTCGTCGATGCCCACGCGCGCCGCGACGGCCGTCGCCGTCTCCTCGCGGTCTCCGGTCAGCATGGCCACCTTCAGGCCGCGGGCCTTGAGGCGCGCGACCGCGTCGGCCGCGTCGGGCTTTTCCCGGTCCGCGATCGCGAGGAGGCCGAGGAGCTTCGCGTCGGCCGCGACGAAGAGGGGAGTCTTCCCCTCCGCGGCGAAGCGCGCGATCTCGTCCTCCACCGGCGCGAGATCGACCTTGTGGGCTTCCATCAGGCGGGCGTTGCCCACGAGAACGCGCCGTGTCCCGACGCGGCCGGAGAGCCCGAGACCCGTGCGGGACTCGAAGTTGTCCACCTTCGGCAGGTCGCGGCCACGCTCGCC
>Ga0081455_10004923_pt1 | contig 14788 bp, 6 predicted proteins | sample TabmetS3T2R1_FD_70207 | JGI IMG/M metagenome (GOLD analysis project Ga0081455, IMG submission 70207) | Tabebuia heterophylla rhizosphere microbial communities from the University of Puerto Rico - S3T2R1 | ecosystem: Host-associated > Plants > Roots > Rhizosphere ... | reverse complement strand
TACGACCGCAGGCGCCTGCGCCGTCCTCAGAAATCCACGATGCGCGGTCGGGGGGGCCTCCAGGCACCCCTGACCTGCACTCGCTGGCCATGGTGCCCGGCACACCGGGCTATACTGCGCGTATCCCCAAGCCGCCCTGCTACCAGTGCGGCGAGGACCATCTACCCAACCACGACTACGGCCACGCCTGGCGCCCCGAGCCCGTCCACGACGAGCCGGTGTCGGCCACGGCTATCGTGCCCAGATCCGCGCCCATCGTGCTAGCCCCCGCCGAGCCCGCCCCCAATTCACCACCCATCACTCGACGGGTCGCGCTGTACGTTGGGCGCGGCGACACCTACGTTGTAGCCGTCGAAGAGGCGCCCGACTGGGAGTCGGTGGCTACGTTCAAGGTCGAACCCGACATGGTCCCGCCGTTGATGCGCATGGCCCGCGCGTTGGGTGCCAAAATATTCGACAAGACCGGTGGCGACCTGCTGATGCTGGAACAGGAGGAATCTGATGCCAGGAGCCAACCTGCGCCAGATCATGCGCGAAGTCCCGAGAGCCCTGGAAATAGTCGCTCACGACGACAAAGACCAGTCGCCCATCGGTCGCAAGCGGATCAGCCCCAAACGCGCGTTTGACCGCCAGGGCGAGTACGTCTCGCGCATCCTGGCGGGCAATGTAGTCCTCGACGACCAGGCGGCGGACGTGATCCGCCAGTATCTGGGGACGCACCATGCACGCCAATGACGAGCTTCTGAGGCGGCTGCACGATACCTACCATGCGCCGGCCGAAGCAGATATTCACCAGTCGCACCACGGTCTTGTGTTCAGCGATGCTCAGCCTGGCACTGCTGAGTTCAGCACTTCTCATCTGGTGGGGTCGTCCGCGCCCGCCAATCACATCGAGCGCTGGGACGCCGTGGGGCCAGAGGGATTCGGTCCTGTGGAGCTACTGGATGGGCGAACCGGTCGCTCGATTGCCAAGATAAACGCCGCCGCGCGCAGGAGGCTGATGGGTGCCTGAGTTCTGGAGCATCCCCGACCGGGATGACCGCAAGCCGCGTCGTCGGCTATTGGCCGAGCACAGCATGACGGGCCACGAGTACCCGCAGCCGCACATCGTTTCCAGCCCGCCTGGTACGCAGGCGCCCGCGCACCTGATCAACTACACGCCCGACACCAACGAGGTGCACGGCCCAGGCTCGATGGCGCCGCTGGACAGGTTGAACTACAGCCTGATGCCGCACGATGGCCTGCGCAACGGGGTCGGTGCGGGCGCCGACTATACAGGCGCGCTTTCGCCTGGCGCGCCGCCAGGGCCTGGCACCCAGCCCGGCATGGATCAGATTACGGGCCGCTACGGCCAGCAGGCCGCGATGCGCTCGAACGCGTTTTCGCCAGGCCAGCCGCCGCTTTCCCCCACCCCGTACGGCGTGGGGCCAGGCCCGCGCATCCAGGCTTCCGGTCCTTCCGTCCGCGACTTCGGCACGCGCGGCTCGATGCAGGGCAACGCCAGCGACTTCGGGCGCGGCTTCGAGGGTGTGGGCGCGGGCCAGGAGGGTAGACAGACCCAGGACAAGGCCGCGCCAGGCGCCTTCCAGGGCACCTCCGACGGCGCCGCTAGCTCGTCTGGCGACAACCCGCGCTCGGATGTGCGGCCTGGGGAGAGCCCTGGTCGAGCGGGCGGCGCCGCCGCGCGCGCGGCGGCGGGCGGGAGTGACGACGCCGTCGGTCGGCGCGCCACGGGCATGCCCGCTGGAGCCGGCTACAGGTACAAGATCGAGTACGGTCCAGCCGACCGAGAGTTTCCCAATGGCCGGCCCAATATACTGTGGCTGGTACCCGACGACCCCAGCAAGCCTAGCATCCCCATGGGCGGCTTCGCGCCAACCGGTGATCCTGTGCCGACCGAGGGCACGCCCAAGTACATGGGTGCCTTCGACCAGGACACGCGCAAGATCATCATGGACCGCGCCGCTGGCAGCGGCAAGACCTCCAGCGACTTCATCGTCGAAGAGGTCTGGAACGCCGAAACGAAGGCCACCGAGAAGCGCATTTTTGACAAGACCGACCGCACCGATCTGGGGCGGGTCATCGGTCGGACCGCGCCCACCGAGCCAGGCAAGGGTACGGCGGGTGACACCAAGGAGATCGGCAAGGGACGCTCCGTCATCGTCCAGCGCGTGAATCCAGACACGGGCGTGTGGGAGATCGACCAGGATCTGACCCGCGAGGCGCGCCAGGCCAACATCGACGCCGAAGATCTGGAGCGCGAGGACAAGGCAGCCCAGCAGGAAGCCGAGATCCTGAAGGCCGAACTCGACTACGACGCGGCCATGGGCACGGCGACCATCTTCCAGACCATCGAGGACGCCGACGGCCAGGTGTACCTGCTGAACGGCAACACCGGCAGCACGATGCGCCTGGGGCCCAAGGACATGGCCAAGCACCGTGTCCAGTTGGGCAACACGCTGGTGTTCCTGGACGAGAAGACCGGCCAGGTGAAGGATACTTACACCGCGCCGAAGGACATGACGGTCGCGGACTACAACGGCGTCACCTACCAGTATGACCCGCGCAACCCGTCGGGCACGATGAAGGAGTTGTTCAGGGATCCGTTCTGGCAGCCGACCGAGGAGACCAAGCTGGCCAAGTCCAAGGCGGATCTGGCAGCCACGCTGCAGTCACTCGACAAGGGCGAAATCGACGAGATGGAAGCCCGGATGAGGATCGAGAAGGATCTGTTCGACCTGGAGAACATCAAGCCCGAGATGATGGGCGGCGGCAGCTTCTACCTGGCGCCCGGCGCCAAGATGCGCATCGACTACAACGAGAACTACGGGCGCGGCGAGAAGCTGGTCGATACCGGACCGATGGATCCGCGCCGTAAGGCAGCCATCGACACGATGCGCGGCCAACTGGAGAAGATGGGCGCCCAGCCCAGGAAGGGCGCTGCCGACTACCTGGCCATGACCGAAGGGCTGGGCAAGGTCGACACGTCCAAGAGCGGGCCCACGACCAGTGGGGCGGCGGACGCTGCGGCCAAGTCTACTGGCGGCGAGAAGCCGGCCGTGAGTGCAGCCGACTGGGTTCGTGCCGACCAGGAGGGAGGCCGCACGCCGCCTGGCAACGAATTGGCCTCCGAGCCTGGCAAGACGGGTACGGTCAGCCCCGACGACCCGCGCTATCTGGGATCCAAGGCCACGCCCGAGCAGATCGAGGCCGCGCGCGCCGAGTGGGAGGCGCAGCAGGCGGGCGAGAGCGTCGGTGAGGAGCTTACCGCAGAGCCTGAGCCCGAACCCGAGCCGCCCGCGCCCGAGACCGCTACCTCGCGTACAGGTTGGAAGCCCAAGCCGCGCGCGGCTGCCAAGCCTGCCCCGACCATCGTCGACTATGAGACGCCGTGGCACCAGCAGGCGTACGAGGCCGGCATAGGCGGCTGGAAGCGGGCCAATGAGGAGCCCGACCGCACCACCCCGTGGTACGAGCAGGCGCTGCGCGCGAGCATTGGCGGCTGGGGCGCGGGCCAGGATGTGAACGACGAAGACGAACCCGAAGTCGAGTGGATGAATCCGGGCGGCTGGGATCCCATCAAGCGCGCCTTTGCCGAGATCTACCAGGCCGAGCAGGACAAGCTCAATACGCGCTTCGATCCGAATCAGGAGCGGCCGTGGGTTGACCTGTCGCGGGGCAATCTGGAACTGGATCCCGAGGCGCGCGAGGCCATGGAGCGCGGCGAGAAGTACCCCAGCATCCCGTGGATCTTGCCCGAGCGCGGCCACGGTCGCACCGGCGGCATAGCCACGCCCGAGTCCGAGCGCCCGCCGTGGTCGGGTAAGGCGCCGCCAGGCGGCTCGGGTAACTGGGACGTGAAGCGCCCGACGCGCAACCGACCGCCGAGCGCGCTGGAGGGCATCAACCGCAGGGCGCTGGGCGACCCAGACCTGCGCGAGTTCGGCACCGAGGAAGACGCGATTCGGCTGGGCCGCGAGCAGAGCCCCAACGCCGAGGATGTCCTGTGGGAACTGACCGAGCACAAGGAAGGTCCACAGATCCTGGACATCGGCAAGGGCCACACCCCAGGCCCTGGTCTGAAGCTGGGCCCCAACGTCTTCACCCCACCTGTGCAGTTGCCTGGCGGGCACAAGCCGGGTCAGAAGGTCGAGCTACCCGAGTGGCTCTCCAGTCTGAGTGAAGAGGTCAGAAACAAGGTGCTGAGCGGTATGGGCGCGGGGCAGGGCCCTGGTATGCTGCCGCCCGCACCTGGCGGCGGAACAGGCGTTCCTCCATCGGCGGGTCAAGCCCCTGGCGCTGGACCGCCAGGTGCACCCCCCATGCCGCCCCTGCCGCCGCAGGACGTGGCGGGCATCGGGCACAGGTTTGGCCAGCCCATGAACGAGGGCGAGCCGTTCCATTCGGGCGTCGACCTGCAGGCACAGGAGGGCACGCCGACCGTTTCACCCGAGGATGGCATCATCGAGGAGGTCCGTGACGATCCGTCCGGTCTGGGGCTGACCGTCATCGTTCGTGACAAAAATGGGATGCAGCACAAGCTGGGGCACCTGTCTAGCACCGACGCGTATCGCGGTATGGTGGTCGCCAAGGGCCAGAACCTGGCCCGTGTGGGGTCCAGCGGAAATACCACCGGCAGCCACCTGCACTGGGCTGTGCGCGATCAGGCGGGCCAGCCGACGGATCCCACCCCCGCACTAGGTGCCATGGGCGGACTCCCACCCGTGCCTGGTACCGAAATGATGGGGCCACCTGGCGGGTCCGGTTCCCCGCCTGGCATGGCTGGACCTCCAACGGGGGCGCCCCCTGGGGCACCCCCGCCTGGTGCAGCAGGTATGCCACCTGAAGGGCCCCCACCTGGGGAGATTGCGAAGTCGCTGGGGATGGGACAGGACAACTGGTGGGAGCCGCTGCTGGGCGGCGCGGGCCATGCGGACATGGGCGCGGGCGCCGAAGGCGGCATGGGCGCGGGTGAAGAGCCTGGCTACATGGGCATCACGCCCGACCAGCAGGCGGGTATCGACGCCGAGAACAAGCGCATTGACATGGAGGCCGAGAACAACCGGCGCGACAACGAGACGCGGCGCTACATAGCCGACAAAGAACACGAAGCGCGCATGAAGGAGATCGACCAGAACTGGTTGATCCACCAGGACGACGACAAGCGCCAGCAGGAGATCAACGCCGAGAACACGCGCCACAACCAGGCCCAGGAGCAGATCGAGCGCGACCGCATCCAGGCCGACATCACCATCCAGCAGATGCGCGACGCCAATGCCATCAAGCTACAGCAGATGGAGCAGGGTAACGCCATCTACATGCAGCAGGGAGAGCAGGCGTTCCAGGACTGGCAAAACCAGCAGAAGTACCGCATGGACATCCTGGGCTCGGCTCTGAAGAACCCATGGCTGCAGAAGCTGAGCGGCATGACGCCAGGCCCGGGCTACCAGGGTCAGGAAATTGGCGGTCAGAACATCTCCAATCTGGTCAATCAAGTCCTGCAGCCGTACGACCCGCGTGCCTGGGGTGCACAGAATGCGCCGTCAGTGGCGGGGTTGGGCGGGACCACCGCTGGCGGGCCCGAAGGGGAACTGCAGACTCCAGGCGGAGGCATGTTTCAGCAGGCGGGTACGCCAGGTGCAGAGGGCGGTGGGGCGCCGCAGGGCGGTGCTCAGCCTGGCGCACAGGCGGCGGGCGCCCAGCCGACCGCCTACATGCAGGGCGGTCAGGTGTACCAGGGCCAGGTGCCCCAGGGCTACAACTACCAGACAGGCACGGGCACGCCCGACTACATGCAGTGGCGCGGCTGGGATCCGTTTCAGAAGGCGGCCTACCGGACCAACATCGAAGCGCTCGGACCGGGCGCGTGGGAGGCGGAGCAGTCGCGCATCGGTGACCAGTTCGCGCAGGCGGGCGGCACGCCCGAGGTCACCCGCATGCAGGCTGCGGCCAGCGACGCGGCGGGCCGCGCAGGGATGGAGATGACGGGCGAGATGTTCGGCCAGACGGGCGAGCAGTTCTGGCAGGACCAGTCCAAGCAGTGGGGCCAGGCCAAGGCGCCGACGGTCAGGCAGAATCTCCAGGGCGCCACTGGAGTACGCTAGCCCCGTGGCCGCGCCAGGCTGGCTGACCACCGATCCTGATCCGGTCAGGTTACCCAAGAGAACCCGGCCGGGCTGGGCGCCGCGCCCCGACAAGAAGGTGGCGCTGGTGCACGGCTGGGCCAAGCCCGAGGAGATGGGCGCAGGGCAGAGTCTAGTCTCGGGCGCCGAGGGCGCGTGGGAGGAGCCATGGGTACCGCCTACACCCGGTCCACCGGCAGAGCCTACCCCCCAACCCGTGGTGGCGGAGCCAACACCAAACTTGACTCCGCCGCCAGAACCTGACATACTTTCGCCAGAGGCGGGAACGTCCGTCCCGACTCGAACAGCGTCCCCAGCTAGCCGAGGTGTGCTCTCGGGCGGGACGGCTGGTACTACGGCAGCGCGGGCGGGGGTAGTAAGTGGCGCGAAAGCGCCCCCTCCTCAAGGGCCCCCGTCAGCGCCTCGCCCCACCGGTACGTCCTCGAACAACCCGTTTGTGCAGGACAACATCGCGGCTGCCAAGCGTGTGAGTGCCAGGACGGGCGTGCCCTGGCAGGTGCTGCTGGCCATCCCAGGCAACGAGACGGGCTGGGGCAAGGCCGTGGCGGGCAACAACTATTTCGGCATCAAGGGCTCGAATCCCAAGACGGGCGCCAACACGGGCTCGGTCGGCACCTGGGAAGTGGTCAACGGCCAGCGCGTCAATATCAAGGACACCTTCCGCGCGTACTCGGGCTATGAAGAGTCGGCCGAAGACTTCGCCCAGTTCCTGAAGGACAACCCGCGCTACGCCAAGGCGCTGCAGCACCTGGACGCCAACCCTGACGACTGGCGTGGCTTTGTCAGGAAGGTCCATGAAGCCGGCTACGCAACCGACCCCGAGTGGTCCAACAAGATCATCAACATCGGCAACGGTATCGGTGACGACGGCTCACCTGTGCCAGGCTCGCCAGGCGCGAAGGTCAACCAGTCGCGCGCGGTGCTGAAGAGCGACGTGCGCGGACGGCGCGGGGTGCAGAGCGTCATCGACGTGGGCATGACCGCCATGGGCTCCAAATACGCCTGGGGCGGCGCGGGCGGCAGGACCAGCTTCGAGGAGGAAATGGCGCCCACCGACTGCTCGGGCTTCGTGGCCTGGGCCTATCAGCGCGCCACGGGCCACAAGCTAACGGCCTACACGGGCTCCATGTGGGACCAGACGCGAGACATCAGCGCCGACCAGGCCGCGCCGGGTGACCTGGTGTTCTACAACATGGGCAAGGGGGCGGGCCAGCAGCACGTCGGTATCTACGTCGGCAACGGCAAGATGTTGCACGACTCCAGCGTAAACCCCAACGGCGGCGTGGACATCACTCCGCTGTGGGGCAACCCCAGCTTCAAGCGCGTCGAGGGCGTCGACCCCAGTCAGGCCAGCTACGGCTCCAATCCCGAGCTTGCGCGCGTGCGCGCCAAGGCACGCGCGCAGCGTGCAAATCGTGAGACGCTGAACCCCGAGGAATGGACCAAGTTCGTCCCTGAGCAGGAGTTCGTGCCCGACCAGCCCGAGATGCTGGGCGCGGGCCAGGACACCGCTGTGCAGGAGGAGACCGAAGAACAGCGCCGGCAGCGCGAAGAGGCCGAACGGCTGCGCGCCGAAGAGGAGGAGCGCCAGCGGCGCGAGATCGAGGAGGCCCAGCGCGCGCAGGCCGAGGCCGAGGCGCTGGCCCAGACACCGCAGCCGGAGCCTGAGAAAAACCCATTCGAGCACCTGGTCGAGCGGGCCAAGGAGATCCTGACCCCCAGGCAGCGCAGCAACGAGGAGATCCTGAACCCGCCTACCCCACAGCCATCGGCTGCCGAGCAGATCGGGGGCGCGGTCCAGGGTGCGCTGGAGCAACTGCCCGCCAGGGGCACCGTCGAGCGCCAGCTACGCGGCGAGGAGAACATCACCATTCCGTCGGCGCCGATCACCGTGACCACGCCCGACACCGAGATCGGCAGGACGCCCGAGGTCACCATCCCCGGCCAGGTGGCGGGCGTGGCGGGCGTCGTCGGGGAGGCCACCGGCGGGCCGTCCGAGACCCACCCCGCAGGTGGGCCCGTACGTCCGCTGGCGGGCGGCGGGCGCTACGCCGAGGGCGCCACGCAACTCACGCGCGAGTTCGAGCAGCGCACCGGAGTGCCGTACTCCGAGTTCGAGGCCATGTACGACAACCCCGACCAGCATCCCCAACTGGTCGAGCTTGAGGGCACCTGGAACGAACTGGTCAAAGGCACGGGTGGTGCGCCTGGCCAGGGCACGTACGAGGCCTACGGCCGCGCGCCTGAGGAAGCCAAGGCTGCCGTCGAAGGCACCGCCACCGCCGCCGAGCTACTGGGCGGGCTGGCGCTGCTGCCAGGCGACGTTGCCATGAGCGGTCCGGGCTTAGCCCGCGCTGGCGCGGCGCTGGCCATCGACCCGAGCGGCATCCCGTTCGTAGCTGGGTCGGAGGCCATTCGCGGCGGCGCGGCTGCCGCGCGCGCCCTGCGCGGCGCGGACAACGTGGTCAGGGCGGTCGACGACGCGGCCCAAGCCAGGCGCGTGGACGACATCAAGGCCGTCAACCCCAACCTGGCGAACGTGCCCGATGGCGACGAGATAGCCGACGGGCTAGCGCTGCTCCAAGACCTGAACGTGATCACGCGCAAGGGCGGCGGGCCGACCGCCGACAACGTGCGGCGCGGCGGTCAGTTGCTGGGCGTCCTTCCAGACGAGGCGCGCGCTGCTCGCAGAGAGGTTGAGGTCGAGGCCGCGCGCGCTGCCGGCGTCACCGAGGACATGTTGGAGTTCGGTGAGAGCGCCGAGGATCTGGCTCGTTTCAGGGCTCAGCGCGCCGCCGAGCGAAGTACGCGCGTCGAGGAACTGGCCCAGCAAGCGGTCAAGCAGAGCGTACCCGAGCAAGCAGGCCTGGACACCGAGGTGGCGGATGCGCTGCGGCGCCCGCTGGATCCACAGGAAGAGATCAACATCCTGCAGACTGCTTTCGTGCACCTCAACGACGCGGGACTGGAAACCGGCGCGGCCGAGCTATCTCGACTGCTGACCACGGGCGGACACCTGGAGACGCAGACCGGTGCCCAGATCCGCCGCCTGCTGATCAACACCATCTCCAACAAGTACCCGATGCTGCGCCCCGACCACGTCCTGAACGAGGTCGACACCATCCTGCGCCAGGCAGGCAAGGAGGGTCTGACCGCAGCGGCAGCCATCAGGGGCGGTGTGGCGCCGCCCGATGACCTGCTCAAGGCCAGCGCCGCGTGGTACGGCTCGGACCTGGCCAGGGCCACCGACGACCTGCTGCGGCGGCGCGCCCTGGAAGCTGCCCGGCGCGCGGCAGGCATCCCTGGCGGACCCCCACCTGTGCCCCCGACTGCCGCAGGCCGTGCTGGCGGTGCGGCGAGCGGGGGCATCCCGAGCGGTGCTGGCAGGGCCGTGGTCGAGCGCGGGGCATACGGCCTGGCGGGTGCCGTGTCGGGCTGGGCGGGGGGTGCAGCAGCCGAGGGCGCCTTCGACGACCCGCGCGAAAATCCGAACGACGATGCCTACTGGCCGTGGCGCGCCGTGGGTGCCATGGCCGGCCTGCAGTTGGGCCTGATCGGCGGGCCGCAGGCGGTGGGACTGGTCGGCAAGACCTGGGATGCGGGCGTCGTCAGGAATTTCAACCACTTCTTCGCGCCCATGGAAAATCGAACCCCCGAGGCCAAGGCTCTGTTTGCCGAATGGACCGGGCTGGTGAATCTGGCACGCCAGAAGGGCACGCTGCTGACCGAGCAGGTCAGGGGTGCCTGGGGCGGTCTGGACAACGCCGAGACGCTGGCCTTCATCGAGGCCAACGGGCGCCTGCCCGATGAACTACGCGGTGACGCGCGGGCCGAGGCCGCGCTGCAGACCTGGAAGGACATCGGCGCCTGGGCGCGCAAGTTCGGGGTTATCGACGACCCCATCAGCCTGACCGGCAAGGCCAAGATCTATGTGCCGCACGTGGTGGACGCCGAGTGGAAAGCCGCCAAGGAGAAGGTTGGCAAGATCCACCTGGGTGGCGCGTACGAAAGCCAGCAGAGGTCCACCCGCCAGATAGGCTCCAATCCGTTCTGGCACTATACCAAGCCACGCGAGCACGAGACCCTGTACGAGGGTATGGCCAACAAGGTGGTGTACACCGACAACGTGGCCGAGGCGATGGGCACCTACTACCAGCGCGCCATCGAGAAGATGGCTAACGCTCGATTGGCCAAGCGCTTGGAGGAACTGGCAGCCAAGAACGATCCCAACATACTCAAGAGGATCGAGCGCCAGGGGCTGAGCGGCGAAGACGTGATCAGGCGGGCGCTCGACGACCCATCGTCCATCGAAGGCGGCCGGCGTCTCAAGGAATTGGGCGGCTTCTTTGCGGGTAAAGACCTGGATGAGGTCGTCGTCTCCAAAGAATTGTACAACGCGTTCAAAAACCTGGTCGGTGACGAGACGCGTATCTGGCAACTACCCGGTTTCAGGCAGGCCTTCATCGCCCAGAGTTTTCTGCGCCAGTCGATCCTATCGGGCATCGACGCCCTTCAGTTGATGCACGCGTCGAACGCCATATTCAACACCCGCAACTCGGTCACGCGGCCCGGAGCTAAGGGCGGCGTAGCTGCGCGCGTGGGCGAGTGGAAGTTTGCACAGGGCGACGCTATTGACACCTGGCTGACGGGCATGCGCTTTTTCTTCAAGCCGACTGCCCATCGGCAATGGAAGGAGATGCCCGCGAGCGGCGAGCGCATGATGCGCGCGCTCAAGGACGGGGTGAACCTGGTGTCGACGGATCGGCCCGATGACCTGGATAGCCACAAGCTGCGCTGGGCGCAGGCCATGTTCAACGGCGTCGTCGGCTTCGGTGGGGGATACACGACCACGCTGGCGGCTGGCGGCAGCCAGGATGAGGCCTTCCGCAACGCGCTGCTGACGGGCGCCGTGGGCGCCACCACGGGCGCGCCAATGTTCGGCAACCGCTTCAAGGGGCCGGGTATAAGGGTCGGCCAGGATGCGGGCTTCGGCTGGGGCCCCGAGCAGATGTCGCTGATGAAAGCCGCCAGTGACGGGCTGTGGGATCGAGCGCTGCCATTCTGGAAGCTGACCATTTACGAGACCTACAGGGATGTGCTGAGCGACGCGCGCACCGCCGCCGAGTTCACGAACCAGATCTTCGGTGGTCAGAACATCCAGGCCATCGCGCGCTCACGCAACGTGCAGGACTTCATGCGCATGGCGATGATGACGCCCGACTGGTACGAGGGCTTCGCGCGCTCCATCGGCAGCCTGCCCATCACCGGCGGCGACAAGGCCACGCTCGGGCACCTGAACCGGGTGTACTGGATGAATACCGTGATCGGCGCGGCGGTCGCCCACGAAGCGCTCAACCTGGCCCTGGGCGGGCAGTGGTCGTGGCAGAACGACCCCGACAAGGTGCTGTCGGTCAACGTCAGCAACCTGTACAGGCTGGGCCGCTTCGCCGTGGGCAACACGCTGGGCAAGGAGACTGCCGAGGCCTGGTGGCCCGAGAAGGACCACCTGGGACGGCCCGTCACACCCTACTGGGATTTCCTGGGCCCCTTCCGAGGGTTGTTCGAGCCGTTTGCCGAGACCGCCCGCTGGGCGATGGCGGGCGCCTACAACGCCACGGGCATCGAGGCCGATGACCTGCCGCTATCCCAGGAGGTATACGGCAGCTTCGAGCGCGGCATTCGAGCCCCCGACCCCGCGCGTGCCTGGGGCGACTTCGTGCGCGCACGCACCGGCTGGATTCCATCCACCGCCATGGAGATCGCAAGCAACAGGGATCACATGGGCAAGCCGCTGGACCGTGAGGAGGATGGTTTCGGTCAGCAAGTCGTCAACCGAGTCTGGTTTGCAATGCAGAACATGCTGCAGGCGGGCACATCGGATGTGACGCGCAACCTGGCGCGCGGCGAGGGCGGACCGGCCACGCTCTACGGGCTGCTAACGGGGCACAGGGTGGAGCGCGAGACGCCCGCCACGCGCCAGTGGCAGCAATACGAGCACTGGGCGAAAGATGCGGGCATCAGCGACGAGAAGTGGCGCGAGAAGCGCGAAGACGCGCGCGCCGTAAACGAGGACGTGGACAAGGAGATCGAGGCCATCCTGGCGGGTAAGAAGAACCAGGACGGCTCGGACATGACCAGCCGGCAACGCCTGGATGCCATCGAGCGCCAGGGCGACCGCCGCCAGAGCATCTTCAGGCAGCGCTACGACCTGCTGGCACACGTCCCCGAGGGCGTCGAAAAGGACGAACTCAAAAAGCAGCTTCAGGTACTGCAGAAGTACGACACGGTCATGGGCGGCGACGTGCCCAGCGACCTGGCGCAGCGCGCCGACCTGGACCTGGACTCGCTGATCACTGAGGCCTGGATGCGCGACCCGAAGGAGATTGCACGGCTGCAGGGCAAGGCACCCGAGCCAGCCAATTTCCTGGATGCGCTGGGCCAGGGCGCACGCACCGTTATCGAGCGCACGGAGCCGGGTTTCGACGAGAAGCGGAAGCTGGCCGAGATGCGCGGGCGGTGGCTGGCCGAGGTGGCCGACGAGCACGATATCGACCAGGCTGTGCTGCAAGACCTGATCAAGGCACACGTCTACGAGGTGACCGATGCCGAGGGTGACTTCTCACCGCCGGTGATACCAGGCGTTAGCTCCGAGAACCTGGACCGAATGGTCGACGAGTGGCGCGCCAGGGGCTTCGACGAGCATGGCAACCCTGTGCCGAACGCGCAGATCCTGGCCCGCGACCGCAAGACCTACGTGCTGCAGCAAGCCCAGGCGCTGGGCGTGGACCCCGAGGCGCTGGCGCAGCGCATCAAGCTGCGCAACATGCCGCTGGTCGACGCTACCCCCAACTCGCTGGGCCAGAGCCACGCCAACGATGTGCTCAACCAGTCGCGCATGTTCGACTACGTGGACGAGCGGGGCAATCCCAGGGGCACGCCCGAGGACTGGCAGGACTGGGACGAGGCGATAGACAAGGCCAAGGCCGACCGCTACACCTTCAAGGAGAGCGAGGGCCGGGGCTACTTCTACAAAGGCACCGCCGTCGACTGGGATCTGACCAACCTGCTGCGGGACAAGGAGCGCGCCCAGGCCTTCAAGTACAGGGACATCCTGAACTCCGAGCATGCCGAGGATTACTACCGCTGGTACGGCGACGGCGCCAATATGACCGACGCCCAGTGGCAGAAGTACACGTCGGGCACATTGGAGATGTGGCAGGACAAGCCCAGCCCCCAGGAGGCCAAGAATCGCAACGAGGCCATGCGCCTGTGGGCGGCGCTCACATACGATGAGCGCCAGAAGTATGGCGTCGCGTCGCAGAACCAGCCGCCTATTCGCTGGGAGGGCCGCGACGAGTACGGCACCATGGCTCCCCGCCGGACCTCGCTGGCGGGCTACATCCAGTACATAAACACCTACAAGGTGAAGGACTACGTGGTCGACAAGGACGGCAAGCGGACGCCCCTGTTGGGCGACATAGACCCTGGCTCGCCTGTCCCAGTATCCTGAGGAGCGCCGATGGCCAAGGATAATTCCAGCAAGTACACCGGCAAGGTCAAGGTCGGTGGTGGTCCGGTCCCCATTCAGCGCTGGACGGACCGGGACCGCAAGCGGTCACACGAGGATCTGCGGGGTGAGGAGTCCCGAGCCCACCCCAAGGACAATGGGTCCAGCCGACCCAGGTAGGAGGATGCAGCGTGCGCTTCCGGCGAGGTAAAAAGGGCACCCGCCCCAAGTAAGGAGAGAACATGGCCAGCACCATCAACTCCAAGCACCAGAAGGTCAGCGGTCAGTCGAGTGGCCAGAACTACGACTACAAGAAGGACGGCTACGCCAAGGGCCCCGTGCCGAAGTCGATGCAAGGCACCAAGGTCGGCCTGACCAACCACGTTGGCTACACCGGACCGGACGTAGCCAAGGGCACACACCCCGGCTAACCCATGACACAACCCGCCGACAACGCTGCCGAAGTCGATCAACTCCCCGAGGGGCAAGCTCCCCCCTCGTCCGAGGACACGGCACCGGAGACGGAAGCGGACGCCCGAGAGCGTGAGGTTCAGCGACGCCTGACCCAGCAGGGACGCGAAGCAGCCGAGGCGCGAAGACAAGCCGCCGCCGCCACCCAGGCGCTGGCAGCCCAGACCACTCGCCTGACCGAGCTAGAAGCTGGCATCCGTCTGCTGACTGCCAATCTCAGCGAGCGCGACAAGCGTGACGCCGAGGTGCGCAAGCAGCAGATGCAGGCCGAACTGGCCAGCCTCCCACCCGCCGACCGATTACAACGCCAGATCGAACTGCTGCAGGGCGAGATGGCCGAGATGCGGACCGCTGCGCAGCCTGCGCAACCGGCGCCTCAACCCCCCCCTCAGCAGCCCCAACAGCAACCTGTGCGCCAGAGCACCGACGACGAGCGGCGCGCGTACATGGAGCGGCGCGTTTCGGAGATCATGACCGAGGCCCAGCGCACGTACGGCGTGCGACCCAACCTGGACCAGATTCCCGACGACGCGTGGGGCACCGAAGACGCGTTCTACGCGGCGGCTATGCGACAGGCGCGTGATGGCGCCGGAGGCAACAACGTGGCAAACAAACAACAGGACGAGACCCCCGCGCAAATGCGCGAGCGGATCCGGCAAGAGGAGCG
>Ga0081455_10004922_pt1 | contig 14793 bp, 14 predicted proteins | sample TabmetS3T2R1_FD_70207 | JGI IMG/M metagenome (GOLD analysis project Ga0081455, IMG submission 70207) | Tabebuia heterophylla rhizosphere microbial communities from the University of Puerto Rico - S3T2R1 | ecosystem: Host-associated > Plants > Roots > Rhizosphere ... | reverse complement strand
CCCGCCGTATTGTCGAAATAGACGTCGATACCGGTTGAGCAGATTTCATCGAATCGCGACCCGAAGTCGGGCTGCTTGTAGTCGACCGCCGCGTCGTAGCCGAAGATTTCACGACAAAGCGCAGTCTTCGTGGCGCCCCCTGCAACGCCGACCGTTCGGCACCCTTTGATCTTGGCGATCTGGCCGACGCAGGATCCGACCGATCCAGCTGCCGTCGACACGACCACGGTCTCGCCTGCCTTGGGCTGGCCGACATCGAGCAATCCGAAATACGCCGTCAGCCCGTTGAGTCCAAGAACGCCCAAGGCGGTCGACAGCGGAAGGTCGGTCTCAGTCACCCTGCGCTGGATGGCGTCAGCGTCGATGGCGGCAAAATCCTGCCAGCCGAACATGCCGACCACGAGATCGCCCGCGCGATAGGAGGGGTGCCTGGACTCCACGACCTTGCCGGCTGCGATCGAGCGCATCACGGCACCGAGCGCGACAGGCTCGGAATAGTTGGCGACCGCGCTGACCCAGCCGCGCATGGCCGGCTCGACCGAGAGATAGTGGTTGCGCACCAACACCTGGCCCTCTCCAGGGATCGGCACTGCGGCGTCCACCACCTCGAAATGCTCGGCCTGCGGGATGCCGGTCGGTCGTGCCTTCAGCCGGATCTGGCGGTTGATGTCGTTCCTCATCGCTGGCAGGGGCTCATTTCTCGTACGTGTACTTGAAGTCGCAGTGGTTGGCGCCCTGCATGATGGTCTGTGTCCGCTGGAGCTTGAGCTTGGGATCGTAGCCTTCACAGAAGGCGCCATCGCGATTGCAGGACAGGAGATGGCCGATCTCGCCCAGGCCCATCGCCCTGTAGGTCTCGGCATAGCGGCAGCGCACGACGTTGAAGGCGAAGCTGTGGTCGGTCTGCTCCTTGACCTCGATCTCGAGCGCTCCGCCCTTGGTCCAAAGGGGCATCACGTCCTGGAAGGCTTTGAGTGACGGTCCGCCGGGAGCCGCGGCGGCGAAGGCGCGCGCCTGTGTGATAGCCGAGCGCCTTACCGACTCGGTGATGGTCTTCTCGGCAACTTCCTGGCCGTGGCTCTCCTTCAAGGTCTCATAGACCTCCTTCAGGATCTCGGCTTCGATCTTGCGCTTCTCCAGCATGGAGAGGCCTTCGGGGTGAGCAGACTCCGCCATCGCCGCCTCCTTATCGGGGCAAATAAGACGTCGTTCTTATCGCAGGTATGCAGAGGGAGTCACGAGAAGCACGTTGCGAAAGTCGGTGCGTGAACGCTAAAGTCAGTTGGGGAGTAGATGGGTCGTGAATTTCGACCATAGCGTTTAGCGTGAGGGGGGAGATCGTGTTTTTTCGTTCTGCTACGGCTATCGCTGCGATAGCCGTTGTCACAGCTGCGTGCGCGTCAATCATTGAGGGCAGGAGCCAGCATATTTCCGTCAACACGACTCCTGCGGGAGCGGATTGCGGCCTTTATCGGGAGCAAGGGATGCGCCTTGCAACTGTCCAGAACACGCCCGGCCAGGCCTTGGTCGAAAAGACCAAGAACGACATCTGGATCGTGTGTGTGAAACCGGGATATGAGCAGGCGACATTTCTCAATCATTCGGGAGTGGCGGGCGCCTCGTTTGCAAACGTGATCGGGGGCGTCTTTACGCTCGGCATCGCCACCGCGATTGGTGCCGCCGTGGACTCATCGAATGGCTCCGACAACCTTTACGAGAGCCCGGTCAACATAACTATGGCCGCCAGCCCACCGGATCGAGCTGCGGCGTCGGCTGCCCTGCCTCAGACGTTCGAAGCGCCCAAGTCGGCGCAGAGAGGGCAGCAGGGCGCGGTACCCGTGGCGTCAGTCGACCCTGCGAGTCCGGTGGCCGGCCCGGGGCCAAGCACGACCTCGCAGCCCACCGGTACATCCGCGAGTGTCCTTGCCCCGGCGGCTCCACCTGCGGAGGAGTGAGGGCCGCCCTTGACATCGGGGGCTGCCGATGAAATATGCGGCCCCCATGATGTCGTTCGCTCCCTTCCGGTCGCGACGCCGCCGCTCTTCCGGGCGGCGCCAAGACGCGCGCGCGTAACAGACGCGCCGTATCGTGAAGCCGCTGGAGAGGATCAGGCGGCTTCCCAATCACCTTCTTCTCCAGTCGGCCAACCTCAGGGCCCTGAATTTGCGAGAGAGAAGACCATGACCACCAACAAGACCAAGATCTTCATCGACGGCCAGCACGGCACGACCGGGCTGAAGATCCACCAACGGCTGAAGGACCGGCCCGACATCGAGCTGCTCGAGCTGCCGATGGCCGACCGCAAGGACCTGGCCAAGCGGGTCGAGATCGCCAAGGCCGCCGATATCGCCGTGCTCTGCCTGCCCGATGCGGCGGTGAAGGAGCTTATGGCGGCGCTAGGCGACGCCGACACCTGCGTGATCGATGCCAGCACCGCTCATCGCGTTGCCGACGGGTGGGTCTATGGCTTTCCCGAGCTCAGCAAGGCGCACCGGCAGAAGCTGCTCGCCTCCAACCGGATCAGCAATCCAGGTTGCTATCCGACGGGCGCGATCGCCATCCTGCGGCCTCTGGTCGATGCCGGCATCGTGCGGGCCGATTCCACGCCCGCGGTGTTCGGCGTGTCGGGTTATACCGGTGGCGGAAAGGAGCTGATCGAGGTCCATGAGAAGACGCCGAACGTCGAGCCGTTCGGCCTCTACGGCATCGAGCTCACCCACAAGCACGTGCCGGAGATGAAGAAGTATTCCAATCTCCAGCATACGCCCTTGTTCGTGCCCTCGGTCGGTCACTACCCGCAGGGCATGCTGATCATGGTGCCGATCACGCGGGACATCGTCGCCAAGAAGGTGAAGGCGGCCGACGTGCATCAGGTGCTTGCGGACTACTATGCCGGGGAAACCTTCGTGCCGGTGCGGCCGCTGGCCGATCGCAAGTGGCTGGAGCGCGACCGGTTCCTGCGGGCCGACCGGCTCATCGACACCAACTCCATGGAGCTTGCCGTCTACGGCAACGACGCCGAGGAGAACATCCTCGCTGTGGCCTCGCTCGACAATCTCGGCAAGGGCGCGTCCGGTGCCGCCGTCCAGGTCATCAATCTCAAGACCGGGGTCGATGAAACGACGGGGCTTGCCGTCGCCTGACAGGACGGCGGCGGATGGGCGAAACGATAGAGCTGCGTCGGGCCGTGGCGGAGGATGCCGCGGCTGTCCGGACCTTGACGCGACAGGCCTACACCAAGTGGGTGCCGCTGATCGGGCGCGAGCCCAAGCCGATGCAGGCCGACTATGTGGAGGCCTTGCGAAAGCACCGGATCGATCTCGCCTATCTAGGCGGTGACCTAGCCGCGCTCATCGAGACCATTGCCGAAGTCGACCATCTCCTGGTCGAGAATGTGGCCGTCGCGCCGGCCTTTCAGAGGAGAGGCCTTGGCCGGATGCTGATGGCGCACGCCGAGCAGCTCGCACTCGACCTGAACTATTCCGAGGTCAGGCTCTACACAAACAAGCAGTTCGCCGAGAACATCGAGCTTTACCGCAGGCTCGGCTATCGGATCGACCGTGAGGAGACGTTAGCCATTGGCGTCGCGGTCCATATGAGCAAGACGATCGTCCCGGCGCGTCTGCAGCTCTGAGCTTGTCGATCATTTCGGCGCCGCAATCGCCCATCACTGTCGTGGTCACCCTGACCCCCGCCAACGGCCGTTGCCCGCTCATTGATGTTTTCCTTTCGAACCCTTACACCCGACCCTAGGGCGGGGAGGCATCTTCAGGTCAATGGCCGGCGTCGGTCGTAATTATTGGCTCGCAGCGCTGCTGGTCGCAGGGCTCGCCATCGGGGCCATCGTATTGCCGTCGGCGATGTGGACCTGCCTTCTCGCCGCAGGGCTCGGATTTGCAGGTGTCGTGCTGTTTCGCGGCAACGACTGGCGCACCGGCGCCCTGTTGGCCGCCGCCCTGGCCTTGAGCCTCGCCCTGCTCGACGCCTTTGCCGGGTGGCTGTCGCCTACGCCAATGGGCGCCGGGCTGGTGAGGACGACGATACCGCGATGGTGGCCTCCGGCCGATTCGATTCTGGGCTTCCGGCCCAAGCCCAATAGTGAAGCCATAAACACGGCCACCTTCGGTCCGGAAACCATCTATCGCCAAGTCTACCATTTCGACGCCGACGGAGCGCGCGTGACACCGCCTGCGCCGCCGGAAGCCGATACCTATCTGTTCTTGGGCGACTCGTTCGTCTTTGGTCAGGGCCTGCGTGACGACGAAGCACTGGCGGCCCAATTCGCCAAGGTCAACGATTTCAAGGTGAATGCCGTCAACCTCGGCGTGCCCGGCAATGCGCTCAACCATCTCATACGCGCCTTCGAGGCCGGCTTGCTCGACCGCTACACCTCGCATCGGGTCAAGGCCGTCATTACCTGGATCATTCCCGCCCAGCTCGCCCGCGTCACGGGTGACGGCGAATGGCTCAGCTCCTCGCCGCGTTATGTGCTGGAGGACGGCAAGCTGCGCTTCACAGGCTCGTTCAACGAACATCGCCTGCTGAACCCCATCGCCGGCTTGAAATACTACCTGGGTCAGGAATTCACCTTCATCGATGCCATCGGCATGAAGCAACGCCAGGAGCAGCAGGTTGAGCTCTACCTCGCCATGCTGGCGCGCCTGAAGCAATACGCCCGCGAGAAGTTCGACGCACCGCTGATCGCCGTCTATTCCTGGCCCGACGAAACTTCCGGACCGGGCTACGGCAAATCGGAGTTCGCGCAGCCCATGTTGGTCGCCGTTCTCAATCAAATTCGGGCTCTCGGTATCCCGCTGGTATCGGTCAGCAAGGTCACCGACCAGATTCCTGTGTCGCGTCTGCTGATCCCCCATGATGGTCATCCAACGGCCTTCTCCAACGGACTGATCGCGGCCGAGCTCAAGCGGCAGCTGATCGGCCCTTGAGCGCCGGACGGCAGTCTTGTTTTCGGGCTGCAATCCCGGCAGCCTGTTGTCGCCCATGATCCGTTGAAGCGGACAAGGGCACGGTATCCGCGGGAGGGGACCAATCGGGTGAGCCATGTCACGCCCATGCGTGTGCTCAATCGGCCCAAGCCGATGGTCTCCGTCGAGCGCCGTCCAGACGGCACATGCATCCTTTCGTCGGCCCGAACGCTGCCGGACGACCTGCCGCTGGTCATCGATCTCTTGGCGCGCGCCGCGGAGCGCCGGCCGGACGTCACGTTCCTCGCCCAGCGTCGCGGGACGGATCGTGCTTGGCAGCGCCTGACTTATGCGGAGGCTTGGGCGAAGGCCGGGGCGATCGCTTCCTGGTTGATCGCGCAAGGCTTCGGGCCGGACGGCAGGCCGATCGCCATCGTGTCCGACAACAGCCTGGAGAACGCCCTTTTCCTGTTCGGTGCCTTGCGGGCGGGAGCGCTGGTGGCGCCGCTATCGCCCAACATGTCGCTATCAGGCGATTTTGCGCGCCTCGACCATGCGCTGTCCGTCGTCGAGCCGGCACTGGTCTTTGCGCAGGACTCGAAGGCCTTTGGCCGTGCGCTCGATCGGGCTGAAGCGCGCGGCGCCAAGCCAATCACGGTCGACGGACAGCGTGGCCTCGCCTTTGCCGCCCTCGCTCACTGCTCGGTCGACGCGGCCGTGGCGGAGCGTCGCCTTCACATCACGGCGGACACACCGGCCAAGATCCTGTTCACCTCGGGCTCGAGCGGCGCCCCCAAGGGCGTGCTCAACAGCCATGGTAATCTCGCGGCTGCCGTCGAGATGAATCGATCGCTCGGCGAACCGCTGGACGAGCAACGAATCCCCGTCTCGCTCGATTGGCTGCCCTGGCATCATGCCTGGGGCGGCAATTCCAATCTCAATGGCATCATCCGTTCAGCAGGCTCGCTCTATATCGATGGTGGCCGCCCGGTACCCGGCCGTTTCCAGGAAACCTTGGAGAATCTGCGCGAGCTTTCGCCGTCGAGCTTCGCCACTGTGCCCGCCGCCTATCCTCTGCTCATCGAAGCTCTGGAGCGTGACGAGGACCTGCGCGGAAAATTCTTCAAGAACCTGCGGGGCCTGGGCTATGGCGGCGCGCTGCTGCTGCAGGAGAGCTTCGACCGGCTGGAAGACCTGGCGGTCGGCCAACTGGGAGAGCGCCTGCCGTTCTCTTGCGGCTGGGGCATGACCGAGACAACCAGCGTGGGCCTGATGGTCTACTGGAATGTCGATCGCGCCGGTCTGCTCGGTCTGCCGCCGCCCAGCGCCCTGGCAAAGCTGGTTCCCGCCGGCGACCGCTACGAGCTTCGGGTCAAAGGTCCGCACGTCATGGCAGGTTATTACGGCCAGCCCAAGGTCACGCAGGAAGCCTTCGACGAGGAAGGCTTCTTCCGCACCGGCGACGCGGCGCGCTGGGTCGACGAGAACAATCCGCTCGCCGGCATCGCCTTCGCCGGACGCCTGTCGGAGGAGTTCAAGCTCGCCTCGGGCACCTGGGTGCGCGTAACCACGTTGCGCACGCAGCTCATCGATGCGCTCCAGCCTTATGTGTGCGATCTGGTGATCGTCGGGCCTGACCGGCCCTGGCTTGGTGCCCTGGTCTGGCTCGACGAAACGGCCTGTGCCGAGGCGGGTGATCGGCCGGCCTGGCGGCCGGCGTTGCAGCGTCTGCTGGCTGCCTTCAACGCCCGATCGGGCGGCTCGAGCACGCGCATCCGCCGGCTGCTGCCGCTCGATGAGCCGCCGTCGATCGAAACCGGCGAGATCACGGACAAACGATCGATCAGCGCGCGCCGCGTGCTCGAACGGCGAGCAGCCGACGTCGCGCGACTTTATGCCGACCCGCTCGATCCCGTTGTGATCGTCGCCGAAGCGAACGGTTGAAGGCGGAATCCGTTACTCGGGCTGTATGTTGCGCTTGGCAACGACCTCCGCCCAACGCACTCGGTCGCGAGCCACGATGTCGCCTAACGCCGCCGGTGTCGACGTGGCGGGGCTGAGGCCTTGCACGTTGAAGCTGGTCTTGGCCTCCGCTGAGCCCAGTACGCCAGCGATTTCCCGGTTCAGGCGCTCGACGATGTCGACTGGCGTGCCCTTGGGCGCGAAGAAGCCATACCACATATCGACGTCGACGCCTTTCAGGCCGCTTTCGCCGAGGGTCGGCACATCGGGAAGCTGCGGCAGACGTTCAGGGCTGCCTGCGGCTAGGGCCTTGAGCTTGCCGGCCCGGACGTGCTGGGCCGAGACATGCACCGGCAGGAACATGTAGCCGATCTGGCCGCCCAGGAGATCCTGGACAGCGCCTGCCGTGCCTTTGTAGGGAACATGCACCAGCTCGATGCCTGTCTCGGTCTCGACCAGCGCCATCGCGAGATGGTGCGGCGTGCCGACTCCGGGGCTGCCGTAGGTCAGGGACTTGGGTTGAGCTTTGGCGGCCGCGACGAGCTCGTCGAACGTGCTGGGCTTCTGGCCGGGATGGCCGACAAGCACGAGCGCACCCCAGGCGCTCAGGATCACCGGCGTGAAATCGGCCACGGGATCGTAGGGCAGGCTCTTGTAGAGGCTGGCATTCATGACCAGCGTGTTGACCGACGACATCAAGGTATGGCCGTCGGGTTTTGCGCGAGCCACTTGCTGGCTGCCGATGTTGCCGCTGGCGCCGGCGACGTTCTCCACGACCACGGGCTGGCCGAGCCGAGGTGACAGGCGTTCGGCGACAAAGCGGGCGATGATGTCGGGTCCGGTGCCCGGTGTGAAGGGGACCACGAGGCGGATCGGCTGATCCGGCCACGCCAACGCCGGTCGCGAGGCCGGCGTGGCTGCGATCGCACTGCCAAGAACGGTCAGAAACTCGCGGCGGCGCATGGCGTCATTGAAGCAGCCCGTGTGCAATGCGTCGATACAACTTATGAGTGATTTACATAAGCAATTCTCGTTCTATAATTGTTCCAACCGGATCAGGAGAAGGCATGCAGGCTAGAGTGCGGACGGTGGCGTTTCAGGGGATCGACGTTCTGCCCGTCGATGTCCAGGTCCTGATTGCGCCGGGCAACATTGCTTTTGCCATGGTCGGCCTGGCCGACAAGGCGGTCGGCGAGAGCCGTGAACGGGTGCGCGCCGCCTTTCGGGCGCTGGGTCTCGCCTTGCCGCCGCAGCGCATCACCGTGAACCTCTCGCCGGCCGACCTGGCCAAGGAAGGCAGCCACTACGACCTGCCGATCGCCGTCGGGCTGCTGGCGGCGATGGGCGTGATCCCGCACGACAGCGTCGCGGGCCACGTGGTGCTTGGCGAGCTGGCGCTCGATGGAACGCTCTCCCGGGTGCCAGGGGTGCTGCCGGCGGCGATTGCCGCGCAGGCGGCGGGGCGCGGCGTGATCTGTCCTGCGGTCTGCGGCGGCGAGGCGGCTTGGGGTGGCTTCGACGCTGCCGACGAGTCCGGCCGGCGGCCGATCATTGCCGCGCCCTCGCTACTTGCCCTCATCAACCATCTGCGCGGGCAACAGACCCTGACGGCGCCGCAGGCGCTGGTCGAGGAGGATCACGCCGACTATCCCGACCTGGCCGAGATCAAGGGCCAGGAAAGCGCCAAGCGCGTGCTCGAGGTGGCGGCGGCCGGCGGCCATAACCTTCTGATGGTCGGCCCACCCGGCTCGGGCAAGTCGATGCTGGCAGCGCGCCTGCCTGGCATCCTGCCGCCGCTCGAAGCCGAAGAGGCGCTGGAGGCCTCGATGGTGCGCTCGCTGGCGGGCGAGCTGGGGGAGGGCAGGCTCAGCCGGCGTCGCAGCTTCCGCGATCCACATCATTCGGCCACCTTGCAGGCCTTGGTCGGCGGCGGTCCGCGCGCCCGGCCGGGCGAGGTGTCGCTTGCCCACCATGGCGTCCTGTTTCTTGACGAGCTGCCGGAATTCAACCGCGCCAGCCTGGAGGCGCTGCGCCAGCCGCTCGAATCGGGCCGTGTGACCGTGGCGCGCGCCAATGCTCATGTCACCTACCCTGCCCGCGTTCAGCTTGTCGCCGCGATGAACGGTTGCCGCTGTGGCTATTTGATGGATCCGGCCCGCTCCTGCAGCCGCGCGCCGCGCTGCGGCATCGACTATCAGAGCAAGATCTCGGGTCCTTTGCTCGATCGCATCGATCTCTGCATCGATGTCCCGCCGGTCAGCGCCGCCGATCTCGCATTGCCACCGCCGGCGGAAAGCTCGGCCGATGTCGCCAACCGCGTCGCTGCCGCGCGCGCGGTCCAGCGCGAGCGCCTGACGGAGCTCGATCGCAAGGGCAAGCTCCCGGCGGTCGAGCCCGATCAAACGGCCGGCCTGCTGATGGAACGGGTGCGCGCCTGGTCCAAGCCGCGCTGCAATGCCGACACCGATGGCGCCCTCCTCGCCGCCATCGCCCAGCCCGATGCCGAAGGCCAGGCGCTGCTCACACGCGCGGCCGAGCGGCTAGGCCTATCGGCCCGCGCCTGGCATCGTACGCTGCGGGTGGCGCGCACGCTGGCCGATCTCGATGGCTCGGACTCGGTACGCCGCCTGCATATCGCCGAGGCGTTGAGTTATCGGCGCCCGCAGCCGCGCACGGCGCTGGCAGCTTAGGTCATTTGATCCTAATCTTCTGGACCCACTCTCGATGACGACGATGACTTTCGACAGACTCGCCTATGTCGACCGGCTCAAGGCGGCGGGCTTCAACGAGCCCCAGGCGCGCGCCATGGCCGACGGCCTCGACCAGGCATTGCGCGAGGAAGTTGCCACCAAGAGCGATGTTGCCGCCCTCCGCAACGAGATCGGTCTTCTTCGGGTCGAAGTAAAAAGCGACCTGGGCACGCTCAAGGACAAGTTCAGCGCAGACCTCGGCGGACTCCGGAGCGAGCTCAGCTCGGACCTCAGCGCACTCAGGGGCGAGTTCAGGGCCGACCTCGGCGGACTCAGGGGTGATTTCAGGGCCGAGCTCGGCGCACTCAGGGGCGAGCTATTGGCGGCAATGAAAGCCGACAAGGTCGACCTGCTGAAATGGGTCGTCATGCTGATCGTCGGCCAGACCGCCGTCTTCACTTCGCTGAAGCTTCTTGGTCATTAGGCCCGCTCCGACAAGGGGCCTGCGCCCGCGCATGTGACTTACCTGGTGCACTTCCCGCCGGTGAGCGCGGCCGACCTTGCGCTGCCGCCGCCGGCGGAGAGCTCGGCAGATGTCGCCAATCGCGTCGCCGCCGCTCGCGCGGTCCAGCGCGAGCGCCTGGCGACGCTCGATGGCAAGGGCAAGCTGCCGGCTGTCGACCCCGATCAAACCGCCGGCCTCCTGGCAGAGCGGGTGCGCCTCTGGTCGAAGCCGCGCTGCAACGCCGATCCGATGGCGCCCTGCTCGCCGCCATCGCCCAGCTCGATCCCAGGGGCAGGCTCCTCCTCACGCGCGCGGCCGAACGCTCGGCATCGCACGCTACGCGTGGCCCGTACCTTGGCCGGCCTCGATGGCTCCGATGCCGTCCGGCGCTGCACATCGCCGAGGCCTTGAGCTACCGCCGCCCCCAGCCGCGCCGCGATAGCAGCGTAATGAAGCCGCTCAACTCGACGCGTCTCTGATGCTTGGCTCATAGAGCCGAGCGGCATAAGCTCCTCGTCGGCGCGAGTGCGCAAAATGCCCGGACACGCTTGATCCGACTCTACGTCGCGAACACGGATCCCGAATGGTTCAAATATCTGTCGCAGCATCAACCGCTGGACGAGGTCAATCATTGGCAGCCGGGCGGTCAGCAGCAATTCAGGGCCCTGATCCCAGGAGAGCTACTCGTTTTCAGACTTCGGTCTCCTGTCAACATGATAGCGGGCTACGGCATATTCGCTCGCGCAGCGCTACTGCCAATTTCTCTCGCTTGGTCGTCGTTCGGCGAGAAGAATGGGCAGCCTGACTTTGAAACCTTTAAGTCCGCAATCCTCAGACTCAACCCGGACAACAAAGGGACGATTGGCTATCGCATCCTGACGCAGCCCGTATTCCTCCCGGAGAGTCGATGGTTTGCGCCGCCGTCCGATTGGCCACGCCAGACCATCGGCGGCAAGCGATATTCGACTGACACCGCGGAGGGCCTCGCGCTCTGGGAACGCCTGACCGGAGAAGCGGTGACGAGCGGTCGAACAGGCCTTGCCGAACCGCGCGAGATGTTCGGCGCACCAACGTTAGTGCGCCCGCGCCTGGGGCAAGGTGGATTCAGAGTGGGCGTGATCGAAGCATATGACCGACGCTGTATCGTAACTGGCGAACGAACGCTCCCCGCACTCGAGGCCGCTCATATTGTCCCGGTTAAGAAGCAGGGAACTCATGAAATATCGAACGGGCTGCTTTTGAGACGCGATCTCCATGCATTGTTCGACCAGCACTATATAACGATTAGGCCGGACAAGACGCTGGCTGTAAGCCGGCGAATACGGGAAGAGTTCGAGAATGGTCGCGAATATTATGCCATGGATGGCAGACGCGTTCGCGATCCAGCGTTTCCCAACGATGCGCCCTCAGTCGAAGCACTGAAGCGCCACAACGACCTCTTCGTCGAATGACTGCAAGTCACGGCGGGAACCGCCAACCGGTGAGCGCGGCCGTCGAGCCCGATCAAACCGCCGGCCTGCTGGCGGAACGGGTGCGCGTCTGGTCCAAGCCGCGCTGCAATGCCGACACCGATGGCGCCCTGCTCGCCGCTATCGCCCAGCCCGACGCCGAAGGCCAGGCGCTGTTCACGCGCGCAGCCGAGCGCCTTGGCCTGTCGGCTCGTGCCTGGCATCTCCCGCTGCGGGTGGTGCGGACGCTGGCCGATCTCGATGGCTCCGACCCGGTGCGTCGGCTGCATATTGCCGAGGCGCTCTCCTATCGCCGCCCACAGCCACGTCCGGCTATGGCCGCGTAGTCGCTCGCGTTGCCAGCAGGAACGCCACGAAGAACAGGATGAAGACGGCATCGATGGCCGCTGGCACAAGCACCAGTGGCTGTGTCATGCCGATCACCCAGCGCCAGGTCAGAACGACCACGTCGAACCCCTTGGCGAAGATGCCGAGCCAGACGATGCCACGATTGCGCGTCACGTCGGCCGCCACGATGGCGTAGCCGACGCCGATCAGCGCGACGCAGAAGCCGAAGTCGGCCCAGAGGTCGACGGCGAGGCCAGCCGTCTTGACGTCGGTGCGAAATGCCAGCGCGAAGGCCCATTCGCGGGCGAGCATCAGGGGCACGCCGATGACGAAATTGAACAAAGCCGCAATCCAGAAGAGGATGGACCAGAAGCGCTTCTGCTTTTCGGTCATCTCAGTCCCCGGACGATCTCGCTGCCGTGCAAAATTTGTTCACAACCACGGCGAGCTTATAGTGTACTATTCAACCCTTGCTTTCAACGGGTGAATCACCGATGAGCTACGACGTTCCACGCCTGCTGGCGATGTCCCAGCCCGAGCTCGACGAGCTGTTCAAGACCGGCCAGCCGGAGCCGATACCTGACGGCCAAGGCGAAGGGACGGCCATCATCGCGCCCGGCACGATCATCAGCCTGGAGATCGCCGCCTTCATCAATCTCTTCGCCTGGCAGGGCAAGGTGTTCGACGCGAAGGCGGGCGTGCTGCGCAATCGCATCCTGCCGATCGGCCTGAACGCCATCATCGCCAAGGTCTATCGCGATCGCAGCTGGCTCGACGGCAAGGATTGCATCGCGCTGGACTATTCGGAGACCTCCCTGGTCGCTCAATGGATCCGTGATGAGATCCGCCTGATCCAGCCCGGCCTCTATCTCGGCAAGGTCTACTGGAACAAGACGCGCCTTATCGACTTCACCCTGAAGTTCTGAGCGCCAGGCAATGGTCCGGCAATCGACCTTCATGGTGGTGGCGCCCCTCGCCCCTGAGGCCGAGCCCGGCTTGCGGGCCCTGCTGGCCACTCTCAACAGCCGGCCCGGCATGGCCGATCCGGACAACGGCATCGTGCCGTTCTCGGCTTTTCCTCAATTGCACTTCGCACGGTTTGTCCTCCTGGAGGATCACACGTCGGCTGACCTCGCGCATCTCGGCATCAGCTTCCCCGAAGTGCCGTTGCTGCTGGCGTTCCTGGGCGATTGCGACGGATCGACCGAGGCACTGATGCAGGACTTTGCCGCCAAGGCGGGCCCAGGGTTGACGCAGATCTTCGGTCACTGCCAGGATTTCGACGCCGCGCTGCCGCTTGCCCAGTGGATGCTGGCGCGCAACGTCCAGCCGGCGGTGCAGTATTCCAATTGGCCCGGACGGACGGTGCGACAGATCCAGGAGGAAGCTGCCCTCCACAGATGGCTGGCCTGTTCGCTGAAGGAGGAGAGCAAAGCCGATATGACGGCACAGGCCGTGCATAGGCGCCTGCAGACTCGCCTTGCCGAGCATGGACCACCCCTGACGCCGCTCGAGGGGCTTCGGCTGGGCGAACGCGTCGCCGAGTGGCTGCACCTGATCGGCAGCGCATTGATCGTCTTGCTGGCCCTGCCACTCCTGCCCTTGATCGCGCCGTTCTATCTCATCGGCTTGCGGCGACGGGAAACCGAGGATCTGGTCATCACGCCGCGCCCGACGGCCGCACATCTCGAGGCGCTGGGCGCCATCGAGGACCACGACGTCACCAACCAGTTCAGTGCCTTCGGCAGCGTCAAGCCGGGGCGCTTTCGCCTGTGGTCGTTGATCGCCATCCTGTGGCTGGTCGGCGTCACCACCAGGCATCTCTACGTGCGCGGGCATCTCGCCCGGGTCGGGTCGATCCATTTCGCCCGCTGGGTCTTCCTCGACGATCGCAAGCGGCTGTTCTTCGGCAGCAACTACGACGGCAGCCTCGACAGCTACATGGACGACTTCATCAACAAGGTGGCGTTCGGCCTCAATCTCGTGTTCAGCAACGGCATCGGCTATCCGCGCACGCGCTTCCTCGTGCTGGGCGGCGCCAAGAACGAGCAAGCCTTCAAGTACTATATCCGTCGCCACCAGCTGCGCACCGATGTCTGGTACAAGGCCTATCCCGGGCTGACGGCTGTCGATCTGGCGCGCAACGCGCGGCTGCGGCGTGGGCTTCAAGCGAAGGCGCTGAGCGAGGCGGATGCCGAGCGCTGGCTGGCGGAGATCTGATCATGCTCGCCGACGGCATCGACCTCGACGACATCCAGGGCCTGGTCCGCTTCGGCTACGGCGACCTGCCGCAAGCAAGCTTCCTGCTCCTGCAAGTGGCCGACGGCGCTGCGGCCAAGGCCTGGCTGCGCGACGCACCCATCACGAGCGCCCACTTTCAAGAGGGGCGACGGACGGCGCTGCACGTCGCCGTGACCGCCCCTGGCCTCGGCGCGCTGGGCCTGAAAAAGGAGGCACTGGCAGGCTTTTCGGCCGAGTTCCTGTCGGGGATGACGGGCGAGTCGGCGCGCTCGCGGCGACTGGGCGACGTCGGCCCGAATGCACCCGAGTGCTGGGACTGGGGATGGGGCAATCGCATCCCGCACGTGCTCGTCATGCTCTACGCCGCACCCGGCAAGCTCGCCGCGTGGCGCGGTACCCTGATGACGGCCGATTTCGCTGCCGGCTTCCACCTGCAGGCGGAGCTCGGCACGAGCGGCGAGCTGCGGCGCGAACCTTTCGGTTTCCGCGACGGTCTCAGCCAGCCCAAGCTCGATTGGGAAGGCAAGCGCCGTCCGCCCAGTGACGACGACCTCGAGTACGGCAATCTGATTGCGCCCGGCGAGTTCGTCCTTGGCTACGGCAACGAGTACGGCTTCCAGACCGACCGGCCGCTGCTTTCCAGCAACGATGACCCCGACGGCCTCCTTCCCCTT
>Ga0081455_10004921_pt1 | contig 14794 bp, 17 predicted proteins | sample TabmetS3T2R1_FD_70207 | JGI IMG/M metagenome (GOLD analysis project Ga0081455, IMG submission 70207) | Tabebuia heterophylla rhizosphere microbial communities from the University of Puerto Rico - S3T2R1 | ecosystem: Host-associated > Plants > Roots > Rhizosphere ... | reverse complement strand
CCTGGCGGTGGCCACCGCCTTCAACACCGCGTTCTCGAGGTAGGTCGCGCCCGTTTCCTCGACATCGGGGAAGGTCAGCGGATCCTGCGTTTGGACGGTGACCCACTCGACGGGCCAGGCCGCGCAGATCCTGCCGAGCTCACGCAGCTTGTGAGCGTTCCTCGAGGCGATCGCGAGCCGCTCGGGGAACGACACGTGACCTCAGACTTCGGACAGGATCCGTCGCTGGATCTCGGTGAGCTCGGCGATGCCGCCCGCCGCCAGATCGAGCAGGGCGTCGAGCTGACGGCGGGAGAACGGGACCCCCTCCGCCGTCCCCTGGACCTCCACGAACTCGCCCGAACCCGACATCACGACGTTGAAGTCGACCTCCGCCCCTGCGTCCTCTTCGTAGCACAGGTCCAAGCGAGGCTCGCCGTCGACGAGGCCCACGCTCACCGCGGCCACGCTGTCCGACAGGAGGTCGCCGGGCACCTCTCCGGCCGAGATCAGGTTCCGCAGCGCGATCGCGAGCGCCACGTATCCCCCGGTGATCGATGCGGTCCGCGTGCCGGCGTCCGCCTGGAGCACGTCGCAGTCGATCGTGATCGTCCGCTCGCCGAGCTTCGAGAGCTCGGTCACGCTCCGCAACGAACGACCGATCAGCCGCTGGATCTCCTGCGTCCGTCCGCCGGGGCGACCGCGGTTCACTTCCCGCGAGGTGCGTTCGTTCGTCGAGGCCGGGAGCATCGAGTACTCCCCCGTGACCCACCCCTTGCCGGTGCCCTTCAACCAGCGGGGGGTCTCGTCGGCGACCGACGCGGCGACGAGCACCCGGGTCTTGCCCATCGTCAGCAGGACCGAGCCGGCCGCCCATTCCTGGAAGCCGAGCTCCCACGACACCGGCCGGAGCTCGGCGGATGCTCGTCCGTCGGGACGACTCACCGACCGATCTCCAGCACCAGGTCCTCGGAGGCGAGGTCGACCGGTCCGGAGAACGTGGTGGCAGCCTCTGCCCGGGAGATCTCGGGGTCGAGCGTGGGAAGGATGTGCGTGAGCACGAGTCGGCCGACACCGGCCTGCGTCGCGAGCTCACCCGCCTGCACCGCGCTGAGGTGGAACCAGAACTGTTCGGACGTTTCCTGATACGTGGCCTCGGCCAGCAACACGTCGGCGTCCTGCGCGAGCTCCACCGCCTCGTCGCACGGACCCGTGTCGCCGGTGTACGCGAGCACCCCACCGCCGGCCTCGACCCGGAACCCGACCGCCTTCACGCCCACATGGGTCATCTCGAAGGTCCGGAAATGCATCTGACCGATGTCGAACTCGTCGCCGGGTCCGACCGTCGTGAACGCGTAGGCCTGGCGCAACACGTCCTTGCCGGCCTCCTGCACGAGGAGGCTCACCGAATCCACGAACCCGTCGGGCGAGTAGAAGGGCAGCCCCGCGGGTCCCATGCCTCCGTAGTGCCGCGCGTAGAAGGCCGGCACGACGTCGATGAAGTGGTCGGTATGGGCATGCGTCACGACGATCGCGGCGACGTCGTCCACCGCGACGTGCTCTTGGAGCTTCGCGAACGTCCCCGTACCCGCGTCGAGCCACACGTGGACGCCCTCGTGCGTGAGGAGGTACCCACAGCTCGCGCCCCCGGCCGGCGGCCACGTTCCAGCGGCGCCCAACACCGTCAGCTCCACGAACCACCTCCAACCGGCTGGGCTTGCGCGGCCCCGACCTCATGGAGCTCCGGCCCGAGGAAGATCCCGGCGACGCGCTCGAACGCCTCGGGATCGCCCGTGGTGAGGAACTCGTGCGCCGGCAGGGTCCCCGCTTCAGCCTGCAGCCCGCGGTCCAGCAGCGTCGCGTACACGTCCTTGGCCGTCTCCTCGGCGGAGGACACGAGCACGACGTCGGGGCCGAGCTCTCGTTGCAGCAGCCCCGACAAGAGCGGGTAGTGCGTGCATCCCAGGATCAACGTGTCGATGCCCTCCCCTATCAGCGGAGAAAGATACTCCCGCGCGGCGGCTCGCAGCGCCAGGCTCGTCGTGTCGCCCCGCTCGACGTAATCGACGAAACGGGGGCACGCCTTCGACGAGAGGCGCACGTCCGTCCCCGTCGCGGCGATCGCGCGATCGTAGGCCCTGCTCGCGACGGTTGCCTCGGTCCCGATCAGCCCGATCGACCCGTTGCGCGTGGCGTGGACGGCCGCTCGGGCCCCGGGCTCGATGACCCCCACCACCGGGATGTCGGCGCGCGCTGTGATGTCGTCGATCGCGCTGACCTCGACGGAGTTACAGGCCACGGCGATCATCTTCACGCCGCGGTGGACGAGGTAGTCGGCGATCTCGAGCGCATACCGCCGGATCTGGTCCACGGGCTTCGGTCCATAGGGGAACCGCGCCGAATCGCCCACGTAGAGCAGGGGTTCGTGGGGCAGCAGATCCAGGATCGCTCGAGCGACCGTGAGTCCGCCGACGCCCGAGTCGAACACCCCGATCGGCCGTCCGTCGCTCACGTCGCCGCCGCCACCGCGAGATGGAGCCATCGGATCACCACCACAGGGACTCCTCGACGCCTTTCTCCGCGACCGCCAGGTCCTCGTCCCACGCGTGCGTCGACAGATACTTCCATCCCCCGTCGGGCAGCAGGCAGACGATCTCGCCGGCATCGATCTCCTGGGAGATCCGTTGCGCGACGTGCACCACGGCACCGCTCGAGATCCCGGCGAAGATCCCCTCCTTCGCGGTCAGCTCACGGTTCACCCGCAGCGACTGCGACGCGCCGACCAGGAACTTCCGATCGATCTGCGATGGATCGAAGATCGGCGGGATGAACCCCGCGTCCAACGACCGCAACCCGTACACCAGGTCATCGAGCTCGGGCTCGGCCGCGACGACCTGGACGTCGGCGCGGTGGCGATGCAGCGCTCGCCCGACACCGGTCAGCGTTCCGCCGGTGCCGAGACCGGCGACGAAGTGCGAGATCTCGGGCAGGTCGCGGATGATCTCCTGCGCGGTGCCCTCCTCGTGGGCGAGCGGGTTCGCGGGGTTGCCGTACTGGAACGGCATGTAGTAGCGCTCGTCGTGCGCGAGCGCCCGCGCGACCTCGATCGAGCCGTTCGTGCCCTTCTCGCCGTCGCTGAACACGATCTCCGCGCCGAACAACCGCAGCAGGCCGACACGCTCCTCGCTGGCGTTGTCCGGCATCACGACGGTGAGCATGTAGCCCTTCCGGGCGGCGACCATCGCCAGGGCGATCCCCGTGTTGCCCGAGGTCGGCTCCAGGATCGTCTTGTCCGGCGTCAGGTCACCGCTCTCCTCGGCCGCCTCGATCATCTTCAGGGCGATGCGATCCTTCGTGGACCCGGTGGGATTGTTGCCTTCGAGCTTGGCCCACAACCGAACCTGGGGGTTCGCGGACATGTGGGGCATCCCGACGAGCGGCGTCTCGCCGATCGCGTCGAGGATCATGTCGTGTCGGGTCACGCGAGGATTATCCCAGCGAGCCAGCGGCGAACCGCCGATCAGACCGACCGCGGGAACCGTTCCGCCTACGGGTAGCGCTGCTGCCGGAGCGAGGTCACCACACCGTTCGAGACGTCGAACCAGTACGGATCGTGGGTCGCTCGTTCCGCCCACGCCGTCGTCATCGACAGGATGTGCTCGAACTCCTGGATCGAGACGGTGCGAACCCCGCCAGGTCCGCGCCACCGGTGCAGCGTCACGGCGGCGCCCGGGTCGAGCCGCAGGACCCGCCAGACCCCGTCGCCCGGTGACAGGTAGCGGTCGTGGCGGAGCTGCTGACCCGACAGGATCGCGCCGTCGTCGATCGCCGCCTGCGTGGCGGCATCGCCGGTGAACCATCGACCCATCGAGATCACGATGCGAGCGGGATCCTGCGAGGTGGTGACCGCCTCGACGCGACCGATGTGGGTTCCGTCGGAGACGGCGGGCCCGACCACGGAGCGGAACTGGTCCTTCGTCGCGGCGAGCTCTTCGCGGGACGCGTCGAGCAGCTTGCGGCTTTCCCGCTTGCTCGCGGACAGCACCTTGACCGCGCCGCGCTGATCCTCGATCCGCTGTTGCAGCCCGGCGACCCTGGCCTCCAGCACCTGGGCGGTGTCGAGCGCGGCGGCGGCTTGCGCGTCCGCGGCGGCCTGGCCGCGGAGCGCGGTCTGGGCTTCGGTCGCGCGCTCGTCGGCCTCCCCCTTGCCGATCGAGAAGCCGGCGATCCCGCCCACCACCAGCGCCGCGACGATCGCGGCAGCGCCCAGCACGAGCGGCGCCCATCGCCGAGGCTGCTTCGCCTCGGGGATGACGATCAGGTCTTGCTCACGGCGGGGTGCACCCGTCGACGGCCGCGGTTGGGTCTGCACGGGGAAGAGCCCCTCCCTTCGCGGCGACGCTAGTCCTGCGTTGCGCCGCAGGTCAAGGGGCTGAAAGGCGGCTTCGGACCGACCGGATCGGCGAGCCTCAGCAGCCGCCGGCGACCGCGGGCAGGATGCTCACCGTATCGCCGTCGGTGATCTCGGTCTCGAGCGAACCGAGGTAGCGCACGTCCTCGTCGTTCACGTACACGTTGATGAACCGGTGGAGCCCGCCGTCCTCGGAGACGACGTTCTTCGTGATCCCCGGGTAGTTGCCCTCGAGGTCCGTGAGGACGTCGCGGAGGGTCGCGCCCTCGGCATCCACCTTCGCCTCGTCGCCGGCGTGCTTGCGCAGGATCGTCGGGAGCTTCACGGTCACGGACATCGTCGTTCGGGTCTCCTCGCTCGGCTCACTGGGCGGGCACGCCGCAGAACAGCTCGTAGTCGATCAGCTCGGTGATGGTCGGCTCTTTGCCACAGACGGGGCAATCGGCGTCCCAGCGGATCTTCACTTCCTGGAAGTCCATGTGCAGCGCGTCGTACAGGAGCAGGCGCCCGACGAGCGGGTCCCCCTCCCCGGTGATCAGCTTGATCGCCTCGGTTGCTTGGATCGACCCGATCACGCCCGGCAACACGCCGAACACACCGCCCTCCGCGCAGCTCGGCACGGTCCCAGGCGGGGGCGGCGACGGGAACAGGCACCGGTAGCACGGCGCCTCCTGACCCGGCATGAACACGGTTGCCTGCCCCTCGAACTGATAGATCGAGCCGTACACGAGCGGCTTGCCCATGAACTGCGTCGCGTCGTTCACGAGGTACCGGACCGGGAAGTTGTCGGTGCCGTCGATCACGACGTCGTAGGGCTCCATGATCTCGAACACGTTCTCGCTGGACAGCAGCGTGTCGTGGCCGACCACCTCGATCGTGGGGTTGATCGCCCGGAGGTGCTCGACCGCGGACTCGACCTTCGGCCGTCCGACGTCCCCGTCGGTGTGCAGGATCTGCCGCTGCAGGTTGCTCACATCGACCCGGTCGAAGTCCACGATCCCGAGCGTGCCGATGCCGGCCGCCGCGAGGTAGAGGGCGATCGGGGAGCCGAGGCCGCCGGCGCCGATCACGAGGACCTTGGAGTCCAGGAGCTTGCGCTGCCCGGCCCCGCCGACGTTGGGCAGGATGATGTGCCGCGCGTAGCGCTGGACCTGATCCTCGGTGAACCCCAGGCCCGTCACGTGATCGTCAGCTCCTCCTCGGTGACCTCGCCCTCCACGATACGGAACGACCGGATCGCGGGGTCATCCCGATCCTGGAGCGAGAGCAAGATGTAGCGGGCCTCCGGATAGAACGCCAGCCGCACGTCCGTGTCCGACGGGTAGGCCTCCGAATGGGTGTGCGAGTGGTAGATCGCCCAGAGGTCCCAACCCTGTTCGTCCAGCTGGTCGAAGACCTTGAGCTGCTCGCGCCCGTCGAGCCGGTAGGTCACCGGCGACGCGTCCGCGTTCGTCATCGGGAAGACCTTCACCGGAACGCCGTCGGCCGCGGCGATCACGCCGCAGGATTCGTTCGGGAACTCGCGGAGCCCCTGCTCCACGATCTCCTTGTAGAAGACGCCATCCAACTCGCTCAACGCTCGTCCTTCGTGATCACGCCCGGGAGGTGCGAGAGGCGGATGCCGTCGAGCCCGCCTCTTGCAGGTGCAAATGCTATCAGCGAGGTCGATATTCCCCGACCCGGCCCGCGAGCCGGATGATCGGCTCGCCTGCAACGATCGTGCCGATCTCGGCGCATGGCACACCGCGATCGTGGAGCGCCCCGCGCATCCGCGGGCGGTCTGGGGCGGCGATCAGCAGGCCCCCCGACGTCTGGGCGTCGGCGAGCACGTCCTGCTCCGGAGGCGTGCACGCGCCCCAGTCGGTGGTCGGGTTCACCGATGCATGGTTCCGCTTGGTGCCGCCGGCCACGACGTCGCCGCGAGCGAGCTCGAGAGCCCCTGGCAACAGTGGAACCGCCGACGCGTCGATCTCCGCACCGACTCCTGATACGGCCAGCATCCGTTGGAGGTGCCCGAGCAGCCCGAATCCAGTGACGTCGGTCGCGGCGTGGGCGCCGGCCTCGACCATCGTGGCCGCGGCGTCCGCGTTGGAGATGGTCATCGTGTCGACGGCGGCTTGCAGCTGTTCGTCGGTCGCGAGCCCACGCTTGATCGCCGTGGAGATCATCCCCAGCCCGAGCGGCTTCGTGAGGAACAAGGTGTCGCCGGGCTGGGCGCCGGCGTTCGTGACGAGGTGGTCGGGATGGACGAAGCCGAGCACGACCATGCCGTACTTCGGTTCGGGATCGGTGATCGAATGACCGCCGAGGACGGCGACCCCTGCTTCGGCCGCGGCTTCCGCACCACCCTGGAGCACGCTGGTCAGCATCTCGAGCGGGAGGTCGTCGACGGGCCACGCGACGATGTTCAGCGCGAGGAACGGCGTTCCCCCCATCGCGTAGACGTCCGACATCGCGTTCGTCGCGGCGATCCGCCCCCAGTCGTAGGGGTCGTCGACGATCGGCGTGAAGAAGTCCACCGTGGCGACGATCGATCGGTCGTCGTCGAGCCGCCACACGGTGGCATCGTCGCCCGTGTCGAGCCCGACCATGACCTCGGCAGGCACATCTGGCAGCCGCAGCGATCCCATGACCTCGCGGAGTTGATCCGGGCCGAGCTTGCAGCCGCACCCGGCGCCGTGACTGAACGAGGTGAGACGTCGCCCGTCGTGCATCGTTCCGAGGATACGGCCGTCGTGGGAGACTCCGCCCCATGCGGGTCGCCGTGGTTGGCCACCTGGAATGGGTGTGGTTCGGGGCCGTGGATCACATCCCTGGACCCGGCGAGATCGCGCACGCGACCGACGAGTGGGAGCTGCCCGGGGGCGGTGGCGCCGTCGCGGCCGTGCAGCTGGCGCGGCTCGCCGGTTCCAGCGATCTGTTCACCGCCGTCGGCGACGACGAGCTCGGTCGTCGGAGCGTGCAGGAGCTCGAAGCACTCGGTGTGAGCGTCCACGCGGCCGTCGGGCGGGACGCGCCGACCAGGCGTGCGTTCAGCCAGGTCGGCCCCGATGGCGAGCGGACGATCACGACGCTGGGACCGCGGCTCGCCCCGCGAGGCGACGACCCCCTCCCCTGGGTGCGGCTCGGAGGAGCGGATGCCGTGTACGTCACGGCGGGTGACACGGGAGCGTTCGAGGCAGCCCGGCGAGCCCGGGTGATGGTGGTGACGACGCGAACCCTGACCGACCTCTTGGCGAGCCCGGTCGCGCCGGACGCGCTCGTGGGGAGCGCGCGGGATCCGGCCGAGCACGTGGAGGTCGGCGCGCTCCCGTTCACCCCCGGGCTCGTGGTTCGGACGCGGGGAGCGGAGGGTGGCTCCTACCAGGTGCATGGCGGGCCCGAGGCCACGTTCGACGCCCCCGTGGTTCCGCGCTCGCCGGACGCCGACACCTACGGCGCGGGCGACTCCTTCGCCGCAGGCCTGACGTACGGGCTCGGATCGGCGATGCCTGCGGATCGGGCGGTCGCATTCGCGGCTCGATGCGGCGCGGCGGCGGCCTCGGGCCGCGGGCCGTACGCAGCGCCGCTGCCCTCACCGAACCCCTAGGCGTGGGCCCTCGGGTTCGGGCGAGGTCAACCTCGCGGCCGATCGTGCCGACACTTCACGGGTACCCGTCGGACCCCCTCGTGGGAGGCACGAGCGTGCAGACCACCACCTGCAAGACCTGTCGATCGGTGAACATCGCCGGGACGCCGCGTTGCATGAACTGTGGGACGCCACTCGACACCTTGGTCTCGGTCGCCGCCCCGTCGACCCCCGAGGACCAGGCCACCGAAGACTCAGCGTTGACGCCGGCCGAGGTGCCGGCGTCGGCCCCACCGATCCCACCCACGCCGTCCATGCCGACGAGTGACCTGTCGGCTCCGCCACTGCCCCCGCCCGGCGACGTGCTCCCACCCGCGTGGCCACAACCATCCGGGCCCTTCCCCGCCGAACCGCGTGGTCGCCGGCCCCGGTACGCGATCGCCCTGATCGGCCTCGTGATCGTCGTGATCGTGACCGCGATCGTCGTTGCGAGGGCCGGGGGCTCGTCGAACGGCCTGCCGGACGAGGTGGCAGGGCTCCCCCGGCTCGACTCTCCGCTCGGCGAACAGTTCGAGGAGACGATCTCGAGCATCGAGATCATGGACATGCACATCGACGGGGCGATCTACGGAGCCGACGATCAGCCGCAGATCATGCTCGAGGTCTTCCGGAACCTGCCGCCCGGCGCAGAGAACCTCTCCTCGCGGGACTTCTTCACCGGTGCCAGCTCCGACTTCGGTGGGGCCGGCGGAGGGGTGGTCGACGAGGGCCGGATCGTGGATCGCACGGTCGGATCCGTCGACGTGTCCTGCGCGCCCGTGGATCTCAGCGGCACGCCTGGTTCGCTCATCGGGGCGGGCAGCGGCGTGATGTGCGCCTGGAACGGTTCCTCCCTCGGCCTGTTGCTCGACTTCCGGCTGGACGGCGACTCGATCGGTTCGGCGATCGACGAGGTAGTCGCCATGCAATCCGACCTGTCCTGACGCGGGGCCGAGATCACCCCACGCCGTCCCGACCCCGTCTCGGCTGGGCGATACTCGCATCCGTGGACATCGCCGGCTTCCTGCGCGCGCATCCTCCGTTCGACGCGATCGGCGAGGACGAGGTCGCCCGCCTCGCTCGGCGGCTCGAGATCGAACACTTCCCATCCGGCACCGTGATCTTGCGCAAGGGCGGGGAGCCCGCACCGGCCCTGTTCGTGATCCGAAAGGGCGCGGTCGAGCTCCTCGATGATGGTCGCGTGCTGGACCTGCTCGTCGAGGGCGAGGTGTTCGGCCAATTCTCGTTGTTGGCACACGACGCCCCGACGCTCACGGTGCGCGCCCACGAGGACACGTTGTGCTACCTGATCCCCGCCGAGCTCGCCGACCCGGTGCTCCACAGTGGGCCCGGGAGCTCGTTCGTGATCGGGAGCATGCGCCGCCGGATCTCGTCGGCGACCGAGGCCGTCGCCGATGCACCGGATCGCCGCCTCAGCACGGTCGGGAGCCTGATCCGGCGCCCGGTGGTCATGGCGATCCCCGGCGACACCGTCGCCGACGCCGCCGCGAGGATGGCCGCCGAACGCGTGTCATCGCTGCTCGTCACGGCCGGCGACCGACTCGGGATCGTGACCGACCGGGATCTCCGGAGCCGCGTGGTCGCGGCGCGTGCCGCTCCGGACACGCCGCTGACCGAGATCACCACGTTCCCGGCCAAGACACTGCCCGCCGACACCCTGGCGGGCGATGCCCTGCTCGCGATGTTCGCCGAGGACGTCCACCACTTCCCGGTCGCCGGTCCCAACGGCGACGTGATCGGGGTCGTCACCGACACCGACCTGATGGGACTCGGCCGGCACACGCCGTTCGCCGTGAAGAGCGCGATCTCCCGCGCATCGTCGCCCGAGGGAGTCGCGGAAGCGGGTCGCGACCTCCCGGCCCTGGTCGTCACCATGGTGCAGGCGCGCGCGGATCCGATCGACGTCGGGCGCGTCGTCGCGCTCGTGATCGATGCGCTGACCGAGCGGTTGCTCCGGCTCGGGATCGAGCGGTTCGGTGATCCGCCATGCGCCTGGGCCTGGCTCGCGCTCGGCAGCGCGGCCCGCTACGAGCAGGCGCTGCACAGCGACCAGGACCACGCCCTGACGTACGAGCCCGTCGCCGGAGCCGCCGACCCCGACCCCTACTTCGCGGACCTTGCCGAGTTCGTCACGGCCGGCCTCGAGGCGGCCGGCATCCCGAGATGCAAGGGCGATGCGATGGCGGTGCATCCCACGCTGCGACGGCCGCTCGGCGAGCTGGCTGGAGCGTTCACCGAGTGGATGGATCTGGCCGACAGACACGCCACGATCCTGTCGTCGATCGGCTACGACTTCCGTCGGGTCGCGGGCCCGCTCGACGCCGAGCCGGCGCTCGATGAGGCGATCCGCGCCGCGCGGCGACGGCCGGCCTTCGTGCGTGCGCTGTCGCGCCGGGCGCTCGACCTCCGGCCACCGACCGGGTTCGTCCGCGATCTGGTCGTGGAGGCGAAGGGCGAGCACGCGGGAAGGCTGGATGTGAAACACGGGGGCATCACGATCGTCAACACGCTGGCGCGGGTGTGGGCGATCCGGGCGGGTGTCACCGCGAAGTCCACGACCCGACGGCTCGAGGACGCGGCGACGACCGGCGACCCCACACCTGCCACCGCGCACGAGCTGAGCGAGGCGTTCCATTTCCTCTGGGACGTGCGGCTCTCGCACCAGGCGTCGCAGGTCGAGGCGGCCGAGGCCCCCGACAACTACGTCGATCCCGCCACGCTCGGGCCGTTCACGCGGACCGGGCTGAAGGAGGCCTTCCGCGCGATCGCTCGCGGTCAGCGCCAGCTCGCGACCGAGGAAGGGCTCTCGGTCCGCTGACCAGCGTCAGTCGATCGCGAGGTCCGTCCCCATCGCATGGAACCCGCCGTCGACGTGGATCATCTCCCCGGTGATCCCCGATGACAGATCCGACAGCAAGAACGCGACCGTGTTGCCGACCGGCGAGGGGTCGGTGAGGTCCCACCCGAGCGGCGCGCGCCGGGGCCAGGCGTCGGCGATCGCCTCGAACCCCGGGATCCCCTTGCCGGCCATCGTCTTCAGGGGACCCGCCGACACCGTGTTCACCCGGATGCCCTTGGGACCGAGATCGCGCGCGAGGTACCGGGTGACGGCCTCGAGCCCCGCCTTGGCGACGCCCATCCAGTCGTAGATCGGCCACGCCACCTGCCCGTCGAAGTCGAGCGACACGATCGAGCCGCCTGCCTCCTCCATCAGGGGCAGCATGCCCGCTGCGAGGGCCTTCAGCGAGAACGAGCTCGTGCGGATCGCGGTCGCCACGCTGTCCCACTCGGTCTGGAGGAAGTTCCCGCCCAGTGCGTCCTGTGGCGCGAACGCGATCGCGTGGAGGAACCCGTCGAGGCGCCCCCACCGCCCGTCGAGCTCGTCGCGCACGGACTCGATCTGCGCGGGTTCGTTCACGTCGAGCTCGAGCACGTCGGGCGGCTCCGGCAGCCGCCTCGCGGTCTTCTCGGTCAGGCTCACGGTACGTCCGAAGTTCGTGAGCACGATCTCTGCGCCATGCTCCTGCGCGGCCCTCGCGGCCGCGAACGCGATCGACTGCGGCGTGAGGACGCCGGTGATCAGCAGGCGCTTGCCCTCGAGCAGCATCCTGGCTCGCCTCCCTCCGCGCTCGCTCCGCACATGGTCACGTGCCCGGCGACGCCGAGGCGATCTCCCACGTGACGTGCCCCTGGTCGTCGGTCTGCACGACCTTGATCGTGAACGTGGCTCCCGATGTCTCCTTCGCGGTGCACTCGAACGTCCCGCCGGCCTCGGCCCGAACGTCCGACGGGCAGTCGATCGAGGTGAGCGTCGCGCCGGTCTCGCGCTCGACCTGTTGTTTCAGCATGGGCTCGAGTCCGTCGGTGTCCAGGTCGGGGGTGCACGAGACCGCCAAGGCGGCGAGGGCCGCGCCGACGGCCACGCTGATGATCCTCGGTCGCATCCGGTGGTGGTCCTCCTCGAACGGCGCCCTCGCCGCGGCCTGCGGCTCGTGTCAGCCGGGGTGTCGGTGGCCATCGAGCCTATCGGCGGGCCGACGGCGGGGCAACGTATGTGCGAGCCCCAGCCCGATCACGTCGTCCGTTCCCCGTTCGAGATCCGACCCAGCGCCTGCCACTGCTCCGCGGTCACGTTCGGCCAGGAGTACCAGCTCGCGCCGAGCACGTGCGCGTCGCGGACCGCGCGCACGAACGCGAGGGTCTCCGCCGTCGACGCATCGCTGGCCAACCCCCCGATGACCTGGATCGGCACCGCGTCCGAGCCCACCCCACGCCGGATCTCGGCGATCGCATCGTCCACGTACGCCTTCGAGGCCGCGGGCCCGTGGGCCCGGAACGTGAAGTAGGTCATGGGCAGGATCGCGTCGTACGTGAGGGACAGGTCGTGCCATGGGAACGCGGGCCAGTAGGCAAGGTCGTCCCGGAGGCGAACCGGGGAGGGCACGACGGCACCGAGCGGGTAACCGGGCCCGACCTCGTCGCGGATCTCCCGCGACAGCCGCACGAGCCGCTGGCTCCGGCGAGCCGGGTCGTGGACGGCACCGGACTCGATGTCGAGCGCGAAGCCGTCGAACCGCGCCCCCTCCGGGCTCGAGGAGCCGATCGCATCCAGCGCCCGAGCGCGATCGGTCGCGGGATCGGTGAGGTGGGGCAGGTACCACGCGACGACGGCGATCCCGGCCTCCCGCGCGGCGTCGAGGAAGGATCCTACGGCGTCGGGGAACACGATCGACGTCGACCGGTCGGCGTTCGAGGTCTGCAGGTACAGCGTGTGCACACCGTGAGCCACCATGTCGGCGACCGCAGCGGGCGGATCGGCCCAGGCGGCGGCGTCATAGATGTCCACCCAGACGCCGAGGCCCTCGAAGGGCGCCGTCGCGGGATGGGGCCGAACGAGCGGTCCCGAAGCCGCATCCCCGGCTCCGCGCGGAACCAGGAACGCGATCGCGATCACCGTCACCAGCAGCACAGCGACGGCGACCTCGATCGCGCGCGGGGGAAGACTGCGCGAGGCCATGACCGTCCAGCCTAGCCGTAGGATGCCGCGATGGATCTGGGACTGGCTGGGCACGTGGCGCTCGTGACGGCGTCCTCGAAGGGACTCGGACTCGGGGCCGCACGGGCGCTCTCGGCGGAGGGAGCCCACCTCGTGATGTGCGCTCGGAACGGGGACCGCCTCCGAGCCGCCGCCGACACCCTGCCGGGCGAGACGCTCACGATCGCGGCGGACGTGACGGATCCCGCCACGCCGACGCGCCTGGTCGCCGCTGCGGTGGAACGCTTCGGTGGGCTCCACGTCCTCGTCGCGAACAACGGTGGCCCGATGCGAGCGAGGGCGCTCGAGGTCGACGACGACAGGATGATGGATGCCGTCAACGCCAACATGCTCAGCTCGATCCGACTCGTGCAGGCGGCGGTTCCCCACATGCGGGAGGCGGGCTGGGGCCGGATCTGCCTGATCACGTCGAGCGCCGTCAAGGAGCCGATCCCGACGATCGCGTATTCGAACGCGGCGCGTACCGGCCTGTGGGCGTGGGCCAAGACCGCCGCCCAGGATCTCACGGAAGACGGCATCACGCTGAACCTCGCGTGCCCGGGGTTGCACGCCACGGACCGCGTCAAGGAGCTGGGCTTCGAGGGACCGATGGGCGATCCCGACGACTTCGGAGAGGTGGTCGCCTTCCTGTGCTCACGGCAGGCGGGCTTCGTGAGCGGCGCGGCCCTGCAGGTCGATGGTGCGGCCATCGCCGGGCTGCTCTGAAGGCTCCCGGGGAGATCACGTCCGCTGAGCGGTGTCCCTGGGAACATGGACGCCATCCCCGCGATGCCTCCGTGGATCGCCCGAACCGCTCGACGATGGAGGACCGCACGTGACCGAGCCCGCACCGATCCGAGCGCTCGCCGACCGCTACTGGGAACGACTGATCGAGCTCGAGCCCATGCTGGGCACCGAGTCCGGCGACGAACGTTACGACGATCGACTCGAGGATCCCTCTCCCGACGGTCGCGCGGCCGCCGAGGCGGCGCATCGGGCCGCGCTCACGGAACTCGAGACGATCGAGCGGTCCGGGCTCGGACGCTCGGATCGAGGGACCGCCGACGTGCTCGAGGCGATCGCCGCGCGGTTGCTGTCTTCGATCGAGGACCGGGTCGACATGCTGCAGGTGGCGAGCCACTTCTGGGGCCCGTCTCAGACGTTGGCGGAGATGGCCTCGCTCCAGCTCGCCGATACGCCCGAGCGGCTGGAACGCTACGTCGCTCGCCTCCGCGCGATCCCCGGCTACCTCATCTCCTGGGGCGACATCGCCCGGGAGGGGATCGGCGCCGGCGTGACCTCACCGGTCGTGGTGGCCGAGCGCGCCGTGGCGCAGGTCGAGCGCCTGGTCGCGATCGCGCCCGAGGACTCACCGGCCCTGACGCCCATCCCAGAGAGCGACGCTGCCGGACGGGAACGGGTCTCCGGCGTGATCCGCGACGTGGTGAACCCCGCCTATGAGGGCTTCCTCGCAACGCTCCGCGACTATCTCCCGCATGCCACGCAGACGATCGGGGTCTCGGCCCTGCCGGGCGGAGACCAGCTCTACGCCTCCCAGGTGAAGGCGTGGACGACCGTTCCGCTGGACCCGACAGAGGTCCACCGGCTGGGACGGGAACGCTTCGAGGCGATCCAGGAGGAGCGTCGCGAGCTCGCGGTGACCCTCGGGTACCGCGACGGTGCCGAGGCGATCACGGCGCACCGCGCCTCGGGCGACAACACACCGGCGAGCCCCGAGGCC
>Ga0081455_10004920_pt1 | contig 14798 bp, 8 predicted proteins | sample TabmetS3T2R1_FD_70207 | JGI IMG/M metagenome (GOLD analysis project Ga0081455, IMG submission 70207) | Tabebuia heterophylla rhizosphere microbial communities from the University of Puerto Rico - S3T2R1 | ecosystem: Host-associated > Plants > Roots > Rhizosphere ... | reverse complement strand
GACGGTCACATCGACCGAGTCGCCGGGTGGCGACGGTCGAGCCGGCCGGGCCGCCGGTACCCGGATCGCCGTCGTTGACGCCCTGCTGGCGCTCAACGAGAAGGGGAACCTGCGGCCCACCGCCCGCGAGATCGCCGCCGAGGCCGGGGTGTCGCTGCGGTCGATCTACGTGCACTTCGACGACGTGGAGTCGCTGCTGGTCGAGGCGGCCGTCCGCCACAGCGAGTATCTGATGTCCCTGGCCCGCCCGGTCCCGACCGACGGCCCGCTCGTTCGGCGGGTGGCGGCGCTGGTGGCCAACCGGCGGACGCTCTACGAGGCCGGGAGCGGCGTACGCCGAGCTGCGGTCGTGCAGGAGCCGTTCTCGCCCGCGCTCCAGCGCGCCCTCGAGGCCGGCCGCAAGACGGCGCGAGCCGAGATCGGCAACGTGTTCACCACGGAGATCGCCGCCGCGGGCACGGACGGCGCGCACTTGCGGCAGGCGCTGGCGCTGACCCTCGGGTCCACGTCGTGGGACGTGATGCGCCGCTACCAGGGCTTGACGGCGGACGAGGCAGAGGAACAGCTGCGGACCATGGTGCTCGCCCTGCTGGACGGGTGGGGCGGCGCCCGGGAGGCGGGATCGAGCGGGCCCAGCGGATCACCGGATACCTGACGAGGAGTGCGATGACGTCCGCCGCCGTCGACAGCACGACCACACCACCAGCCAGGCGCCTCGAGCTCTCGGAGGTTGGGCGGCGGCTGGCGTTCCTGGCCCCGTTGGTCGCGCTGGTCGTGCTGCAGCGGATTGTGTTCCCCGCTCCGCTCGGGGTCGTCGTCAACGGTGCGCTGTTCGGTAGCCGGATCGCCCTCATCGCGTTGGGGATCGCGCTGATCTACCGGGCCAACCGGATCATCAACTTCGCGCAGGGCGACCTCGGGGCGGTGCCGGCGACCCTCGCGGTGATGCTGGTGGTGGCCTGGAACTGGAACTACTGGATCGGGCTGATCGCCGGCCTGGCGGCGGCGCTGGTCCTGGGCGTGCTGGTGGAGACGCTCATCATCCGCCGGTTCTTCTCGGCGCCCCGCCTGGTGCTCACCGTCGCCACGATCGGTCTCGCCCAGCTGTTGGCGGGCGCGGGGCTGTTCCTGCCGCGTGCCTTCGGCGACCAGTCGTTCGGCACCCGGCTGGCGCCGCCGTTCGAGGCCAACTTCGAGATCGGCGGCACCAACTTCAACGCCAACGACGTGCTCACCATGATCGTGGTCCCCATCTGCCTGGTGGCCATGGCGCTGTTCCTGCAGCGGTCGCGGGTGGGCGTCGCCATCTTGGGGTCCGCCGAGCGGGCCGACCGGGCTTTCACCCTGGGCATCCCGGTGAAGCGGTTGCACACCGTCGTGTGGGTCGTGGCCTCGCTGCTGGCGTTCCTGGGCATGTTCCTGCGGGCGGGCGCAGTGGGCCTCCCCATCGGCGAGGTCCTGCCGCCCACGTTCCTGGTGCAGGCCCTGGCGGCTGCGGTGTTCGGCCGGTTCGAACGCTTCACCACCATCGCCGCCGCCGCCATCGGGCTGGGGATCGTCGACCAGGCGATGACGTTCCAGCCCGGCAACCGTCCCGCCTACAACGACGCCGTCCTGTTCGGAATCGTCCTTGCCGGGCTGCTGCTGACGCGGCGCAGCCGCACCACGGCCCGGGTCGACACCGACGCCTCCGCCACCTGGCAGGCCACACGCGAGATCCGGCCCATCCCGCGGGAGCTCCGCCGCCTGCCCGAGGTGGTCGGGACGCGGGCGTTGCTCGCCTTCGCGCTGGGGCTCTTCGTCCTGACGCTGCCGGCATGGTTGTCGACCAGCCGCATCAACCTCGCCACGATCATCCTCATCTTCGGCATCGTGGCCGCATCGCTGGTCGTGCTGACCGGCTGGGCCGGCCAGGTGAGCCTGGGGCAGATGGCATTCGTGGGCATCGGTGCCGCCGTCGGCGGGGCCCTGACCGACCATCGCGGCTGGGACCTGGCGCTCGCCGGCGCGCTCGCCGGCATCGTGGGGGCCGTGGCGGCCGTGGTGGTCGGCTATCCGGCCCTGCGGCGGGGCGGGCTGACGCTCGCCGTGAGCACGTTGGCCTTCGGGCTGTTCGTGTCGCAGTACGTGCTCAACCGCACCATCTTCCCCGACTGGCTGCCGGGCCGTCGCATCGACCGCGGCACCATCCTCGGGATCGAGCTGACCAGTGAGACGGCCATGTTCTACGCCTCGCTGGCGGTGCTGGCCCTGGCGCTGGTCATGGTGGTGGGCCTGCGGCGGTCGCGTACCGGCCGGGTCCTGATCGCCATCCGCGAGAACGAACGAGCCGCCCGGGCGTACGGGGTCAACGCCACCCGCACGCAGTTGGCCGCGTTCGCGTTCTCGGGGTTCCTGGCCGCGGTGGCCGGCTCGTTGTACGTCCACCAGCAGACCGGGCTCTCCATCGACCCGTACCTGCCGCAGCGCAGCCTCGAGGTGTTCACCATGGTCGTCATCGGGGGCCTGGGGTCGTTGCCGGGGGCACTGCTGGGCGCGACGTACGTCTTCAGCGTCGACTTCTTCCTGCCCAACGAGTGGCAGTTCCTCGCCACCGGCGTGGGCCTGCTGCTCGTGCTGCTGATCTTCCCCAGTGGCCTGGGTGGCGTCCTGGCGGACGTGCGCGACGCGGCATTGCGCCGCGTGGCCAAACGCCGCCACCTGGTCGTGCCCAGCCTGGTCGCCGACGTGCGTGTCGACGAGGGCGAGGCGCGGCTGGAGACCGCCGACGAGCCCCCCGTGGAGGAGGTGCTCCTCGCCGCCGGCGAGATCGCCGAGCAGGCGGAACAGGCCGAGATGGCCGGGCAGGCGGAGGACGCCGAGGTGGCGGCGCCGGTCGAGGTGGCGGCGCCGTCCGGAGGCATCGGGTTCCGGCAGGACGAGCCCGAGGTCATGGGTTCCACATCCGGTACCCATGACCTCGGGTCCAGCTCTGCGGAACCCATCGCCTCCGGGAGCGAGCGGGCCGAGGGCCGGCCATGAGCACCGACGATCGGCTGACGATCGACGACCCGGGCGGCAACGGCGCCGAGCCGGTCGCCTCTGGGGACGGCGCCGCCACCGACGGTCAGGGTCCCGAGGCGGGCTGGTGGTCGCGCTGGAAGCAGCGGACCACCGCTGGGGCGCCGCTCTTCCCGCTCGGGGTGCTGTTCGGGCTCAACATGGCGGACGAGCTGGACCGGACCGCCTTCGGCGTGCTGCTGCCCGAGATCCGCGACCACTTCGGGCTCGACACCAACGGGATCCTGTGGGTCGTGTCGCTGTCGCTGGTCGGGGCGATCATCCTGGCGCTGCCCATCGGCTTCTACGCCGACCGGCTGCGGCGGGTCCCCATCGTGATCGGCGGCGCGTCCATCTGGGGCGTGTTCTCGATGCTGACCGGCCTCGCCAACAACCTGTGGACGCTGGGCATAGCCCGCGCCGGCTCCGGACTGGGCCGCGCGGTCAACGACCCCGTCCACAACTCGCTGATCGCCGACTACTACGACATACCGGTGCGCCCCCGCGTCTATTCGGTGCACCGCTACGCCAACGCCCTCGGCCAGTTCCTGGGGCCGCTCTCGGCGGGCCTCATCGCGTACGCCGTGGGATGGCGCTGGCCGTTCATCATCTTCTCGTTCGTCACCGCCTTCTTCGTGATCCTGGCGTTCCGGCTCCGCGAGCCGATGCGGGGACGCTTCGAGCGGCGGGCGATGGGCGTGTCGGACGACGTGGTCAACACCGAGGAGGAGCCGCCCTCCTGGGCCGAGTCGTTCCGCATCGTGTGGCAGGTGCGGACCCTCCGGCGCATCTACTACGCCCTCCCGTTCCTGGCCGTCGCCGTCGTCGGCCTCCTGACCCTCGGGGGCCTCTACTACGAGGAGGTGTTCAACCTCGACGAGCGGGCCCGCGGCTTCGTGACCGCGTGCATCCAGGGCGGCGCCCAGTTGGTCGGGCTCATGGTCGGGCTCCGCATCGTGACCCGGCTGATGGTGCGCGGCCCCGGCTTCGTGGTGCGGTTCCTGTCCTACGTGGCGTGTGTGGTGGCGCTGGGATTGCTGCTGTTCGCCACGGCACCCAACATCGGCATCGCCATTGCCGCCAACGCCGTGGTGGAGGGTTCGTTCTTCCTGCTGATCCCCGGCATCTACGCGGTGCTGTCGCTCGCGGTACCGGCCAAGGTGCGGGCCTTCGGGTTCGCAGTCGGCACCCTCTGGATCCTCCCCGGGTTGCTGCTCCTGCCCGTCGTCGGCAGCCTGGCGGACACGTACGGCATCCGCTGGGGCCTGATCGCCGCGGTCCCGGTCTTCCTGGTCGGTGCCTTCGTACTCTCCTCCGGGCACACGTTCGTGGAGCACGACATCCAGCAGGTGTGGCGGTCGGCCGCCGCCCGCTCGGAGGTGGCGCTGCTGCGCCGACAGGGCAAGGTCAAGCTGCTCCTCTGCCGGGACATCGATGTCCACTACGACGACGTGCAGGTGCTCTTCGGCGTGAACCTCGAGGTCGACGAGGGCGAGATCGTCGCCCTCCTGGGCACGAACGGCGCCGGCAAGTCCACCCTGCTCAAGGCCATCTCGGGGTTGGTGCAGGCGAGCGGCGGCGCGGTCGTGTTCGACGGGCGGGACATGACCCACACGCCGCCCGACGAGGTGGCAGGCCGGGGCGTCGCCGTGGTGCCCGGGGGCCAGGGGGTGTTCACCCAGATCAGCGTCGCCGACAACCTGCGCCTGGCGGCGTGGACCAGGCGGAAGGACGGCGCCAAGGTCGCGACCGACACCGAGCACGTGCTGGACATGTTCCCCGTCCTCCGGGACCGCCGGCACGAGGTGGCCGGCAACCTGTCCGGCGGGCAGCAGCAGATGCTCACCCTGGGCATGGCATTCATCTCCAAGCCACGGCTGCTGATGATCGACGAACTGTCACTCGGCCTCGCGCCGACGGTGGTGACCCAGCTGCTGGAGATGGTGCGCTCGCTGCGCGACGAGGGCACGACGGTGATCCTCGTCGAGCAGTCGGTGAACGTCGCGCTGACCGTGGCCAACCGCGCCTACTTCATGGAGAAGGGCGAGGTGCGCTTCGAGGGCCCCGCCTCCGAGCTGCTGAACCGGCCCGACCTGCTGCGGTCCGTGTTCCTGCGAGCGGCAGTGCCGGCGGTCGAGGCCGCGGACGGCACCGAGCGCTCGGGGGTGCGGGACGGACCGCCCATCCTCGAGGTCCGCGAGGTCACCCGCAGCTTCGGGGGCGTGCGGGCGCTCGACGGCGTGTCCTTCGATGTGCGCCCGGGCGAAATCCTGGGCTTCATCGGCCCCAACGGGGCCGGCAAGACGACGCTGTTCGACGTCATCTCCGGCTACACGGCCGCCGACTCCGGGACGATCCGGCTCCTCGTCGACGGGGCGCTGATCGACCTCCATGACGTCCCGACGTACGTCAGGTCCTGGCGGGGCCTTGGCCGTTCGTTCCAGGACGGCCGGCTGTTCCCGGGGCTCACCGTCCACGAGGCCATCGCCGTCGCCCTCGAGCAGCACGTCGAGGTGCGCGACCCGATTGCGGCCACGCTGCACCTGCCGTCCGTCGGCGATTCGGAGGAGAAGGTGCACGCCCGCGTCGACGAGCTGATCGAGCTGCTGGCGCTCGGCGCCTATCGCGACAAGTTCGTGCGCGAGCTGTCGACCGGCACGCGGCGGGTCGTCGACCTCGCCTGTGTGCTGGCGCAGGGCCCGACCGTGCTGCTCCTGGACGAGCCGTCCAGCGGCATCGCCCAGCGGGAGGCCGAAGCGCTGGCGCCCATGCTGCGGCGGGTCCGTGACGAGCTCGGCGCCAGCCTCTTGGTGGTCGAGCACGACCTGCCGCTGTTGAGCTCGATATCAGACCGCATGATCGCACTGGACCTCGGGCGGATGGTGGCCGAAGGCACGCCGGCCGAGGTCGTGGAACACCCGGCGGTCGTGGCCTCGTACCTCGGTACCGACGAGGCCGCCATCGTCCGATCCGGCGCACCGACAGCCGGCTGAGCCCCGGCGCCGGGAACGAGAGGAGGCTCCATGTCAACCACCGACGAGACGAAGGCCAAGGGTGACGGCTCGGGCGAGGGTCCGCCACCCAAGCGCCAGCCGGGATGGGTGAAGCCGGCGAAGCGCTACGGCCCCATCGTGGTGGTCCTCGCCCTCATCGGGGCCGCGGTGCTCGTGTTCGGCGGCGGGGGCGACGACGGCGATGACGAGGCGGCCACCGACAGCGCGAGCACCAGCGAGGACGAGCTGATCGCGTCGGGCCCGATGACGTGGCAGAAGGCAGAGCAGGAGGGTGAGACCGCCAACATCGATTGGGGCCCCAACTGCGACACCGAGACCGGCAAGCTCAAGCTGGTGTCGGTCTACGCCCCACCGTGTGTCCAGCCGTTCGATGGCGACAACGGCGGCGCCACATCGCCGGGGGTAACGGCCGACACCGTCAAGGTCGTGGAGTACATCGCCGATCCCACCCTCGACCCGCTCACTGCCGCGACCGTCCGCGGCGCCGGTGCCGACGTCAACCCGGAGACCAACGCCGAGACGGTCCAAGGGTTCGCCGACCTGTACAACCGGCTGTACGAGACGTACGGGCGCCGCGTCGATGTAGAGGTGTACACGGGTACCGGGGCGGGCGACGACCTGGAGGCGGCCAAGGCTGACGCGATCGCCATTGCCGAGAAGGACCCGTTCATCGTCATCGGCGGTCCGCAGCAGTCCAGCCAGGTCTTCTCGACTGAACTGGCGTCGCGGGGAATCATCTGCGCGGGTACCTGTGCGACGGCGATTCCGGAGGGCATCGTCGACGACTACGCGCCCTACATCTGGCAGACCGGGCCCACTCCCGACCAGGCGGCGGCGCTGGCGTCGGAGATGATCGGCAAGCTGGCGGGACCCGGCAAGGCCGAGTTCGCCGGGGACGACGCGACACGAGCGAAGGACCGCGTCTACGGGCTGTTGCACTACGACAACCCCGATGGCGATTTCGAGCCCGTGTTCGAGGCGTACGTGGACCAGTTGGCCGACAACGGCATCGAGCTGGCGACCGAAGTGGAGTTCACCCTCGACCTCGCCCGCGCTCAGGAGAACGCACGGACGAACATCAGTCGCCTCAAGGATGCGGGCGTCACCACCGTCATCTACACGGGTGACCCGCTCACCCCCGCGTCACTGACCGCCGAGGCGACGGCCCAGGACTACCACCCCGAGTGGATCCTCGGGTCCAGCTACCTCATGGACACGTCGCTGTTCGCGCGCCAGACGGACATGCAGCAGTGGAAGAACGGCTTCGGCATCTCACTGATCAGCGGCCGGGGTGCCCAGGAGACCGATGGCGCGTTCCGCATCTGGGACTGGGCGTACGGGGGCCTGCCGCCCAACAACAACGCCAATCTGCTCAACGCCGGCATGCTGACCACGGTCTTCCCCGGCGTCCACCTGGCCGGCCCCGAGCTCACCCCCGAGACGTTCCGCGACGGCCTGTACCGGTACCCGCCCTCCGGCGGCGGGCCGACCCAGGCGCAGATCTCTCGTGGCGAACACGGCGTCTGGCCCGACACCGACTGGGGCGGCAGCGACGACGCCACCATCGTCTGGTTCGACCCGACCGCCACCGGCGACGACGAGGTCGGCAACGACGGCGTCGGGCTCTACCGCTACGCCGACGGCGCCCACCGGTACACACTGGGCAACTTCCCCGACACGGTCGAGGAGGCCGGCCTGTTCGACAGCGCGTCGTCGGTGACGATCTTCGACCAGGTTCCGGCCGAGGACGAAACGCCCGACTACCCCCTACCGCAGTAGTCCGGGCGCGACGCTGATTGGCCGGAGGGGAGGTCGACGATGGCGAGCACCGGCGAGACCACGACCAGCGAGGGCGGAGGAGGGGCGCCTCCGCCCAAACGCCAGCCCGGATGGGTGAGGCCCGCGAAGCGCTATGGACCCATCGTGGTTGTCCTGGCGATCATCGGCGCCGCCGTGTTGGTGTTCGGCGGCGGCGGTGGCGACGACGGCGATGAAGAGGCGGCCACCGACGGCGCGAGCGCCAGCGAGGACGAGCTGGTCGCGTCGGGCCCCATGACGTGGCAGAAGGCCGAGCTCGAGGGCGAGACCGACAGCATCGAGTGGGGCCCCAACTGCGACACCGAAACCGGCAAGCTCAAGCTGGTGTCGGTCTACGCCCCGCCATGCGTGGAGCCGTTCGAGGGCGACAATGGAGGGGCGACGTCGCCGGGGGTCACCGCCGACACGGTCAAGGTCGTGGAGTACATCGCCGACCCAGCCCTCGATCCCCTGACGACCGCCTTCGCCACCGGCGCCGGCGCCGAGATCGACCCCGAGTCCGCCGCGGAGACCGTCCAGGGCTTCGCGGACCTGTACAACCGGCTGTACGAGACGTACGGCCGGCGGGTCGAGATCGAGGTCTTCACCGGCACCGGGGCCGGCGCGGATCTGGAGGCGGCGCGGGCTGACGCCATCGCCATCGCGGAGAAGGAGCCCTTCATCGTGGTGGGCGGTCCGGGGCAGGCGGGCCCCGTCTTCGCCACGGAGCTGGCGTCGCGGGGGATCGTCTGTGCCAGTTTCTGCGCCACGGCGGTACCGGAGGAGATCGTCGAGCAGTACCAGCCGTACATCTGGCAGAGCACACCTACTCCCGATCAGGCGGCGGCGCTGTCGGCCGAGATGATCGGCAACCTGGCCGGGCCGGGCCAGGCCGAGCTCGCCGGGGACGACGCCACTCGGGCCCAGGACCGCGTCTACGGCCTGCTGCACTACGACAACCCCGATGGCGACCACCAGGCGGTGTTCGAGGCGCTGCGCGACCAGCTGGCCGACAACGGCATCGAACTGGCCACCGACATCGAGTTCGATCTCGACCTGGCCCATGCCCAGGAGAACGCGCGCACCAACATCACCCGGCTCAAGGAAGCGGGCGTCACGACGATCATCTACTCCGGCGATCCGCTCACGCCCGCCTCGCTGACCGCCGAGGCGACGGCGCAGGACTATCACCCCGAGTGGCTCATGGGGCCCAACCTGTTCATGGACACGTCGCTGTTCGCCCGCCAGACCGACACGGAGCAGTGGAAGAACGGCTTCGGGATCTCGTTCATCAGCGCCCGGGGCGCCCTGGAGACGGACGGCGCCTTCCGCATCTGGGACTGGGCGTACGGGGGCCCGCCGCCCAACAGCAACGCCAACGTGCTCAACGCTGGGATGCTGCTGACCGTGTTCCCCGGCATCCAGCTGGCCGGGCCGGAGCTGACCCCGGAGACGTTCCGCGACGGCCTGTACCGTTACCCGCCGTCCGGCGGCGGGCCGACCCAGGCAGAGGTGTCGCGCGGCGACCACGGCATCTGGCCGGACGCGGACTTCGGCGCCGGCGACGATGCCACGATCATCTGGTTCGACCCGACGGCTCGCGGCCCGGACGAGGTCGGCAACGACGGTGTCGGGCTATACCGCTACGCCAACGGCGCCCGGCGCTACAGGCTCGGTGAGTTTCCCGACACTGTCGAGGAGGCCGGCCTGTTCGACAACGCGTCGTCGGTGACGATCTTCGACGAGGTTCCGGCCGAGGACGACACGCCCGACTACCCGCCGCCGGAGTAGCCGAAGGAAGCCACGATCGACCGAGGGGAGGGTCGACGATGTCGGAGAGCGAGCAGACCACGGTCGGCACGAGCCCGGAGCCGTCGCCGCCCCCGGGCCGCGCCGGCTGGGCGAAGGTCGCCAGGCGTTACGGGCCCATCGCGCTCGTCGTGGTGCTCATCGGCGCCGCCGTCCTGGCCTTCGGCCGCGGGGGCGACGGCGACGACGAGGCGTCGGAGGAAGGCGGCGAGACCAGCCAGGAGGCCCTGATCCGGTCGGGCCCCATGACGCCCCAGCGGGCCGAGCTGGAGGGTGAGACCGACATCGACTTCGGGCCCGACTGCGACCCGGCGACCGGCAGGATCAAGCTGCCCACCGTCTACGCGCCGCCGTGCGTCGTGTCGTTCGACGGCGACAACGGCGGGGCGACCTCGCCGGGTGTCACGGGCGACAGCGTGAAGGTCATCGCGTACGTGTCGGACCCCGCGATCGACCCGGTCGGCAGCTCGCTGATCGCCGGTGCCGGGGCCAACCTCGATCCGGCGGTTGCCACCCAGACGATGGGCGACTACGCGGACGTCTTCAACACCGTCTTCGAGACCTACGGCCGCACGGTCGACCTCGAGTTCTACACCGGCACCGGTGCGGCCGAGGACCAGACCGCGGCCCGCGCCGACGCCGTCGCCATCGCCGAACAGGAGCCTTTCGCCGTCCTGGGAGGACCGCTACAAGCCCAGGCTGCCTTCAGCGAGGAGCTCGCCGCCCGGAACGTGATCTCGGTCCCGGCGCAGCCGCTGCCGCAGAGCGTCACGGTCGACAACTACCCGCTGATCTGGGGCGTCGTCACGCCGACCCAGGCATCCATGCTGGCCGCGGAGGCGATCGGCAACCTGGCGGGTCCGGGCCCGGCCGAGCTGGCCGGGGATCCGACGCTGCAGGCCGAGGACCGCGCCTACGCCGTGGTGCACTACGACACGCCCGACGGCAGCTACGAGGAGTCGTTCGACGCGCTGCGCGATGGACTGGCTGACGGAGGGATCGAGCTCACCACCGACATCCCGTTCGTGCTCGACCCCAACCAGGCGCAGGAGGACGCGCGGACGATGATCACCCGGCTCAAGGAGGCGGGGGTGACCACGGTCATCTTCACCGGTGACTTCCTGATGCCGCAGTTCCTGACGACAGAGGCGACCGCACAGGACTACTTCCCCGAGTGGATCCTGGGGCCGAACCTCCTCGCCGACACCGCGATCTTCGGACGCTCCTACGACCAGCAGCAGTGGGGCAACGGGTTCGCGATCGGCTTCGCCGGGACGCCCGCGAAGCGAGAGGACGGGACCGCGTACACGATCTACACCTGGGCGTTCGGTGGGAATGAGCCTCCCAGCAACATCTATGCGGTGCTGGAGCCCGGCTTGCGCGAGGTGTTCACCGGCATCCACCTCGCGGGGCCCGAGCTGACGCCCGAGACCTTCCGCGACGGCCTGCTGCGCAACCCACCGACGGGCGGTGGGCCGACGCGGCCGCTCGACTCGCGCGGCGACCAGGGCGTCTGGCCGGACTTCGACTATGGCGGTGCGCCGGACGACATCACCCTGATGTGGTGGGACCCCGAGGCCGAGAGCGTCGACGAGGTGGGCAATCCCGGCACCGGCAGCTACCGCTTCGCCAACGGCGGTGCCCGCTACGGCCCGGGCGAGCTACCCGACTCGCTCGAGGCGGCAGGACTGTTCGACGTGGGCTCGTCGGTCGTCGAGTACGACGAGCTCCCCGAGGAGGATCGTGCGCCCGACTATCCGCCGCCGGACCTGTCGGCCACATCGCCCTAGGGATCAGAGCGCCTGGCCGACGGCGTGGATGAGCAGCCCGGCGAGGCCGCCGACCACGGTGCCGTTGATGCGGATGAACTGCAGGTCGGGACCTAGGAGCAGCTCGAGGCGGCTGGCGGTCTCCCGGCCGTCCCAGCGTGCGACGGTGCCGCTGACGATCGTGCCGATCTCGTCGGAGAACTGGTCGGCCACGTAGCGCACGCCGGTCTCGATGGCCTGCTCCGCCCTGGCCGCCAGCCGCGGGTCGTCGCGAAGCCGGGCGCCGAGCGAGGCGATGGCGTCCGCCAGGCGGCGGCGCAGTTCGGAGTCGGGGTCGTCCGCCTGCGCGCGCAGGCCGGCCTTGATGTCCTGCCACACGCGCGCCACCCACTCCCGGAGCTCCGGCTGCGCCAGCAGCTCCGCCTTGAGCTCCTCGCCCCGCGCCAGCATCTCGGGCGACGTCTGCAGGTCGTCGACCAGCCGCCGCACCCGGGCGTCCACGTCCCGGCGCAACTCGTGGTTGGGGTCCTGGGCGACCTGGTGGAGCAAGTGCCCGGCTCCCTCGAGCAGCCGCTCGAAGATGCGGTCCTCGACTGCGCGCGGGAGCCACCACGGGGCCTCGTGGGCGAATCGGGCGCGGAGGCTGGGCTCGTTGTCGCGCAGGAACCGGTCGACCGACCGGAGCATGACGTCGAACAGCTCCTGGTGGCGCCCGTCCTCGGTCAGCAGCTGGAGGGTGCGCCCGGCCACGGGCGCCAGCGGGGTGGTCTCGATGCGGTGGCGCGCCGCATCCTCGAGGGCCCGGTGGACCTCCTCGTCCCGCAGGAGGTCGGCGATGGTGACCGAGGCGTCGGCCAGGTGGCGGGCGAGGCGGGCGGCGTTGGGCGGCTTCGCCATCCAGGCGGCCATCCGGGGGACCACGCGGGCCGAGTGGACCCGCTCGGCGATGATCTCAGACGTGAGGAAGCTGTTCTGGACGAAGTCGCCCAGTGTCTCGCCGAACTGGTCCTTGCGCGTGGGGATGATCGCCGTGTGGGGGATGGGGATGCCCAGGGGATGGCGGAACAGCGCGGTGACCGCGAACCAGTCGGCCAGCGCGCCGACCATCGCGGCCTCGATGCCCGCCTCGACGTAGCCGACCCAGTCGGCGTCGCTACCCCAGAGCTGGACCGCCACGAAGCCCAGCGTGACGGCCACCAGCAGTCCCGTCGCCCGCCGCCGGGTCGTTCGCAGCCGCTGCCGCCGGACGGCGACGTTGGCCGGCTCCGGCGTGGGGGATGGCGGCGCCGGTGCCGGCACCGCGATGTCGACGGAGCTCATGAGCCGGGCGACGATGGGGTACGGGGGCGCAGCCCCCGAGGAGAAACGGAGCTCATGAGCGAAGGTGTACCCGGTCCGGCCAACCGGCGTCCCGAAGTGCCGGGATCCGTCGCATTCGAACGCCGGAAAGCCGGGGCAGTCAGAACCTCAGCCTGGCCCGGATGGGTCGGTGGTCGGACATGGCCTGGCGGACCACCTGCGCGTCGACCACCTCGACCGGCCGGCTCACCAGGATGTGATCGATCTGGGTGTGGGGCCGACGTGCCGGGTAGGTCCGACCGCGGACCGCCCGCCGCCAACCGGGGCCGACTAGCCGGTCGACGCACCAGCCCCACATGTTCATGTCGCCGGCCAGGGCCGCTGGCCCGTTGGCTGGCGGCAGCGCCCGGCGTAGCGACGGGGCGAGGCGCCACACCGGGTCCTTGATGACCGGCAGGTGGGTGCCGCAGACGGTGAACGACCGGCCGCCCGCCTCGACGGTGACGGCGAGCAACGCCCGGCGGCCGGGGTCCCGCGGCAGCTGCGGTTCCAGCGCCAGGACCAGGCTGTCGACCACGGGCAGGCGCGACAGCACCGCGACCTGCCAGTCGCCGTCACCGGCGTCGCCCGAGCGGGCGATCAGGCGGACCTGGTCGTGGCACTCGGCGCGGGCCACCGCGAACGTGGCGGCCACCCGGTAGCCGAGGGCCGCGGCCACCGCCAGCACGTCGCCGTCCTCGCCGTCCGGCACCCACGCCTCCTGCACCACCAGGACGTCGGTGTCGACCTCCTTGCAGGCGGTCACCACGTCGTAGAACGGGGCGTCGTGGCCCCCGGCGCCCCTGCCCATGTGGAGGTTGAAGCTTCCCAGCGTCAGCTCCGCCATCGCCGCCAGGATGCCACGGCAGCCGCGCCCGGCTGTGGTCGTCAGCCCCTGTGGTCGAACGGGACGCGCTGCTCTGGCGTCGGCGGCCCGTCGGGGAAGGTCAGGAACATGATCTGCGCGGCGTGAGCGACCAGCTGGCCGGTCTGGTCCCACGCGGCCAGCTCCAGCGACGCGTAGCCGTCGCTCGCGCGGCGGGCCCGCAGGTGGGCCAGCAGCCACTCGGAGCGTGCCTCGGCCAGCAGGTGAACGGTGAGATCGGCGCTCGGCGGCAGCCACTGGGGCTGCCCCGGGCCCATGCGTTCGCCGACCGACGAGGGCATGAGGTCGCACAGGGCCACGACGGCGAACGGGTCGAGCGTGCCGTCCTCCAGCATCGGCGGCTCGTCGAAGCGGTACCAGGCCGCGCACTCGGAGCTGCTGGGTACGTACTCCTCCCAGGGTGGGTGACCCAGCGCGGGCCGGCCCTCGACGTTCTCCCAGAACGGGAACGGTGGTCGCCGTTCGAAGTCGTCCGCCTCTGGGGGCAGAGGATCGCGGAACGAGGGGCATTCGTGGGGCGGGGGGACCTCGGGCATCCGAAGGTCCGTGAACTCGAAGCCCGCCCGCGAGCGCCCGAACACGGCCACTGTCGCGTGCCCGGCGTCGGCCCCCGACGCCCGGACATCGGCCATCGCCTGCGACATCGACCGTCCCCGCCGCAGGACGCGCGCATCGATCGTCACCGGGCCGGACGGCACCTGTCCGGCGAACACGGTGGTGAGCGACCGCAGCCGCTGATCGGGCTCGTCGAGCTCGACCGCCATGGCCTTGGCGGCGAGCGCGACCATCATCCCGCCCTGGGGAACGACGGGGCAGTTCCAGCGGGGGTCGACATCGACGCGGTAGCGCCCCGGCGTCGCCGGCTCGGCCACGAGCGTGGTCTGCTTGGCGAAGGGGGTCACGCAGCGATTCTTGCCGCGGGATCGGTTGCCTGCGCCACCAATTCCGCGGCAGGAACGGGGTACGGTGGGGGGGACAACCCACCACGCGGGAGCTCGGGCGACCGGGCTGAGAGGGCGCACGAGGCGCCGACCGCCGAACCTGATCCGGGTAATGCCGGCGAAGGGAGTGATGCTGCATGGGCATCCGCCGCAAGTCCTACGTTGCGGGGACCCGCACCGACGTGCGCGTTCCGTTCTGCGAGGT
>Ga0081455_10004919_pt1 | contig 14798 bp, 10 predicted proteins | sample TabmetS3T2R1_FD_70207 | JGI IMG/M metagenome (GOLD analysis project Ga0081455, IMG submission 70207) | Tabebuia heterophylla rhizosphere microbial communities from the University of Puerto Rico - S3T2R1 | ecosystem: Host-associated > Plants > Roots > Rhizosphere ... | reverse complement strand
CGCACAAGCCTGGCGCGACTGTGCCCTTAATGTTCGACGCCGGCGTAAATGTTTGCCGTCCGAAACCAAGCTCGAAGCGGTGTAAAATTCGAGCGCTGGAGTGCCTTTTGGCGCGTTCTCGAACTTGCTCGTCGAGCGCGTCGCCGCAGAATGATCGGGTTGGAACATTCCCCGTGAGCCCTTGGAATCCAACGCGAACGGATTTCTTAGGGTTGGAACACGCAAGAGCTTGTTACGCAGGGGATGGTGAATTCCCTACGGGCGCCAACAGGTTTTATTGTGTAAAATCACTATTTTATTCTGTCCCACCGATCATCCCGCTGCGGAATCTCACCACGTCAGATAGTTCAATCAGTTACGAAGAGTGGGACACTTCGTCGTCATGGGGATTGACCCGCCTGGTAAGCTGCCCGCGCTCACGCACGAGCAATAAAACGACCGAAGACAAGTCAGCGGTTGCGCACCGAAGCCCTGTCGGTACTCCGCAATGGAATCAGGCGCGCCAGGTCCGGCCGTGCGTCGCGGGCGGATTGGGACACGCGCGTGGAAGACGTTCCGAGATTTGATAAGCTGCCCAGTTCACCACCTCGCCGATGAACGCTCACCGCTCCCGCAGCTTATACCAAGGATGCGGATTGCCCGGCACCTTGACGCGCAACGTGTAGACGGAGGTGTAAGCGCAGCACAGCAACGTGCGTAGGTCGGCCCCGCCGAATGCGAAATTCACTGCCTGCTCCGGCCAACGGACGATCCCCACACGCTTGCCGTCGGGCGCAAACACCCAGATGCCACCCGGCCCGGTGCAGTACACGCGGCCGATGCTATCAACCTTCAAGCCGTCGGGGATTCCCGGTTCCGTACCCTCGTTCATGTCGGCAAAGATGCTTCGGCCGACCATGACACCAGCTGCATCGAGCTTGATTGCGTGAATGTATTTCGACGAACGCGTATTCGCCACATACATCGTGCGCTCATCCGGCGAGAGCGCCAGTCCATTGGGGTACTCGCAAAGCGCGAGCACGCTCAAGCTGCCGTCCGGCGCCACGCGATACACGGCCGCACCGTCCCAAAGATTATCATCGCCTGCAGGGCCGGGGATCTCGCGCTCGTGATAGGCGCGGCGTTTGTCCGGATCGGTGAAATACAAGCTGCCGTTGGAATGGCAGACCACGTCGTTGGGGCGCGCGAAGCGTCCGCCTTTGTATTTGTCGACGAGTGTCTCCACCTTGCCGTCGGCACCCATGCGCGTGACGAGGCGGCCGTCGCCCTCGCATAGGACGAGACGGCCCTGCAGGTCGAAGGTCGTGCCGTTGCCGCCAAGAGTATCGCTCCTTACCACCTCCGGGGCTTTGCCAGGCGTCATGCGGAACAGCTTGTTCTGACGAATGTCGACGAAATACCAGTAGCCATCCGGATGCCACAGCGGCCCTTCCGTGAAAATGAAGCCCGTGGCGACGCGCTCGGATTCAGTGGTTTCAAGAACTTCGGGCAGATAGTTGGCTGCGGGCATTGTGCGCTCCTTCGTTTGGGTCGCCGACGCGGTCGGTGCCGGCTACGTCGACAGCCTGGCGCAGCCGGGGTGGCAATGCCACTGGGTTTCTCGCGTGGGAATATAGCATCGCCTCGTGTCCGATCGCGGCCTGGTTTCATATGGCGTCAATCCTGCCGGTCAATTTCGCCAGGCGGCACTGGATGTCGATCGCATCCTGAAAGGCGCCAAGCCGGGTGAATTGCCGGTTCAACAGCCGACCGAATTCCAGTTGGCAATCAATCTCAAAACCCGCCAGGGCACTTGGCCTCACGGTTCCGCAGTCGCTGCTCGCCCGCGCCGACGAGGTGATCGAGTAAGTGTGTCGCCGGACCCGACCGTGCAGCACATGCTCACGCCCGTTATTGGCACTAGGAGAAGCGTTCGGCGCCGCAGCGAATTGCGTCAGCTATATGAGGTGCTTCTGCGGTGCCTGCGAGGTCATCGGCCAGCTCATCTTGCCGAGTAGACCTGGGGAATTTCACCGCTCGGTAATGATCTCACGATCCATACTGCCGCCGACCAGGGTATCGCCACCGCACCGCTACGCTGCCACGCAGCCGGCGTAGATTCTTTCACGCTATTCGTTTGGCTGATGATCAGGTAGCCTTTCGAAGAAACCGCGAACAGGGTTCTTGTTGATGAAGCCACAAGGGGCACCCCAGTCCTTTACAGCTGCAATTGCCCGCTTACATGCCGCGATGGCCAAAGTGGCGAATGGCGACATCTCAGAAATCCTAGCCCTTTATACGCAAACCGACGACGCCAGTAGTTTCTATGGCTGGGGCGGATATGAGAAGGGCTGGGACGCTGTGTCGAGGCGCTGGGATTGGGCTGGCCAACAGTTCAAGGGCGGCACTGTCGGTTATGAAAATGTCACGGCCGTGGTGACAGCGGAGCTGGCCTACACTACCGATATCGAGACTTTCAATGCGCGCGTGGCCAACATGGATCGGCCGACACAATGGTCGAACAGGGTTACGCACGTCTTTCGACTTGAGGATGGCGAATGGCGGCTGGTGCATCGCCATGCCAACCGTCTTGAAGGGCAGTACGCCCCGTCAACGCGGTTGGAGCCGGGCCCCGGCGCCGACTTGGCGTCAAGGCGTGTCGGAGTTTGAGCCACTCGTTCAGATTCACCAAGGGAATGGGCGCCCTCCCTCTCCGCCACCCTCGCTCGCCAATCCTTTTTGGATTTGTCCGCCGCCGATCCTCCTGCGCGCCGATAGGGTGATTGAGTAGGGCGGTCCATGGTGCAATGCATGAGTCAAAAACTGGCACTCAACGGACCCGCCCGGTCGCCTGGCCACTGTGGCCGCTTATTGGGGCAGGGCCGACATTCGTCTTGCGACTACGCTGCATGGGCGCGGGTTGGCGTTGGCCGGATTGGACTTGATTTCCTTTCTTATATCAACCCCCTGAACGACGCCGCATGCGTGGCGGGAGGAAAGCGAGGCTATTCATCATCGCCAGGTTCCAGACGTTGTTTTGGTGCTCAAAGCGTTCGGCGATTTTAGCGACTCAAGTGCATGCCTAACGCAGGTCCGGTAAATCCATATCCACCTCGGGCTCAAGCTGTTTGCAATCTTGCGCATAGCGTGCTGCGCGCGGCAGATCCAGTCCATGGTTTGCGAGTGCCTTGACCTACTTTGACGTCGGTGGTCGCGTTGGCGAAGTTGCAGGCATCGGCGGTGATCGGGGCGCGGTTCGGCGCCGAGCCGTCCCGCGCCTGCCGAGCCGCCGGCCAGGACGCCGGCGTTGTCCAGGCGAAATTTGGCGAGCAGTCCCTGGCGGACGCCCTCGGCAGCTCACAATAGAAAATCGTCCTTCGTCAGCTGCACGATCCCGGAGAGTTCGATCTCGAAGTCAGCAACGCGGTCACCATCGATGTCGCCGCTGACGACGGTGAGATCGTTGGCGGTGCCGGGCCGGTCGATCGTCTCGTAGCGGAGCTGCCCCTCTTTCCCGCCAAAACCGCGCGTGCCGATGAATTGGAAGTTCACGTAACTCCCGGGCGCATGGAATACGCGGAGATCGACATCGTCCAATCCGACCTGGAAGTCGGTGATGACATCGCGGCTGGCAGCACCGCTGGCGCTTTCGGCAAGATCATAGAACACGAACCTGTCGGCACCTGCCCCGCCCGTCAGCGCGTCGCGCCCGAGGCCGCCGATGAGCACATCGTTGCCGGCGTTGCCACTCAGAGCGTTGGCCCCGTCGCTACCGACGAGCGTGTCGGCGAATGCCGAGCCGATGAGGTTCTCGATGCGGAAGAGCGCGGATGAGGTGCGGAGATCGAGATTGAGGCCCGAGGCGGCATCGGCGTAGGAGGCTGTGTCGATTCCTTCGCCGCCATCGAGAACGTCAAAGCTACCGCCCCGCCCTACGAGGATATCGTCGCCGGCTCCGCCGCTCAGATGATTAGTACCGCTGTCGCCTTTCAGTACGTCCGCAAATGCAGAGCCCGTGAGGTTCTCGATGCTGATCAGGGTGTCGGCACCCTCGCCGGTCTCTTGCGGGCCGGCAATTCCGAGGTCCACCGTTACTCCCGCCGCCGCGTCGGCATAGGAGGCGGTGTCGCTCAGACTGCCACCATCGAGCACATCGTCGCCCATACGCCCCATCAGGGTATCGTAGCCTGCGCCACCGGTCAGCCTGTTCGCGGCGGCGTCGCCCTTGAGCGTGTCGCCGTCACCGGAGCCGATGACGTTCTCGATACCCGACAGCGTGTCGCGGGCAACGCTGAAGCCCCCGTCGCTGAACGTCGCCTGCGGACTGCTGAGCGCCAGGTCGACCGTGACAGAAAACCTGGACCCCTCATAGGACACGGTATCGCTGCCGGCGCCGCCGTCGAGCGTGTTGTCGCCCACGAGACCGATGAGCAGGTCGTCACCTGCGCCGCCCGACAAGACATTGTTGCGCGCGTTTCCGATCAGAGTGTCATCAAAGGCCGAGCCGATGATGCCCTCGATGGACAGCAGTGTATCGGTGCCACCGCCGCCCGTGTCCTGCGGACCGCTGGTCCCGAGGTCGACGCGCACGGCAGCTGCGGCGTGGGCGTACGAGGCCAAGTCGAGGCCGGCGCTGCCGTCGAGCCCAGTGCTGCCGTCGAGGCGGTCGTTGCCGCCAAGCCCCTCGAGCGTGTCGTTGCCGGCGCCGCCACTGATGTCATCGTCGTTGTTAGTGCCGATCAGGGAGTTGTCGCCGTTGTCGCCGGCGAGGAGCGACGCAACCGACACCGTGCCATCGGCAAACTGCAGCGTCTCGACCGCCGTGACATGGCTTACACTCACTGACCTGAGAGTGAAGGTCTCTACTGCGGCATCGTATGTGATGCTGTAGGCGGCGCGGTTCTCGGATAGGACGACCGTGTCATTGCCCGCACCGCCGTCATAGTCATCGTCACCGCCGAACCCGACCAGCGTGTCGTCGCCGCCGCCACCCTCGAGTGTGTTGCGCCCGTCGGCGCCCCAGCCTGCGGTGCCTATCAAGGTGTCGTCGAAGGCCGATCCGGTGAGGCCCTCGACCAGAATATAGGTGTCGCCTGCCGCGTCGCCGGTATTGACCGTAGGATCGGTGAGACTGGCAACGACACCGCTCGTTGCGGTTTCGTAGCTCGCCACGTCGAGACCATCGCCGGCAGTGAACTCGTTGTCGTCTCCCACGATATCTTCGATTTGTCCGATGATATCGTCGCCGATGGGGCCTATAATGCGACCGACGAGGTCTACGAAACCGAGGAAATCGATATTGCCATAGAGGACATCGGCGCCGGCACCGCCGATCAGGCGATCGTCTCCAACGTCGCCCTCGAGGAGATCGTTTCCGCCGCGGCCCCAAATGACATCATCGCCCAAGCTTCCACGCAGCGTGTTGTCGTGCTCGTCGCCCGCCAGATCGTCGTCGACGTACGAGCCGATCAGCTGCTCTATGCCCGTGTACGTATCGCCGGCGGCAAAACCCGTGTTGCGAGACGGGTCGGCGATATCCGCCGTTATGCCCTCGCCGATGATGACGTGGCTGAACGTCTCCGGGTCAACGACCAGCTCGACCGGAACGGCCAGGTAGGCAACAATGTCGTCGCCATCGCCGCCGTCGAAGCGCTGGATGCCGCCCATGTCGAAGAACAAATCGTCGTCAGCGTCGCCGCTGACGATGTCGGTCCCGCCGCTCGCAAAGATTACGTCATTGCCGGCACCGCCAATGAGTCTCTCGTCGGCATTGCTCGCAATTATTCGATCGCCGATCACGCCTTCGATGCTCACAAGGGTGTCTAATCGCCCATCGCCAGTGATCATGCCGCTCCCGAGATCGATATGCATCGATGATGTCGCGGTCTCGAAGCTGACAAGATCGAATCCCGCGCCGCCATCGAGGACATCTGCGCCGGCGCCGCCAACCAGGATATCGTTGCCGTCGAGCCCGAAGAGCACGTTGGCACCTGTGTCCCCGGTCAGGATGTCGTCGAAGTCGCTGCCGGTGAGGTTCTCGATCGACAGCAGTGTGTCGATGCCGGCACCGCCCGTGTCTTGTGGGCCAGTGGCAGCGACACTTACCGACACGGCCGCCACCGCCGAGGCATAGCTTGCGGTATCGGAGCTGGAGCCGCCGTCCAGGATATCGTCGCCCGGACCGCCGTCGAGCGTATCCGCGCTGCCGAGCCCGGCCAGGGTGTCGTTGCCGCTGCCACCTCGCATCTCGTCAGCGATCGCTCTGCCGGTGAGCGAGTTGTCTCCGACATCGCCCTCGATCACGGGCGACGGATTTGTCTCCAGGATCGACGCCGCAGGGATTGTGGCGTCGGCAAACACGAACACCTCGACGTTGCGCACGCGGTCGGTGCCATCGGGCGAGCCTTCGCGCGCGTCGGTGACGATATAGGTCTCCGTCGCAGCCTCGAAGGCGATATGATACTCCTCCCGCAGACCCGCGAAGACTACGCTGTCGCTGCCCTCGCCGCCATCGAGCGTATCGCTGCCCTTGTTGCCCTGCAGCAGATCATCGCCGGCGCCGCCCCGGAGATCATCCGCCAGATAAGAGCCTCCCAGGGCGTCTGCGAATGCGGAGCCGATCACACCGTCTATGCTCGTCAGGACGTCGCCCACACCGAATCCGACGCTCACCCCACTTGCCGCGCCGGCATAGCTGACATAGTCGACGCCACCGCCACCGTCGATCTGGTCGCCACCTGCGGTGCCGAGAATGAGGTCGTTACCGCTCCAGCCATTGATCCTGTTGGCCTGATCATCCCCCTCGAGAACGTCATCGTAGGAGGAGCCCGTGAGGTTTTCGATCGACACGTAGATATCGCCAGCGGCGTCGCCCGCACTCCCGCCGCTGGACAGACTGGCGACAACGGCCGACGACGACAGAGTATAGCTCGCATAGTCACGGCCTTCGCCGCCATCGAGGAGGTCGGCTCCTGCGCCGGCGTAGAACTGATCGTCGCCTTCTCCACCAAACATCTGGTCGTCGCCCGCGTCGCCCAGCAGGCTGTCGTTGCCTTGCTCGCCGAACAGACGATCATCGCCCGCATAGCCACGCAGGCCGTCGCGGCCGCCACCACCGAACAGGTCGTCGGCATTGTCCGTGCCTTGGATGTCCTGGTAAGCGGCATCGCTGCTGGCAAGCAGGAAATCGGCTTCCGTGAGCTGCGCCGCTGAAACCCCCAGCAGAGTAACAGTCGATACGGCGCCGCCGTAGGTGGTGGTTATGACGGCGTTGCTCTCAGCATCATCCGATAACAGCTGCTGCACCGTGGCGAACGTGCCGATGCCCGCCAGCCGGAGGTCGATCACATCCTGCCCCTGCTGGAAATCGACGACAGTATCGTGCTTCTCGCCATGAAGCGCGTAGACGAAGGCGTCGCTGCCGGCGCCACCATCAGCACATTGCTGCCGCCTTCGCCGCCGCCGAGGACGTCGTTGCCGTCACCGCCCGACAACGCATCGTTAAAATCGCCACCGAACAGCTGATCGTCGCCAGCCGTTCCCACCTTGTCGATAGATGGATTGTCAGGCATGCCAGCCCCCAAGCAAAGCACCCCGCACGCCAAAGCAAGGCGCTAATGCTGCTGGCTGTCAAGGCAACAAACCTATGGGATTCCGAGCCAAACGCAATGCATGTTGCAGCTGAGCATCAGCATGAAACCGTGTCGTCCCCGCGTGCCGGAATAGGGCAGATGAGCGTGCTCGGCCGCCCGAGCGCACCTTTGTGAGAGACATCCCGAAGCCGACCTCCCTTGACAGATCCGCGTGCAGGGCTGGCGTGTGCGTTGTGCGCTGCTAATGTGCAACTCTCCCGGAAGTTGAGCAAAACTCGTCGACGCTGCGGAGCACAGGGGTGCGAACGTTAATCCCAAGAGCCGCGTCGGTCCCACCACCAGCAGACCAGCAGCGCCACCATCTGAAAGGCGGCAAACAGCAAAAAGCGTTCGTAGAGTGGGCGCACTTCGCCGTGAGAAAGCCACGACGTCGCCAGCGTACTATGCGCCAGCACGCATGCTGGCAGGATGCCCAGCACATACCATAGCGGCAGTTGGCGATAAGCGGCACGAACGAGGACAGCAGGGTTAAGACCAATCTCTAAGCTTGCAAAGGTTGTTGCTCAACAGTGTTGCAATTGCTTGCGGCAGAAAGTGGCACACAGCGATCATCGACCTCGGGCTGTGGCCGTGTCCGAAATCTGCGGGTGACCTGACGCGGTGAGATGGTGCTTGGACCCGTCCGCCGCGACCGGGTCTGACCCAAACTTGCCGAAATTGCCGCAGGGAACACAACCGCCCGATCTCATTTCTTTGCCGGTTGCGAACTAGCGTCCGTTGCTCTCCAGGGGGCCACTCGCGGAATCCAGCGCGGAACGTTCGCGCGATAAGTCTGGTACTCTGCACCAAACGTCTGCTGCAACATTGGCTCTTCGTAGGTAACGACAAACAAGTGGAAGGCCAGCCAGAACAACCCGCCGAGCAGAACGAGGCGCCAATCGCCGAACAACATAGCCTGACCAAGGATGATTGCGACCACGGCGACGTAGATCGGATTGCGTACGTACCGGTAGAGACCAGTGACCACCAAGTTCTTGGTCGGCGCAACGGGCGCAGGTGTACCGAGTCCCTGCAGCGCAAATCGCGCAAAGGAGTCCACAAGTCCGGGCAAACCGGCCAAGATGAGAAGGACGCCGATTGCCCGCGTGACCTCAAGACCCAAAAATGCAGGCCTAAACGCCCAGCGAGTCATCGACCACGGGATCAGCCCTGCGAGCACACACGGCGCAACCACAAAGAAGAGTGCAGAGCCCAAGACGGCACTCACCTTTTGCATGGTCACCTCCTGATGCTTCCGCTTGCGGCGCTGACCGCTATGGTCACCTTACCCCATGTCTCTGTTAGCCGTCTCCAACCGGTGCGGCGGCCAGTCAGACTACTGTAGGCCTAGCTGCACGAGCTGGCGAAACCAGCAGCCAAGATGTCCAAGGAAATGAGGGTGGGGCACACCGCCACGGCAGCAAATGGCACGAAGCAGCATTGTGGCTGTCGATCCTCGGCATGGCCGAAAGCTGAGGTACTGCGGACACGGATTGAAGGTCGCAGGAGCCCGCGGGCGCGGGGCCTTTGACCGATACTGTTGAAAAAGGGTTCATGCGGGTGGCGCCGCCTGCACCAGTAAGGAAAGGATTCCTCTATCACTGACTGGGGTGCAACTACGATTCCCCAACTGCGAGAGATCGGAACTGGATTCTGTCCGATCACATACCATCCGTCTTGAGATCGACATTTTCAACAGCATCGACCCGAAGCCGACCTCAGCACCGGTTCATCATCGCCAAGTAAGCCGGAAAATTCTCATCCAATTGTCGAAGCCAATCTTCCCTAGGGACTGCTCATCGAAACCACTCGCTCGCAATGCTGCAATCAGATTGGAGAGGCCGCTTGCATCTTTGATCGCCGCCGGAACTTTCGCTCCATCGAAGTCTGATCCGATCGCCACCCGATCTATGCCAATCCGGTCGACCAAGTAGTGAAAGTGGCCTGTAAGCATGTAGAGCGGCGTATCAGCGTTGTCTTGGGCGTCAGGGCGCACGTCATTCACCGAGAAATTGACGCCCACGACCCCGTCGGAATCACGGATGGCGTCGAGCTGTCTGTCGGTTAGGTTCCTTGTCGAAGTGCAGATTGCGTGCGCGCAGGAATGCGTGGCTACCAACGGTGCAGTGCTCAATCGCACTACATCCCAGAAACCCTTCTCGTTGAGATGGGATACGTCGATCATGATACCTAGGCGGTTACATGCCCTGACCAGGTTTTGCCCGGCGGAGGTCAGCCCGGGACCAGTATCCGGCGAGCGCGGCCATGCGAATGGAACTCCATGGCCAAAAATATTGGGGCGGCTCCAGACCAGTCCAAGTGATCGCAGCCCACCACGATACAGCTTCTCCAACTCGAGCAAGTCGGCATCGATGGCATCAGCGCCTTCCATGTGCAGTACGATGGCGAACGACCCAGCCCGGCTGGCGGTTTCGATTTCATCGACGCTTGTGGCGATGCGAACCTTTCCGTCGGCACGTGCCTCCAGGCTTCTCAGAGCGTCTAGCATCTCTCCTGTCTTGCTCCTGGCATAGCTCGCGTCCAACGGTTCGGCGAGACGGACCTCGTAGCTGGTCTTGGCGACGGTCAGATCACCTGTTGGCGGGCGCTCTGGGCGGACAAACATCGCAAACAAGCCACCCACCAGACCGCCATCTAAAGCCCGTGGCAAATCCAAGTGGCCGTCGTTCGAGCGGGTCAAGAAGTCGATGCCATCCGGGCGGTATTCCCGCAAACGGTGGACGGTGTCGTTGTGACCATCAAATATTGCGATCACGGCTGACTCGCTTCGACCCACTAGACTTCACCATACCTCAACCGTGCCGACAAAATGCCATGGGGCACTAATTGATCGCGCGCGCAAAGGCGCTTCAGTCCGCAACCGGCACCATACAATCTACTGCGCTGCAACGATTGTGTCCGGCGATTGAGGATCTTCTGCCGTGCCTGCGAGCCAGCCGGAACGGCTCTGACCCGACTCTGACATCGCGATCGCGATGCAGCAATTGCTTGAGTGCCTTGCGCTCCCGATTGGCCTCGCGCCGCGTCACCGTCTTGACCTTGCACCAATCCTGGGCACTCGCCTGATCTGTAGGAGCGGTATGGTGGCTTTCTCTTCGCTACCGCCCTATTTGCCGCTATATTCATCGCCTCTGTTTTCGTTGCCCATCACCGCAATACTGTTGGCCGTTTCCGACAGATGCGTTCACCGGCGGCCACGCTAGCCTACGACGAACAGAAGTTCATCTTGGCCTCGGAGTTTGGCAGTGCCACGATGCCTTGGTCAGCCATCACTGACGTGTGGCGCTACCCACGCTACTGGCTCCTTGTATTCTCACCCTCGCAGTTCGTTACCTTGCCGGTTGACTGCCTCGACGAGAACGCGAAAGATTTCATTAGTCGTAAGACCTCAAAGGCAATGGGCCTAAGCTAACAGTGGCGCTGCGATCATCTAACTGCCGCGGCAGCTGAGTCAGGAAACTGGGGTCACCTGACACGCCGGAGGGATCCCGTCACCGCGACCGAATCTGACCCTGGCCCATCGGTTGCCTTTCATCAGCACCGATGGATGCCACCGCTTGCTGTTGGGCATTCCCGTCCGAATGCTGGCAGTTTGTTCGCTTGGGCACATCGAGGGGATGATTTAACTCAATCGCTGTATAAACAGGCCGCTTACGATGATGCCGGCTGCTCCGGCTATCTTAGTGAGGGCGCCAAATGGTCAGCTGGATCGGCGTCGGCTTACCGCCGGAACAAGGGTTGTGCTCTTGCGGGCAGTTTGAAATGACCACGATGACGGGGTGAAGTTGGGCGCGCTGTGGGCTCCACGCTCGATCTGAAGGTCGTGCTCAAGACCATAGTGGATCGCGCCGTCGAGCTGTCCGCCACCGATGCCGGTTCGATCTTCTATTTTCGTGAACAGGTCGGTAGATTCGAGCTTGGCGAGACGGCGGGGATCGAAGAGGAAGTTATCACCCGTTACCGCAGGCTCGACATCGCGCGAAGTGAGACTGGCCTAGGCGAGGTGATCGCCAATCGGCAGCCATTGCAGGTCGCCGACCTCACCAAGCGGGCAAGCAACCCGCTCCGGGATGCCGCGCTCGAAGCGGGGATGCGCGCCGTTCTTGCAGACCTCCCAGCATGCGCCTCCGATCGCACCACCCATGCAGAATCAGTCTGCTAACCGATCATACCTGTCACGACATGGTTACTGGCGAAGGCTCCTCAGATCGCAACGTGACCCGTTTCAGACCTTGGCTCGGATGGCTGGGCTCTCTGTTGGCCATGAGGTGAGGCCGCTTACCACCTGCCAGCCAGATCGCGCGCGAGTATGTCGCGGCTCAAGCCACGGTGCTTAAGCTCGGTATCCGAAAGGCGCGAGAGATCATCGTAGGCAGCTGCTGCGGCCCAATGGTCGGCCCAGTTTTTGGCCCATGCGTAGAGCAGGGCGCATACTGTAAGCCATGTGGCAGGTCCGGGCGCCCTTGCGATGGACGTTGGCTCGTCAAGGGGCGCAAATCTCTCATGCATGTTCATCGACATCACCCCATGCGCCGGCGGACATGGCCACACCGAATGTCGGTGTGGCCAATTGATGTTGTGCCCGCGTTCTTGTCTTCACGGAACCGCACTGTCCAACTCGGGATGCATAATGACGCTCTCCTGAGCGGTAGGCTCATTGCGGGCGCCCACGACCACCGCTGGAACAGAGCCACGGTTGACCGCTACGTGGGGCACGCGGGCTGGGATGAACATGTAGTCGCCGGGATGCGCCTTCTCGCAGTGCTGCAGCCGATCACCGGTCCACAGCTCGAGCTCCTCGCCGCTCAGAAAGTAGAACGCGGTCTCATGTTTTTCGTGGATGTGCGCCTTCGTGCGCTGTCCCGGTGGAAGCGTGACCATCCCGAACCACAGCACACTTGAGCCGACGGTTTCGGCGCTGATGCCTGGCGCATAGTGGGAGCCCTGCGCGGCCTTGTAGCCAGTGGCGCCCTTCAACACGTATCCCTTTGTGTGCCCGCCACCAAGCGATGACTGGGCTTTTCTCGCGAACATCTTGAGCAACGTGGTCTCCCTTTGGCGTCATCGACTGTGACAGCATCGCCCGGCACCCGTGCCCTGGTCTTGAATCCGTCTCCGAAAAGTTCCGAAATCCTGCAAATTCCATTACGCTGCATCCATGACCAGTCGGAGCATCGAGTTCGGGTCATTCATCCTCCATATGGAGCGCGGATCGCTGCTGCGCGACGACCGCCCCGTGCTCGTCAGCAGCAAGGGCATGCTCTTGCTGCAAGCCTTGGTGAGCTCCGCGGGTGCGCCCGTCAGCAAGGCTCAACTGATGGAAGCGGCATGGCCGGGCATGGTTGTCGAGGAGAGCAATCTTTCGGTGCAGATTGCGGCTCTGCGCAAGCTGCTCGGTCCGCAGTCAGATGGTAGTGCGTGGATCGCGACAGTCCCGCGCGTTGGTTACAGATTCGTTGGCAACGTGCAGATGCTCGATCAGAGTACTGCAACCAAGCGCCTTCCCGGCATCGATCCACTCGCTGACAGGCCCTCCATTGCTGTCCTCCCCCTCGCTAATGTGAGCGGCGACAAGGAGCAGGAGTACCTTGCCGATGGCCTCACGGAAGACATCATTACGGTGCTGACGAGGTTCAGATGGTTTCGCTTGATCGGGCGAAACTCAAGCTTTGTCTACAAGGGCAGGTCTGTCGATTCCAAACGGGTCGCAGGCGAGCTTGGCGTCCAGTATGTAATGGAAGGAAGCGTCCGCCGGTCCGGCGAGCACATTCGTATTTCAATACAACTGGTCGACGCTGCCTCAGCCCGCCAGATCTGGGCCGAGCAGTATGCGATGGAGGTGGCAGAAATCTTTGCCGTTCAGGACGCGATCGCGGAACGCGTGGCGGGCGCCATCGAACCTGAGCTTCTCAAGAACCAATCGCTGCCGGCTGGTCCGCGTCACAGCGGCAATGTGACGGCGTGGGACTTGGTGCGTCAGGGCACTTGGCATTTTCATCACGTTGGCCGCGAAACGCACTTCAAAGCGAGAGACCTTTTCAGGCAAGCGTGCGAACTCGACGCCGAGCTGGCCGAAGCTCACATCTGGCTCGCTCGCGTCAGCGCTGGCTTAGTTGCGTATGCCTGGAGCGACGCCGCAGATGATGACATCCGGGAAGGTCTGGACGCAGCCTTGAAGGCTATCCAACTCGACGAGAAGAACCCGTACTCGCATTATGCGTTGGCAATCTGCAGCGCGTACGCGAACGCGCCGGAGCAAGCCATTCTGGCTGCAGAAAAGGCCGTCGAGGTCAGCCCGAGCTTTGCTCTGGGTCACTTGGTGCTCGGCTTGGCTCAACTATTCCGGGGCTTCGCATCCAAAGCGATCCAACCTTTTGAGCGCGGCCTCACGCTGAGCCCCTACGATCCGCAGAACTTTGCCTGGTACAACGTGCTGGCTCTCGCGCATCTGTTCGCAGACCAGCCAGAGCCGGCGCTTGCTGCAGCCATCAAGGCCCAAAAGGTTCGCCCGGCCTGGCAGCCGACGATCGAGACACTAGCATGCTGCTACGCCTCGCTCGGACGTGCGGAGGAGGCACAATCTTGCGTCATGCAAATACGCAAACTGGCGAAACCACCAGGTGACACTCTAGGGCCCTTGCGCTCGCGCAATCCGCATTGGGTGGACCAACTCGAGGCCGCGAAGCGATCCGCTAACGCACGCCACAGCTCCCGTGCCTCCTCAACGCTTTTGCAGTGACAAATTACATCATCCGCGTAACGCTCGAACGGGATGGACGGATAAGTTCGCGCCATCCACATATCGAATGAGTAATGCAGGAAAAGATTCGCCAACAGGGGACTAATTACTCCTCCTTGCGGAGTTCCTGCACTGCGCGGAACGATGCTACCATCCTCCATCTGCACCGGCGCCTTCAGCCAGCGTTCAACGTAGAGCAGCACCCAACGGCAATCCATATGTTGGCGGACCGCCTTGAGCATCAGCTCCCAATCAATACTGTCGAAGTAGGCCTGAACGTCCAGATCAAGTACCCAGTCGTAGCGCCAGCAGCGCTCTCGCGCTGTGCGCACGGCGTCGATCGCAGATTTGCCAGGTCTGTAGCCGTAGGAGTCGGGGGGAAACACCGGCTCAAAAATCGGCTCCAGATAACGTCGGGCGACTTCCTG
>Ga0081455_10004918_pt1 | contig 14800 bp, 13 predicted proteins | sample TabmetS3T2R1_FD_70207 | JGI IMG/M metagenome (GOLD analysis project Ga0081455, IMG submission 70207) | Tabebuia heterophylla rhizosphere microbial communities from the University of Puerto Rico - S3T2R1 | ecosystem: Host-associated > Plants > Roots > Rhizosphere ... | reverse complement strand
CGCCCAAACCGTAGAGCTTCATCTCCGGTCCGGCCACATTCGAGATGACCACGTTGTGCACCGGCGTCCTCCTCAGCGGCGTACGCGCCATCACGCCCAACACGAGGCTGAACACCGGTCGAGCGGCAACCTGCGTCACGTCTTGCACCAGCGTCGGCCTGATCGCCGAACCATGTTCCCTCGCACGGGAATTCGCTTCAGCGATGGCCCGCAGCCGGTCGCCCGGATCCTCGATATGCGTCTGCAGATTGCAGAAGAACCCCGACACCTGATTGCGACCGGGCCGATCACACTTGTCGTGTACCGACATCGGCACCACCGCCACCAGCGGCTTGTCCGGCAGCTCTCCCCGTTCACGCAGGAACTCACGCAGCGCACCGGCGCACAGCGACAGCACCACGTCGTTGACCTTGACCTCGAACCGGTTCCTCACCCGGTTGACATCGTCAAAGTCCAACTGCGCCAACGCAATGCTGCGGTCAGCGGTGACATCTGCGTTGAACACCGTCGCCGGCGCGGTGAACGGAGCCGCCATGGCCACGCCCCTGCGCGCGCGATTCACGGTATCGACGACCGTCGACACCGTCGCCGGCAGGAACGAGCCCGCCCCGATGAACCGAGCGGTGAACAGCGTCTCGGGTGATCGGTAGATCGTCTGCGGGTCTGCCATCTGCTCGAGACGCCCGTCGTTCATCACGCCGACGAGCTGGGAGATGCTGAGCGCCTCGTCCTGGTCGTGCGTGACGAACACGAACGTGGTCCCGAGCTCTTGGTGGATCCGCAGCAGCTCCTCACGCAGCGCGAACCGAACGTTGCGGTCGAGCGCGGACAGCGGCTCGTCGAGCAGCAGCACCTTGGGCCGGTTGATCAGGGCCCGCGCGACCGCGACCCGCTGCGCCTGCCCACCGGAGAGCTCCGACGGGTAGCGGGTGCTGAACCGCTCGAGCCCCACGAGCTGGAGCATCTCGCCCACGCGCGACGCGCGCTCGGGGTCGGGCGGGCGTTCCCGCTTGGACGCGGTCGTCAGGCCGAACCCGATGTTGTCGGCCACCGTCATGTGCGGGAACAGGGCGTAGTGCTGGAACACCATGTTGAACGGCCGCCGCTCTGGTGGGCGCCCGGTGATGTCGTCGCCGTCGGCGACGACCGCGCCTTCGCTCGGATCCTCCAGCCCGGCGATGATCCGCAGCAGCGTGGTCTTGCCGCACCCGCTCGGGCCGAGGAGGCTGAAGAACGACCCCGCCGGGATCTCGAGGTCGACCCCGTGCAGCGCCACGACGTCGCCGAAGCGCTTCGTCACGCCCCGGATCGACACGGCGCCGGTCCGTGACGGCGCCGGACCCGCCTCCGACCGCGGAGCCTCGGCCTCCATCCGCTCGCTCATGCCGCGCGCGCGAGCTCCTCGACCCGCGCGTCGACCGTCTGCCGGGTGGACCGCCGGCGCTGCAGCACGAACGCGAGCGCCACGGCGAACCACGGCACGAGCAGCAGGATCGTGGCGACCGCGTTGATCGAGGGGTCGATCGTGCGTCGCAGCCGCGACAGCACGAACAGCGGCAGCGTGACGCGGGTCCCGGACGTGAAGTTCGTGATCAGCACCTCGTCGAACGAGATCGCGAACGCGATCACCATCGCGCCGAGCACCGAGGGCGCGATCAGCGGGAACGTGATCCGGCGCAGGACGACGCGCGGTGTCGCTCCCAGATCGCGCGCGGCCTGCTCCAGCGCGACGTCGTAGTTCCGCAGCCGCGAGACCACGATCAGGATCACGAACGGGGTCGTGACGATCACGTGGCCGGCCACGATCGTCCACATCGACGGATCGATCGCGAACGTCTTCATCGCGGCGACGAGCGAGATGCCGATGAACAGCGGCGGCAGCATCACCGGCAGGCGCGAGCCGCTCTCGAGCCACCGGGTCACGCGCGTCGGCCGGCGCGCCATCACGAACGCGGCCGCGGTCCCGATCACGCCCGCGACGACCGCGGTCGCGATCGCTGCCCAGGTGCTGGTCGTGAGCCCCGACCGGAAGGCCTCCTCGCCGAAGATCAGCGAGAACCATCGGACGGACACGCCGTGCGGCGGCCAGCTCAGGTTCGCCCCCGAGTTGAACGCGAACACGACCACCACCGCGAGCGGCAGGTAGATGAACACGACGAGGGCCCCCGCGATCACCGTCAACAGCCGGGGCCGCCGCATCGTCATCCGGTATGCCGCGGGAGCAGCCCGCCGGCACGCATCCCGAGCCGCAAGCCCACGACGACCACGAGGAACAGCGCGAGCATCACGAACGCGATCGCCGCGCCGAGCGGGTAGTTCAGCGTGGTGCTGAGCTGGTCGGCGATCAGCGTGCCGAACGTCGCGCTCGACCCGATCCCGCCCAGGAACACCGGCGTGATGTAGTCGCCGGCCGACAGGAAGAACACGAACAGCGTGGCCCCGAACAACGCGGTGCCCGAGAGCGGGAGCAGGATCCGGCGCAGCGTCATCGATCGCGACGCGCCCAGGTCACGCGCCGCCGCCTCGAGCCCGGGCGGGATCGAGGACAGGCTCGAGAACAGCACGAGCGTCGTGAACGGGAGGAAGAAGTTCACCTCGGCCGTCACGACCGCCACACGGGAGAACAACAGGACGCCGAGCGGCTCGTCGGTGAGGTGCATCGCCTGCAGCAGGGAGTTGAAGATGCCGTGCTCGCCCGAGAGCGTTCGCCACGAGTAGATCAGGGCCAGGTAGCTCCCCATCAAGGCGATCACCGTCGCGATCAGCAGGAACCGCCGCGATCGCTTCGCGCGGAAGGCGAGGAAGTACGCGAGCGCGTAGCCCGCCACGACCGACAGGATCGCGGTCGGCGCCGCGATCAGGAACGTGTTCACCGCGTACTTGCGGTACAGGCTCGAGGTCACGACCGCGTGGTAGTTGTCGACGGTGAAGCCCGGCACCGGTTCCAGCAGGTGCAGGTGGAAGAACGAGAACGCGAACAGCATCGAGACCGGCACCAGCACCGCGAGGCCGAGGAACAGCCCCAGCGGGGAGATCAGGAACGCGGCCAGCCGTCGGGACAGCGACACACGCGCGGCGGACCCGGGCTACGAGCCCTTGACCTCCTCCCAGGTCTGGATGACCTGATCGTACGTCGCGCGGTCGCCCTCGGGTTCGCGCGGGAACCCGCGGTTGAAGGTCAGCGTGTTCTCCAGGTAGTTGTCGATGTCGTCGTAGGGGTACTGCGCCTTCGCCTTGGCCGACAGCAGGGGGATCGCGGCGGCGACCCCGGGCCCCTGCAGGAACGCGCTGTTCGCCTCGGCGTTCTGTTCGGGGTCGAGCACGTGGTTGATCCACGCGAACGCGTTCTGCTTGTTCGGCGCGGTCGGTGGGATGAACGCGGTGTCGGCCCACCCGATCGCGCCCTCGGACGGAACGATCGTCTTCGTCGACACGCCCTTGGCGGCGGTCTCGGCATCCATGAACGCGAGGCCGCACACCATGTAGTCGACGTCGCCCGAGATCAGCAGCGAGATCTGGTCGCCGATGCTGGGCGCGAGCGCGCGGATCTGCCCCTTGAGCTGCATGAGGTAGTCCTTCACCTCGCCCTGCAGCTGATCGGTCGTGAGCTCGTCGGGGTCGATCCCCACCGCGAGCGAGGCCAGGCCGACGTTGTTCAACGCGCCGTCGACGGTGGAAACCCGGCCCTGGTACTGCGGGTCGAGGATGTCCTGCCAGCTCTCGGGTTCGGGCACGTTGTCGGTGTTGTACGTGAGGCCGGTGAACCCCCACGTCCACGGTGCGCCGTTATAGGTGCCGTCCTCGTTCTTCCACGGGTCGACCTGGAAGGCGGGCAGCAGCCCGGCGAGGCCCGGGACCTCGTCGAGCGTCATCGGGGTGATCAGCCCGAGGTTCTTGTAGTCGGTGAGCACGACGTTGTCGCCGTAAGACAGATCCCACTTGTCGCCGCCGGCACCCTTGAGGACCGTCGGTACCTCCTCCGGCTGGGTGATGAACTTGAGGTGCTGGGTGATGTCGTTCTCCTCACGCCAGTCCTTGAACTGCTTCGTGAGGTCGTAGCCCTCCCACGTGTAGAGGTTGAGGTCGCCGCCCACCGGGGGGAGCGGGCTCGAGCTGCCGGCCGCGGCGCTCGGCGACGAGCCGGAATCGCTCGACAGCCCGCAGGCGGCCATCAGGGCCGCCGCCGCGCCTCCGCCGGCCATGCCGAGGAACCGTCTGCGTGAAAGCAACGACCGCTGCAGCGATCCGTTCGGTGTGTCGGCCATCTCGTCCTATCCCCCTCTTGGGCCCCTCCCGCGACACCGGTCCGGCCCCCGGGCAACCGGATCAGCCCGGCGCCCGCGCTCCGGCGCCGGTCATATGATGGTCATGTGGCATGATAACCTGCCCTCCTGAGCCGTCAAGGGACGCGATCCGGCGGGCGGGCCGTCAGTTGCGGGTCGTCAGCTGGTCTCGAGGTACCGGGCGCGCTCCCAGTCGGTGACCGTCGTCCGGAACGTCTCGTCCTCGCGGCGAGCAAGGATCGAGAACGTCTCGACGAAGACCGGCCCGAACGTCTCGGCGCAGAACCCACTGCCCTCGAATACGTCAGCGGCTTCGGCCAGGGTCGGCGGGAGGCGCTCGAGCGTGTCGTCGCGATAGGCGTCGGACGTGATCGGCGGAGGCGGCGTGAGCCCGTCGGCCAGGCCGCTCGCCCCCGAAGCGAGCGCCGCCGCGATCACGAGGTAGGCGTTCGCGTCGCTCGACGCGGTGCGGAGCTCCAGGCGCGTAGCGGCGCCATGCTCGGCCGGCACGCGCACGGCCGCCGTTCGATGGTCGAATCCCCAGCACACCCGGTTCGGCGCGAACGTGTAATCGACCAGGCGCTTGTACGCGTTCACGCTGGGGAGGTTCACGGCCGTGACCTCGCGGAGGTGTGCGAGCACGCCCGCGAGGAACCCCGCCATCGCCTTGGTCGGCAACTCCTGGGAACCCTCCGACGCGGGATCGAACGCGTTCGCCTCCGACCCCTCGGTGCGCAGGCTCACGTGCAGGTGGTGACCGCTGCCGCTCACGCCCTGGAACGGCATCGGCATGAACGTGGCCCGCAGGTCGTGGCGCTTCGCGACCAGCTTCACGACGTATCGCAGCAGCGTGGCGGTATCGGCCATGTCGAGCGGGTCCGACGGCCCGACGTTGATCTCCATCTGCCCGGGCCCGTATTCGGTCTGGCTCGATTCGACGTCGGCGCCGGCGCCGGCGAGGGTGCCGCGGATGTCACCGAGCACGTGCTCGAGCGCGGCGGCGTTCGCCATGGACCAGGGGCGGTGGTCATCGTAGATCGGCTGCCAGTCCGGCGTGCACAGGTAGAACTCGAGCTCGGAGGCGACGTGAGCCTCGAACCCCGTCTCGTGGAGGCGATCGATCGCTCGCCGCAGGATCGCGCGGGCGTCCAGCGGGTTCGGCTCGCCACCGGGCTCGACGAACGCGTCCATCAAGCAGAACGCGGTGCGCTCGGCCCAGGGTGCGACGCGGAGCGTGCCGAGGTCCGGCATCACGTGCATGTTGGGGTAGCCCGTGTCGGGGTTCGCGTACGGCAGGGGGGCGATGTCGCCGCGGATGCTCCAGGCGAACGGGGCGTTCGGCATGCTCAGGCCGTCGGCTGCTGCCCGCAGGAACCGAGCGGTGGGGAGTCGCCGGCCGGTCAGGATCCCCCAGGTGTCGGCGAAGCAGCATTCGACCGTGTCGATCCCCTGGTCGGCGAGGAACCGTTCGGCCTGCGCGAGGTCCATCGGGGCGGACGGTAGCATCCCGGTCCCATCCGCACCAGTGGCCCTGTTATCATGTGGCCCGCTCACCATATGTCTCGACGGAATCGAGGGTGACCGCGGTGGCGGATGCAGCGTTCGGGCGCCTGGACGGCCTCGCGGGGCTCGTCACCGGGAGCGGCCGGGGGATCGGCGCGGGCTGTGCGGAGGCCGCGGCCGCGCTCGGCGCCCGAGTCATGGTGGCGGACCTCGAGCTGGACCGTGCCACCGAGGTTGCCGCTCGTATCACGGACGCGGGGGGACAGGCGGCCGCCTCCGCCGTCGACGTCCGGGATTGGCGGCACGTCGACGAGCTCTGCGACGCTACGATCGAGACGTTCGGGGCGCTCGACTTCGTTGTCGCGAACGCCGGCATCGGCGATTACAGCTCGTTGCACGACGGCGATCCCGATCGGTGGCGAACCGTCGTCGAGACGAACCTGCTCGGCGTGCTGCACACGGTTCGCGCCGCGTACGCGCGCATGAAGGAACGCCGGCACGGCCACATCGTCCTGATGGCCTCGATCGCCGGGCGCCAGACGTGGGTCGGCGAACCCGTCTACATCGCGACGAAGTGGGGCGTGGTCGGGCTCGGCTGGGCGCTCCGCAAGGAGGCGCTCGAGCACAACGTGCGCGTCACGCTGATCGAACCCGGCATGGTCGACACGCCGCTCGTGCGGTCGACGCCCGAGGGACGCAGCGAGCTCGAGCGGTTCGCGGCTCTCTCGATCGACGACGTCGCCCGGGCCGTGACGTTCGCGCTCGCGCAGCCCGAGAGCGTCGGCGTGAGCGAGGTCATGATCCAGCCGATCGGGCCAGAGCTGTAGGCGGGACGGGTGACCGACCGACCGGCCCTGCGGACGCGTCCCTCCTCGATGGACCAGATCGGCCGGCGTGTGGACCAGGTCGAGACGCCCGCGCTCCTGTTGGAACTGCCCGTGGCGCGGGCGAACATCGACCAGATGGCCACACGCATCGCCGCGCTGTCGGCGTCGCTGCGGCCGCACGTCAAGGCACACAAGAGCGTGGAGCTCGCGCGGCTGCAGCTCGAGTCGGGCGCCGTGGGCGTGACGACCGCCACCGTCGCGGAGGCACGCGCGATGGTCGACGCCGGGATCGATGACGTGCTGATCGCGAACCAGGTCGTCGTGCCGTCCGCGGTGGACGCCGTCGCCGAGCTCGCCGGTCGCGCCGCGATCATCGTGGCGGTCGACGACGCGGCGAACCTCGAGGCGCTCGGGGCGGCGGCCTCCGCGCTCGGGGTCGAGGTCGGTGTGCTCGTCGAGCTGGACGTGGGGATGGGCCGCGCCGGCGCGCGCACGCAGGACGACGCCGTCGCGCTCGCGCAGGCGGCGGCCCTGACCTCCGGGGTCGCGTTCCGTGGGCTGATGGGCTACGAAGGCCACTGCGCCGACGAGCCGGATCCCGAGCGACGGGTCGAGCGCACGCGAGCGGCGATGGAGCTCCTGACCTCGGCGAGCGAGCGGGTCGCGACGGCGGTGATGCCGGTCGAGATCGTGTCGGCGGGCGCGACCGGCACGTTCGAGATCACCGGGGGCGTGCCGGGTGTGACCGAGGTGCAGGCGGGCTCGTACGTGCTGATGGATGGCTTCCACGCGCCGCTCGTGAGCGGGTTCGGCAGCGCCCTGACCGTGGCGGCGACCGCCGTGAGCGTGCACGGGTCGTCGGTCGTGTTCGACGCAGGCCGCAAGTCGATCGGGGCCGATCTGCGGCCGCCCGCGCCGCCCGCGCCCGGCGCGGAGCTCGCGTTCATCCACGAGGAGCACGTCGGGTTCCGGTTCGCGGGCGAGGGTGCGCCCTACCGGGTGGGCGACCGGATCCGGTTGGTGCCGGGGTACGCACCGACCACCGTGAACCTGTTCGGCTCCTACCTCGTCGTCCAGGACGACGAGGTGGTCGACGTGTGGTCGGTGTGCGCCCGGCACGGCGCCTGGTGACGAGCGGGTCGACCGAACGCCGCATCCTTCGAGCGGGATCGCTCGAGGCTTCGCTCGAGGGCGCCGACCTCGTCGGCATCCGGTGGGGAGCGACGGAGATCGCCTCGCGCGTGTTCGTCACGGTGCGCGACGCTGCCTGGCGAACCCTGCCGGCCCGACCGCTCGATCTTTCGGTCGAGGAACGATCGGAGGGCTTCACCGTCGAGATCGAGGCCGAACACAGCGAGGGCGGGGGCGCGTTCGTGTGGCGCGGGCGGTTCGACGGTCAGGCGGACGGAACGCTGGCGTGCTCGGTCGCGGTTTCGGCGACGCGCGACCTGGATGTCCGGCGTGTCGGCATCTGCGTGCTGCACCCGTGGGCCGGATGCGTGGGGGCCGGGTACACGGCGTCCGGCGCCGGGCCGCCGGTCGAGGGCCTGATCAGCCGGGAGATCTTCCCTCAGCGCATGGTGGGCGGCGATCTGCAGCCCATGATCGCGGCGTTCACCTCGCTCGAGCTGCGACTCGCGAGCGGCGTCGGCGTCTCGCTCACGCTCGAGGGGGAGGAGTTCGAGCTCGAGGATCAGCGCAACTGGAGCGACGCGTCGTTCAAGACGTATCCGACGCCGCTCGCGCGGTCGTTCCCGCGGACGATCCGCGCGGGACAGGAGGTCCGGCAGAGCTGTGTGCTCTCCGTGTCGGGTCCGGCGACGCCCGCGGCGACCGATGGCGGACCGGTCTCGGTCCGGATCGGGGACGCCACGGGAACGACGATGCCCGACCTGGGGATCACGGCGCCGGCCCCGGACGTGGCCGGGGTGACCCTCGATGCGCTCCGCGCGATCCGTCCCGCGCACGGCCGCGTCGAGCTCGTGCCGTCCCGCGACGAGGCCAAGACGAGCGCGGAGGCCCTGGACACGGCGTCCGCGATCGGCGTGCCGCTGGAGCTCGCGCTCCTCCTGGACGACGTCGATCTCGAGCTGGACGCCGTCGCCGCGCTCGTCGGTGGGCTCGACGTCGCCCGCGTGCTCGTGCATCGCCTCGACGGCCGGACGACGCCGGCGCCCGTGATCGCGCGGGCCCGGGAACGGTTGGCGCTGCACGGCGTACCGTTCGCCGGTGGAACCGCGTCGCATTTCTCGGAGGTGAACCGCGATCCACCTGCGGCCGACCGGCTCGACGCCGTCGCGGTGGCGATCTCGGCCGAGGTCCACATGGCCGACGAGCGGTCGATCGTGGAGACGCTCGAGGTTCAGCCGCAGATCGTCGCGCAGCTGCGGACCATGACGGCCGGGACGCCCGTGGTGGTCACCCCGGTGACGCTCGCCCCACGCGAGCCCGGCGTCGACGCGGACATCGACCCCAGGGTGCGCTCACCGTTCGCCGGTGCGTGGACGGCGGCGAGCGCCGGTCGCCTCGCGGAGGCGGGTGCCGCCTCGGTGACGTTCCACGAGCGTGCCGACGACACCCTGGCCGAGCTCGACTCTGCGTCGGGACTCACGCCTGCCGGAGAGGTGCTCGCCTCGCTCGCGTCGTTCCGCGGCCTCGACGTGGTGCGGCTCGAGTCGTCGGATCCCCGCCGTGTGTTCGGGGTCGCGACGCGTGACGGTGACGCGTTCCTCGCACTGGTGGCCAACCTGACGTCGGTGCCGACGACCATCGCTCTCGAGGCCGCAGCAGCGGCAGACGCGTTCGAGCTCGACGGGTTCGAGGTGCGGACGTTCGAGATCCGACGCGGGGCGATCAGCCAGCGTCCGCCGTGGGCTCCGCCGAGTAGTGCGGGCCCATCGAGGTGACGTGCTCCAGCATGCGTAGGCGGGCCGCGTCACCCTCACCGGAGCGGATCGCGTCGCAGATCCGCTGGTGCTGGTCCAGCTCCCATTGCGCGTAGCCCTCGGTCGTCTGATACAGGCGCGGGCCACGTTCGAACGCGAGTCGCAGGAACGGCCGGACCACGTCGGCGAGCACCTGGTTGCGAGCGGCCTCCGCCACGAGCAGGTGGAACTGTGACGCCTCGATCACGGGGCCTTCCAGGGCTTCCAAGTGCGAACGGTGCTGCGTGAGCACGTCGTCCATCGCCGCGAGGTCGGACTCGGTCCGGCGCTCGGCGGCCAGGCGCGCGAGCTCCGGCTCGACGATCCGACGAGCCTCGAGGAGCTCGTCGGTGATCTCGGTCGGCGCCGCCTCCCCGGGTGTCTGGGTCGTCGCCGGCCGCTCGGCGACGAACACGCCCTGGCCGTGGCGGATCTCGACGACGCCGACCATCGCCAGACCGTTCAACGCCTCGCGAACCGTGGATCGCCCGACCCCCAGTCGTTGCGTCAGCTCGCGCTCCGGGGGCAGACGCGTCCCGGGGTCGAGATCGCGGACGGCCTCGAGGATCTGCTGCGCGACCGTCTCCGCGAGCTTCTTGCGTGGAGCCTGGCGGATCAACAGATCGGGCTGCTGCTCGTCCATCGCGCGCGAGTCTATCCCTTCCCCTCGGGCGGACCGTCCGCGACGTCACCGTCACGACGGCGTTCGATCAGCTCGATCTCGACGCCGTCGGGATCGAACACGTAGGCGGCCTTGCCGCCCGCGTACGCCCCGACCGGGATGTCGACGGGGACGTCGGTGCGCGATCGGACGCCGGCCGCTCGCAGGTCCGCGAGCGTCGTCGCGAGGTCATCGACGAGCAGCGACAGGTGCGACCGGCCGGGCTCGTTCTCCTCGCCCGGCATGACCGGCGCGCCATCGGGCCGGTGATACTTCGACAGCTCGACCGTCCCGCCGCCGGGCACGCGGAGCTCGATCCATTCGATCTTCGTATCGGGGAGCGCGACGAGGCGGTCGAGGTGCTCCCACTCCACGATGCCGCGGCCGACGACCTCGAGTCCGAGCAGGTCGTGCCAGAACGCGAGGGAGCGCTCGACGTCGGCGATCGTGACGCCGACGTGGTCGATGCCGGTGACGCCCATGCTCACGCCTTCGTGGAGATCGCGCCGAGTGCGGCCTCGACCACGGCCTCGGACGTCAGGCCGTGCGTGCGAGCCACGTAGTCGTTCGACCCGAACGAGCAGAATTCGTCGCGGACCCCCACCCCGCGGATCGCGACGCCGATCCCCTCGTCGGCAAGGGCCTCGGAGACCGCCGACCGGAGGCCTCCGATCACCGAGTGGTTCTCGGCCGTCACCAGGGAGCCGGTCGCACGAGCGAGCGAGCGCACCGCGTCGGCGTCGAACGGCTTGAGCGTCGAGACCTTGAGCAGCGCCGCCGAGACGCCCCGCCCGCCGAGCTCCGCGACGGCGTCCTGGGCGCGACGGACCATGATGCCGCTCGCGACGATCCCGACATCGGTGCCCTCGCGCAGCAGCTGGGCCGGGCCGATCTCGAACCGGTGCCCGCCCCGGTCGACGTCGGCGGTCTCGCGTCCCAACAGTTCGCGCAGGTACACGGGTCCGTCGAGCTCGACCGCCGCCGCGATCGCCTCGGCCATCTCGGCGTTGTCGCAGGGGTCGAGCGCGGTCATGTTCGGGAGCACGCGCATGTGCGCGAGGTCGTCGATGCCCTGGTGGGTGGGGCCGAACGTCGAGTAGATCCCGGGCAGCGCGGCGACGATCTTCACGTTCGCCCGGTTCAGGGCGCATTGGATCGCGATGAAGTCGAGCGCGCGCCGGGTCGCGAACACCGCGAAGGTCGTCGCGACCGGGACGAACCCGTCCTTCGCCAGCCCCACCGCGACGCTGATCAGGTTCTCCTCGGCCATGCCGACGTTCACGAACCGATCGGGGAACGCCTGCGCGAACGGCGCGAGGCCCGTCACGCCCGCGACGTCGGCCGACAGCGCGACCACGTCGGACCGCCGCGCGCCGATCTCGAGCAGGGCGCGACCGAAAGGGCCCGACTTCTGGAGCACGACCGGGTCGACGTCGGGGAGCTCGACGGCGGCGCTCATCCGAACTCCTCCAGCTCGCGCGCGACGGCCCCCCATTCGTCGTCGTCGACCCGGACGAAGTGGTTGCGCTCGCGCTGCTCGATCATCGGTACGCCCTTGCCGAGCGTCGTGCGGCAGATCACGACCGCCGGCATCTCGTCCGCGGCGCGCGCGCGTTCGAACGCGCCCAGCAGATCCTCGACGTCGTTGCCGTCACACGCGTCGGCCCACCATCCGAACGCGCGCCACTTGTCGACCAGGGGCTCGACCTCGAGCACGAGATCGCCGTCGGCCTGCGTGCGGTTCACGTCGACCACGCACAGCAGTCGGTCCAGCCGCTGATCCCCGGCGAACATCGCGGATTCCCAGGTCGACCCCTCCTGGATCTCGCCGTCGGTCATGACGTTGACGACACGAGCCGGCCATCCGCGGATCCGGTGGCCGATCGCGAGCCCGGCCGCTACCCCCAGGCCGTGGCCGAGCGATCCGCCGGTCAGCTCGATCTGCTCGGGATGTCCCTCATGGGTCGACATGATCAACGTCGTGCCGTCGGCGCCGTAGGTGTCGAGGTCGTACCCCTGCAGGTGTCCGGCCTCCGCCAGCGCCGCCCACAGCCCGATCGAATAGTGCCCGGCCGAGAAGATCAGCCGGTCGTCGTCGGGTCCGCGAGCGAGAGGGTCGTACCGCATCTCGTCGAGCAGCAAGACCGCGAGGATGTCGGCGACGTCCAGACCCTGCCCCACGTAGCCCTCGCCCTTGCCCGAGGCCATCCGCACGACGTTGCGGCGGATCCGCTTCGCCCGAGCGCGCAGCAGCTCGGCCTTCGATCCCATCTCGGCCCGGGCGTTCACGCGTGCGCTCTCCTGCCAGAGAAGGTGAGCAGATAACCTGCTGACCTGTTGGGATTGGAGCCTATCACCCCCGACCGCGCCGGGTGTGAGCGAAGGCCCTTGACCTCAAGTGAACTTGAGGTCCTAGCGTCCCGGCCCATGGAGGCGACGACCGGCCGAACCGCCGAAGGCATCGAGCGCGCTCGCGAGCTGATGGCGCTCGCCACCGGCGACGAGAAGCACGATGAGAGCAGCACGTCGACGTTCGACGTGCTGTGGGTGCTGTACGACCGGGTCCTTCGCGTGGATCCCTCGAACCCAGGGTGGGAGCAGCGCGACCGGTTCATCCTGAGCAAGGGGCACGGGCCGGCCGGCTACTTCGCGATCCTCGCGGCGAAGGGCTTCTTCCCGGTCGATTGGCTCCCGGGGTTCATGGACTGGGGGAACCCGCTCGGTTCGCACCCCGATCGCACGCTGGTCCCCGGCGTGGAGGCGTCGACCGGATCCCTCGGTCATGGTCTCCCGATGGGGATCGGGGTGGCGCTCGCGCTTCGTGCCAAAGACCTGTTCGATCCCCGGGTCGTGGTCCTGTGCGGCGACGGCGAGCTGAACGAGGGGACGAACTGGGAGGCGATCCTCACGGCGCCGAACCTGGGCGTCTCGCGGCTCACGGTGGCGATCGTCGACAACCACTCGTCCTCGATCCCGATGGGCCCGTGGGTCCCGAAGCTCGAGGCGTTCGGATGGTCCGCACAGGTGGTCGACGGGCACGATCACGAGGAGCTGGTCCGGGCGCTGTCGTTCACCGATCCCGATCGACCCACCGCGGTCGTCGCCGACATCCCGGAGGGTGAGTGGTGATGTCGATGCGTGAACGCTTCGCCCAGACCGCGAGCGATCTCCTCGAGCGCGACGATCGCGTCGCGATCCTGCTCGCCGGCATCAGCAGCGACCGCTTCCTGCGGGCGCGCCGGTCGGCGCCGGCGCGAACGATCTCGGTCGGGATCATGGAACCGACGATGATCGGGGTCGCCGCCGGGTTCGCGATGGAGGGCTTCCACCCGATCGTCCATTCGATCGCGCCGTTCCTCGTCGAGCGCCCGCTGGAACAGCTGAAGCTGGACTTCGGGTACCAGCATCTGGGCGGCACGTTCGTCTCGGTGGGAGCCTCGTACGACTACGCGTCGGAGGGCGGCACCCACCAGGCACCCGGTGACGTCGGGGCGCTGCTCACGATCCCCGGCGCCGACGTCTTCGCCCCCGGCACGGCCGCCGAGGCGGAGCGGCTCCTGCGCGCGACGTATGCGGACGGACGGATCACGTACATCCGCGCCAGCGGGGCCGAGAACCCCGAGTCGTTCGACGTCGGCCGCGGCCGGCTGCACGTGGTTCGCCGGGGCGAGCGAGCCACCGTGCTCGCGTTCGGCCCCGCGCTCGGCCCGACGCTCGAGGCGTGCGACGGGCTCGACGTCACGGTGGCGTACACGCCGAGCGTCGAACCGTTCGACCACGCCGGCCTCGCCTCCGTGGCCGGTGACGATCCCCTCGTGATCACGGTGGAGCCCTGGTACGAGGGCACGGCGCTCCGTGCAGCGGTCGATGCCCTGCGCCACACGCGGGCGAGGTTCGTCTCGATCGGCGTGCCGCGCCGGTTCCGGCACGACTACGGCACGGCCGCGCAGCACGATCACGCGAACGGACTCGACGCTCCTGGGATCAGGCGTCGGCTGGACGAACTCCTCTCGGGTGGCTGATCGCGTCGCGAGGCCGTCAGCCGAGCTGCCCCCGAACCGCTCCGGCCTCGAAGCCCGTCGTGTGGACGTTCACGTAGTACTCGGCCGGATGCTTGCGGATGTCCTTCGCGAGCGACCGGTCGACGTCGGCGCATCCTGACGACGTCCCCGTCGCGTCGGGTGGCGAGAGCGTGACCACGACCGGCCCGGCGACCCCGACAGGTGCCTCGTGGATATGCGCCGCGAGCGCCGGCAACGTGATGTTCTCGACCGAGATCCGCCAGCAGACCTGTCCGATCCCGGAGTTCACCGTGATGTGCGCGGAGCCCGAGCCGTCCGGATCTCCGGGCCCCGGCACCTCGGCGGCGCCCGTGAGCTGGGTCGTCAGCTGGCGTCCGGCGGCCAGCGATCCTCCGGCTGGAACCACGATGAGTGCGAAGATCGCGATGAGCAGGATCGCGAACAGGTCGTCGACGACCGCGAGGGTGAGCAGGAAGGCGCGCAGGGCGCTGGGCAGGGACGTCCCGATGACCGCGAGCACGGCCAGCGCGAAGGCGATGTCGGTGGCGGTGGGCACCGCCCAGCCGTGGGTGGAGCCGCC
>Ga0081455_10004917_pt1 | contig 14805 bp, 10 predicted proteins | sample TabmetS3T2R1_FD_70207 | JGI IMG/M metagenome (GOLD analysis project Ga0081455, IMG submission 70207) | Tabebuia heterophylla rhizosphere microbial communities from the University of Puerto Rico - S3T2R1 | ecosystem: Host-associated > Plants > Roots > Rhizosphere ... | reverse complement strand
CCGTGCCGGTTTTGGTCTCAGACTAGGTAGAGTACGGCGGGCGCCTTTTTTAGCGAACGTCCCAAGACTGAGCAGTCGGAACAATTCATCCGTGCTGGGCAAGGTGCCAAGCACACTCACAATCGGATGCCGGAGCAATGCAGCAATATTCGACCCTGATCTTCATCGCCTTGCTGGTGGCGGCCTTCTACTTCTTGATCTTGCGGCCGCAGCGCAAGCGTCAGCAAGCCATGCAACAAACGATGAGCGCGCTTAACCCGGGCAGCAGGGTGATGCTCGGAAGCGGCGTTTTCGGCACAGTCGTATCTGTCGGCCAGCGACAGGTCGTGCTGGAGATCTCGCCGGGCGCCGAGCTCACGGTGCTCAAGCAGGCGATCACAAAGATCGTGACCGACGATGATGAGGACGGTCTCGACGAGCACGACGAGCACGAAGAGGACGAGGTTGCCGTCGAGGAGCCGATTGAGCTGGAGGATGAGCGGCCGATCGAGAAGCCGACGGCGACGAATACCGAGCCAGCCGCCGAGCCGGATACCTCAACGACTCCCCGCGAGTCGAAGCCTCCGACCGCTGAGTGAGTCTTCCCGACAGCTAGGAAACACACGCGAGTGGCAACAACGACTGGTCATCCTGGCCGTACCCTGATCGTGTTGGCCGTGCTGGTGGCCGGACTCATCACCCTGCTGGCGATCAGCGGAACCTGGACTCCGAAGCTCGGTCTCGACCTCCGGGGCGGTACCACCATCACTCTGACTGCCAAGAACACCACCGGTAGTGGGACGGTGGATCCCAATAGTCTGCAGCTCGCCAAGACCATCATCCAAAGCCGTGTAGACAGCCTGGGTGTCGGCGAGTCCGAAGTAACCACTTCCGGCGATAACCAGATCATCGTCACGGTGCCGAACGTGCAGCAGGATGAACTGGTCCGCCTCGTCGGCCAGACTGCTGTATTGCGGTTCCGGGCGGTGTACGCGGCCGAGCAGGCGCAGCCGCCGCAGCCGGCACCAAACTCGACAGATGAACCCAGCCAGGGGGCCACTGCGGCACCGGACGGTGAACCTACCGCTGGGCCCTCAGAGTCGGCTCAGGCTCCGTCCAAGGAACCCAGCGCTCCCGCCAGCCCACGGCAAAGCGGCGCCGGCAACAACAAACCGCTGCCTGCGTTGCCGACCGCTCCACCGGTCCCGTTGGATAAGGCTTGCGTGGCTCCCGACGGCAAGGGAGTTCCGCCCGACCAGGCGTTGGATTGGCAGCCCACCGAGGCTTGCCAGGCAGCATTCGCTGAATTCACCTGTGAGACCAAGGTGAACGAAGTTGCCGACCAAGGGTTGTTCGCCTGCAACCAGGAGAAGACCGAAAAGTATCTGCTCGGACCTACCCTGATCGAGGGGAACCAGCTGACGACGGCCGTCGCAGGCATTCCGCAGAACAACGTCAACTGGGTCGTGAACCTGGAGTTCAACTCCGAAGGCGCGACGGCCTTCGAACAGGCGACACGGGAAATCTCCCAGAAGAGCGAGCCTCAGAACCGCTTCGCCATTGTCTTGGATGGAGTCTCCATCTCGGCACCTTCGGTGAATGAGGCCATACCGGGCGGCCGGGCCGAAATCTCCGGCAACTTCACCCAGAAGAGTGCGACCGAGTTGGCCAACGTGCTGAAGTATGGCGCGTTGCCGCTCGCGTTCGATGTCTCCGAGGTGAACAACGTCTCCGCGACACTCGGCGGCGAGCAGCTGCGTGCCGGCATAATCGCCGGCATCATCGGGCTGGCGCTCGTCGTCGGTTACTCCTTCCTGTACTACCGCGGCCTTGGCATCGTTGTCGTCGCCTCGCTCGGTATCGGGGCTGTCATCACCTACTCCTGCATGGTGCTGCTCGGCAGCTCCGTCGGTTTCGCACTGAACCTTCCCGGCATTGCCGGCGCCATCGTGGCCATTGGAATCACCGCAGACAGCTTTGTCATCTTCTTTGAGCGGATCCGTGACGAGGTACGCGAAGGCCGAAGCCTGCGTACGGCAGTAGAGACAGGCTGGCGGCGCGCTCGTCAGACCATTTTGATTGCGGACACCGTTACCATGCTCTCGGCGCTGGTGTTGTTCGTACTGGCCATTGGGGCGGTAAAGGGATTCGCCTTCACACTCGGTCTGACCACGCTGATCGATGTCCTGGTCGTCTTCCTATTCACCAAGCCGTTGATGACCCTGCTCGCTCGGACCAAGTTCTTCGGCGGCGGTCACCCGCTTTCCGGGCTCGATCCAGCACACCTTGGCGTTCAGGCACTACCAGGCACGCGCTCCCGCCGACCGGTCGTCGCGCGTCCAGCCGCTGTGACGGAGGAGGGTGCCTGATGTCGAAGTTTGGGGAAATCGGGCATCGTCTCTACACCGGTGAGGTCTCCTATGACTTCATCGGGCACCGTCGTCGCTGGTACCTGGTGTCGGCGATCATGATCGCCGTCTCGATCCTCTCGCTGGCCGTTCGGGGATTGGACTTCGGCATCGAGTTCAAAGGCGGTGCTGATTTCAAGGTGGCCACCCAGGTGACCGCGCAGACCGTCGACTCGATGCGGGAGGCGCTTCGCAATTCCGGCGTACCGAATCTCGACGAGGCGACCGTCAACACCATCGGCAATAACCAGGTGAGGGTGCAGACCCGGACGCTCGATCCGACGGAAGAGGTGCCCAAGGTCCGGGCCGCGATCGCCAACGAGGCGGGCATCAACCCGGACCAAGTGGCATACAGCCTGATTGGCGCCTCCTGGGGCGGCCAGATCACCGAGCGAGCACTGATCGCACTCGGAGTGTTCCTCACCCTGGTCGCGTTAGTCATCGGGCTTTACTTCCGAGATGTCAAGATGTCGGCCGCGGCACTCATAGCGCTGGCTCACGACCTGATATTGACCATTGGCATCTACGCCCTCGTGGGTTTCACCGTGACACCTGCCACCTTGATCGGCGTGCTGACAATCCTGGGCTACTCGCTCTACGACACCGTGGTCGTGTTCGACAAGGTGCGTGAAAACGTCCGGGACCTCCGATCCAGCACGATGCGGACGTACTCAGAGGCTGCCAACCTCGCTGTCAATCAGGTACTCGTGCGCTCCATCAACACCACGATCATCGGCGTACTGCCGGTCGCGGCTCTGCTATTCACCGGGGCCGTGATCTTGGGCGAGGGCCCCCTCAAAGATCTTGCGCTAGCGCTGTTCGTCGGCATGGTCGCCGGGGCTTACTCCTCGATCTTCATCGCGACGCCGATCTTGGCGCAGATGAAGGAGCGGGAGCCCGACATGAAGAAGCTGGCTGCGCGCGTCCGGGCGCGACGTGCCAAGGAGAGCCAGAAGGAGCGGGTGGTCGAGCCCGCCACACCCGTTCCAGCCAAAGTGGCTACGGCGGGTACCAGTGAGGACACGGACCCGAGCAAGGACGCTGAGCCGAGCAAGGACGCCGAACCGGCCAAAGACACTGAACCGAGCAACGCAGAACTGGAGGAGGCCAGCTCAGCGGCCGGCAACGGTGCGAAACGAGTCAGCGTGACCTACAAGTCCGACGCACGATCACACAGCGAAGGGGCGGCTAAGCGTCCCCAGCCACGGAACAAGCCGCGCAGCCAGCGGAAGAAGTAGGCAGATGAGCCTGACCGAGCCGGCGCGGCGCCGGGACGGGTCGAGTAGGTCCTGGACGCACGACGCGCTCGTCAACCTCCCTGCGCGTACCACTTCACCAGCTGTGGAGTTGATGCGCCGTGGACTGCTGGCTTTTATGTTGCTGCTGATCGTGGTCGTGATCGTGTGGTTTGACCGGGACTCGTACACGGACAACTACGACGGCACCGTAGACCTGATCGATTCGATCTACTACGCGACGGTAACTCTCACTACGACGGGATATGGGGACATCACACCAGTAGCCCCGCATGCAAGAGTGATAAGCGCGGTCATTGTCACGCCGTTGCGCATAGCGTTCCTGGTGTTGTTGGTGGGAACGACTCTTGAGGTGCTGGCGCACCAGGGTCGTCGTATCTTCAAAGACACACGCTGGAGGAAACGGATGCGGAATCACGTCGTGGTGGTGGGCTTCGGTACCAAGGGCCGGAGCGCCGTTGAGACGTTGGAAAACAATGGCACCAACCCCACTCAGGTGGTCATCATCGACAGCCGGCCTTCGGCAATCGGCGATGCGAACGCGCGCGGGTACGCCGCCATCGATGGTGACGCGACACGGCGTGAGATCCTTCGTCGGGCCGAGATCATGAAGGCACGCGAGGTGATCATCACTGTGGACCGTGATGACTCGGCGATCCTCGTCATGCTCACAGTGCGGCAACTGAACCCCAGTGCGCACGTGGTGGTTGCAGTCCGTGAGGACGACAACGCCTCATTGCTCCGTCAATCGGGGGCGAATGCTGTCGTGACGTCCTCAGAAGCAGTCGGGCGGCTACTCGGCTTGTCCGCGATAAGCCCCAACCTTGGGACGATCATCGAAGACCTGTTGTCCAGCAACGAGGGCCTAGAGGTGGCCGAGCGGCAGATCACCAAGGAGGAGATTGGGCGCTCCCCCGGAGAGGTCGATGGAGAACGGGTGATCGCCGTGGTCCGGAACAAGACGCTGCGTCGTTTCTATGATCCCACGGTGGCCAGACTCGAAGGCGGAGATCAGGTCGTTGTGGTGCGGCACTCCGCCGAGGAGGTCGAGCAGGAGACCATTAGCGCAAGTCGACGGAATCGAGCGGCGCAACAAAGCCGCTAATTGGCGGTGCAGCGAATCCATGTGCGCTGCACAGCTTTTCACAATGGACCTCTCAGCGAGTCCACGAATCTGGATAGAGCCATCGCATCGAGGCGGCGACTTCTGCCGTCCGGCGCAACGCGTTGTCTAGACTGGCATTCTGCTGAGGAGGAACGCGCTGTGAGTGATCACGGGGCGGCCATACGGCCGTCAATCCCAGAGGCCAAGGCGCCGGGGCCGCGAGGTCACGTCGCCCACGAGCCTCGGCGCGCCCTTATTCTGCCTGAGCCCGAGCCTGATGGTCCTCCCACCGAGCCCAGTCCGAGCCTTCCAGTCCGGATCACCGCTGGCGCCGAGCAGCAGCGGGTCAAGATGCGGCAGCGAATCGCCCGACTCGGTTCCAGTCGCCCACAGACTCCGGCGCTAGATCCGCTCTTCCGAATCATTCGTGACAATCACCCGAAGGCCGACCTCGGACTGGTCGAGCGCGCGTACCGGAAAGCTGAGCGGCTGCACAACGGACAGACGCGCAAGAGTGGGGACGCCTTCATCACTCATCCGCTCGCCGTCACCACCATTCTCGCCGAACTGGGAATGACCGAGGCGACGCTGTGTGCCGCATTGCTCCACGACACGGTGGAAGACACCGACTACACGCTTGGGCAACTGACCCGCGACTTCGGTGAGGAAGTGGCGCTGCTGGTCGACGGGTGTACCAAGCTGGACAAGGTCAAGTACGGAGAATCTGCCAAGTCCGAGACGATCCGCAAGATGGTCGTCGCGATGAGCAGGGATATCCGGGTACTCGTGATCAAGCTCGCAGACCGCCTGCACAACATGCGGACGCTGCACTATCTGAGGCCGGACAAACAATCCCGAATCGCCGCGGAGACGCTCGAGATCTTCGCCCCGCTAGCTCATCGGCTCGGCATGAACACGATCAAGTGGGAGCTGGAGGACCTGGCCTTCGGCACCTTGTATCCCAAGGTCTACGACGAGATCGTGCGGCTGGTGGCCGAGGCTGCGCCGAGCCGTGACGAGTATCTGTCGCACGTCATCGACCAGGTGCAGGGCGACCTACGAGCCGCCAAGATCAAAGCGGCAGTGACGGGACGGCCGAAGCACTACTACTCGATTTACCAGAAGATGGTGGTACGCGGCCGAGACTTCCAGGAGATCTACGACCTGGTGGGACTCCGGGTGCTGGTGGAGAGCAATCGCGACTGTTATGCAGCGCTCGGTATCCTGCATGTCCGCTGGAACCCGCTGCCGGGCCGGTTCAAGGACTACATTGCGATGCCGAAGTTCAACATGTACCAGTCCTTGCACACCACGGTTCTCGGACCAGAGGGTAAGCCAGTCGAACTGCAAATTCGGACCGACGACATGCACCGCCGTGCCGAGTACGGCGTAGCAGCGCACTGGAAGTACAAAGAAGGCAAGGGTGCGGCGCTGCCGGTCAAGGGTGCCGACGACGCCGGTGAGCTGATCTGGGTCAGGCAGCTGCTCGATTGGCAACGGGAGACCGCCGACCCTAGCGAGTTCTTGGACTCGCTGCGCTTCGAGATCAACTCCAACGAGGTTTATGCATTCACCCCTCGCGGCGACGTCATTTCCCTTCCGCAGGACGCCACGCCGATCGACTTCGCCTATGCCATCCACACTGAAGTCGGGCACAAGACGATTGGCGCCCGGGTCAACGGTCGGCTGGTACCGCTGGAGTCCTCCTTGGCCAACGGCGACGTGGTGGAGATCTTCACCTCCAAGGCCGAGAACGCCGCACCCAGTCGAGACTGGCTGACCTTCGTCCGTAGCCCGCGGGCGCGCAACAAGATCCGCCACTACTTCACTCGAGAGCGTCGCGAGGAGTCGGCCGAGACCGGCAAGGAGTTGCTGGCGCGACAGCTGCGCAAAGGTGGCCTGCCACTGCAACGGCTGCTCACGCTCGAGCATCTGACCGCGGTGGCTGGATTCTTCAAGCTGAGTGACGTCTCAGCCCTCTACGCCGCGGTCGGCGAAGGAACAGTCGGTCCGCAGGCCGTGGTGAACAGGCTGATCATCGTCGAGGGCGGCGACGAGACCGTCGCCGATGAGATCAGTGAGGATCGCGTCGTCACCGGTCGGCGCCGGCGCAGCAGCGGTGGCGCCAGCGACTGCGGAATCCGTGTGATCGGTACAAGTGATCTTCTCGTCAAACTCGCGAAGTGCTGTACCCCGGTGCCTGGCGACGACATTTTGGGTTTCGTGACGCGTGGGTCGGGAATCTCGGTGCACCGTGTCGACTGCAGCAACGCAGAGAATCTGCGCTCGGAGCCGGAACGCTTGACCCCCGTCGAGTGGGCGCCCAACGCCAAGAGCTCATTCCTGGTGGCTATTCAGATCGAGGCTCTCGACCGCAATCGCCTGCTGTCCGACATCACCCGCGCCCTCTCGGACCAACACGTCAACATCTTGTCCGCTGCTCTGAATACCAGTAAGGACCGCATCTGCCGGGCCCGATTCACCTTCGAGACCGCCGACCCAACCCATCTGGACCACGTGTTGCGTGCCGTACGCGGTGTGCCCGCGGTCTACGAGGCCTACCGCATTCAGCAATAACTTATTGCTTCGCTTGCCAAGCTCGCTGTGTCTAATGGCTCGCTCCCAAAGCGCGATCCGTGTTTGATTGCCTCGCTCGCAAGCTCGCTCGGCGCGGATCGCGCTTTGTAGCCGCCTACTTCGTCGTCGCTACGGGACGAAAAGCATGTCCCCGTCGCTCCTCCTCAGCACAGCGGCGCGCGATCCGGATTAACCACCGAGATCGCTCGCCGTCCGCTGAGCCTGAGCCAGCCATTCGCGATAGGTAGCGGCCGACGCGGCGGCCTCGCTTGCGGCGCGATGGTCTCCCCGGGCCTCAGCCTGTGCAACTCGCTCCTCGAGCGCGGCGATCTGTGCCTCCAACTTTGCGGCCGTGTCCGCGGCTCGGGCCTTCGCCTCGGGATTGGTGCGCCGCCAGCGCTCGTCCTCGGCGGCCTTGATGCCGTTGTCTACAGCCCGTAAGCGAGACTCCAACGGACGAAGCGCCTCGCGCGGCACTCGACCGATCGCCGACCAGCGCTGCAGGATGTCGCGGTACGCGGCGCGCGCAGCCCTCGGGTCGCTCACCGGCAGCAGCCCCTCGGCTTCGGCCAGTAGTTTTTCCTTCGCTTGCGCGTTAGCCCGGAATTCGGTGTTCTGCTCCGACAAGGTGGCTTGCTTGGCCATGAAAAAGCGATCTTGGGCTTCCCGGAATCGTTTCCACAGCAGTTCGTCGACATCCCGAGGCGCAGGCCCGGCTGCTTTCCAGCGGGTCATCAGATCCCGGAACGCACCCGTGGTCGGGCCCCAGTCAGTCGATCCGGCCAACACCTCCGCCTCAGCGACCAGCTTCTCCTTGATCACCCGTGCCGCCTCGCGCTGCTCGTTCTGCTGGGCAAACTGGGCCTTGCGGCGCCGCGTGTAGGTAGTGCGGGCACTGGAGAACCGGTGCCAGAGCGCATCATCAGTAGCACGATCGAGTCGCGGCAATGACTTCCACTCCTCAAGGAGTACCCGAAAGCGGTTGACTCCGCCGCGCCAGTCGTTGCCGGCGGCAAGGCGCTCGGCCTCTACGACGAACCTCTCCTTCGCGGCTCGGGTCTCTTCGTGCTGCCTGGCTCGTTCGGCCTTGCGCGCCGCCCGCTGGCCGGCGATCACCGGAAACAGCGCCTCCAGCCGAGCGTGCAGCCCATCGAGATCACCCACGGCTCGAGCCTCGGCGACTGCGTCGCGCACCTTGCGGATCGAGGCCACGGCATCATCCGGCGACAGTGCTCCAGTCGCGATACGGCGCTCCAGAAGCGAAACCTCGAGCTCCAGCGACTCAAATCTGCGAGTAAAGAAGCCCAGGGCTTCCGCCGCGGGGACATCGGGCACCTGTCCAACCACGCGTTCCCCAGCGGAGGTCCGGACATACACCGTGCCATCGCTCTCCACTCGTCCGAAGGCGGCCGGGCCCGTTCCTTCAGGCCCAGCTTGTTCGGTCATAGCCCCATCCTGCCCGATAGTCTCGAATAGTCTCGAACGTGTGCTTCTAGCCTCATTTCCTGCTGGGCCGTGGCAAACCAACTGCTATCTGGTGGCTGCCAAGACCGGCGCTGAGTGCGTGATCATCGATCCGGGGATGGATGCGGTGGCTGGAGTCACTGAGCTGATCTTGGAGCACCGACTGAAACCGGTAGCCGTCATGCTCACCCATGGCCACCTTGATCACATGTTCTCGGTGACGCCGTTGTGTCGCTCACACGCCTCGAGTTGCTGGGTGCATCCCGACGATCGAGTACTGCTGACCGATCCGCTGCGGGCGATGGGAGAAGAAACCAGGCTCTTGCTGGCGCGTTTGACAGGTTCGACGGCCTTCACCGAGCCCGACGACGTCCGAGAGCTCACCGATGGCGCCGAGGTATCGATCGCCGGGCTTGCGTTCCAGGCAATCCACGCACCGGGACACACACCCGGCTCGACCATGTTTCAGATCACTTACGAGGGGCACCCGGAGATCGACTCGGTGGTCTTCTCCGGCGATGTCTTGTTTGCCGGCTCGATAGGCAGGACTGACTTGCCAGGTGGAAATCTGGCCGACATGCTGGAGAGCCTGCGTACGAAAGTGCTGCCGTTGCCGGACACGGTCGCCGTGCTTCCGGGTCACGGCCCGCAGACGACTATGGCCCGCGAGCGAGTCGGCAACCCGTACCTGCAGAACCTCGCTGAACTGTCCCCTCCGACCGCTCTGCGGCCGGCTGACAGCAAGGAGTAGCGCGTGAGTCGTCCCAAGCCGTTGTCGGGCTTCCCGGAGTACCCACCGGACGCCCGGATCGTCGAACAGTTCGTACTCGACCGGCTGCGAGAGACCTTTGAGCTCCACGGCTTCGCCTCGATCGAGACCCGGGCGGTCGAGCCGCTGGATCGCCTCGCCAAACAAGGCGAGATCGACAAAGAGGTGTATACGGTGCAGCGGCTGCACGCCGATCCGGACGAGGCGGCCGATCTCGGTTTGCATTTCGACCTGACCGTGCCGCTTGCCCGATACGTGCTCGAGAACGCTCATCAGCTCGCCTTCCCCTTCCGGCGCTACCAGATCCAGAAGGTCTGGCGGGGGGAGCGGCCGCAAGAGGGCCGGTATCGCGAGTTCACCCAGGCCGACGTGGACATTGTGAACGCCGAGACGCTCGCCGCACATCACGACATCGAGCTGCCGCTGGTCACCTTGGCCGCGCTGGAGCGGCTTCACGTTGATCTTGGTCTGCCGCCGGTGCTGATGCGAGTGAACAATCGCAAGCTGGCCCAGGGTTTCTATCTGGGTTTGGAGATCGCCGATCCCGCCGCGGTGCTGCGACACGTGGACAAGATCGACAAGATCGGACCGGATCGGGTGATCGAAATGTTGATCACCAATGCCAAGATCACCGAGAGCCAGGCCCGAAGCTGTGTGCAGCTGGCTGAGATCCGCTCCGCCGATGCGTCGTTTGTCGATGAGGTGCGCGGGCTGGGCGTCAAGCATGATCAGCTCGAGGAGGGACTCGAGCTGCTGAGCGAGCTGGTGACAACTGCTGGCCGCTACGTGCCCGGTCGACTGATCGCCGATCTCAGGGTTGCCCGTGGCCTGGACTACTACACCGGCGCCGTCTACGAGACCGAGCTGGTCGGATTCGAGTCCTGGGGGTCGATTGCCTCCGGTGGTCGCTACGATTCGCTGGCCAGTGATGGCCGGATCACCTATCCGGGGGTCGGACTCTCGATCGGGGTGACCCGACTGCTGGCTCCGCTGCTGGCCAGAGGAATGGTGCGAACGTCGCGGCCGGTTCCGACTGCCGTGCTGGTGGCCGTTGACAGCGAAGAGACACGGGCAACAGCGATCGAGGTCGCTGAGCAGCTCAGAGCCCGTGGGATCTCAACAGAGGTGGCCCCCCGGGCGGAGAGGTTCGGCCGGCAGATCCGCTACGCGGACCGTCGCAGGATCCCGTATGTGTGGTTCGGCGGAACCGTCGGCGGGGAGGTCAAGGACATCCGGACAGGCGAGCAGGTTGCCGCAGATCCGACGTCGTGGATGCCGAGCGCTGAAGACCTGAAACCGAAGGTTCTCAGTCTTACGCCATCAAGCTGAGACCGCGTACCGCCCGGTCGATCCGGTTCCATGCGCGCTGATGCAGCTTCCGCGGTCTGGCGCGCTTCGACGCAGCGTTGAGATCGTTGTACGCGACATGCAGCTCACGGCCCAGGTCGGTGACGGTGCGCCGCATCTCGTAAAGCTCCTCCGGCGAGAAGCCCATCAAAGTCCGTACCGGTGGTGGGAACTCGGTCGCGGCAAGCCGATCATCGAAGTCGTTGGGATCTTGACCCTCGTCGTAGACATGCGTCAGCCGGTGCTCGCCCAGGAACGACGCGAAGGTGTCCCAGCGGTCAGGATGGGCCTTGTTGAGCCGATTCCAGTCGCATTCGGTGTAGAGGCTGAGGGCGTCGGCATCGTCCTCGATGCTGGTGATCGTGCGATGCGGGATCTCGTGGTACTCGGCCAGCTCGAGTGTGCGGGAGTCATGGGCAAGTAACAGGGCCGGTATGCCTGCGAGCAGCGCCGCGATGTTGCCATGGATCCGGGTGCCGAATGAGAAGTCGTACTGCGCGAGATGCTCGAACCAGGTCTTCGGGTCGAGGAAGAACCTGACACGGTCAGAGCGGATCAGCGGATGTTCGAGTGTTATCGGCGCTCCCGAGGCAGCCATGGCATTCATCCTCTTGCCCTTGGGGTAGCTGCCGTACAGCATCAACTCGAGGGTCTGGATGTTCTGAGCCATGTACACCAGATTCGGGAAGTGCTCTGCGGCATACAGGGAAAGCGGGCCCATTTCAGGCACGTAGGGCGACACGTTGAAGGCGATCGGGGAGTCGTAGCTGAGCGACTCCACCTTTTTCTCCACCTTCAGGTTGGGCCCGTACATGAACATCGATGGGCAGCCGATCACCTTGACGTGCTCATCACCGAAGCCCAGCGACTTCAGATAGTCCCTCGTGTGTTCACCGCGCACCCCAATTGACGGTGAGCGGTCCAGCACAGCGCGGACGAACCGCGTGGTTGATGGGTTGACTGTGTCGGCGTCTTTGTAGACGCCCTTCAAGGAAGCTTGTGACCCGACACCGAGCACGGTCACAGGGATGGTCAGCTGCTCGATCAGATTGCTCAGTGCATCCAGTGTGTCGATGTAGGTGGACCGGAACGCGTTGGCGAGCGGAATCACAACGTGGTCGAACCGCGAGTTGATGACTCGGGGATGACTCCTGGCCAGGCCTGAGGTCTCCACGTCGGCGCTGGACGTCGACAGCAACCGGTAAACCGCCTCGCTGAAGATCAAATTGCCGGTGTTGTTTCCGATGAGGTTCTGCCGGTAGGTGGTGTCGGCATCCGCCACCGTGAACGGGTTCTTGTGTGCACGGATCAGAATCTGAGGCATCAGGGGGCATCCTCGCGTCTGGGTAGAGCCTGCCTGGGGGAGTCTAAGACAACGAAACGCCGGCCGGGCTGAAATCGGCAAAGTGGCCCGGCGAGTCGGAATTTGGGCCCAAAGCGGGATATCTGCCGTTGCGTCTGCGGCTGCGGCTAGTGTCCGAACATCGTGACAGAGACGACTCGACGAGATGTGCTGCGCCGCCGCCTGGCGACCCAGCGGTTGCAAGGTGAGGGGCTTTCCAGCGGTGCGGATGTGGTGCGGCTACTGGGCTGCGTTCAGTCGCAGGAGTACGGCCATGCACTGTGGTCGCTCGGCATGCGAAGCTCCGGGCTGACCCTCGCCGATCTGCAGGCCGAGTTCGACCGGGGAGATTATCTCCGGACGCACATCCTGCGCCCGACATGGCATTTCGTCGCCGCTGAGGACATCCGTTGGATCCTTAAGGTCACCGCGTACCGCGTTCAACAGCTGAACCAGACGATCTACCGCCAGACGGATCTCGATCCACCCACCCGGGACCGCGGCATCGAACTGATCGTCCAGGAGCTCGAAGGTGGACAGTCTCGGACCCGGGCAGAGCTTGGACAGGCGCTGGCAGACCGGGGCCTAGTCAGTCAGCGGCATGCCGGTCGCGGGCTGTGGTTGGCCTACATCGTCATGAATGCCGAGCTCGAGGGCGTCATCTGCAGCGGGCCGATGCGTGGTGCGCAGCACACGTACGCGTTGCTCGATGAACGGGCTCCGCGCTCGGCGGACGCAGCGGGGGACGCCGCCGAATTGGCGCGCCGGTTCCTCCTCGGTCACGGCCCGGCAAGCATCCGCGACCTGGCCCGCTGGTCCTCACTCACCATCGGCCAATGCCGTGATGCGCTGGAGGCGATCAAAGATCAGCTGGACTGTGTCAGTGTCGAGGGAGTGGAGCTGTGGTTCGGCGCCCAGCCACCGCCACTGGTGGACTCGTCGTCAGACGCTCTGCTACTTCCGCTGTACGACGAGGTGACTCTGAGCTATCCGCTGATCAACTTCCCGCAAGCCGAGCACCATCCACATCCACCGGGCGAGGATCTGTTCGTGGGTTGCGTAGTCATCGCTGAAACGAATGTGGGCATCTGGCGACGTACCCTGCAGGGCCGGAAGATGATCATGGAAATTGCGATCGCCCCGAGTGTCGCGGCGAGCTCAGCAACGCTAGTCGAGGCCGCGGCCGGAAAGCTCGCGACCTTTGCCGGAAAGCAGCTGGAGCTCACGATCACCGGCTGACCACTTTCTCGCTCGCGCCCCGGTCCCGGGCAAGCGCCGACCGACGCTCGCAGAGAGGAAGCCGAGCCCTATAAGGTGACCTGCAATCAAGCGAGGAGGAGATCGTGACCGTACGGTCAGCCGGACATACCGTTCTGGCGTCGGCGGACAGTGACGTCTATGCCTCGCTTCGGAAGCGTCCCAGCTCGCGCGCCGAGCGGTACGCGATGGGCCGGGCGCTGCGACGCGAGGTGCCGCGCAAAAGCCTGGCCGCGTGGCGGCCATCGGTCGATCGTCCTGACCCAGTTCAGTTGATCATGGAATCGCACGAGGGGCGCTTGGATTGGCTGATTCCGGTGCGGGTGGCCCGGATGGTGGGCTCGCCGTACGGCTTCCTGCGCGGTACCGCGATCGTGATGGCCGATGATGTGGCGCGGCTCCCGGCAACCGGTATCACCCCGGTCGTCTGTGGCGACTCGCACCTGGGAAATTTCGGCTTCTACGCCTCACCCGAGGGCGAGCTGGTCATCGACCTGAACGACTTCGATGAAGCCCATCCGGGCAGTTGGGAATGGGATCTGCGCAGGTTGACCGCCAGCATCTGGGTGGCTGGACGGGAGAACGGGTCGTCGGAGAACCAGTGCCGTGCATCGGTCATGGCGTGTGTCGCGGCCTATCGCAGTGAGGTGAGGTTCCTCGCTGACCAGCCGCTGCTGATGCGCAGCTACAACCGCCTCGATGTCAACCGATTGCATGAGACGGCCACCGAGAAGTCGCTTCGCGATGAGATCGACCGCTCCGCCAAGCGTGCCCGTTCGCGCACCAGCGACCGGGCGCTTCCCCGATTTACCGTGGAGCGCAACGGAGGCCGACACATCATCGAGGACCCGCCCTTGATCACCCGGCTGAGCGATCAGGAGTACGAGGCGGTCGCCGAGGCCCTGGACGAGTACCTTCACACCCTGGCGCCGCACTGGAGCCGCGCACTCGGGGGCTACACCCTGATCGATGTCGCGCACAAAGTCGTCGGCGTCGGCAGCGTGGGCCTACGGGCGTACGTGGCGCTGCTTGAAGGGAGCAGCCCTGACGACGTGGTCTTCCTGCAGCTCAAGCAGGCGCGTCGCTCAGTCCTGGCGCGCTACGTGCACGGCGACTCCGCGTGGCACGCGCACCAAGGTCAGCGGGTCGTGGAATACCAGCAGGCGCTGCAGACCGTCAGCGACCCGCTGCTCGGCTGGACCACGATCGACGGACTGCAGTGCTACGTGCGGCAGTTCCGCAATATGAAAGGGACCATCCCGCTGGACGCGATCGACGCTGCGGCGTTGACCGACTACGCC
>Ga0081455_10004916_pt1 | contig 14805 bp, 12 predicted proteins | sample TabmetS3T2R1_FD_70207 | JGI IMG/M metagenome (GOLD analysis project Ga0081455, IMG submission 70207) | Tabebuia heterophylla rhizosphere microbial communities from the University of Puerto Rico - S3T2R1 | ecosystem: Host-associated > Plants > Roots > Rhizosphere ... | reverse complement strand
TCGCCGAGAAGTAGTGCCGGTCGTTCCGCGTCGCGAACGTCGCGAGCGGAGCGGCGTTGCGAGTGATGTCGACGTCGAGGTTGCTGAACGCGCGGAAGCGTTGCACCCCGGTCAGCGTCTTCGCCCGCGCGATCTTGCGGTTGAACGCGGCCGAGTTGAAGTACGAGAAGTTCACGTTGTTGGCGGGCCGGATCGTCGTCCCGTCGACCAGGAAGATGAAGTCGTACGGGTCGAAGTAGTCCATGTGCCAGCCTTCGAGCGACATGTCGAACGCCTCGCCGCGCCTCCCCGTGAGCTCGATCTGCGTTGCTCTCGGGAAGAGCCTGATGTCCATGTTCAGGCCGATGTTCCGCAGGTTCGCCTGGACGATCTGGCACTGCTGCGGAGCCGGCGCGCGGTTGGCGCAGTAGAACACGCCGTCGCCGCCGCGGGTCTGGCCCCGAGCCAGCGACCGAGCCTGCGAGAGGTTCGGGCGCCGCGGGTAGATCGCGACGTTCTTGAAGCCGCGCATCGTCGGCGGCATGAGCTGGTCGTTCGTGACGCCGGCGTAGGCACCCCGCTGCGCGAGGATCGCCTGGCGATCGATGACGTTGTTCACGGCCTTCTTCAGCCGTAGGTTCCCCAGCCCACCGCCACCGAAGAGGTTGCGGTCGTGGTTCATGGACAGGAAGTCGATTCCCGCCTGCGGGTTCGAGAAGTACCGACCAGGCGACTGTCGCTTGACGCCGTAGCGCCGTCCGAGCTCGGCGTGTGCGGACGGCGGGATGTCGCCCGTGTCCGTGACGCCGCGATCGATGTTCAGCTTGATCGTCTCGAGCGGGAGCCCGACGTCGACCACGATCTGGTTGACGTTGTGCGGCCGCGGACCGCGATAGAAGCGGTTGCGGTTGACGACGACCTGGCGGTTCCGCTCCCAACGGGCGATGTAGTACGGCCCGGCCGAGTGCACCGGTGCGTTGACACCGTCAGAAGTGATGGGCAGGTTCGTCGGGATCGCCTGGAAGAACGGCATTGCCAGCCGGGCGAGGAGGTCGGGCGACTTCTTCGTCATGCGGATCTGCAAGGTGTAGGGCCCGAGCGCCTTGATGCCCGTCGCACGCTGGGCGCGGCCGGCGATGACGGCCTCTGCGCCCGCGATGTCCTCGATGAACGGCTGAGCCGGTGAGGCCATGCGACGGTTCAGATCGCGGTTTAACGCGTAGACGAAGTTGGCCGCGGTGACCCTTTGACCGTTGCTCAGGCGGACGTTGCGCTTGAGCTGGAAGGTGTAGGTGAGACCGTTCTGCGAGATGCGCGGGAAGCCCGCTGCGATGTCCGGCGTGAGCCGCGATCCGCGTGGGGCGGGCGCGTCCGGATAGTTCATCAGCATCCCGGCGGTCGCGTACATGATCGCCCAGGACGGCACGTAGTAGGCCAGCGCCGGGTCGACGTAGTCGATGTCGACGGAGAGGCTGTGCTTGAACGTGCCTCCGACCCGGGCCTGGCTGGAATTCTTTGCCTGCGGCGAGGCGCTACCCGACGGGCCCGCAACCGCGGACGCAGCGAGCAGCCCGGCGCCGACAAGCAGCATCACGACCGACAGCATGAGTCGTCTCTGCATGTGGCTCCTTTCTGCAGTGCGTTGGTTCACCTCCCCTCAAACGCCGGTCGTCTGCTGCGGTTAGGTCCGATTCAGCGATACGAATCTGGGTTCAAAGCACCTAATCGCCGACTAACAAAAGAGGCGCCGGTTGCCCGGCGCCTCTTCTCGGTCGTGTCCCGCGAAGGTCTACCGATTCAGGCAGATCGCCGCGTAGTCGTACGTGAAGACCGGGTGGTAGTGGTAGCACCCGGTCCGGGCCGACACGTAGTGGCGGTCGTTCGGGCTCGCGTAGGTCGCGAGCGGCGACGCGTTGCGCACCAGGTCTTGATCGAGGTTGCTGAAGGCGCGATACCGCTCGACTCCGACCAGCGACTTCGCCCGCGTGATCTTGCGGTTGAAGGCCGGCGAGTTGAAGTACGAGAAGTTCACGTTGTTGGCAGGCCGGATCGTCGTCCCGTCGACCAGGAAGATGAAGTCGTACGGGTCGAAGTAGTCCATGTGCCAACCCTCGAGGGTCATGTCGAACGGCTCACCACGCCGCCCGCCCAGCTCGAACTGGGTCGCCCGCGGGAAGAGCCTGATGTCCATGTTCAGGCCGATGTTCCGCAGGTTCGCCTGGACGATCTGGCAGCGCTGCGGCGAGGGCGCGCGGTTCGAGCAGTAGAACACGCCGCTGCCGCCGCGGGTCTGGCCCGAGGCGAGCGACCTGGCCTGCTGGATGTTCGGGCGCCGCGGGTAGATCGCGACGTTGCGGAAGCCCCGCATCGTCGGCGGCATGTACTGGTCGTTCGTCACACCGGCGTACGCACCGCCCTGGGCGAGGATCGCCTGGCGGTCGATCGCGTACTGGACGGCCTTCTTCAGACGCAGGTTGCCCACGCCGCCGCCGCCGAACAGCGGACGGTCGTGGTTCATGCCCAGGTACAGGATCGTCGGCGCGGGGTTCGCGAAGTAGCGACCCGGTGAGGCCTTCTTCACGCCGTAGCGGCGGCCGAGCTCGGCATGAGCGGCCGGCGGAAGATCGCCGGTGTCGGTCACGCCGCGATCGATGTTCAACTTGATCGTCTCGAGCGGGAGCCCGATGTCAACGACGATCTGGTTGACGTTGTGGGGCCGTGGCCCGCGATAGAAGCGGTTGCGGTTGACGACGACCTGGCGGTTCCGCTCCCAGCGGGCGATGTAGTACGGCCCGGCGGTGTGCACCGGAGCGTCGACGCCGTCGGCGTTGATCGGCAGGTTCGTCTGGATGGCCTGGAAGAACGGCATGGCCAGCCGGGCGAGCAGATCAGGCGAACGCCGAGTCATGCGGAGCTGCAGCGTGTAGCGACCGAGCGCTCTGGCGCCGGTGGCACGCTGAGCGCGGCCGGCGATCACGGCCTCGCCGCCAACGATGTCCTCGATGAACGGCTGCGCCGGCGAGCTCATCCGCCGGTTCAGGTTGCGGTTGATCGCGTAGACGAAGTTGGCCGCCGTGACCGGCTGCCCGTTGCTCAGGCGATAGTTGCGCTTGAGCTGGAACGTGTAGGTCTTGCCGTCGCGCGAGATGCGCGGGAAGCCGGCGGCGATCTCCGGAGTGAGCCGCGACCCTCTCGGGGCGGGCGCGTCCGGATAGTTCAGCAGCATCCCGGCGGTCGCGTACATGATCGACCACGACGGCACGTAGTAGGCCAGCGCCGGGTCGACGTAGTCGATGTCGACCGACAGGCTGTGCCTGAACGTGCCTCCGACCCGGGCCTGGCCGGACGACGATGCCTGCGGGCCTGCGCTCCCCGACGGGCCCGCAACTGCGGACGCCGCGAGGAGGCCGGCACCGATCAGGAACATCGCGACCGACACCGTGAGTCGTCTGTGCATGAGACTCCTTTCGCATCAGCGGGCCGGCGCAACCGCCTGCGCCGGCCCGGGAACGCATGTCCTCGGTCCCTCCGGCGCCGCGAAATAGAGGAAGTTAGATCTTGTTAAGCGACGTGAATGTCATGTTCAGAGCGCTTAATCGAGGATCCACAATCTTTTACGGGCGAATTGGCGTCAACGTAAGCGGATGGGCCGTTCGACCCCAGCGTGCCCGCTTGGCGGCGCTTGCCGCGCCGGCTTGCGCCGGGAGGTCCAGTGCAGCCGTTGAAGCGCTGGCCCGGGATCGAGCTGCGCCACCTCGAGGCGCTCTCGGTCGTCGCCGAGGAGGGCAGCTTCCGCCGGGCGGCGCGACGCCTCGGCTACACGCAGTCGGCGATCAGCCAACAGATCGCGGCGCTCGAGCGCGCGATCGGCTTCCCGGTGCTCGAGCGGCCGTCACGGGGCAGGCCGCTGGCGTTGACGGAGATCGGTAGCCGCCTCCGCCGCCTCTACGACACGGTCGAGCATGCGATGGCGGCGGCGCGGGCGGACGTGGCCGCTGCGGCGGCCGGCGTCGGGCACGTCGTCCGGATCGGCACCGCCTTCACGCTGCCGCACGTGTCGGAGGCCGTGGTCGCCTTCCGGGTCCGCAACCCGCGAGTCGTGGTCGAGGTCGTCGGAGGCATCGAGGACGAGCGCCTGCTCCGGTTGGTGGAGACCGGTGCGCTCGACCTCGCGCTCGTCCGCGGCACGGCCTCGACGGAGGGGGTCGGCACGCGCGAGGTCGCGTCCTACTGCTACGTCCTCGCGATCTCCGCGTCGTCTCCGCTCGCCCGTGTCAAGAAGCGACTCGCGCTGTGCGACATCGCCAAGCATCCGCGGATTGCAACGACGGACGGCACCGCCTACGCGGAGGACGCCCAGGCGCCGATCGTCGCGGCCGACTGCGAGATGGCGCTCGAGCTCGTCGGAGCAGGCGCGGGCACCGCGGTCGTGCCGACGGTCCTCGCGGGGTCGGCGGGGCCGACGGTCGCCGTCCGCCAGCTCCGAGACATTCTCCCGCCGTTCCGGCTGGCGATTGCGACGGCAGGAGAGCTTTCGCGCGCCGCCGGCGACCTGGGTGAGCTGCTCGGCGCCGCACTCCAGGGCTGGCCGGGCGCCGAAGCGGACAGCAACGAGTCCGCGACGACCGCCTGAGCTTCCTCGCGATCCCGGCGGCTCGCCGGGACGCGCGTCAGGACAAGTAACACAGTGTTACTAGCTCGAAACGCCCTGGTATCCGGGCGCTCAGAGCTCAAGTAACACTGTGTTACAAGGCCGACGGAGCGCCTGGTGCGCTCGTTCCTAGCCGCGTAGCGCCGCGGTGCGCCGGACTAAGCTCGCGGCGATGAGACGGGTGAACTGGAGGCACGGGCCCGCGCTCGTCGTCGCCGTCGTCTTCCTCCTGCCGCTGATCTGGATGGTCACCGGCTCGCTCCGGAAGGCCGGATTGCCGCCGCCCCGCTCGCCCGAGCTCGTGCCCTCACCGCTCGCCTGGGACAACTACGAGCGCGCCTTCGAGCTGGTCGACATCCCGCGGTACGCCGTGAACTCGCTGATCGTGGCAGCGTTCGCCGTGCCGTTGAGCGTGCTCGTCGCGTCGTGGGCGGGCTTCGCCATGTCGCGGCTCGAGGAACGCCTCCGCACGCTGCTGATCGCGCTCTCCCTGACCGCGCTGATGGTCCCCGTGACGGCCCTTCTTGTCCCTCGGTTCGTGATCTTCAAGCAGTTCGGCCTGATCGACACGTATGTCCCGCTGATCGCTCCCGCCCTGATCGGGATGTCGCCCTTCTACGTCTTGATCTTCTACTGGGCGTTCAGAAGGATCCCCGCGGAGCTCTACGAGGCGGCACGGCTCGAGGGCCTGACCCCGTTCCAGACCTGGCGGCGCGTGGCACTACCGCTCGTGCGTCCGGTGACGTTCGCCGTCGCGCTGCTCGCCTTCGTGGTCACGTGGAGCAACTTCCTCGACCCCCTGATCTACATCTTCGACCAGGACCGCTTCACGCTCCCGCTCGGGCTGAAGCTGCTCAGGCAGCTCGACCCGCAGAACTTCCCGCTGCTCCTCGCCGGCGCCGTGGTCGCGACGGTGCCGGTCGTCGTCGCGTTCCTCGTCGCGCAGCGCTACTTCCTCGCCGGCTACCGGCCGGCCAGCTGGTTCGGGCGCTAGTGGTGAGCGGTCTGGAGCTCGCCGGCGTCCGTAAGACGTACGGCGACGTCGAGGTCCTGCGGGGGCTCGACCTCGACGCCGAGGACGGGGAGCTGCTCGTCGTCCTCGGCCCGTCGGGCTCGGGGAAGACGACGATGCTGCGCGTCGCGGCCGGGCTCGAGGAGGCGACCGGGGGCACGGTGCGCATCGCCGGTGACGACGTGACCCGTGTCCCGCCCGCGAGGCGGAACGTCGCGATGGTCTTCCAGAGCTACGCACTCTTCCCGCATCTCGACGCAGCCGCGAACATCGGCTTCGGGCTCTGGGCCCGGGGCATGTCGCGAAAGGAAGTCCAGGAGCGGGTGCGCGAAGCCGCCGAGCTCGTGGGCATCGGCGAGCTCCTGCACCGAAGACCCCACGAGCTCTCCGGCGGCGAGCGTCAGAGCGTCGCCCTCGCCCGTGCGCTCGCCCGCGATCCCGAGGTGTTCCTGCTCGACGAGCCGCTCTCGAACCTCGACGCTCAGCTGCGGACGAAGACCCGCGCCGAGCTGAAAGCGCTGCATGCCGACCTCGGCAGGACGATGGTCTACGTCACCCACGATCAGGCCGAGGCGCTAACGCTCGGCAACCGGATCGCCGTGCTCGAACGCGGCGTCGTCGCTCAGGTCGGCACGCCGGACGAGATCTACCAGCGGCCGGCCGATCGCTTCGTCGCTTCGTTCGTCGGCAGCCCCTCGATCAACTTCCTCCCCTCGGAGGCCGCGGCGACGTTCGGGCTGGCGGCCGACGGCGAGGTGGGCGTCAGGCCCGAGCACGTGCGGCTCGGTGAGGGAGAGGTCGAGGGCGAGGTCGCCGTCGTCGAGCCGGCCGGCCCCGAGGGGCTCGTCCATGTTGACGCGGTCGGCACCCGGCTCGTCGCCCGCGTGCAGCCCGAGGAGCTGCCCGCGGTGGGGCAGCGGGTGCGCCTCGCGATCCGCCCGAATGACGTCCATCGGTTCGGAGCCGACGGGAAGCGGCTCGGATGAACGAGCGGCGCGCCCTGACGCTGATGCTGGCGCCGTACCTTCTGGGCCTCGCGCTGCTCGTCTTCGCGCCCGCGGTGATCACGTTCGGGCTTGCGCTCTTCCACTACGACCTGATCACCTCGCCGCGGTGGGCGGGGAGCGCGAACTTCCGCGAGCTCTGGGGCGACGACCTGTTCCGCCGTTCGATCCGGAACTCGCTGATGTTCGTCGTCGCGGCGGTCCCGCTCCGGCTGCTGGGCGCGCTGCTGCTCGCGCTGCTCCTCCACCGGCAGTTCCGCGGCGCCTCGACGTACCGCGCCGTCACGTACATGCCGACGGTGATCCCGGACGTGGCCTTCGCGCTCCTGATGCTGTGGGTCTTCAACCCGCTCTACGGCCCCCTGAACCTGCTGCTCGACGCGGGCGGCTTCACGCCGCCGCAGTGGTTCACGGACCCGAGCGACGCGCGGTGGGCGGTGGTCTGGATGAGCCTGTTCCAGATCGGCGAGGGCTTCGTGATCGCGCTCGCGGTGCGCCAGAGCCTGCCCGCCGACCTCTACGAGCTCGCGGACATCGCGGGCGCCCCGGCCTGGTACGTCTTCGGGCGCGTGACCCTCCCGCTGATGGCGCCGGCGCTGCTGCTGCTCCTCTTCCGCGACACGATCTACAGCTTCCAGGCGAACTTCGTGCCGGCCCTGCTCATCTTCGACGGCGGACCGCCGCCCTTCGCGACCACCTACCTGCCGCTCTTCGTCTATACAAACGCGTTCGAGTATCTGCGCTACGGCTACGCCGCCGCCGCGACGCTCGTCATGTTCGGAATCACGGCGCTGATCGTGTTCGCGCAGTGGCGGATCCTGCGGCGCTGGCGCCTCCCGTCGACCGCGTGACCGCAGGTTGGTTCTTGACAACGCCGTGGCGCGGCGCGTTGAATCACTCGCATGCTCCTCGCTGCGGTCGAGTACGCGCGGCCCTCGACTGTCGCGGACGCCGTGCGGCTGCTCTCCGAGCATGACGGCGCCCGGCCGCTGGCCGGGGGTCAGACGCTGACGAACGTGATGAAGGCGCGGGCTGCGGCGCCGGACGTGCTGATCGACCTCAACGACCTCGAGGAGCTGCGCCAGGTGTCGCGGACGGCTGACGGCGGCCTCGAGCTCGGCGCGATGGTCACGCTCTCCGAGCTGATCCGTTCGCCGGAGGCCGATGCGCGCCCGATCCTCGCCGAGGTGGCGGCGCAGATCGCCGACGTCCAGGTCAGAAACCGCGGGACAATCGGCGGGAACATCTGCTCGAACGACCCGACGAACCATCTGCCGCCCGTCGTGGCGGCCGTCGGCGCGACGATGACGATCCGCGGCGCGGACGGGGAGCGGACGGTCACGGCCGACGAGTTCTTCCTCGGCGTCTACATGACCGCCGTCGCGCCGGGCGAGCTCCTGACGAAGATCACGGTTCCGGCGGCGGGCGGGACGCGCGACGCGTTCGCATCCATCCCCATCGGCCGCGACGGCACGTGCATCTGCAACGCCGCCGCCTCGGTCGAGAACGGACAGGCGCGGATCGCGCTGGGCTGCGTCGCCGCCGTTCCGGTCGTCCTGAGCGCCGCCGCCGACGAGGGCTCGGTCCGGGAGGCCGTTCGCGGCGCCGACCTCGATCCACCATCGGACGTGCACGCGTCGGCCGACTACCGACGGCATCTCGCGGAGGTCGTCGCCGTCCGGGCGGTCGAGGAGGCGAGGGGTTGATGGAGCCGGTACGCGGACAGCGGATCTCGGTCGAGGTCAACGGCGAGCGCCACGAGCGCGACGTGGAGGTGCGCCGGCTGCTCGTGCACTTCCTGCGCGACGACCTGGACTTGACCGGTACGCACGTCGGCTGCGACACGGGCAACTGCGGTGCCTGCACGGTCATCTTCAACGGGATCGCGATCAAGAGCTGCATGCTGCTCGCCGTCCAGGCGGACGGGGCCAGCGTCGAGACGGTCGAGGGGCTGGCGCCGGACGGTCAGCTCCACCCGCTCCAGGAAGCCTTCAGCTCCTTCCATGCGCTCCAGTGCGGCTACTGCACGCCGGGGATGCTGATGAGCGCCAAACATCTGCTCGACCACAACCCGGAGCCGACCGAGGGCGAGATCCGCCGGGCGATCCAGGGGAACATCTGCCGCTGTACCGGCTACGTGAACATCGTCGAGGCGATCGCCTCCGCCGCGAAGGGAGGAGGCCGGTGAGCGAGACCACCGTGGCGCCAGACCAGCCGATCACCGTCGAGAAGGAGGAGACGGCGCCCGGCTTCATCGGCGTCAACGTCCCGCGGAAGGAGGACAAGCGCCTCGTCCAGGGCGAGGGAGTCTTCGTCGACGACATCAAGCGGCACGGGATGGCTTACGTCCACTTCGTGCGCTCGCCGTACGCGCACGCGGCGATCACGCGCATCGACGTCTCGAAGGCGACGGCGCTCGAAGGCGTCTACGGGACGCTGATCGGCGAGGAGGTCGCGGCCGAGACGGACCCGTTCTTCCAGATCGCGCCGCCTCCGGGCGGAGACCTGAAGGACTACGCGCTTGCAGTCGGTCGGGTCCGCCACGTCGGCGAGCCGGTCGTCGCCGTCGCCGCCGCGACGCGCGAGCTGGCCCGTGACGCGGCGGAGCTCGTCGAGGTCGACTACGAGCCGCTCGAGCCCGTGCTCGACCCCGAGCACGCGGCCGACCCGGAAGCGCCGCAGCTCCACGACGAGGTGCCGTCGAACACGATCTGGCAGGGCAACTTCGACTACGGCGACTACGACGCCGCGCTTGCCGAGGCCGACAAGGTCGTCCGGATCAAGCGCCTGCACTTCCACCGCTTCTCCTCGACTCCGCTGGAGACGAGCGGCGCGGTCGTCGAGTACAACCGCGGCACGGGGCAGTGGACGATCCACGCGAACAACCAGTTCCCCGGCTTCGCGATCATCATGATGGCGCCGGCGCTGAAGGTCGGCATGGACAAGCTCCGCTTCGTCTCCCAGGACATCGGCGGCGGCTTCGGCAACAAGATCTGCACGCACGTCCAGCTCGTCGCCATGTGCCTGCTCGCCCGCAAGCTCAACCGGGCGGTCAACTGGACGGAGTGGCGGACGGACCAGCACACCGCCAACTCACACGGGAACGAGCGCGTCTTCCTGGACGTCGAGGTGCCGGTCAAGGCCGACGGCACGATGCTCGGGTTCAAGGCGCGCGCGATCGACGACTGCGGCGCCTTCACACGCTACGAGCCGCTCGGCTGCATCATCTGGGCGCAGGTCACGCCCGGCGTCTACCGCTGGCGCAACGTCCGCGTCGACTTCACCCAGGTCTGCACGAACAAGTCCCCGTGCGGGCCCAACCGCGGCTACTCCCGCATGCAGCACCTCTGGTTCACGGAGCGGGTCATGGACATCGTCGCGCAGGAGCTCGGCGCCGATCCCGTCGAGATCCGCAAGCGCAACTACATCCGCGCCGACGAGATGCCGTACGAGACGCCGAACGGCTGCGTCTACGACTCCGGCGACTACGCGCGCTGCCTCGACGAGGCGCTGAAGCTGATCGACTACGACTCGATCGACGAGAAGCGGCGCGATGCAGAGTCGCGCGGGAAGCTCTTCGGCGTCGGCATCGGCTCGACGCTCGACTCCGGCACGAACAACTTCGGCCAGTCGACGCTCGTGAACCCGGAGCTGCAGTTCTCCGGGAACAACGAGGTCGCCACGGTCAAGCTCGACATCTTCGGCGAGGTCGTGGTCACGCTCGGAACGACGCCGCAGGGCCAGAGTCACGAGACGACCGCGGCACAGGTCGTCGCCGACATCCTCAAGGTCTCGCCCGACGACGTGAACGTCCGGGCGGGGCACGACAGCTACTGGAACTCGCACGCCGGCTTCTCCGGCACCTACGCGAGCCAGTTCGCGGTCACCGGGCTCGGCGCCGTCAAGGGCGCGACGGAGATGCTCGCCGAGGAGATCAAGAAGATCGGCTCGGTGGTGCTCGGCGCGGATTCGCCCGACGACGTCGAGCTCGAAGGCGGCTTCGTCCGGCGGAAGGACAACCCCGAGGCCGCGCTGCCCTTCATGGCCTGCGGCGCGATCGTCAATGCCAACAACGCCGTCCTGCCGCTCGAGTACCGCGACATCACGCTCAACTGCCGCTACGTCTACGTCCCGCCGCACCAGCTGCCCGACAAGGAGCGCAAGTACGGCAACCTGACGCTGACGTACGCGAACCAGATCCACGCGTGCGTCGTCGAGGTCGACCCCGAGACCGGCGTCTACGACATCGTCGACTACGGCGCCGTCGATGACTGCGGCATCCGGATCAACCCGTTGATCGTCGAGGGCCAGGTGCACGGCGCGGCCGCGCAGTCGATCGGAGCGGCGACGCACGAGACGTTCCCGTACGACGAGGACGGGAACCTGCTGACTCCGAACTTCTACGACTACCACGTGCCGCACGCGCTCGACATGCCGCCGCTGAAGACGACGTCGATCGAGTCGCCGTCGCCGTTCACGCCGCTCGGCGCGAAGGGGATGGGGGAGGGCGGCGGCGCGGGCATCAGCGCGGTCGGGTCGGCGCTTCAGGACGCGCTCCGCGGCTCCGGCAGGGCGATCATCACCTCGAGCTCCAACCCGTATCACCAGGTCTGGGAGCTGCTCCGTAACCCGGAGGAGAGCCGGGCACTCGTCGAGGTCGAGGAGCGGTGAAAGTCCAGGGCGAGCGCTCGTTCGCCGCGCCCCGCGAGACGGTCTGGCGCATCCTCCAGGACCCCGCGCAGATGGCGGAGCTGATGCCAGGAGTCCAGAGCTTCGACGTTGAAGACGACCGTCACTGGCGCGCGAACGTCGCGATCCCGCTCGGGCTGGGGTCGCTCCGCATGAGCATCAACTTCGAGAAGCTGGAGGAGCGCGAGCCTGAGTTCTCGCAGCTCCGCGCGAAGGGGACCGGGGTCGGCGCGCTGATGAACCTCGTCACGCAGTTCCAGCTCACCGAGGCCGACAGCGGCACCGCGATGGCGTGGGAGGCGGACGTCCGCATCGCGGGGCCGGTGGGCAGCATGGGCCAGCGCGTGCTCCAGCCGATCGTCAACCAGCAGGTGCAGCAGGTGCTGACCGCGCTCGACGAGCAGGTCGCGAAGGCGGGAGGCGAATCCCCGAGCTGACGGCCCGGCTGATTCTCGGCTGCGGCAACTTCGGAGGAATCGGGTCGGCGCCGGCCTTCTTCGGGCAGGGGGAGAGCGAGCGGGAGGCCTTCGCGATCATGGACGCCGCCTGGGAGCGCGGCTTCCGCGCCTTCGACACCGCGGATGCGTACGGCGGCGGGCGCAGTGAGACGTGGATCGGACGGTGGCTGGGCGAGAGTGGGCATCGCCCTGCGCTCACGACCAAGGTCTTCCATTCCGTCGTCGGGGATCCGGACGACCGCGGGCTGTCGCGCGAGCGCATCCTCCGCCAGATCGACGGCAGCCTCGAGCGGCTCGGGGTCGAGCGGGTCGACACGTACCTGATCCACGAGCCCGATCCGGACACGCCGGTCGTCGAGACCGTGGCCGCCCTCGGCGAGCTGGTCGACAAGGGCAAGGTCGGCGCGATCGGGGCCAGCAACGTCGACGTGGCGTGGCTCGAGGAGGCGGGGGCACCTGGGAAGGTGTCGGTCGTCCAGAACTCGTACTCGCTGCTCGACCGCGAGCCGGAGGCCGAGGTTCTTCCCTACTGCGTCGAGCACGGGATCGCCTTCAGCGTGTTCGGGCCGCTGGCCGGCGGCTGGCTGACGGGCAAGTACCGTCGCGGCGAGCCGCGGCCGGCGGGCTCGCGGATGACGCAGCGTCCCGACGGGTACGCGCAGTTCGAGCGCGACGCCGTCTACGACGGGCTCGAGCGCTTCGAGGCGGCGGCCGCCGCGCGTGGCGTCGACATGCCGACGCTCGCCTTCGCCTGGCTGCTCGCGAACCCGGGCGTTACGACCGTGGTGACGGGGCCGCGACGGCCCGAGCACCTGGAGCCGGCCCTCGCTGCGCTCGACCTTCAGCTGACCACCGACGAGCGCGATGAACTAGCGTCGTTCTTTCCATGAGCGTCCTGGTGCTGAATCAGGAGGAGGTCGAGCGGCTCCTCGACATGGAGGGCTGCATCGACGCGATGGCGGACGCGCTCGGCGCGCTGGCGCGCGGCGAGGTGCTGGTACCGCTTCGCTTCGTCCTTAGCCCAGAAGACGGTGGCAGCCTGCTCGGTCTCATGCCGGCGCACCGCGGCGGCGGCGCGCCGCTGTACTCGCTGAAGACGGTCGCGATCTTCCCGGAGAACCCCAAGCGCGGTCTCGATGCCCACCAAGGGACGGTCACGCTCTTCGACGGCGAGACCGGCGAGGTGCGGGCGCTGATGAACGCGTCGGCGATCACGGCGATCCGCACGGCGGCGGTGTCCGCCGTCGCCACGCGGCTGCTGGCGCGCGAAGACACGCGTGAGCTCGCGATCCTGGGCGCAGGCGTCCAGGCCCGGACGCACCTCGAGGCGATGCGGCTCGTGCGCGACTTCGAGGCTGTGCGCGTCTACAGCCCGACCGCGGAGCACGCACGCGCTGTCGCGGAGGAGGGCGGCGCAGAGGCGGTGGCGAGCGCCGAGGAGGCGGTGCGCGGCGCCGACGTGGTCGTCACGGCCACGAACGCGAGCGAGCCGGTGCTCCGCCGCGAGTGGCTGAAGGACGGAGCGCACGTCAATGCGATCGGTGGCCGGCCGCCGCAGATGACGGAGCTGGATCCCGAGACGATCGCCGCGGCTGCGCTGTACGTCGACCGGCGAGAGTCGGCGGAGAACGAGGCCGGCGACTACCGCCGCGCGCTCGAGGAAGGAGCGATCGGCCCGGATCACATCCAGGCCGAGATCGGTGACGTGCTGATCGGTGCGGCGGCCGGACGCGCCGGCGGCGAGTTGACGATCTTCCGCTCGCTCGGGCTGGCCGTCGAGGATCTCGCGGCGGCGGAGTACGTCGTCCGCCGAGCCCGCGAGTCGGGGGTCGGCACCGAGGTCGCCTTCTGATCCCGGTCGAGGAGATCCGGCGCGCCCGCGAGGTGATCGCGGGCACGGCCGTTCGCACGCCGCTCGTCCGGCTCCACGCGCCGGAGGCGCCGGCGGAGATCTACCTCAAGCTCGAAAACCTCCAGCCGATCGGCTCGTTCAAGATCCGCGGCGCGTACAACGCCGCGCGGCATGCCGGGGACGTCTCTGCCGGGCTCGTGACGGCGAGCGCCGGGAACATGGCCCAGGGCGTCGCTTGGGCTGCGCGGGAGCTGCGCGTCCCATGCACGGTGATCGCGCCCGACCACGCGCCGGAGGCGAAGCTCACCGCGATCGAACGGCTCGGCGGGCGGGTGATCAAGCTGCCGTTCGCCGAGTGGTGGACGGTGATCGAGGAGTCGAGGTATCCGGGCGTCGAGGGGCTCTTCCTGCATCCGGTGGAGAACGAGAACGTCATGGCCGGAAACGGCACGATCGGCCTCGAGATCCTCGAAGACCTGCCCGACCCGGACGCGGTTCTCGTCCCATGGGGCGGTGGGGGTCTCTTCACGGGGATCGCGAGTGCCGTGAAGGCGCAGCGACCCAAGACGAAGCTCTTCGGCTGCGAGATCGAGACCGCGGCGCCGCTGAACGCGTCGCTCGAGGCCGGCGAGATGCGCGAAATCGAGTATCAGACGACGTTCGTCGACGGCGCCGGCGCGAAGGCGCTGCTCCCGAAGATGTGGGGGCTGGCCGAGCCGCTGCTCGACGGCGCCTACAAGGCGTCGCTGGACGAGACGGCCGCCGCGATTCGGTTGATGGCCGAGCGTGCGCGCGTGATCGCCGAGGGCGCCGGGGCGCTCGCGCCGGCCGCGGCGTTGTCGGGGCGCGCAGGGAGCGGCAAGATCGTCTGCATCGTCTCGGGCGGGAACATCGACTTCTCGAAGCTGACAACGATCCTGGAAGGGGGAACGCCGTGAACATCACAGTGATCGGCAGAGGCAATGTCGGCGGCGGTCTCGCGCGCCGCTGGGAGAGGGCCGGGCACGCGGTCTCCGAGCTCGGCCGCGACGGCGGGGATGCTTCCGGCGCCGACGTCGTTCTCGTCGCGGTTCCGGGCAGTGCGATCGCCGACGCGCTCGGCCGGGTCAGCGGCTTGACGGGCAAGACCGCGATCGATGCCACCAACGCGTTCGGAGGCC
>Ga0081455_10004915_pt1 | contig 14806 bp, 15 predicted proteins | sample TabmetS3T2R1_FD_70207 | JGI IMG/M metagenome (GOLD analysis project Ga0081455, IMG submission 70207) | Tabebuia heterophylla rhizosphere microbial communities from the University of Puerto Rico - S3T2R1 | ecosystem: Host-associated > Plants > Roots > Rhizosphere ... | reverse complement strand
GACGGTTAACAAGCAGGGCGTCCAGTTCGCCCGCCGCGAGGGCGACCAGAAGGGCGCCACCGTGGTCGAGACCCAGAAGAAGCAGACGGCGGCGTCCTGGAAGGAGCGCAAGAGCTACATCGCCGGCAACGGGCACGGCTGGACCAGCAACACCTCGCTCGACGACGGCAAGCGCTCGAGCCCGGCCTTCGACGAGTACAAACAGGTGCTCGAGCAGAAGGTCGGCGCCGTGCGCGCGCAGCAGATCCTCACGCCGCGTCTGCACAATTCGCTGATCTATCCCAACATGTCGATCATGGGGCTCAACATCCACGTGCGCGTGATCAAGCCGCTCGCGGTCGATCGCACCGAGGTCACGATCTATCCCATCCGGCTCGTGGGCGCGCCGGACGCGATGAATTTCGGCAATATCCGTCTGCTCAACGTCACCCATTCGGCGGCTTCGTTCGTGCAGACCGACGATCTCGAGGCCTTCGTGCGTGCGCAGAAGGGCCTCCGCAGTTGCGCCACCGACTGGGTCGACATTTCCCGCGGGCTGGGCGAGGAGGAGCCGGCCCGCGAGCTCAACGCCACGCGCGCGCTCGCCACCCACGAGATGGTGGTGCGCGCGCAGTACAAGGCCTGGCTCGGCTACATGCGCGAGGCGGCGTGATGCCCGCACGTGCGCCGGCGCCCACCGCCGCGGCCGGCATCGACCGCGCGGCGGTCGAGGAGTTCCTCGTGCACGAGGCGCGCCTGCTCGACGAGCGGCGCTTCCGCGAATGGATGGAGCTGTTCGCCGAGGACGGCACCTATTGGGTGCCGGCGGTGCCGAATCAGGCGAGCCCGTTTGCGGAGGCTTCGCTGTTCTACGACGACCGCGACCTGATGCGCACGCGGGTCGAGCGCCTGGAGCATCCGCGCATTCACGTGCAGACGCCGCCCTCGCGCACCGCGCATCTCGTCGGCAACGTGATCGTCGAAGAGGCCGACGCGGCCAAGGGCGAAGTCCTCGTGGGCTCGACCGTGATCATGGTCGAATATCGCGACGAGGTGCAGCGCGTCTTCGCCGGCCGCCAGCACCACCGGCTGCGGCGCGAGGGCGCGAGCTTCCGCATCGTGCAGAAGCGCGTCGACCTCATCAATTGCGATTCCGCCTTCGAGCCGATGGCCGTGCCGATCTAGCCAGGACACGCTCGCCCATTACTGTGGATTGGTGGCGGCGAGCGACTTCGCCAGCGGCGCCCAGCGCGCGGTCTCGGCCTCGATGAATTTCGTGAACTCCTCCGGCGACATCAGGCGCGATTCGATGGCGTCGAGCGCGAGCCGCTTCTGCACGTCGGGCAGTTGCATCGCCTTGAGCGTCTCGCGGCTGAGCTGCTGCACGATGTCGTTGGGCAGCCGCGCGGGTCCCGACAGCGAGAACCAGGTCGCCGCCACCAGGTCCTGACCCACCTCGCGGAACGTCGGGATGTTGGGAAAGTTCGGGATGCGCTTTTCGGTCGAGACCGCAAGCGGGAGCACCTTGCCGGCGCGGATCTGCTCGGCCGCCGAGGAGAACGTCATGGTGCCGAGCTTGACGTGCCCGGCCACCAGGTCGGTGAGCGCGGGGCCGGCGCCTTTGTAGGGGATGTGGCTGACCTTGTAGCCCTCCTGCCGCGCCAGGTACTCCCCGACCAGATATCCGTGCGAGCCGGTCCCGGGCGAGATGAAGCTCGTCGGCTCCTTGGCGGCGCGCGCGACGGCGAGAAAGTCCTTGTACGTCGTCACCCCGAGGGAAGGGTGCACGATCATCACCACCGGCGGCCCGCCAAGATAGGCGATGTGGGTGAAGTCGCGCAGCCCGTCGTAGCCGGCATGGGCATTGAACACCGGCGAGATCACGTTCGAGGCGATGCTGGAGATGACGAGCGTGTAGCCGTCGGGCTCGGCCGCGGCACCCGCCTGCGCGCCGACCGCACCACCCGCGCCGCCCCGGTTCTCGATGAAGAACTGCTGGCGGAAGGCGGTGGAGAGATGGTCGGCGATGATGCGGCCGAGCGTATCGGCGGCGCCGCCGGCGGCGAACGGCGCGATGATCTTGACCGGCCGGTTCGGCCAGCTCTGCGCCTGCGCCGGCGCATTGAGGAGGAACAGGAGGGCCGCCGCCGCGGCCCATATCGCACGAAGTCTCGACATCTGGGGGACCATCCGCTTGTTCGCTGCTGTCGCGACTCTAGCGCAAGCGCGAAGCGCCGTCATGGTGCGCCGCCCCGACGCGACAAACTGCCCGCGCTCTGCGCGGTTGGCCCTGCAACTTGCGGCTGGAACAGCTTGGCGCCGCAAGGCGGCGCTTCGGCGCCGCGGCCGCTGCTCGCGACAATCGGCAAATGTGTGACCCGCGTCACACACCGGACGGCGGGAGCCGCCTAGAAGAGGAGCGTCTGGAACCGCGCTTTGGGGGCTTTCATGACGCTGCAGTCGCTGTTTCCGTCCTTGCTCGCCTCGGCGGCAAACGAACGCCGTCCGTCGTGGTGGGCGAGGCTGATCGCGCCGATCGTGGACCACCAGCAGCGCAAGGCCGACGAGTATCTCGCGCACTACCTGCGGCGCTACCCGAACGAGCATCGCGATCAATTCATCACCGAGCTCGAGCGGCGCCTGCTCGGCCAATAGCGAGGACGCAAGCCATGTTCGTGTTCTTTTCCCTCCCCGTCGAAATGCTCTGCGCCGCCGTCGCATTCATCGCCGTCATGGCCGGCATGCTGGCCGCGGCGCCGGAGTGACGCCGAGGCCACAAGCGCCCGACGTTACGCTGCGTTGGCTGCCGGCATGGCGGTCTGCGCCAGCGTCTTCTGCCAGGCCGGCAGCGTGCACAGCGTGGCGTACCAGCGCTTGATCTCGCCGTAGGGCTCGACCGGGTAATGCGCGATGTCGGCTATCTTCATGGCCGCGCCGAGCGAGAAATCCGCCAAAGTGAGCGCGTCGCCGGTCACGAAGCGCTTGCCCGCGAGCTGGCCGTCCAGCACCTTCGCCGAGCGGTGGAAGTTTTCCGTGCCCTTGGCGACCGCCGCCATGTCGGGCTCGCCCGACTTCAGCACCACCGGCTTCACCAGGTATTCGAAGGCGAAGATCGCGCAGGTCGGGTCCCAATGCGCCATGTCCCAGAACTGCCAGCGCGTCACGTCGAGCCGCGCGTGCTCGTCCTTGGGCAGGAGCCCGCTCTCCGGCTTCTTGCCGGCGAGATACTGGCAGATCGCGTTCGACTCCCACAGCACATAGTCGCCGTCCTTGAGCGTGGGCATGCGCATGTTGGGATTGAGCGCAACGTATTGCGGCGTCTGCTGCTCGCCCTTGGTGATGTCGAGCATGCGCAGCGTCCAGTCGAGCCCGAGATGGTTGGCGACCGCCATCACCTTGAACGCGCGCGGGCTCGGCGGAAAGGCGTAGATTTCGATGCTCATGAGATGCTCCCTGTGATGTGAAGTCCGGCGTGTGTGGCACGATGGGTCCCCGCTTGCGCGGGGACGACAAGTCCTATGGTGTGGCCGCCTCGGCCTCGCGCTTGAAGTGCTCCAGCAAGCGCGGCCAGCCGCCGTCGACATCCTTGCGCATCTTGGCGCCGCCTTCCGCGCCCAGGCGCTCGAACTTGCGGTGCTCCAGCTCCACCAGCGTCGCATGCGATCCCTCGGCGACGAACCTGACCTCGACCTCGGAGCTCACCGTGAGGTCGGGCTTCCAGTTGCTGTTGAGGTCCCAGCTGATGACGAAACGCTGCGGCGGCTCCCATACCAGCACCTTGCCGACGTCGGCCTGCGAGCCGTCCTCGCTCAATTCGTACCAGCGCCCGCCCAGCCGCGGCTCCATGACCGCCGCCTTCATCGGCGGCTTGCCGATCGTGTGCGTGCGCGGCCACCAGCGGTCGAGCCCGGCAGTGAAGACCTCGAAGGCGCGCGCCTGGCCGACATTGACGCGGATATTCTTGCGCACCGGCGCGATGGTGACCGTAGCTACCATTCGTCTCTGTCCTTGTTGTGACCGGGGGCGCGATTGCCGCCGGCCGCGGCTTCCGCCTCGGCCTTGAACGCGGCGAGCGCCCGGTCCCAGAACTGGTCGAGCCAGGCCCGCAGCGCGCCGAGCCCGTCGGGGTCGATGTAGTAGACCCGGCGGGTGCCTTCCGGCCGGTCCGCCACGAGACCCGCCTCCCTCAACACCTTGAGATGCTGCGACACCGCGGGCCGGCTCACCGGCATGCCGCGGGCGATGGCGCCGACCGGCTGCGGCCCTGACCTGAGCCGCTCGAACACCCGCCGGCGGGTGGGATCGGCCAAGGCCGCCAATGCCGTATCGTAAGCCATAACTTACCGTAAGTCAAAGCTTACCCAAAGTCAAGTGCGTTCGCGCCCGTCGCCGACGCATTTGCGCCGAACGCGGCCGAGCATGGTGAGTCGCGGCGGGCGTTCGCGCTCCAACCGGAACGCGCGATCAATCGCAGACGATGTGCGGGTTCGGATTGCTGGCGGAGAGGGAGGGATTCGAACCCCCGATACGGTTACCCGTATGCCGCATTTCGAGTGCGGTGCTTTCAACCACTCAGCCACCTCTCCAAGATATTGAACACGCTGCATTTTCAAGCTGATGGCGGAGCTTCGAAAATGGGTGATTTGCTACCGTTTTGCTACCCATTGGTTTTGAGGCGTCGGTTTATAGCGGCACGCATCGCCAGGTCAACGCGATCGGCTGCCTCGGCCTGCAGACCGGGCAAGACATGGCTGTAGAGATCGATCGTAATCGCCACGCTGGAATGGCCGAGACGTTCTTGGGCCACTTTCGGGTGCACGCCCGAGGCCAGCAGGTGGGTGGCGTGGCTGTGGCGCAAATCGTGGAGTCTCACTCTAGGCAGACCGCGCTTTCGAAGGAAGATTTCGAACGCATGCGTGATACTGCGCGGCTGCAAGGGCTTGCCGTCCGCACGCATCACGACGTGATGATCGTCAGATAGGCGCACCCCAAGCCTAAGTAGGCTCTCTGCTTGCTTGAGGCGGTGCTGGCGCAGCTCATCGACAACCAGTGACGGCAGGGCGACCGTGCGTCCGCGCCCTGACTTGGGCGATTTTTCGCGCACGCCATCTTTGGTCTGTTCGGTGCTCGCCACCACTGAGAGCTGGCCGCGCTCGAGATCGAGGGAGCGCCAGCGTAGCGCTGCGATTTCGCCTCGTCGGATGCCACACAAGACTGCCAGCAGCACCGGCACGAACAAATTTGTCGCGCGCGCCACCTCGATCAGCTCAGCGGTGCTGTCCGCGTCCAGGACCTTCGTTTCTTTGCGTTCGACTTTCGGAGGCTTGACGGCGGCGGCGGGATTGCGAGCCAGTAACTGCCACTCGACAGCTTGCTGTAGCGCCTGCCGTAAAATCCTGTGCATGTAATGCACTGTCCTGGGTGAAAGACCGCCATTTCCATCCCTTCGTCCACTTTCCAACGCCCTCGTATAGATTTGCGAGATCGCCGCCGGTCGCAACTTGCTGATCGGAACGCTGCCGATTAGCGGCACCAAGTTCTTGCGTGCCAATTCCGAATAACGTTCGTGGCTGCGCGCGGTGAGCTGCACCTTCATGTGCTCAAGCCATTGATCAAAGAACGTCCCTATCGTCAGGCGACTGGGATCAATGTGAGCGCCGCCCGTGATTGCGGAGATCAAGCGGGCGCATTCGACTTGAGCCTCTCGCTTGGTGCCGCTGAAGGAATGCCATTTGCGTCTGCGCCTCCCTGACTCAGGGTCGCGCACGTCGAGCACAATGGCCCAATGACCGGGAGATCGCTCGCGAATGTGCCCTTTCATCGACGTCGTTCCTTTTCTTGGAGTGCTGCTTGAGCTTCTTGGAGCGCTGCTTGAGTACGTTCCGCGCCGGAGCCAAGGTCTCGCAGAATCTGCAGGTATCGGTACAATTCGTCCGACCTGACCACGCGCTCCGTGTAGTTCTTGTCCTGGCCCCAAAAAAACTCGATCATAGTGATGACCTTAAATGCCTCGTTTTCGCCAATGCGGGTTGGATTGCAATCTCTGTCACTGGCTTCAGGGAGCACTTTTGCCGCGGCCTCCTCGACATTCGGTGGAATTATCCGCGCGCCATGCGGGGCGAAATGACGGACCAAAACTTCGATACCGCGCCGGAGAGCTTCGCCAGTAAAGGCATCTTGAAGCCAGTGTTTCCCGGTTGCTATTTCGACCTTCTCGGCGACTATTGCGACCGCTTCAGCTAAAGCTCGAACATCAGACCTCCTATTCCGTTCATTTCGTACGGAATCGGCGAGCCGTCGCTCCACCTCTTGCGATAGTGAACGGCCACTCTTTTGCGCTGCGCGCTCCAGTGCTGCCCGTGTCTCGGGCGTGATCCGCGTCGTCAGCGCCGCCGACTTGCCCTTGAACTCCCCCTGCGGCTTTCGACCGGCCCCCGGTGCTCGCTTCGTTGCCAATCGCCACCTCTTATTTGTCTGCGTACTTTATGCGCTTTCCATGCGGATTGTAGGTAGAATTGCTGACAAACACAAACGGAAAGCTATATTCAGGCACAGGACTATCGTCGGGAGCCTTGAGATGGGCGAGCACAGCACCGAATGGGAGGCCAAGACACTCCCTGTGCCGGAGGCCGGGCGAAAATATTTTGGGCTTGGGCGAAATGCATCATACGCGGCAGCGAAGCGGGGCGATATCCCGACAATACAGATCGGGCGACTTCTTCGGGCGCCGGTCGTTGCCCTCGAACGAAGGCTTGAGGAAGCGGGCCAGACAGCCGCTGTGAAGCGCCTTGACCCGACTTCTCAGAAGCGCCTTGACTCGATTTCTCGCGGTGGACCCAGGCGCAGGCGCTCTGCGCGAGCGCCGCCATGAGCGCCGCCATATCGCAGCTGCGCTCCGCGACCCGAGAGGTGAGGGCCGAACGTAGCGCCGCCGTTGCGCTCTGCATGGCAAGCCAGTCCAACAGACAGCGCGGAAGTGAGCTCCGCCCTGCCGCGATGTCGCTCGGCGAGCAGGATCAAAGCGAGGATTAACTGAGACAAAAACGGCTCCGGCCGGCGTCCTGGAGAGGAAATCGCCGGCCGGGGCACTCAGTAAGGATTCACCATGTCAAATAGCAAGCGCCGCAACACGCGGCAAGTCCAATCCGTCACACCGATTGATGATGGCCTGCGTGGCGAACCCGACACGCCGTGCCGCGCGATCCGCGCGATCGTGCTGACCCTTCCCCTCACCCCTAGGGCGCCCACCGCGGCGAAGCGCGGCCCGAGAAACCGCAATCGCAGCATACGAGGATCAACATGGACACGAATGTACCAGTGCCGCCGTCCAACGGCGGAGGATTGTCGGGCGATCGTGTGACACGTGGTACCGTCGCACGGTGGGCCGCGACTACGGGCTGGGTCGACCGCGATGGTCTGCCGTTGCCCGACACGATGCTGGTGATCGGCCACACCACAGTGCTTCGGCGCTGGAAGGACAAGAAGCCTGAATACATCACCGAGCAGCCGCTCCGTAATCCGAAAGTGCTCAACGACGGGATCCCAGTCGAGGAATGGGAGATCGGATTGGATGGCAATCCAACGCCGCCGTGGAAGCTCACCTACGTGATCTACTTCGTCGATCTCAAGACCGGCGCTCTGTTCACGTACGCGCACGATACATACGGGGCCATGCTTTGCTTCAACAACTTGGAAGAAGCAATCAACGTGATGCGCCTGCTCCGCGGTGAGCACGTGCTTCCAATCGTGCACGCCGAAAAGCGCCAGTGGAAGTCGCGGAAGTACGGGATGCAAACGCGCCCGCATCTGCAGCCGATCGAATGGCGTGCGCCAGGTGGCGGTGGTCCTAAGCTGGCAACGCAATCGCCGCCTCCGCAGCTCATTGGACCGGCTACGGCTCCGACTCCAACCGCGCCGACTCCAACGGCTCCGTCTCCGGCTCCGGCAGCTCAATCTTCGGCACCGGCAGCGACTCCGACGCCTCCGACTCCGCCTGCGTCGACGGTTCTCGACAACACGAAGCCGGTCAAGCCGGCCACGGTCGCGGAACTCGTCGCCGATGAGATTCCGTGGAAGTGAGCACACTGCCCAACAGCAACGGCAACGACATGACGGGAGGCAAATAGCCTCCCGTACCTTTTTGGGGAGGCCACGATGGCGACAGTCTATTGGGACGTTGAAACCTATTCGCAAATCAGCCTGACCGATCGCGGCGCCTATATCTACGCCACCGATCCATCGACCGGGATATTCTTCTTCTGCCACGTTATCGACGATGGCGAAGTGCAGGTGTGGAGACCCGGCGATCCGGTGCCGGAGCCGTTCGCCAATCCTACCGGATACAAATTCGTGAGCGATAACTGGGAATTCGAACGCTCCATCCACGCGATCATCCTGGTCAAGCGCCACGGCTTTCCGCCGATCCCGATCGAGAGCCAGGACTGCGCCCAGCGCTTGGCATTGGCGAACAGCTATCCGGCCGAACTCGGCCTGCGCTGCGAAGCTCTCGGCTTGCCCTATCGCAAAGACCCGGAGGCGCGGAAGGCAATGCTGCGTCTGTCCCGGCCGCAGACCGCGAAGAAGCGTAAGAATGAAGACCCCGCCGCCCGCGAACGTGATCTCGCTCTTCTCTTGGAACGCTGCAATAACGACATTCGTGCGACGCGTGCAGCATATAACAGTCCTCGCCTGCGGCCTCACCTGCCGGAAGAACGCCGCCAGCTGCTGATCGACGCGGAGATCAACGCACGCGGCATCTGCGCCAATGTTCCGTTCCTCCAAGCTGCTCTGACGCTCGCTACGCAGGAGCGTAACGCCATCAATACCCGGCTCAACGAGCTGACCGCCGGCGTGATCACGTCCGTCGACCAACGCGATCGCATCCTGGATGCGGTCAACGCCCACGGCCACGGAATGACCTCTCTCAACAAGCGGTCGGTCGCCACCACTCTGGCGCATCAGCCGGATGGCTTCGTGCGCGAGCTGCTGGAGCTGCGCCAGCGCGGGGCCTTTGCCAGCACGCGGAAATACAAGAAACTGCTCGACTTTGCCGATGCCGGCGATCACCGAATCCGCGGCTCGCTGCGCATCTACGGCGCCGGTCCGGGACGATGGTCCTCGATCGGAGCGCAGCTGCACAATTTGCCGCGTAATGACGGCGAGCTGCCGTCCTCGCTGATCAACGCGCTAATCGCCGGCGACCGACCCGAGCTGGCCCGCTTCGGTAACCCGCTTAAAGTCGTCAGCGGAATATCCCGCGCAGCGCTATGCGCTGCCCCGGGGCATGTCCTCATCTGCGCCGATTTCAGCTCGATCGAATCGAGGGTCACCGCCTGGTTCGCCGGCGAGACGTGGAAGTTGGAGAACTTCCGACGCTTCGACGCCGCCGGCGACAAGAACCTCGACCTATATCGCGTACTCGCGCACCGAATGTTGAAGAAGAACAATCCCATTAGCGAGATCACCGCGGCCGAGCGGCAACTCGGAAAATGCGCCGAGCTCGCCTGCGGATTCGGCGGTGGCCCCGGAGCCTGGCGGCGCATTGCGGGCGATGACCGCCGCAGCGATGCCGAGGTGCAAGCCATCATTCGGATGTGGCGCGACGAGCACCCGGCCATTCGCGCGTTCTGGCACGACCTGGCGCAGGCCGCGCGTGTCGCCATCCGCATCGGGCGGCCGATCCTGGTGGCGCCGGCGCCGAGGCCGCCGATCGTCGCAGCCTTCGACGGCTACGCCTTGACCCTGACCTTGCCGAACGGTCGCGCGATCAACTACCCGGGCGCGCATCTCTCGGCGAATACCAGGTTCGAGGACGGCGATCCTGACATCGAATTCTTCGACAATGCGCGCGGGCAATGGAAGCCGGTTCGGGCCTGGTTCGGGACCTTGGTCGAGAACGTCGTGCAGGGCACCGCGCGCGACCTACTGGCGGCCGCCATCATCCGCGCCGAGGCGCGCGGCTGGTCGGTTGTCTTTCACTGCCACGACGAGATCGTCATCGAGGCGGCGGAGGGTTCCGTCTCCGAGCAGGAGGTGCTCGCGCTGCTGTTGGAGCCGCCGCCATGGGCCACGGGCCTGCCGCTCGGCGGTAAGATGCACGCCGGTCCATTCTATCTCGAGGCGCCGGAGAAGGGGGAACCGCCAGCACCGAAGACGGAACAGGAGATTGTCGAGCGTGCGGTCGATGTCTTCGTCGCCGCCACCGCGTCCAATCCGGCCATCGCCCGCAGTGCGGACGAGGACTTCCTCGCCACCCTGGGGGACACACTCGCTCCGCTGACCGACTTCGTGGCTTTGCCGATGGACGCCAGCGGGCGGGTCTCGTGCCCGTTCCATGACGATCCGCAGCCTAGCTGCAAGGTCTACTCGGATCACTTCCATTGCTTCGGCTGCGGCGAACGCGGCGATCGCATCGACTGGCTCACACGGGTCGAGGGCATGACCCGGACCGAGGCCATCGCCGCGCTACAGGACTGGTCCGGTCCGGCATCCTCGGAGCAGCGGCACGACACGTCGGAGCGGGTAGCCTTTGCACTACGGCTATGGAGTGCGGCGCTGCCACTCGCCGGCACCCTGGGCGAGCGCTACCTGACCGAAACTCGCGGCATCGACGTGACCCAGCTGCCGCCGACGATCCACGAGGCGCTCCGCTTCCATCCCGATTGCGCCTTCGGAGCGAGAGCTCGCCACCCGTGTATCGTCGCCCTCATGCGCGACCCGGTGACCGACGTGCCGGTCGGGATTCATCGCATCGGCCTGACGCACGAGAACGGTGCGATCACCAAGATCGACCGCAAGGCGCTCGGGCGTATGGGTGTGGTGAAGCTTTGGCAGCCCACGGGCGAACACCTCGTGGTCGGGGAAGGCATCGAGACCGTGCTCGCCGCCGCAACCCGCATCTCATACCGGGGCGCGGCCCTGACGCCGGCATGGTCGGCGGTGGCTCGCGGCGGGCTGGGCCGGCTGCCGGTGCTGCCTGGCGTCCAAAGTCTCATCCTCCTGGTCGACAACGATGCCAACGGCGAGGGGCAGAAGGCTGCCGAGCGGTGCCGACAAGTTTGGCGCGCGATGGGACGCAACGTGGTGCCGCTGGTACCGAAGCAAGCGGGCTGGGACTTCAACGACGTGGTGCTGGGAAAGCGAGCGTGAGCAACTTCGACGACGACATCGCGGAGATGCCGGAACCGCCGACCGAGGCGGACGCGCGGCAATCTCAGCACGGCCTCAAACACACGCTCGCGGACTTTCGCGCCTACGCGCCGGCGCGTCTGTGCATCTACATGCCCTGTAAGGAACTCTGGCCGAACGCCAGCGTCGATGCCCGTCTACCGCCGCAGCCACTGCTTGACGAGACCGGAACGCCGGTGCGCAACGCCAAGGGCAAAGTGGTGATGATCCCGGCGAGCAAATGGCTCGAGCAGAACCAGAGCGTTGAGCAGATGACGTGGGCGCCAGGCCTACCGGAGTTGATCGAAGGCCGGCTAGTGGTCGACGGTGGCTGGATCGACCAGCCGAAGGCCACGTGCCTCAACATCTATCGCCCGCCGCGTATCACGCTCGGTGACGCCAATCAGGCGGGGATGTGGGTGGATCACGTGCGCAAGATCTACCCCAGCGACGCCGATCACATTATCGCCTGGCTGGCGCAGCGCGTGCAGTATCCAGAGATCAAGATCAATCACGCGCTGGTGCTTAGCGGGATGCAGGGCATCGGGAAGGACACTCTGCTGCAGCCGGTCAAATACACCGTCGCTGCGTGGAACTTCCACGAGGTTTCCCCCAAGCAAATGCTCGGTCGGTTCAACGGCTTCGTGAAATCGGTGATTCTACGCGTGAACGAGGCACGTGACCTGGGCGACGTCGATCGTTTTGCTTTCTACGACAGCACCAAGGTTTATGCCGCGTCCCCGCCCGACGTGCTGCGGGTCGACGAGAAGAATCTGCGCGAATACTGGGTGTCCAACTGCCTCGGACTGCTCATCACCACCAACCACGAGACCGACGGTTTGTATCTGCCGGCGGACGACCGCCGGCACTATCTCGCCTGGTCGGACTGGAACAAGGAACTGTTCCCGAGCGATTACTGGAACAAGCTCTACGGCTGGTACGCGACCGGCGGCAACGAGCACGTCGCCGCCTACCTGCACACCGTCGATCTCTCCGGTTTCGACCCGAAGGCGCCGCCGCCGAAGACAGAAGCGTTCTGGGCGAACGTGGAAGCCAACTACGCGCCTGAGAACGCTGAGCTGGGCGCCACGATCGAGGCGCTGGGTGAGCCCGACGTGCTCACCATCGAGCAGTTGGTCGGCAAGAACGTCGAGCTCGCTTGGATGACTGAGCAAAAGCACCGGCGCATCGTGCCACACCGGATGAAGGACTGCGGCTATAGCGCTTTCCTCAATCCCGACGCCAAGAGCGGGTTGTGGCGCTTCGGCGACCGCCGATTGCGGCTCTACGTCAAGATCAGATTGCACGGCGAGGCGCGAACGAAGGCGGCACGCGATTTCAAACCCTAACAGGAAGATCGGGTCCGCCCTGGCGAGCGAGGTCGACGGCACTGATGCACTGGTGACACCGATCCGCCACCTGCGCCTTTAAGTTTCTACGCGCGCGCGATCGGTCCTGAATGGTAAGGATATAGGTAATATAATATGAAACTATTGTAAAAGAGCAGACGGAGAACCGGTGCCACCAGTGCATCAGTGCCACGCTCTTGCTGCCAAAAGGGCCGCCCATCCTAGCCTCCCGTCCCCGTCCTAACATCAGTCGCCGATAAGGGCCTCCGCAAAAGGCCGGGCGGCTCGAAAAAATGCCGCGGCAGCGTACGCGGGCAAGTTGCCGTATCATGGCCGCTTCTGTTTGTCGTATCCGAAATCACAGTTGTGCCCGTCGTATCGGCACTTTTCCCTCGTGGAGTGTCCCATGAGCAGCGGTACTTGGCAGTAGAACAGCACTAGCCACTGGCGATACCCCTAGAATGGATGCGGAGGGGACCGAATGATCCCGCGCGTTCCGCTGCGCGGGGCCCCCACGCGCACCCAGCTGTATTAGAGGGCGATTCTGGTGCATTATCAGTGGATTAATGCTCAAACTGACAATAAACTAGGGACTGACATTAAGGATTATCCGCCATGCCGTTCGAACGAGGGAGGTCAGGAAACCCTGCCGGCGGTCCGGTCGGCCCGCGTCACCGTCAGCAGTTGAACGGGGAGTTCATTGCGGCATTGCTCCGAGACTTCCGGCATGGCGGTCCGAAGGCGATTGAACGTGTGCGCCGAACACAGCCGGCCGCGTACTTGAAGATTTTGACGCTGCTGTGCCCGCGCGAGCACCAGGTTGAGCACCGCAATCTGATCAAGGAGCTGACCGACGAGCAGCTTGAAGCCATGATCGAGTACATCGAGACCTCGCTTGCAGCGCAGGCTGGCGGCCCCGTCAAAGTGATCGAGGCTGCGGCGCAGCCCGCGCTTGAGCCTTCCAAACCAAAGAACCGGCTAATGCTCGAGGCGGATACCGCGGTCGGCCCGAGGGAGCGCACGACGAGGAAAGGTCCACCGGACGGCTGATCGCACGACTTATCACCTCGCCAGGGCGGGCTCTCCGTCTTGTTCTTTGTGCGACCGATGGATCAGATTGTCCGCCTGCTCGGTATGCCTCCTGCCGTCCGACGGGGTATACGGAAAACCCGGTCGAGGCCGCATCCAAAAACCTAGCAAATACAAGTGTTGACTAACTCAGACCTGCCCCATACTGAAATCATTTGATAAATGTATGGTCGTGCAGTATCCTGCGGGCGCAAACAGAGGATGCCTGATGTCGAACAAGCGCGCGGCTTTGTACGTGCGAGTGAGCACGGACGCACAGACGGTCGAAAACCAAATCCGTGAGCTTCGGCAAGTCGCGGAGCGGCGCGGATGGGATGTGGTCGAGGTCTATAGCGATGCGGGCATCTCAGGTACAAAGGGACAAAACGGACGGCCTGGCCTCGATTCCATGCTGAAGGACGCCAGCCGGCGGAAGTTCGATATCGTCATGGCATGGGCGATTGACCGCTTGGGCCGCTCGCTGATCGACTTGCTAGACACAATCCAACACCTCGAAGCATGCGGCGTGGACCTGTTCCTAGACCAGCAGGCCATCGACACGACGACCCCGATGGGCAAGCTCGTCTTCCAGGTAACCGGCGCTTTCGCTGAGTTTGAGCGCACAATGATCCGCCAACGCATCAAAGCCGGCCTCAAGCGCGCCGTCGCCCAGGGCGTGAAGCTCGGCCGGCCGAAGATAGACAGCACGATCGAACGCAAGGTACGAAAGCAGCTTGCGAAGGGCGTGGGTATCTTGAAGGTTGCCAAGACGCTCGGCATCGGAACTGGCACGGTCCAGCGCATCTCAAAGCAGCGAGCAATGAGCCCGCGAGGGGCGGAGCAATGACGCCGCCCTGCCTTCGTCGGTTCATGGTCGGAGTCCCACCTCCGATCCCGATACCACCGCCCTGACCCTGCCAATTACCTTTGAACCATTCGACCGGCCGAGGCGACAAATACTCGGGAGCCATTCCCCCCGGCGATTGAGCCGGAAGGTGGGATGGCAGAAGCGGGCGTCTTGCACAGACACAGCGGAATAGGGGCGTCACCCGGCCAGCCCGTCCGGGTGCCTGACACAAGGGGATTAGCATCATGAAGATCGTCACAGTCGTAACGGCTGGACTCGTCGCCATGCTGAGCGTTGCCGCTGCCGCCACGCCGGCCGCGGCTCATCCTTACGACCGCTATGCGGGCGGCGGCCGCTCGTTTTTCGCGAGCTTATTCGGTCCCTCAATCGCGCGCGG
>Ga0081455_10004914_pt1 | contig 14812 bp, 14 predicted proteins | sample TabmetS3T2R1_FD_70207 | JGI IMG/M metagenome (GOLD analysis project Ga0081455, IMG submission 70207) | Tabebuia heterophylla rhizosphere microbial communities from the University of Puerto Rico - S3T2R1 | ecosystem: Host-associated > Plants > Roots > Rhizosphere ... | reverse complement strand
GAGGCCCATCGTGCCGGCGCCGAGCACGGCGATGACGGGATCCGTGGCCAGCCCACGGGCTGCCATGAGCGCGGCGTGGATCCCGCCGGCCAGCGGCTCGATCAGCACCGCCCGCTCGTCGGGCACATCGTCAGCGACGCGGTGGAGCTGCGACTCGTGGGCCACGAACCACGGCGCCCAGCCTCCGCCGGTCGAGCAGCAGAACCCGATCTGGATGCCCGGCTCCAGCGCGCCGGTGGCGAGGTGGGCGTAGTCGTCGCCGGACAGGGCGTCCTCGGGCTCGTCGATGATGTTCACGCCGGAGAAGAAGCTGATGTCCCTGCGGCGGGCACCGAGGCGGGGCCAGCCGAGCCGGATCCGCTTGACCACGTCGGTCTTCGCCGTGTTCCAGGAGGTGGCGCACGTGTAGTCGGGGGTGGCGTCCCCGGATACGAGGTCGTCGACCTGGTCGCCTAGGCAGGGGGACTCCCACCAGTTGGAGTGATACACGTCCTCCGGTGTGCCGATCGTGCTCGTGGAGGTCGTGGCGTCCACGGTCACACCGATATCGCCGTCCGCGATGGACTGCGCATACGTCCAGATGTCCCGGATCACCTGGCAGCGGTCCGCGTACGTGTAGGGACCGCGGCCGCCGTGCTCCCCATCGAAGTCGAAGCGTTTTTGCAGGTACGACGACCAGGAGGCGGCCTCAATGGCATAGTCGGAGCCCTGGGCGCGGACGTCCCAGACGATGCCGCCCCACTGCAACTGGCCACTGGATTCGACGTAGATGAAGGTGTTGCCGGGGTCCACGACCAGCGGGTCCGAGGACAGCAGCCGCGGGGACAGCCGCCCGGCAAGGCTGCCGGGGCCGTTGAGTTCGTCGCCGTACTCGAGGTCGACGACGGGCAGAGCGGTGGACAGCCACGCCCCGGTGAGGGCGTTCTGGGTCAGGACCCTGTCCGGCACGGACGTCATCGGGGGGCTTCCTCGAACTGCACGTCAGCGATCAAGGTGGTGCCGGAGTCCACGTAGATCCTGGCAGCCTGTCCGGACGTCAGCCCGGCCGCGCGTACCCGGAGGAGCTGTGTGGCGCCCCGGTAGGTGGCCGGGACGGTCAGGGTGTCGCCGATGATGGCCGGGATGCGGCGCACTCCGCTGCCCTGGTTGTCGTCCAGGGTGACGTCCTGGGTGGTCAGGCTCGCCCCGAAGGTGGCACCGATCTTCCCGAAGAAGTTGCCGAGGTCGTATCGGATCGGGCTCACGTCGATCTTGACGATGGCTTTGGTGGCCCAGTCGGGGATCGAGATGTTCCATCCGGCCGCAGTGCTGAAGTAGCTATAGGAGAGGGAGGAGCCGATGCCGGTGCTCATGCTTCCCGGGGACTGGGTGAACACGCTGCGGCGTCGGCGGGCGTTCGCACAGGACCGCAGGTCGGTGATCATCGCGTCGGTGATGGTGCTGGTGCTCACCGGGATGTCGATCCTGGCGAGCGGGATCCCGGTGCGGCCGTCCGGGATCGTGGTCGCCGAGGACGACACCCCGGAGATGACCTGGAAGTAGGCGATCTCATCGGTGGCCGGGTTGAGGCTGCCCTCGTACTCGGGGTCCTCGATACGCAGAATGACCATGTCCGATCGGCCGCCGCCGCTGCCGGTGGCGGCGATGGGCACGTCCACGGCACCGATGTTGCACGCCGCGTAGTGGCCCTGGAACACGTTGGCGCGGCCCTTGACGACCCCGGAGCCGTCACCGACGAGGACGCCACCACCAGGAGTGGAACGCTGGGTCACCTTCAGGTCGTCGCCCTGGGTGATTCCCTCCGCGCCGTTGGCGAGGTCCCTCACCAGCATCCTGAACTGCTGCGCGGAGTGGGTAGCCCCGTTGGTGAGGATAGGAGCCGGGAACAGGGACATGATCGGCACTCTCCTCAGAGGGCGATGTAGGCGTCACGCCAGGTCAGGCGCAGCCGAGCGGAGTTCGTTGAGTCGAAGGCGGTCCACCGCATCTCGCTGGTGCCGGACGGCAGGGAGAACAGGTCGATGCGGGAGGACGGGGACAAGTAGGCGGAGGCGTTGCCGCCGTTGTCCCAGGTGACAGTGCGGTATCCGGGCCGGGTGTCGAGCTCCACCCAGCGGCCGGCGGCCAGGTTCAGGGTGGGCAGGGCAAGGGCGCGGCCGGAGGCGACGTGGGTAACGGTGATGTTGGCGCACGGTCCCGTGATCCGGATGATGGGCCAGGCGTCGGCGTCCCCGTTGTTGGTGACCCAGCCGGGCCGGTCCGCGGCGACGGTGCCGTCCTGCACGTAGATCGGCGCGACGACCGGTGCGGCAAAGCCGCCTCCTGTCAGCCAGCCCAGCGGCAGCTCAGTGACGGAGTCCGTATCCGCGTAGAACGCCGGGTCGTGCGCCAGGAACTCCATGTCCAGGGGCACGTAGCCGTGGATGACCTGCTTGTACTCCGGGTCGATCTTCCTGGCGCGGACGGTCAGGGACTTCACCGGGCGGCCGGGCCGCTTGATCCGCATGGTGAGGCCTTGCCCGCCGACGAGGCGGACCGCGGCGGCGTCGGTAGCGGCCTGCAGGGCGGCCACCATGTCATGGCAGGCGGCCGCATCACCCGGGATTTTGATGGCGGCGTCGAACTGGATCTGCCGTCCTGCCCAGTAGTCGGGGCCGGCGAACTGGCCGTCCATGGACGGCTGGTCGGTGTCGTTGTCCCGCACGGGGGGACGTCCCAGGCCGGTGGTCTCGATGACCTGCACGCTGGTGCCGGCGCCGATGACGACGCCGCCGATGTCGTACTGCCAGTCCTCAAGGTCAAGCGGCACGGGCGGCCACCCCTCCCCTGCGGGCGCGGCGGACGGATCGTCCGACCTGTGCGCCGATGTCGGATGCGCTGGCGCCGGTGCGGACCGGTGTCACGCTGACGTTGGTGGTGTCGCCGGATCGGACGATGACCACCGGGCGGCCGGCCCGGGCGTCGGTCAGGCCGAGGCCGAATTTGTGGGCGACGTCGGCCAGGACCGGCAGCGCGGAGCGCCGCTTGCTGGGGCTGAGTGGCAGGTAGGCCTCTCCGTGGGTCTCCGGCTCGGCGAAGCGCACGATGCCGTTCTGGGTGGCGTACAGGCCCGCGCGCAGCCCGCCGTCCGCGTAGGACAGGTGCTTGTTGGCGCGGGACAGGTCGGCCATGAACTTGTTGGCGCGGGTGCCGAGGGACTTGCTGATCTGGGACTTGGCCTTGTTGGCGACCGTGATGATCTCGTCTTCGCCGAGCTCGGTTTTCGCGGCGACGTCGTGGATGCCGGTCTTGCTGCTGGTGATCGCGGCGATGATCTGCACCAGCTCGGACACCTGGTCGGCGGTGAGCGAGGTGTTGGCCTTCTTCGCCTCCGCGTTGGCCTTGCCGGCCTTCTTCTTGTCCTTCGCGGCGGCCTCGGCGAGCTGCTGCGCGGCCTCGTCTCCCTGCGCGGCCAACTGCGCGGCCAGGTCTCCGTAGCCCTCGGCGGCCAGTTTGGCCAAGTTGTCGGAGAACTTCTTGTTCGTAACGTTGGCCTTGCCCATCTGCCGCGTGTAGTCGGTGAGGGAGGCCTTGGCGGTCTGCTGAAGGTTCCGCAGGGCCTTGGCCATGTCGTTGATGTACTTCGTGGAGCCGGTGGCCATCTTGTGGGCGAGTTTCATGCCGTCCTCACCCATGCTGGCCAGTGCTTCGGCGACGTCCCCGCCGACCCGGTCGGCGACCTTCCCCAGGTCCTTGTTCCATGCCTGGGTGGCCTTTGACGCGGACTTCAGCTTCTTTTCGACCGCGGTGATGTCGAAGTAGTCGACTTCTTTCGTGGTCGTCTTGCCGTGGACTTTGACCTTGACCTTCTTGGTCTTGTGTCCCGCCTGCCCGGCGTCGGAAGCGGAGTAGAGGGTGCCGGTCTGGGGGTCGTAGCGCCAGTCGGTGACGGACCCGTCCGCGTTCCACTGGATGCCGCGCGGGTCGCCGCCCAGGCGGCGGATGGTCTCCTCGGCGATACGCCGGGAGCGGGGCCTCTTGGCAGGGCTGAGGGGGATGTAGCTCTCCCCGCCTGTCTCGTCCTCCGCCCACACCCGCCAGGCGCCGGCAGGAGCAATCTCGGCCAGGTGGTTCTCTCGGCGGCTGCCGCGCATGCCGCCGTCGGCGTAGAAGTCGACCAGACCGCCATTGGCCTTGGTGATGTCGTGGACGCTGCGGTAGGTCTTGCTGTTCGTGATGATCGTGTTGGTGATGGTCGTGCTGGCGGACCGGCCGTCCAGGTTGGCCAGGGCCCTGGACACGGCGCTGATGCTGCCAAGGGCCTGCCCGTTGGCCGTATAGACCACGGTGTGTCCGTCGGGCAGCTGGCGGGTCTTCAGCCCCACGGCATTGAGCGCCGCGATGGCCGCGGAGTTCAGGGTGCTGACCTTCACGGACTTCGCGCCCGGCGTCTGCTTGATCTTTGCCTGGACCTCGTTGAGGCCCGCTATGGCCTGCGACTTCTCCAGGGCAACGTTGACGCTCTTGCCGTCAGGGACCTTGGACAAGGAGGCGATCAACTGATCGAGCTGCTCCCGGGCCGCCTTCGTCGGGGCAGTGATCTTGTATTCGCGGGTGCCGGGAATCAACTCGATCTTGTAGCCGATGTCCTCCAATTCCTTCTTCGCGTCCGCGCCCAAAGCATCGACCTTGATGGTCTTCGCGTTCGGGACCTTCTGGAACTCGGCCTGCACAGCGAGGAGCTCGGCCAGGGTGGAGTCGACGCCCTTGGTCTCCAGCAGGATGGACACCTGCCCGGGGATCAGACCGATGGAGTCGGCGACCTTCCCGGCCTGTGTCGCGGTCAGCCCGTAGCCGCCCATCAGGTCGATGGCGGCCTTCCGGGACTTCTCCATCTCGCCGCGGGCCGCCGCGAGGGACTCCGGCAGGCTCTTGTTCTGCGACTGTGCCAGGTCGTAGGCAGCGATAGCGGCGTTCGCCGAGCCGTCCGCAACCGAGTTCAGCGTGTTGAAGAGGGACTGACCGTTCTTGCTGGTCGTGTTCAAGGACCCGTTGGCCTGGATGAGGGCTTTGCCCCAGCCGTCGGCGTGGTTGATGCCCGCCTTCATCGCCTCATTGGCGTTGGTGATGGCCTCGTTCACGCGGGCCTGGGCGGCCTGCAGGGAGATGCTGCCGCCGGAGAGCAGGTCCAGGGCGTCGCGCAGGGCGCGGGTGCGGGAGTCGGCGTCGGCCGTCTTGTCCGCGAGTCCGGCGACGGCAGTCTTGAGGCGGTCGTAGGCGCTGGCGCCGTCTCCGGTTCCGTGGGTGGCCGCGTCCAGGTCCTTGGCGTTCTTCGCGGCCTCCTTGGCGTCCCCGGACATGGCACGCAGCGCCTTGGCCGCGCCAGCGTAGGCGGAGGCCTGCTTCCCGGCTGCCTTGGCCTCGTTAGACCGCTGGTCGAGGAGCCCGCCGCCGGTGTGCTCGGCGGCGGCCACCTTCATCTTCTCTTTGGCCAGCGCCTCGAGTTTGTCGGCGAGCTTGTCGACGCTCTCGCCCTGCCCCAGGTAGGAATCAGTGAGGTCGGACAGGGTGTAACCCATCTTGCCCATGACGCCGACCAGGCTCTGCCCGGAACTGCCCAACTTGGTGTTCTGGATGGTCTGGGCAGCCTGCTGGCGGACGCTTTCGTCGATGACGCCATTGGACTGGCGCATCGCAGACGTGAGCCCGTCGATGGTCGCCTTGTGCTCTGCCGCCTTCGCCGCGGCCGCCTGCTGGGAGGAGGCCAGCATGCCGAGGCCGACGGTGAGGCCGGTCAGGGCGACACCCCACGGTCCGCCCATGGCCCCCATCAGGCCGGACATCGCGCCGCGCAGCCCGGTCCCGGCCGCGGCGGTGACGCCGCGCAGGGTGCCCGCGAACCCGGTGCCCTGCGCGGCGGCGGTACGGAATGCGGCGCCCATTTGCCCGATCAGCGGAACCCGGGCCTGGAGGACGGCCATCGCGGCCCCGTACCGGGAGAGGGACACCCCGGCGGTGGCCGCCAGCGATCGCTGGACGGCCATCTGCTGGTTCAGCGACGTGAAGGCGCCCCGGACCCGCCCGTTGACGGTGGTGGCCAGGCCCGTCATCGGCCCCTGGATGCGGCGGATAAGCAGGGCGGCGATGACGAACTGCTGGATCGGGCCGGGCAGGGCGGCGAATCCGGAGACGAGGCCTCCGACCAGATGCCCGATGGGGATGAGGACGGTGGACAGGGCGCCTGCGGCGGAGGCGGCCAGGTCCAGGGCGGTGATGACCAGGTCGAGGCTGGAGGCGACCGTGCCGGACTCCCCTGAGAGGTTTCCGAGGCCTTCCAGGACGGGCTGGACGGCGTTCGCGGTGTTCTCGAGGACCTGAACGGCGAGCTGGCCGACGGTGAGCAGGACGTGGAGGAAGTCCGCGAGGGCCGCGCCGCCGAGGTCCTTGAACGGGGCGACCATGTCGCGGGCGGCGTCGGCGATACCGGAGAACTGCTGCCGGGCCGCGGCAGCGATGTCCGGGCCGAACAGGGTGGCGGCGTCGTTGAGGTACTTGAAGAAGTGCTCGATCTTCGGGGTGGCTTCGGCGAGCCCCCGGGTAAGGCCGCGGGTGAGGAACTCCAGGCCGGGCGACATGCCCTGGTAGATCGTCAGGCCGGTCTGGCGGGCCTGCGTCTTCAGCTGGAGCATGGCACCGGCGAGGCCTTTGCCCTTGGCGGCGGCGATCTCGGTTGCGGCTCCGGTCTGGGACACGGCCTGCATGAGGTTGTCGAACGAAGCGGTGCCCTGGTGGGCCATGGCGATGGCGCCGGACATGGCGGGCTTGCCGAATGCCTTCTTCACGGCTGCCGCGAAGTCCTGCTGGGTCATGTGGTGCTGAGCCTTGGACAGGCCGTCGATGACCGTACGCAGGCCCACGAAGTTGCCCTGGGCGTCGAACGCCTGGATACCCAGGGCCTTGAGGCCCTCGGTCATCTGCGCCGTGGGCGAGGCCATGTTGGCGAGCATGCCGCGCAGGGTGGTGCCGGCGGTCTGGCCGAGGATGCCGGCCTTGCCGAGCATGCCGACCGCGGACGCGGCTTCCTGCATGCTGACGCCCATGCCGTGCGCGACCGGCCCGGCGTATTTCATGGCGTAGTAGATGTCGATGATGTCACCGCTGGCCGCGTTTGCGGTGGCGGCGAGGGTGTCGGCGGCCTTGCCTGCCTGGTCGGCGCCCATGCCGAACTGGTCCATCATGTCGCCCAAATACTTCGCGGAGTCGGCGGCGTTGACCTGGGCGGCGGACGAAAGGATCAGTGAGGCGCGGCTGGCGGAGATGGCCTGGTCGGTTCGGAATCCGGCCTTGGCCAGTTCGAGCATGGCTTCGGCGGCGTCGGTGGCGGTGGCGCCGGGGAGTTTCAGGTCCGCGCCGAGCTGGGAGGCGGTGGCGGCGGCCCGGTGCATCTGCATCTGCGTCGCCGACGTGGTGGCCCCGAAGGCGTTCATCGCCTGCTGGTACTGGTTACCTTCCTTGACCACCTCGGCGGCGCCCAGGGTGAGACCGAGACCGGCGCCCATGGCCGCAAGGGACTTCAGGCCCTCCCGGACGCGGCTGGATTCTTCGTGGTAGCGGCGCATGCCGGTGGCGCCCTGGAGGCCCATCCGTGCCATGCGGCTGTCTGCTCGCTGGGCGGCCTGGGCGAGCCGCATCAGGTCACGGACCGCGGTGTCGATCTGCCGGGACATACGGGCCAGGTCACGGCCGGCGGTACGGGAGTGGTCGCCGAGGCTGTTCAGGTGCCGTTGGGCGTTGCGGGCGGAGTCGCCGTACCGGGTGAGGCGGCGGGCGGTGGTCTGCGCGCGGTCGCCGAGGGTGTTGATGTGCCGGGATGCGGTCTGCGCGTCCCGGCCCAGGGTGCGCAGGTGGCGGCCGGCGGTCTCGGCCGCCCGGCCGAGTTCCTTGACCTCGGTCTTCGCGGTGCGCGCGGCGGTGCCCAGGCTGCGGGCGTGCCGTGCCGCACTCTTGAGGGACTGGGCCAGGTCGTTGCCGTGCCCGCGCAGGTCAACACTCAGGTTCCAGTTCGCCACCCGGCCCTCCCCTCCTCGGTCAGTCGTCTCGGTACTGGTGCTTCAGGTTGCGGATCAGGTCCACGGCCGCCTGCGCGGCCACCGGAACCAGCGCGACCTTCATGCCGTGGACGGACTCACCGGAGTCCTCCAGTTCCTTCTGTTTGTCGGCGATGACCTCGCAGCCCACGCACTTCTGCAGGACCGCGGTGTAGCGGTCTTCCTGGTCGTCGCCGCCGTGGTCCCAGTCGTCATAGCGGGTGCCGCATTGCGGGCAGACGCTGCGCTGGTACTCGCGGTAGGCGAGGGCCTTGGCCCGGTCTCGTTCGGTCCAGCGGCCATCGCCCAGGCCGAGGAACTGGGAGTGCGGGATGCGGTACTCCTCGCACAGCTCCAGTTCCCGGCGCAGTCGTTCATCTCGGATCAGCCTTTTCCCAGGTCCGCGCGGGTCTCGCCCTGCACCTGCCAGGCGGTGTCGAACAGCAGCGCCGCCTCGCCCTCCGACCAGTCGGTGAGGTACTCGGCCGCCTCCTCCACCGTGATGCCGTCCAGGCTGGACGCGGCGATCAGCTCCGGACCGAGGGTCTCCGGGTTGAACTGCAGCCCGTCCTCGCCCTGCTCCTCCGTCGCGGGGTGGGCCTTCTTCAGGGCTTCGAAGTCGGGCCGGCGCAGCGCCTGGAAGCGCAGCACGATCGCCGCCTGGTCGAACGCCTGCTGCGCTGCCTTCAGCTCGGCCTGGGCGGTGGTCAGGGTCTTCTGCAGGCCCTTGTCGTCCGGGGCGTCGTCGAGGGCGGCCTTGGCGCGGCGCTCGGTGTACTGGGCGGTGGCGAGCCGGTCCTTGACCGTCTGGTCGTCGCAGATCGTCATCGTCAGGGTCGGGCGCTGGCGCGCGGCGAGGCGTGCCCTCGTGGCGGCCCAGTGCGGGTCGCGGTCGACGGCGTTCTGCGGCGGTGCGGGCTTGGTGGTGGTCATGGTGGTCCTCCAGGGGAAGGGGGGACCTGGCCGGGCGCCGCAGCGGGCGCCCCTTCCCGAACGTCGTTACGGGCCCGGCCAGGAGACTGGTGGGGTGCGGCGGGCGGGCCCGGGTCAGGTGGCCGGGACGGTCGCGTTCAGCAGCGGCCGGTCGGTGATGGAGAACTTCACCATGATCTTCGCGGCCTCGTTGTCTGCGGTGATCGCAGCCGAGTTGGAGGCGACACGCACCGGGTAGACGTCCATGCCCTTGGTGGACGCCGCCTTGCCCTTACGGCAGATGATGATGAAACCGACGGTGCCCTTGGCCAGGTCGGTCTCGATGGTGTCGGTGACGTCGTCCTCGTAGAACGTGAGGCTGGAGTCGGATGCGCTGTCGTCGCCGGGGATCTTCGCCACGAACGTGGACTCCATGTCGGGGGTCTCGATCTCCTGGTTTTCCAGGGAGAAACCGTCGACGGCGGCGACTTGCTTGGTGTAGTCGGTGGCGCCGGTGATCTCGGCCAGCGTCGGCATGTATGTGGTGGCGGCGATGGTGTCGGCGAAGAGAATCTTCGTGACGCCCTTGCGGTTGAACCTGGCCATTGAAGGGACCCCTAAAAAGCTTGGTCTGCGGTGGCGGCCACCTGTGGTGGCGTCCGCGTGGGGTCCCGCCGCGGTGCGGTTGAACGGCCCGACCAGGGGTCAGGCGGGGGTCAGGTCGAACCTGAACCTCTGCACATAGCTGATGATGGCATCTGAGGGATCACTCGTTCCCCCGGGTTCCGTCTCGAGCTCCCGACACATGATCTTGGCTCCGGGCACGGTGAGCGCGGACACCCACAGCCCGGTCGACGCATCGCGGCGCAGGATCGCCTGACGGGCCTTGTCAGCCAGCCACTCGGCCTGGTCCAGCAGGCCGGCCGAGCTCTGCACGGTCTCATCCGGGCCGGACACGGAGGTGATCTGGTAGACGACGCTCAGGTCCTCGTTGTCGTCGGCCAGCGGCGCCCCGGACACGGTGGCGTCGAGGCTGTAGAGGATGTAGTAGGGCGGGTCCGCCTGCGGCATGCGGCCCTTGCCGACCGGCTTCTCGGTGGCCGTCTCGAGGAGCGCGGCCAGCGCCGCGGTGACCTTCCGTTTGTCGATCACAGCAGGACCTCCGTGACAGCGAGCCGCATCTGAGCCATCAGCGTCTGCCCGATGAACGGCAGCGCGGGCTGGACGTGCGGGAACGGCGGCTGGTTGTAGTTCCGGCCCAGGCTGTCGGTGCCGACGAAGCCGAACTCCAGGCGCCGACCGTAGGGCAGTTCGGTGCCGATGGTGCACAGCGCCCCGTACGGCAGCCGATGCGTCTCGGGCCGCCACGAGTTGCGGTAGGCGCCGGTGATGACGTTCGGGCCGGGCCGCCCGGATGCGTTCCCCCGGATCCGGGCGATACCGACCTCCCCGGTGTGCTGGACGCCCCGGGCGATGGCCGGCCCGATGCGGGTGGCGGCGTGCTCGAGACGGTCGGCGAGTTCCTCGGGGGTCACGGCAGCCTCGATCCTGCGACCTGGTTCTGGTCCAGGGCGGTGATGCGTACGACCTCGGTGGTGGCCGCGATCCCGGGGTCTTGGCAGAGCCAGGAGCGGCCGATCAGGTCGGTGCGGGCCGGGTCGTGGACCTGCACGACGGTGACGACCGCGTCCTTCGGGGCGATCGGCGCCTGAAGCGGGGTCATCAGCCGGTAGCGGGAGTGCGTTTCCTGCGCCCACGGCTGCCCGGCGTTCGGAATGGACGACACCTCCGACTGGGCGATGCCGCCCTGCACCGCCCCCGGCCCCTCGTACAGCACCTCACCGGCCGGGTACTCCAGTAGCCCGGTGTCCTCGTTGAGGACGGGCTCCCCGACGGGGGTCAGGGTGATGCGGACGGTGTCGATGAGCAGGTTCGTGCTGATCCAGGTCACGACTCCGGAAAGGGCCTTGTCCAGTCCGGTCATCAGACTCCCCTCCCCCGGGCCCAGTCGGCCAGCGTGCGCAGCATCGCCGCCGTGAGCCCGTAGCGTTCTTCGGCCAGGTCGTCCCGCTCGAGCGCTGCGCCCTCCAGGGCCGCCGGGCTGATGTTGCCGAGAAAGTGGGCGATCTGCTCGCCGAGGTCCTGCTGCGGGTCGGCGACCGCCACCCGGGCCAGGCCCTCCCACACCACGCCGTCGACCTGCCGGGTGTGCAGCACCAGCATGGGCAGAGCGTCGGCGATGGAGTGCTCGAGCTGGTAGCCGGCGACCTGTCCTGCGGGCAGGGGGGTGCCGTCGATGCTAATGGTGGCGCTGCCGGGCTGGGCGTCGATACGGACGCCGTGCGCGGTCGGCTCGACAGGCTGCTCGGTCACGCGGTCACTTCCTCTTCCGGCCGCCGCTCTTCTTCAGGCTCGGAAACTTCTTCGTGACCGCGCTGCGAACGGCCTTTTGCTGCGCCTTCGTTCCGTGCTGTTTGACCCTCGCCAGGGCCGCGCGAGCGTGAGCCTTGTCGTGGATTGGGTACGCCCTCTTGCTCTTGATCGCGAATGAGGACTTCGGGAGTTTCTTCCGCTGCCGGCCGGTCAGCTTGGCCATGGTCTTCTCCGTCCGTCGTCGGGTCGGCCGGGAAGGGGACTTGGAGCGGCACCGTGCGCTGGAACGCGACAGGCCTACCGGTGATCAGGTCGTGTTCGCGGCTGCCATCAGGGCGCCGGTAGTGCTGGGTGAGCACGATCACCTGGATGAGCCATGGGCCCTCGCCGTCGGCGCGTGAGTCGCGGTAGGGGACGGTGAGAACGGTGATCGGATGGTCTACGGCAACATCGTCGGGATCGATTCCGTGGGCGGTCAGCCACTCAGTGATGGCCTGGCGGCGCTGCTCGCCGGGAAGACCGTTGCCGGAGTGGATGGTGAGGGCGGCGGGGGCGGTCATACGGGGTCTCCTGAGACGAAGCCGCGGCGGCCGTTGAGGTCGGGGCGGGGGATCCACTCCCGGATACAGCCGTGGTGGGCGATCGGGTAGGCGGCGGCGTCGTCGGCGGAGCGGACCGTGCCATCGGCATGATCGGTATCGGGGTGGGAGACGAACCCGCACTCCGGCCCGTCCACGCACTGGAACCAGGCTGCGTCAAGCTCGAGGCGGCCGGCGTTGATGGCACCGTGGTTGGCGGTGACCGCGCCCTGGTAAGTGAGGGCGGAGCGGGCCCAGTCCTTGACGGGGTGCCGGGAGTTGTCCCGGTAGACGACCGTGGACAGCGGATGGTCAGCGGCCAAGCGGGCGGCGTTGATGCCGGCGTGGTTGCGGGCGACGGCGACATCCCGGGCTGCTCCCTGAGCGGCGCGGGCGAAGGCCTGGGCGCGGCGGACCGCCTCTTGGATACGGCCGACCAGGTCCGTGTAGAAGGTTGCCGTGAGGGCGGTGATCGCGGCCTGGTGGTCGGCGGTCCACCGGAAGAGAGTGATGTCGGCTCCGGCCTGGCGGAGGGCGCGCAGGGCGCCGTCGCGGTAGGCGGTGGGCAGGTCCTGGGCGGCCCAGCGTTCGGCCAGCGCGCGGGCCAGCCGGGAGAACTCGCCGACCTGCTGGTTGAAGGCGGTGACGGAGCCGTTGACGCGGATGGTCGCGCCGCGTCCGGGGCGGAGGCGCTCGAGGGTGCGCAGCAGACTGTCTTGGGCGGTCGTGAGGCGTTGCCACTGCCGCACCAGTTCGGCCGTGGCCGCGGTGATGAGCGCGGTGAGTTCGGCCCGGTCGCTGGTCTGCTGCACGGGGGTGGTCATCGGCGGGGCCGTTCGATGAGGCGGACGATCGACCAGCCGGAGACGGGGTCGTCGTCTCCGTCGGATTCGTCGGGCGCGGGGGCGCCACCGCCCTCGAGGAATGCGATCTGCCGCTCCAGCCGCGGAGGCTCGATCGGTCTGGCGCGCGGCCGCTCATCGCTCATGGTCGCGGTCCTCGGCGAGCGCCAGCGCGCGTTGATAGACCTCGCGGCGCGCGGCGCCGGTGACGGTGGCGACTTCGGCGACGGCTTCCTTCAGCGACAGGCGCGCAAGCGCGGCGCGGATGAGCGCGTCGAGGTCGGGCGCGGTCGCCTCCTCCTGCGCATCGGGCGGCGCGATCACGATCGCGATCTCGCCGCGCGGGGCGGGAGCGTCCGCGGTCTCGCGCGCGAGCGTCGTGAGCGCGCCGTGACGCACTTCCTCGTAAAGCTTGGTGAGCTCGCGGCAGATCGCGGCCTCGCGCGTGCCGAGGCCGGCGGCGAGGTCGGCGAGCGCGGCGGCAAGGCGCGGCCCGCTCTCGAACAGCACGAGGGTCGCCGGAATGCGCTTGAGCTCGGCAATGCGCGCGCGCCGCTGCCCCTCCTTCGCCGGCAGGAATCCCGCGAACAGAAAGCGGTCGGTGGGAAGCCCGCTCACCGTCAGCGCCGCCAGCACCGCCGATGCGCCCGGCACGGCGCTCACTGGGGTGCCCTGCGCGCGTGTGGCACGCACGAGCTTGTAGCCGGGATCGGAGACCAGCGGCGTTCCGGCGTCGCTGACCAGCGCGATGGCGTCGCCCGCGGCCAGCCGGGCAAGCAGCTTCGGCCGCGCCTCCGCGGCATTGTGCTCGTGATAGGGCGTGAGCGGCGTGGCGATGGCGTAGTGGTCGAGAAGCTTGCGGGTGACGCGGGTGTCCTCGCAGGCGATCAGGTCGGCGGCGGCCAGCGCTTCCAGCGCGCGCACGGTGACGTCACGCAGATTGCCGATCGGGGTGGCGACGAGGTGGAGCCCGGGGGCCAGCGGGGGCGCGGTGACCGACTGCCCGTGCAACGCATAGCTGCGCGTTGCCCGCTCGCGGGACGCGCGGGCGGCGGCGGATATGGGCGCAGTCGTTCGCATGCAACCTAATCTAGCGGTGCGCACACGGCCCGTCATCGGCGGGGCGAGAAATCGTCATTTTTTCATTCGGTTAACCATTCGCGGCGAAAATGTCGATTGCGGGCGTGGACAGGCGGCGACATGATGCGCCGTCGTCGCGCGGAGACCGGCCCCTATGTTCGCAGTCTGGCAGGCCTGGAGGTCTCGGCCGGCGCGCGTGCCATCTCCCTGGCTGGCTGCCCTGGCGTCCCTCCTCCTGCTGGCCGGCTGCTCGGGCATGGGCGATCTCCCGGGCTCCACGCCTGGCGCTCCCGCGCAACCCGCAAGCAATATCGGCGAGGGCAAAGTCAAGGCCGGGCTCATCCTGCCGCTGTCGGGCAGCGGCAACGCGGCGGTGGCCGCGCAATCCATGCGCGATGCCGCCGAGATGGCGCTGGCGGAATTCAAAAACCCCGACCTCCAGCTCCTGGTGAAGGACGACGGCGGCAGCGCTCCCGGCGCACAGCAGGCGGCGCAGCAGGTGCTCGACGAAGGCGCCGAGATCATCCTCGGGCCGCTGTTCGCGCTGACGGTCGGGCCGGTCGGGCAGGCCGCGCGCGCGCGGGGCGTCCCGGTGATCGCCTTCTCGACCGACGCCAACGTGGCCTCGCGGGGCGTCTATCTCCTGAGCTTCCTCCCGGAATCGGATGTCGAGCGCATCGTCGGCTATGCCGCGAGCCAGAACCGCCGCTCGTTCGCCGCGCTCGTTCCCGACAACGCCTACGGCAGCGTGGCCGAGGCCGCATTCAAGCAGGCGGTGGCGCGCCGCGGCGGCCGCGTGGTCGCGCTCGAGAAATATCCGCTCGACAAGAGCCGGATGCAGGGCCCGGTGCGCAGCGTCGCGCAGGCCGCCAGCGGCGCCGATGCCATCTTCATGCCCGATGGCGCCGACTCCGTCCCCACGCTGGTGCAGAACCTGATCGCCAACGGCATCGATACCAAG
>Ga0081455_10004913_pt1 | contig 14812 bp, 8 predicted proteins | sample TabmetS3T2R1_FD_70207 | JGI IMG/M metagenome (GOLD analysis project Ga0081455, IMG submission 70207) | Tabebuia heterophylla rhizosphere microbial communities from the University of Puerto Rico - S3T2R1 | ecosystem: Host-associated > Plants > Roots > Rhizosphere ... | reverse complement strand
CGGGTGAAGATCGGCAGCGCCTCGTGGTAGGGTTTCACGTTCTTGGCATGGCTCGGCATGAGCATGCGCATGAACTCTTTGGCTTCCTTGTAGGCGTCCTCCCCGGCCACCACGATCTCGTCGATATCCTTGTTGTAGAGGTCGCGGATCGAGCGCTTGACCAGCGAGCCTTCCTCGTAGACGAGCGTCGGCGCCGTCGATTTGAGCGTGAGATCGCGCACCGTTTCCCACAGCCGCAGCAGGTATTCGAAGTCGCGTTTGACCTCGGTCTTGGTGCGCGCGGCGCCGGCGGTGCGCAGGATCACGCCCATGCCTTCCGGCACTTCCAGCTCTTGTGCGATTTCCTTCAAGCGCCGGCGATCATCCGCGCTCGTGATCTTGCGGCTGATGCCGCCGCCGCGCGCCGTGTTCGGCATCAGCACCGAATAGCGGCCGGCGAGCGAAAGATAGGTGGTGAGCGCCGCGCCCTTGGTGCCGCGCTCCTCCTTGACCACCTGCACCAGCATCACCTGCCGGCGCTTGATCACCTCTTGAATCTTGTACTGCCGGCGCGGGCGATACATGCGCTCCGGCACTTCCTCCAGGGCGTCGGCACCGCCGACCGATTCGACGATCTCCTCCTCGGTGCCGGCGCTGCCGTTGACCTCGGTGATGTTGTCGGCGGTCGCGCCTTCGCTGCTCGCGCTCTCGCCAGCGACGCTGTCGGCGTCAATCTCGGCAGCCGCAGACACGGCGCTCTCGGGTGTGGAACCTTCACCTGCGCCGTTGGGCTGCGGCTCGTCAGCAACGAAGGCTGGCTCGGCGGCCGCGGTCTCGACCGGCTCGGGCGGAGCTGCCGCGGCGGCCGGCTCAGGCGCCGGCTCGGCGGGTACATCGCTCTGCTGCGCTTCCGGCTGCCCGGCTCGCGCTTGGCGGTCGCCACCTTCGGCGGCTGGTGCCATGACTTCGGAGAGTGCCGCCATGGCCTCGCCATCAGGCGCTTCGACCGGCTCGCTCTTGATTACATCGCGCCGGCGCGATGCGTTGCGCTCGCGGTCGCGCTCGGCCCGGCGGCCCGCGCGATGGTCGGCTTCCGCGTCGGCGGCGCGCGCCGCGCGTTCCTCCTCATCGATCAGCGCCTGCCGGTCGGCGACCGGGATCTGATAGTAGTCAGGATGAATTTCGCTGAAGGCGAGGAAGCCGTGACGGTTGCCGCCGTAGTCGACGAAGGCGGCCTGCAGCGACGGCTCGACGCGCGTGACCTTGGCTAGATAGATGTTGCCGCGGAGCTGTTTACGGGAGGCGGCCTCGAAGTCGAATTCCTCGACACGGTTGCCGCGCAGAACCACCACCCGGGTTTCCTCCGGGTGAGTCGCATCGATAAGCATCTTGTTCGGCATTGAATAATCTCTTGACGGCAGGCACCAGCGCCGCCGCTCTGCGGGGCCACAATGGCAATGCAGAACGGCGCGACCGGGCGCCTGGTTGACTGGTGTGGAATGGATGGACCTTGCGCGCGTTCGCGAGCCCCGCAGTGGCCAGCATGGCGTCGCCCCGCGACACGGTGTGACTGCGATCGTTTTCGGAATGGCTCTCGACGCGTGGTCGTAGCATGACCTTCGGTCCGTGACGGAGCGGCAGCAAACATGTGCGGCCGCCATTACTCGTTGGCTGACGACGTCGACACGATACGGCCCAAAGCATTCGACCGTACCGCTGTCGCTCTCGCCAAAGGCTTCGCTCTCGCCAAAGGCTTCGCGCGACACCGGCCGTGCACTACAAGGACATCGGCCTCGATGATCCGCCGTTGCGTTTTACGCATGACCGTGCGGATCAACCTGCCACCCAGGTTCCCTCCCGTTAATGGTCGGGGAGCAGTTCCCGGACGGCCTGCCGGATGCCCGAACGCGGCATAACCGGAACTCTAAACCGTCAGCCACCCCTTACTTACGGGTGTGCCGCTGTGTTGACAAGGAGGAATGCACATTGAATTCCGGGCGCTTGCGCGGTAGGGGTCGCGGCACAGGCCGGTTTGGCAGGTCGGGAATGCCGGAATTTGCAGCCCTCTGGCGCCTATCCTGCCGCGGACCCCGACCTGCGAAGTTATCACCAATTAAGTATAAGGATACCTCCTTTGCGCAAGCTCTTGGTGATGGGGTTGCCCGGCGCCGGGAAGACCACACTCGCCACAATACTGGCACGCCGGCTCAACGCGGTTCATTTCAACGCCGACTCGGTGCGCGCCGAGATCAACAAGGACCTGGGCTACTCGCTCGAGGATCGCATCGAGCAGGCGCGGCGCATGGGTTGGCTGTGCGATCAGGTCGTGAAAGCAAACACTTACGCGATCGCTGATTTCATTTGCCCGACGCCGCAGACGCGCGCGGCGTTCGGGAGCGCGTTCATCATCTGGCTCGATCGCATCCAGCGCAGCCGGTTCGAGGATACCGACAAATTGTTCGTGCCGCCTGAGACATATGATGTGCGCGTCAGCGTGGAGGGCTCGCCTGAATATTGGGCCGAGCAGGTCGTTGCGCTGCTGCACCCGACTTTTGACCCGAAGCGTCCAACCGCCTTGTTCGTAGGCCGCTATCAGCCGTTTCACGACGGTCATAAGGCGCTGATCGAGGAAGGGCTGCGTCGCGTTGGCCAGGTCTGCATCGCGGTGCGCGATACGCATGGGCTCGATACACAAGGGCTCGGAAACAAGGACCCCTATCGGTTCGAGCAGGTGAAGGAGCGCATCGAGCTTGCCCTGCGGGCGCATCTCGGCCGCTTCGTGGTCGTGCAGCTGCCGAACGTTACGAACATCTTTTATGGCCGGGATGTGGGCTACACCATCGAGCGGCTAGCTCTTTCCGACGAGATCGAGCAGATTTCGGCAACCGACCAGCGCAAACGTCTTGGATTGAGATAGCTTTGGAGTCCATCGGCCGTTGCGGTATCCTTGTCCAACCGCAAGTCGCGGATCACAACTTTGCCCTTAACAGCCGGATAAGCATTAGTCCTTAGGGGGGTAAGGACATGGTGCGAGGGGTGTCTTCGCTGATCAGCAGGTCGGCCCGCATGGCGATGCACGCGGCGGGCGCGGCAGGCGTGATCTGTGCGCTGCTATCCGGTGCCGGTGCAGCCCCGGCACCGGAAACGCGCGCGCCGGGCGATCTGCCGGTTGCCCGCGACGTGCGGCTTGCGGGCGACGAGGCCAAGACGCGTCTGGTCGTCGACCTTGACCGCAAGATCGAGGTCCGCGCCTTCGCGCTGGCCAATCCCTACCGCGTCATCATCGACATGCCGCAGGTGTCCTTCGCATTTCCCGACAACGCCGGCGAGAAGGGACGTGGGCTCGTCAAGGCGTTTCGCTACGGCCTGGTGATGCAGGGCGGCTCGCGCATCGTGATCGATCTCGCCAAGCCGGCCAAGATCGAGCGCACGCAAGTGCTTGATCCGGCGAACGGCCAGCCGGCCCGCCTCGTGCTCGATCTTGCGGCGACCGATCGCGACACTTTCATGCGCGCGCTCGCGCTCAACAACCGTGCACCCGAGCGCCCGCGCGTCCGCGATCCCGAGCCGAAGGAGGAGACGACCGATGCGCGGCCACTGGTGGTGCTCGACCCTGGCCATGGCGGCCCCGACCACGGCACGCGGCTTGCCCCGAGCGACAGTCCCGAAAAGACGATCGTGCTCGAGTTCTGCCTGCTCTTGCGTGACAGGCTCGAAAAGACCGGCAAATACCGGGTCGCAATGACCCGCACCGACGATACCTTCGTGGCGCTGGCCGACCGGGTGGGCTTTGCGCGCGAGCGCAAGGCCGCGCTGTTCATCTCAGTCCACGCCGATGCGCTGGAGCGGGGTGACGGCGATGCGCAGGGTGCGACCATCTACACGCTCTCCGAAACCGCATCCGACCCGGCGGCCGCGAGCTTGGCCGAGGCCGAGAACCGCGCCGACGTGATCGCGGGGCTCGATATCGCCGCCGAAGCGACCGACGTGGCCGATATCCTGATCGATCTCGCCAAGCGCGAGACCAAGACATTCTCGTTGCAGTTTGCCCGTACGCTCGTGGGCGAGCTGCGCAACGCCACACGCATGCACAAGGAGCCGATGCGGTCGGCAAGCTTCGTCGTGCTCAAGGCGCCCGATATCCCCTCGGTTCTGGTCGAGCTCGGCTATGTGACCAATCGGCAGGACCTCAAGTCGATGACGTCGGAGGCTTGGCGCACCAAGGCCACCGACGCCGTAGCGCAGGCGGTCGGTACCTTCTTCACCGCCCGTGGGGGCGGGGCGATGCGTCCGGCAGCCCGCAAATGAGCCCAAATGAGCCCAAGGGACGAGACGCAACGGCCTCAGATTCAACACAAAATTCGGAGATTTCCGATGCGGGGATTGGGGCTGGCGGGCGGCTCAGGGCCGGTTCCCACAAAACCCATCTTCCTGACCTGTCGGCGCGCTAAAATCTGAACGCGTCTGCGAGCAACCGTCGGGGGGAGGAGACACCGACAACGCCATGATTCCAAAGCGGTTACCTGGATTTGATGGGGCATCACAAGCCGGCCGCGACAAAGTTGGTAGGAATTTCCAAGCTATCGAACTGGTAACATGGAAAGAATCCTGCCAGATTCGGCCTTCGGGGCCAGGCTGCAGCCTAGTGCGAACCAGACACTTCGGACGGATGTAGGACGAAGCCGATGAGGTTGTTGCTGCGATTCCTGGGATGGGTCTTGTCCGGCGCGACGATCATGTTCTTTGTTGCCGCGGTGGGCGGTCTTGTCATGTTTGCCTATTTCTCCAGGCAGCTGCCGGACTACTCCCAGTTGCAGGATTATGAGCCCGCGGTCATGACGCGTGTGCATGCGTCCGACGGCTCGCTGCTCGCCGAATATGCCAAGGAACGACGCCTCTATCTGCCGATCCAGGCGGTCCCGAAGTCGGTGATCAACGCCTTCATCGCGGCCGAGGACAAGAGCTTCTACGACCACAACGGGATCGACATCTCCGGTATCGTGCGCGCAGGCCTCGCCTATGTGCAGAACTACGGCCGCGGCCGCCGGCCGCAGGGCGCTTCCACGATCACGCAGCAGGTCGCCAAGAACTTCCTTCTGACCAACGAAGTGTCGGTCACGCGCAAGATCAAGGAAGCGATGCTGGCGATGAAGATCGAGAAGGCCTTCTCGAAGGAGAAGATTCTCGAGCTCTATCTCAACGAGATCTATCTCGGCATCGGCGCCTATGGCGTCGCAGCCGCCTCGCTCCTCTATTTCGACAAGTCGGTGCACGAGCTGACCGTGCCCGAGGCGGCCTATCTCGCGGCGCTGCCGAAGGGGCCCAACAACTATCATCCGTTCCGCCGTCGCGACGAAGCCATTGCGCGCCGCAACTACGTGCTCGATCGGATGGCGGAGGACCGCTATATCACGGTCGCGGACGCCGAGAAGTTCAAGAAGGAAGGGCTCAAGGTTACGCCGCGGCCGACCGGCGCGCACATCTTCGCGGCCGAATATTTCGCCGAGGAGGTCCGCCGCTACATCATGGAAAACTACGGAGAGAAGAAGCTCTACGAGGGCGGGCTGTCGGTGCGCACGACGCTCGACCCGAAGATGCAGGTGCTCGCCCGCAAGCAGCTGATCGACGGGCTCGTCCGCTTTGACGAGACGCAAGGCTATCGCGGCCCGGTCACCAAGCTCGAGCCGGCTGGCGAGTGGGGCAGCAAGCTTTCCGAGGTCAAGGCGCTGTCGGACGTGGCGCCCTGGCGGCTCGCGGTGGTGCTGGAAGCAACTGATCAATCGGCGCGCATCGGGTTTCAGCCCGCGCGCGAGCCCGGCGGCGGCCTGTCGAGGGAGCGGGAAACTGGAATCCTGACGATCGACGGGGTCAAGTGGGCGAAGCCCACGTGGGGCCCGCTGCGAGGCAAGGTGCCAGTCAAGGTCTCGCAGGTGCTGGAAACCGGCGACGTGATCTATGTCGAGCCGCTCGCTGGCAAGGACGGCCAGTTCAAGCTGCGGCAGGTTCCTGAAATATCCGGCGCCATCGTGGCGATGGATCCGCAGACCGGGCGCGTGCTGGCGATGGTCGGCGGCTTTTCCTACGACCAGAGCCAGTTCAATCGGGCGACGCAAGCGCTGCGCCAGCCGGGCTCCTCGTTCAAGCCGCTGGTCTACGCGGCCGCGCTCGACAACGGCTATACGCCATCGTCGATCGTGCTCGACGCGCCACTTGAGGTGGATACCGGCAACGGGACCTGGAAGCCCGAAAACTACGAGGGTAAGTTCTACGGTCCCTCGACGCTGCGCTTCGGCATCGAGCGCTCGCGCAACGTCATGACGGTGCGGCTCGCGCAGGACCTTGGCATGCCGCTGATCGGCGAATACGCCAAGCGCTTCGGCATCTATGAGAACCTGCCGCCATACCTGTCGTTCTCGCTCGGCGCGGGCGAGACGACGCTGCTGCGCATGGTCGGCGCCTATGCCATGTTCGACAACGGCGGCAAGAAGGTCACGCCGTCGCTGATCGACCGCATCCAGGACCGTTACGGCCACACCATCTACAGGCACGACCAGCGCGAATGCCGCGGCTGCTCCGCCAACAAATGGGAGAACCAGCCGGAGCCCACGCTGATCGATCGGCGCGAGCGCGTGATCGACGCGATGACCGCCTACCAGATCACCTCGATGATGGAGGGGGTGGTCCTGCGTGGCACCGCGGCCGGCGCCAGCATCACGAAAGAAGTGGGCAAGCCGACCGCCGGCAAGACCGGCACCACCAACGACGAGAAGGACGTCTGGTTCGTCGGCTTCTCGCCCGATCTCGTGGTCGGCGTATTCATGGGCTACGACAAGCCGCGCCATATCGCGGATCGAGCCAGCGGCGGCTCGCTGGCAGCGCCGATCTTCCGCGATTTCATGAAGGTCGCGCTCGCCGACAAGCCGGCGATACCGTTCCGTGTGCCGACCGGTATCAAGCTCATCCGCGTCGATCCGCGCACCGGCATGCGCTCTGTCCCCGGCGGTTCCCAGATCCTTGAGGCGTTCAAGCCCGGCACCGCGCCGCCCGACTTCTACTCGACCATCGGCGTGAACGACCCTGATGGCCGGCCCACGGCCGTAACACCCGAGGTGGAACGGACGATCAGCCGCGGCACCGGATTGTGGTGACGGGCCCGGCCTTTCGCATATTGCGCGTGCCGGCACGTATAACGCCACGTCAGCTTGGCCATGAAGATCCTGTCACCACGCGAAGCGGCGACATGGTGCCAGGAGTACCATGTCGCCTTGAGCGACCGGGGCCGCCCTGAGGATTCCGATGCGGACCTGAAGTTTAGAATACCGCGTGACGCGCAGGAGAGGGTCCACCTCGTCAGTCAGGCTATGGGAGCCTTCAGAGACGAAACCGTCTTCCTTGTGTGGTTCGACAATTGGTCGGTCTGGCCCTCCGGTCAGCGCATGCACGTCTTCGATCGGCTTCGCATGTCGTACGGAGAAACACGACCATTAATTGATTCGCCTGGGCACCTCTTTGGTCAGACGGAAATCGAGGATGCTACTTCTTTTGTCACAGTCGCAGTCTTGTTCCTGTGGGACTGCCATATCGTGGTTCCGGGCCGGCGTAAGCTGTTGTTTCTTTCGCACGACGAATTTGGGCTGAGCAAAGGCATTGAGCTCCCCAACAGCGAGCGGGTGCGAACTGCTGCTGCAGGCTCGGTGCGGCCGCGTGTTCTTCCGGTCTGGTCGGCCGATCACCGCGACCCAGTGGCAGGAGATCCACTAGGCTGTCCGGTGTCCGTTGGGGAGATGCTGGAGTACCTCGACCCCCTCTTAACATTCAGAGTTCTGCCAGAAAATTTGGAGTTCATACAAAAAGGCCAAGTGGATGCAAGTTCCTACTGGCTTTGGGTGTTCCACGCGGAGGATAAGCGTCGTTGGAACCTTTGTGTTTTCACGGGATCGGATCCGCCTGGCGGACCAAAGAAGACTTGGATGTGTGCTGACAACAATCCTTACGATTTGAATGATCGCGACTATGTCATCGCCATCTATAACAAGCGGTACTGAAGCAATGGCAAGGGTTGCCAGATGTGGACGCGAGATCTAGCGCGCGCCGAGAAGCTGTTTTGGCCAATGCCTTGGACTGGAAGCAGCTCAGGGCTTGTAATGAGCCTGACTACCGCAGAAGGGCCGCCTGCAGCCATCGTTCGTTGAACGAGCTCACCCCGTGGGCGTCCTCCTGCTGCGTGCGCTGCAGGACCTGCGCGCGCGCGAGCAGCGCAGTCTTGAGCTTGGGCGCAGCCTCCCTGCCTGCCAACTGCAGGCAGCGTTGAGCGTCGCGATGGAGCTCTCTGATCTTCTTCGACGTTGCCGTGGCGTCGCCGGCCTTGGTCGAGCATGACGCAGCCTGGCGCGGGCGCTTGAGGTCGGACAGGCTCTCGCTCAGAATCCGGAACGTGCCGCGCGCCACCGCCACCTCATAGTCGAACCGTGCCGTGCCGCTGGCCGATGCGTCGCGGGCGGCGCTGCGTGTTTGCCAATCCACAATGCCGCCAACCTTGCACACATTGGCAAGGCACCGCGCGGCGATCGAATCCGGCCGCACCTCGTAGCTGCGCTCCGGCCAGAGCTCCAGCTGACGGCGCTTCTCGCGCGCGACCGCCTGGCGAGATTTGAGATTGCCGTTGTAGAGGACTTCGTCCGCGTAGGCTCTGGTGTGGGCAGTGAGATTGATGACGCTGCTCGACGACCAGCCGGCAACGCGTGCCGACACGAAGCTGGTGGCGCGCTCCTTGAGCGCGTCGGAGGCGGCGGCCTCCTCTCTTGATTCTTCCTTTGTGTGGGCGCGCAGCCGCGTCAGGCGCTGTTGCGCGCGCTCGGCGATCTCGCCGTCGCCGAGGCCCAGGATGTTCAGGAGCGACACGTCGTCCGCCGTGTCGATCAGTCCGATGAGCTTCGAGCGTGCGAGCTTGGACTCGGAGGCGTCCGGATGGCGGGCCGCGAATGCCGCAATCGCCATCGGGTCGTCGCTCTGCCGGATCTGCCCCCATTCCTTGGCAAGCCGTCGCTGCGGCTCCGCATGGCGGACTGGTGCGGGACGCGGTTTGCTGGCTGGCCGCGGAGCTTCTTCGGCGGCGATTTGGTTGCCGGATGCTTTGGGTGCGGCCGCGACCCGGTCGCTCTTGCTGTTGCTGTTGCTCTCCGTGCGCGCAACATGGCTGCTGCTGTTGATCTCCGTGCGCGCAACATGGGTGCTGCTGTTGATCTCTGCGTGCGCGCTATGGCTGGTGAACGTGACCTGCACCTGCTCATGCGCGTCGGCGATTGCCATTGCGATGGCCGCAGGTTGCGGTCCGGCGGAGGCGTCCTGCGTTATCTTCGGCAGCCACAGCATCAGCGACGCGACGGCCGTGCAGCACACGAGGCCCGTGAGGGCAGTGAGCCCGACGCGCTGGTTGCGCGCTTGGCGCTCTGCTTTGAGATGGCGGTCGTAGATCTGCCGCTTCTGCGGCCTTCGCAGAATCTCATAGGCAGCGAGAACCTGTCGGAGCTGTCGCTCGGCAGTTCGATCGCCCGGATGCAGATCGGGATGACATGTTTTGACGGATCTGCGAAACGCCGCTCTGATCTCGTCGTCGTTGGCTTTCCAAGACACGCCGAGAACGCCGTAAAGAGTCTGCATAGTTATCCACCCAACAGATGACCGGTGCAACAAAACCGGCCGTGCCCCAACACGCCTTGCAGGCGAATCGAATCCTCCAATCAGGAATCTTGGTAACGCTGTTTGAGTCTGTGCGAGAGGTAATAGTGTGGCCGAAGCTTGAAATTACGTTGTGGACAAAGCGTACGCGAAACTTGCGTGAGTTCAGTACGCGTGCGTAGCTAACTCTTCGTTCGTCAAGCGAAATGTGGCGCATTGGCGATGACAACATCCCAGTTCGGTCACGACTGTGCTCGCCGTGCGGCAGTCTTGTGTCGATCGACTGTTTCATCATCCGCTTAATCGATTCTTAACCGCGTGACGGCGTGCGGATGAGCATCATGCGCGCGACGTGTGCGCGTGATCCGTGAGCAACGCGAGAGACTCCTCGAGCCCACGTCGTCGATCTCGCTGCCTGCGAAGCTCTGCCTGCGCTGCCTGATACGCCGGCGCGCAAACACCGCAGCGCAAGTCACTGCGCGCGAGCAGGCGCCCTTGCCGTTGGCAGCGCTCGCGCTCCCCCGCAACGCGGACCAGATTCCGAAATGATGGTATTTCCGTGTTGACGGTATTCCTGTATTGTTATGGCGCGGCCGAGGCCCGTGGGGCGGCCGTTGTGGATCCGGGCCATGAAGGTCGATCATTTTGCGTCTCTGTTGCGTGCGGTCGCCTGCCTCGAGCACACCTCCTACGAGGCGCGTGGTGCCATCTACGACCAGGCGCAGAGCGAGCTGATGGAGCGCCTCCAGGCCTCCGAGCCGTCCTGTTCGGATGCGGATATCGATCGGGAATTGCTGGAATTTCGGGCGGCTGTCCGGCGCGTCGAGTTCGGCGACATGGACGAGGAGGACCGCAAGGCGAGGCTGGCGATCGCCGAGCGGGCGCAATACCTGGCGAGCCGGCGAGAGTTTGGGCAGCCGGCCGCTCACGCGCCTCCGCCCGAGCCCACGCCCGCCGTGGCCGAGCTTGCCACCTTGGCGCAGCGCCGGTCGGTCTTTGGCCGAGTAGCCGGGCGCATGATCCTTGCGGCGGTGCTCATCGCCTTCGGCCTTGCTGGATACGCCTATGATGCCGGACAGATCGACGCGTCCGTGCTCAACCGGATCGCCCCCGTGGCTTGGCTGTCACCGGGTAGCGGCTCGCCCGAGCCCGCCGAAGCAGCGAGCTACTACGAGCAGGCGGCGGGCGGTACGCCCTGGCGCGAGCTTGCCGGCAGTGCGCGTTGGCGCTCCCGCCTCGAGGGCGTCTCGGTCGGCCCGCGCCAGGCTGCCCTGACCCTCGATCTGCGCGTTCCCGAGCGCGGGCTCTCCATGAGCATGGCCATTCGCCGCGATGCGGGCGAGGACACCGCCATTACCCACCTGTTCGAGTTCATGTTCTTGAGCCCGCAGGGTGCCCCTCTCGATTCCATCAGTGCCGTGAAGAGCGTCGTCATGAAGCAGGAAGACGGCAGCAGCAGTCGGACGCTCGCCGGGCTCTCGATCAAGGTTGCTCCCGGCCTGTTCCTGTTCGGTATGTCGGCCGAAAAGGATGATGCATGGCGCAATGCGCAAGCCCTGCAGACGCTGTCGCGCTTCGACATTCCGATAAGCTTCGCCGACGGCTCAACTGCCATTATCTCCGCCAGCAAGGGCGCATCCGGCGAGCGCGCCTTCGCGCAGGCGCTCGCTGACTGGGCAGCTGACCAGCGCCCGGCGGTCGCCGGAGATCAGCGCGGAGGCGAACTCCTTTCCCAGGGGGCTTTATGGATGCGGTCCGGATCGCTAGATAGGCGGTAGCCAACAAACGGACGGACCATGCGCGCGGAAGCTCAAGTAACGGTCGACGAGATCAAGCAGTCGGTCGGGCTGCTGAGGAGGCATCTTTGACTTCGACAAGGCGCGCAAGCGCCTTGACGAGCTCAACCGTCAGGCCGAGGACCCCAATCTCTGGAACGACCAGCAGCGCGCGCAGCGCGTGATGCAGGAGCGCACCGCGCTCGAGGACCAGCTAAACGCAATCTTCCGCATCGAGCGCGAGCTCGACGACCAGCTCACCATGATCGAGCTCGGCGAGGCCGAGAGCGATCAGAAGGTGGTGGCGGAGGCCGAGGCTGCGCTCAAGAAGCTGCGCGCCGACGTCGCGCGCCGGGAGCTCGAGGCGCTGCTTTCGGGCGAGGCCGATGCCAACGACAGCTACCTCGAGGTGCACGCCGGCGCGGGCGGCACCGAGAGCCAGGACTGGGCCAGCATGCTCTTGCGGATGTACACGCGCTGGGCCGAGCAGCACGGCTTCAAGATCGACTGGATCGAGGAGACCGGCGGCGAGGAGGCGGGCATCAAGTCCGCCACCATTCAGGTCAAGGGCCGCAACGCCTATGGCTGGCTCAAGACCGAGAACGGCGTGCATCGGCTGGTGCGCATCTCGCCGTTTGATTCCAACGCACGCCGCCACACCTCGTTTGCGAGCGTCAACGTCTATCCGGTGATCGACGAGCGCATCAACGTCGACGTCAAGGAATCCGACGTGCGCGTGGATACGCTGCGGGCGAGCGGGGCGGGCGGCCAGCACGTCAACAAGACCGAGTCGGCGATCAGGCTCACTCACATCCCGACCAACATCGTGGTCTATTGCCAGAACGACCGTTCGCAGCATCGCAACCGCGCGCAGGCCTGGCAGATGCTGCGCGCGCGCCTCTACGAGCTCGAATTGAAGAAGCGCGAGGAGAAGGCCGCCGCCGACCAGGCTGCCAAGACCGACATCGGCTGGGGCCACCAGATCCGCTCCTACGTGCTGCAGCCCTATCAGATGGTGAAGGACCTGCGCACGGGCGTGCAGACCTCCGATACCTCGGGCGTGCTCGATGGCGACCTCGACGAGTTCATGGCGGCGACGCTGGCGCAACGCGCCTTCGGCACCGGGCCCGGCGCGGTCGAGGACGTGGATTAGCCAATGCCGCGCGTTGCCTTCATCGGGCTCGGACGGATGGGCCATGGCATGGCCGGCCGCTATCTCGATGCGGGCTTTGAGGTCGCGGTCTGGAATCGCAGCAAGGCGAAGGCCGACGATTTGATCGCGCGCGGCGCGCTATGGGCGACGTCGCCGGCGAATGCCGCAGTTGATGCCGATGCTGTCGTCACCATGGTGGCCGACGACGAAGCTTCTCGGTCGGTCTGGCTCGGCAAGGACGGCGCCGCCGCCGATGTGAAGGCGGGCACGCTGGCGATCGAATGCTCGACCGTATCGCATCGGCACGCGCTCGAGATGGCGCGCGAGCTGCGCTCCCGCGGCCTGATCTACATCGATTGTCCCGTCACCGGTCTGCCGGAAGCGGCCGCCGCCGGCAAGCTGACGCTGCTGGTTGGCGCTGATGCAGCCGACCTGGAGAAAGCGCAGCCGTACCTCGCGCCGCTCTGCACCACCATCCGCCATTTCGGCGCGGTCGGCTCAGGCACGGTGTTCAAGCTGATCAACAATTTGATGGGCGCGGTGCAGATCGCAAGCCTCGCCGAGGGCGTGGCGATCGCCGAGCGCGCCGGCCTCGACATGAATCTGGTGGCGGAAGCGCTCTCGACCGGCGCTGTCGCAAGCCCGCAGGTAATCCGCCATTCCAAGCGCATGGTCGCGCGCGATTTCTCCGGCGCGTCCTTCACCGCGGCGCTGCGCCACAAGGATGCCGCCTATGCCGTGGCGTTGGCCGAGGAGTTGCTGCCCGCCGTGCCCGTCAGCCGCGCCGCGCTTGCCGCCTATGAAACCGCGAAGGCCAGCGCGCCAGACGACGACGAAGGCAAGATGATCGAGATCGTCTCGCGGCCGAAGCGCAGGGACTAAATTCAGTCCATTTCCTGCATGGCTTGCGCCTCCTGTTCGCCGCTGATCCGTGCGTGAGGTGGCTCGGCATTTTGGAGCACCCACGAGCTTGTGCATCGCATCATTTGCAACCGCTGTTGACGGCCGCAACGCTCCGGGCGACCCTGTCATATAAGTGTCATCCATGGCGCTGCGGTCGGAGTGATGTCAGGCCAGCTTCCCGTCTACGACCTCGACCATATTCATGATTGCTCCGCGTCCGAGCTGCGCCGGCGCCTTGGCGGCAAGGGAGCGGGCCTTGTCGAGATGCGCCAGAAGCTCTCCCTTCCGGTGCCCCACGCCTTCGTTCTCTCCACCGCCTTATGCCGCCAGTTTCTTGCATCGGGCTGGCCCGACGGCCTGGGCGAGTCGATCGACCGGAAGCTTGCAGCGCTCGAACGCGCGACGCTGCAACGCTTCGGCGATCGCGAGCGGCCGCTGCTGGTCTCGGTGCGCTCCGGCGCGCCGGTGTCGATGCCGGGCATGATGGACACGATCCTCAATCTCGGCGCCAACGCGGTGACGATTGCAGGCCTTGCCGCATGGACTGGTGACGAGCGCTTTGCGCTCGATACCTGGGCGCGCTTCTGCCGGATGTATGCCGCAACAGTGCTCGGCGTTTCGCGCGAGAGCCTCGCTGGCAACCTGCCGCGCGATGCGTCGGTAGCGGTGCTGCGCGCGGATATCGACGGGGTGCGAGACATTTGCGCGCGAGAGGGAACGCCGATCCCGGACGATCCGCGCACGCAACTGCGTGGTGCGATCGAGGCCGTATTCCGCTCAAGCCGCTCGGAGCGCGCGCGGGTTTATTGCGAGCGTGAGGGATTGGGCGAGGAGATGCCGACCGCCGTCCTGGTGCAGGTCATGGCGTTCGGCAATCTCGGCGCGTCGTCGGGCACCGGCGTCGCCTTCTCGCGCAATCCGTCGACCGGGGCCAACGAGACCTACGGCGATTTTCTTGCCAACGCGCAAGGTGAGGATGTCGTTGCCGGCATTCGTGCGAGCCGCCCGCTTGCGGCGATGCGCGAGACCTTGCCGGAGGTTCATGACGAGCTCGGCGATGTGCTGCGGCGTCTCGAGCGGCACTATCGCGACCTCTGCGACGTCGAGTTCACGGTGCAGGAGGGACGGCTGCAGATTCTGCAGGTACGCGCCGGCAAGCGCTCGGGGATTGCCGCGGCGCGGATCGCGATCGATCTTGCGAATGAGGGCCTGATCTCGCGCGAAGAGGCCGTGCGCCGACTGGCGCCCGAGCAGCTGCGACAGCTCAAATCGATGGCCCGGGTGCGCGACGGCGCAACCGCACTTGCCTCTGGTGTCGCGGCGT
>Ga0081455_10004912_pt1 | contig 14813 bp, 13 predicted proteins | sample TabmetS3T2R1_FD_70207 | JGI IMG/M metagenome (GOLD analysis project Ga0081455, IMG submission 70207) | Tabebuia heterophylla rhizosphere microbial communities from the University of Puerto Rico - S3T2R1 | ecosystem: Host-associated > Plants > Roots > Rhizosphere ... | reverse complement strand
GAGGAGGCCCGCCAGTACCAAGGCAAGTTCGTCGAAAGCAATTTCTATCACTACGAGTTCCTGGGTGAGCACTTCAAGACGGTGAAGGGCTACGACGCCTACCAGCAGAAGGCCGAGATCGCGCGCAAGGGCGGCCTCGAGGGCGCGGTCGCGGGCTTCATGCAGGCGGCGAGCTGGGGCACGCCGGACAAGATCCTGCGCGGCCTCGAGGCGCGCCGGAAAGTCGTCGGCGACTTCGAGCTCAACGTTGCCTTCCGCTTCGGCGGGACGCCGTTCGAGGTCTCCAAGCGCGGCCTGACGCTGTTCGCCAAGGAGGTGTTGCCGGTCCTGAAGTCGTGGACGCCGGCCAAGACGGCGCAGGCTGCCTGACCATGCGCTTCAAGAACAAGGTCGCGCTGATCACCGCGGCGGCGAACGGCATCGGTCGTGCGACGGCGGAGATCATGGCGAGCGAAGGCGCCACGGTGATCGCCGTCGACAACCATCAAGGGCGGCTCGATGAAGCCGTGCCGGCGCTGCGCAAAGCGGCCGGTGTGTCCGGCGGCAAGGTGCAGGGCGAGCTCCTGGATGCGCTGGATGCGTCGGAGGTCGACAGGCTGGTGGCGGAGGTGGCGCGCGAGCATGGTCGCATCGACATCCTGGTCAACGCCGTCGGCGGCAGCACCATCATCGCGAAGCCCACGGCCACCACCGAGGAGCTGACGTTGGCCGATTGGCACACGTTGATCGCCTTCAATCTCGATGCCACATTCCTCTGCACTCATTCCGTCATCCCCGTGATGAAGCGGCAGCGCAGCGGCAAGATCGTCAACCTGGCGTCGATCGCCGGGCGTGGCTTGAGCGCCAACAGCTCGAGCGCCTATGCCGCGGCCAAGGGTGGCATCATCGCCTTCACCCGCAAGCTTGCCCATGAGCTCGGGCCCGACGGCATCAACGTCAATGCCATCGCGCCCAGCATCACCTTGACCGAGCGCATCCGTCCGCACTGGGACAAGCGCTCGCAGGCCTCCCAAGCCGAGGAGATCGAACGCACACCGTTGCGCCGCGTCGCCGAAGCCGCCGACCAGGCGAGGGTGATCTGTTTTCTCGCGTCATCCGACGCCGATTTCGTCACCGGCCTCACCATCGACGTGACCGGCGGCGTGTAGCGCACCAGAGGAGGACATCATGGCCGGCAAGGTCGGATTCATCGGGCTGGGCGCCATGGGCGGGCCGATGGCGCTCAATCTCGTCAAGGCGGGCTTCGCGCTGGTCGTTCACGACATCGATGAGGCCAAAGCCGCGCCGCTGAAGGCCAAGGGCGCCGAGGTGGCGGGCTCGGCCCATGCGGTGGCCGCAGCGGTCGACCGCACCATCGTCATCGTCGAGACCACGGAGCAGGCCGAGTCGGTGATCATCGGCGCGCACGGCATCATTCGCGGCGCCAAGGCCGGTCACATCGTGATCTGCATGTCGACCATCGATCCCTTCGCCGCCCAGGGCCTCGCGGATCGCCTGGCCGCAGTGGACGTCGCCATGCTGGATGCACCGGTGAGCGGTGGCACCGGCCGGGCGCAGTCGGGCGAGCTTTCGGTCATCGTCGGCGGCGCACCGGACATTTTCGAGAAGTGCCGCGACCTGTTCGGCGCGATGGGCAGCCGCTCGTTCCATGTCGGTCCGCTGGGCAGCGGTCTTGCCATGAAGCTGGTCAACAACATGCTGGTCCAGGTCAACACCGTCGCGGTCGCCGAGGCCATGGTGCTGGGCGTCAAGGCAGGTCTCGATCCGGAAACCATCTACGAGGTGGTCCGCGTCTCGACAGGCGCCAGTGCGGCCTGGGAGCTGCGCGTGCCACGCATTCTTGCCGGTGACTATGAACCCGGCGGCACGATCGACATCTCCTACAAGGATCAGGAGCTGGAGACCGCCTTCGCCAAGCGGCTGGGCGTGCCGGTGCTGCTCGCCAACCTGACGCAGCAGATCTACCAGATGGCCCGCGCCCAGGGCCTCAACAAGCAGGACGGGTCGGCGATCGTGAAGATCTACGAACAGATGGCGGGCGTGAGCGTGAAGGGCACCGCGCAATGACCACCTTCGTGCTGCTCCACGGCGCCTATCAAGGCGGCTGGATCTTCAAGCCGGTGGCCGAGCGCCTCCGAGGCCAGGGTCATCAGGTGCTCACGCCGACCCTCGACGGCTGCGCCGAACGCAAGGGCCAGATCCGCGCCGGCATCACCACCGAGAGCCATGCCGAGGAGATCGCGGCGCTGCTCTTCTATCAGGATGTCAAGGATGTCGTGCTGGTCGGCACGAGCACCGGCGGCATGGTGCTGGCGAAGGTGGCCGAGCTGGCGCGCGAAAGGGTGGCGCGGCTGGTGTTTGCCGACGCGCTCGCCTTGCTCGATGGCGAAGCACTGTCGGATATCGTCAAGCGGCCGACCGCGGTCGATACCGAGCTGACGAGCGGCCCCTCGCAGCACGATTTCGAGACCCGGCTGTTCGCCGACCTCGAGCCGGCGATGCGGCGCTGGGCGATCGACCGCTGCACGCCGCATCCGATCGGCGTCATGCGCGCACCGGTCAGGTTGGCGCGGTTTTGGGATCAGGCCTGGGACGCCTCGGTGATCTGGTGCAGGCGCAGCACCAACCCGCCGCAGGCCCACCAGCGGCGGACGGCGGATCGGCTGAAGGCACGTTGGCACGAGCTCGATACCGGCCACTATCCGATGCTGACCGAGCCCGAAGCGCTGGTGCGGCTGATTGCCAACGGATGAGGAGAGGGACATGTCGATCGCCACGAAATACCTGTTCATCGTCAGCATGGATGTCGCCAAGGACAAGGAGGCGCTGTTCAACGAGGTCTACGACACCGAGCACGTGCCCTTGCTGTCGAAAGTGCCGGGCGTGCGCGGGGTGACGCGGATGAAGACCGAGCCCGCGACCTTCAACATCGGCGGCGAGCGAAAGGTGCTGGACGGCGGCAGCGAACCGACCTATGTCGCGATCTACGAGATCGACAGTCCCGACGTGCTGCTGAGCAAGGAATGGGCGGAGGCGGCCGAGAAGGGCCGCTGGCCGAGTGAAGTCCGGCCCTTCACCTCCAACCGGCGGCACATCGTGCGGAAGGTGATCTCGCCTTAAGGAGAGGCGAAACCGGAACCTCTCGAACCCGTTGTCGGAGCGAGGGGACTTTCGATTTTGGCAACCAGGAAGAGTCTTCTGGCAGTCGCCATCGGGCTTGCGGTCATGGTGGCCGCAGTCGTTGCGCTCTCCTGGCGCCCGGCGATCGAGCCGATCGCGAATGGCGTGCGCGGCTTCGATCCGAGCTTGGTGGCGCAAGGAGAAAGCCTCGCTTTCATCGGCAATTGCGGGGGCTGCCATACGGCCGATGGCGGCCGCGCCTTTGCCGGTGGGCGCGCCTTGCCAACGCCCTTCGGCATCGTCGTCTCAACGAATATCACCCCGGATGCGGAAACCGGCATCGGTCAGTGGTCGCTCGACGCCTTCAGGCGCGCCATGCGCGACGGTATTGCGCGCGACGGCCGACATCTCTATCCCGCATTTCCCTACGACCATTTCGCCAAGGCGAGCGCTGCCGACATCGACGCGCTCTACGCCTTTTTCATGACGCGTGCGCCGGTCCAGGCGGACGCGCCGGCCAACTGGATGACACCGCCGTTCGGCTTCCGTCCGTTGATCGCCGGCTGGAACCTGCTGTTCCTCGACCAAGGCCCCGTCGCTGACGATCCGGCCCGGCCCGCCGACTGGAACCGCGGCCGTGCGCTGGTCGAGGGCCTGGCCCATTGCGGGGCATGTCATACGCCGCGCAACGCGTTGGGCGCCGAGCAGCGCGACAACGCTTACGACGGTGCCTGGACCGAAGGCTGGTACGCCCCGCCGCTGAATGCCAAATCACCGGCGGTGCAGCCGTGGACCGCCGAGGCGCTGTTCGCCTACCTGCGCACCGGCGTCAGCAAGAGCCACGCGGCGGCGGCAGGGCCGATGGCACGCGTGACGCGCGCTCTGGCCCAGGCGCGCGAGGACGAGGTCCGCGCCATCGCGGTCTATGTCGCTTCCCTGATGGCCGACGCACCGGCCGCGCGCGGCGCGCCGCCCTCGGCGACCAAGGACAATGCCGTCGACGCCGCTCACCCCGAAGCAGCCGTCCTGTTCGCCGGCGCCTGCGCCGGATGCCACGAGCCCGGCGCGCCGATGATGCTCGCCGGCGGCCCGCCGCTCGTCTGGGGCACGCCGCTTCAGGAGGACACGCCGCACAACGCCATCCAGATCGTCCTGTACGGGCTCTTGCCGCCCGCCGGCCGCGCGGGACCCACCATGCCAGGCTATGGCGAGAGCTTGAGCGACCGCCAGATTGCCGACATCACCGCCTACCTGCGGGCGCGTTATACAGACAAGCCGCCGTGGCCAAGCGTCGAGCAGGCCGTCGCCCGCATCCGCAAGGAGAAGGGCGAATGATCTCCCTGACCGTAAACGGAACGACCCATCAGACCGAGGCGGATCCCGACACGCCGCTGCTTTATGTGCTGCGCAACGACCTCGGGCTGAACGGCGCGAAGTTCGGCTGCGGACTGGGCCAGTGCGGTGCCTGCACCGTGCTGATCGACGACAAACCCGTGTTCTCCTGCCTGCTGCCGATTGCGGCGCTGTCCGGCCGCAAGATACGCACCATCGAAGGCCTCGGCACCGGCGACAAGCCTGGGCCATTGCCGGCTGCGTTCGAGGCCGAGCAGGCGGCCCAGTGCGGCTACTGCATCGCCGGCATGATCATGCGGGCGCAGGCGCTGCTGGAGCGCAACAACCGGCCGACCGAGACCGAGCTGCGCGCGCACATGGCGACCAACCTCTGCCGCTGCGGCACGCACATGCGCATCCTGCGCGCCGTGCGCCGCGCGGCGATTGTGATGGGGGGCGGCGTGCGCGGCGACCCGCAGAGCGCGCTATGAGCAGCCCATCATGAGCGGCCTGTCGCGACGGCAGCTGATCGGCAGCGGCGTGCTGGTCGTGGCCTTCTCCCTGTCGCGCGCGACCAAGGGCCAGGAGCTGGACAAGAAACCCGTTTTGGCGGGCAGCCTGGAGAAATCGCCGCGGCTCGAGTCGTGGATTCGCATCGACGCCGAAGGACGTATCTCGGTGTTCACGGGCAAGGCGGAATTGGGCCAGGGCATCAAGACCGCGTTGATCCAGATCGCGGCCGACGAGCTCGCCGTGCCGCCGGCGCGCATCGAGCTGATCACCGCCGACACGCGCCGCACGCCCGACGAAGGCGTCACCGCCGGCAGCCGCTCCCTGTCGGACGGCGGCTCGGCCATCCTCAATGCTGCCGCCAACGTGCGCATGCTGCTGACCGAGACCGCGGCCTGGCGCCTGCTGACCGACGCCGACAAGATCGAGCTGCGCGACGGCGCAGCCTATGCACCCAACGGCGAGAGCCTGGGCTACGGCGAGCTCGCGGCGATGCTGTCGCTGCGCGTCGAGGCCAGGCCCGACGTGCCGCGTCGCGACAAGGGCACGCGCCTGATCGGCACCGACCTGCCGCGCGTCGACATCCCGGCGAAGGTCAGCGGCGGTGCGGCCTACCTGCAGGACATGCGCCTGCCGGCCATGCTGCATGCCCGCGTCGTGCGCGGTCCCAGCGACGGCACGCGCTTGAAGGCGGCCGACGTCGATGCCGTCGCGAAGATGCCGGGGATCGTCCAGGTCGTTCGCGACGGCGGGTTCACCGCCGTGCTGGCGGACCAGGAATGGCGGGCCATCAAAGGCCTGCGGCGCTTGCAGGCGGCCGGTTGGACGCGGCCCGGTGTGCTGTTGCCCGTCGAGGACATGGCTGAAGCGATTCGCCACCTGCCGGCGCAAGATGTGCCCATCTTCGAGACACCCGGAGCACCACCACCGCCGGACGGCAAGACCGTGAAGGCGCGCTATGCGCGGCCGTGCCTGATGCACGGCTCGATCGGGCCGTCCTGCGCCATCGCGCTCTGGGAGAACGGCGGCGTGACCGTGTGGACGCACAGCCAGGGCGTCTATCCGCTGCGCAAGGCGCTGGCCGAGCTGCTGCGGCTGCCGGCCGACAAGGTGCGTTGCATCCATGTCGAAGGCTCGGGCTGCTACGGCCACAACGGCGCCGACGACGTTGCTGCCGACGCGGCACTGGCTGCCCGTGCAGTGGCCGGCCGGCCGGTGCGCTTGCAATGGATGCGCGAGCAGGAGCATGGCTGGGAGCCGCTCGGCTCGGCGATGGTCGTCGAGCTGCAGGCGACCCTCGGCAGCGACGGCCGCATCGCCCAGTGGCGTCACGATGTGTGGAGCGCCACGCACAGCACGCGCCCCGTGAGCGCCGGCGGCCTGCTGGCGGGCCGCGAGGTCGAGCCGCCGTTCCCGGCGCAGATCCCGCGGCCCATCCCGATGCCGGAAGGCGGCGGCCATCGCAACGGCAAGCCGATCTACGTCGTCGGCAACGCCAAGGGCGTCTACCATTTCGTCGAGCCGTCGCCGGTGCGCGTGTCGGCGCTGCGCTCGCTCGGCGCGCACATGAATGTCTTCGCCATCGAAAGCTTCATGGACGAGCTGGCGAAGGCGGCCGGCACCGACCCCGTCGCTTTCCGGCTGGCGCACACCGTGGATCCGCGCGCCCGCGACGTCGTCCAGGCCGCGGCCGATCGTTTTGGCTGGTCACGCCGCATGAAGGGCGGCGACGGCCGAGGCTGCGGCTTCGGCTTCGCGCGTTACAAGAATCTCGCCGCCTATTGCGCCGTGGCCGTGGAGATCGCAATCGACCGTGACAGCGGTGAGGCGCGCATTCCTCGCGTGGTGGCGGCGGTCGACAGCGGCGAGGCCGTCAGCCCCGACGGCATCCGCAACCAGATCGAAGGCGCGATCGTGCAGTCGCTCAGCTGGACACTGCACGAGGCCGTCCCCTTCGACACCACCCGCCGCACCAGCTTCGACTGGAGCGGCTATCCCATCCTGCGCTTCGACGGCGTCCCCGACCGCCTCGAGGTCCATATCATCGATCGTCCGCGCCAGCCTTTCCTGGGCACCGGCGAAGCGGGGCAAGGTCCTGCGGCCGCCGCGCTGGCCAATGCGGTCGCTGACGCGCTCGGCACTCGCATGCGCGACATGCCGCTGTCGCCGGAGAAGCTGAGGACGGTCGTCAGGAAAGCCTGACTCTTGCCGGACCGCGGGCCTACGAGAGCGACAGCTCGCGATAATCTTCCGTCACCACCTGGTCGCAGCGCGCGCGATACGCCGGCGCGCTGCCGCTGTAACGCGCGATGATGCGCGTCTGCTTGCCCTCGACGTTGCGGTTGATGCCGGTCATCCAGGAATCGACCTCGTTGGAGAGCAGGCCCGCGCCCATGGCCTTCACATGGTCGGTCCACGACTTCACGCCGGCCGCCGTCGCCTCCAGGCGGGTGAGCTCGTGCTCGCGCGCATAGGCAATCAGGTCCGTCACCCAGTCGACGTTGTACTCGATGCTGCGCGGGATGTTGCCCAGCGCCGTGTGCGGGCCCATCAGCATCATCATGTTGGGGAAGCCTTCGACCAGCACGCCGAGGAAGGTTTGCGGCCCACCCTTCCACTTGTCCTTCAGGCTGCGGCCGTCCACGCCGCGTATGTCGATACGGTCGAAGCTGCCAGTGATGGCGTCGAACCCCGTCGCGTAGATGATGATGTCGAACTCGTACGCGGCGTCGCTGGTCTCGAGGCCGGTCGCCGTGATGCGCTCGATCGGCGTTTCCTTGATGTCGACCAGCTTCACGTTGGGCTGGTTGTAGACCTCGTAATACTTGGTCTCGAGCGGCACGCGGCGCGTGCCGAAGCCGTGGTTTGTCGGGATCAGCTTCTCCGCTACCGCCTGGTCCTTCACCCGCTGGCGGATCTTGCGCGCCACGAAGTCGGACAGTGACTTGTTCGCGGCTCGATCGATCAGTATGTCGCGGAAGTTGCCCTGCCAGATGCCGAAGCCCGGCTCGCCGTACAGCTTTTCCCAGAACGCCTCGCGCTCGTCGGCCGTGACCTCGAATGTCCCGCGCGGGTCGGGCGTGTGCAGGAAGCAGGAGAAGGTCTCCTGGCAGCGCGCGAAGATCTCGGGATAGCTCGACTTGATCCGCCGCTGTTCCTCGTCGGTGATCTTCCCATTGTGCAGCGGGGCGCACCAGTTGGGCGTGCGTTGGAACACCGTGAGATGGCCCACCGTCTTGGCCACCTCCTGGATGGTCTGAACACCGGTGGCGCCGGTGCCGATCACCGCAACGCGCTTGCCCTCGAAGCTCACCGGCTCCTTCGGCCAGCGCGCGGTGTGGAAGGCTTGCCCCTTGAAAGTCTCGACGCCCTCGATCTTGGGCATGGTTGGCGCCGAGAGAGGGCCGACGGCCGTGATCAGAAAACGCGAGGTGTAGCGGCTGCCGTCCTCGAGGGTGACGTCCCAGCTCCGCGTCTCGTCCTTGTAGTGGGCGGTCGTCACGCGGCTCCGGAGCTGGATGTCGCGCCGCAGGTCGAACTTGTCGGCGACGTGGTTGAGATAGCGCAGCGTCTCGGGCTGGCCGGCGAAATGCTCCGACCAGGTCCATTCGTCGAGCAGCTCCTGCGAGAAGGAGTAGCCGTAGGAGTAGCTCTCCGAGTCGAAGCGCGCGCCGGGATAGCGGTTCCAGTACCAGGTCCCGCCCACGCCGGTGCCGCTCTCGAACACCCGCACCTTGAAGCCGAGATCGCGCAGGCGCAGGAGCTGATACATGCCGGAGATGCCGGCGCCGATGATGATGCAGTCGAAGTCGAACATTTGTTAGGTAAAGATCCCTCGCTGTGCCGGGGCCGGCAACGCGACGTTTTTGCCGCACCTCTGCGACTGCGTCATGGTCGCACCTACTCGTCCACCCGTGATTCCCGAATGCGGCGCGTACCCTGGAACACCGGCTTGAGCGGATCCATCACGAACCGGATGCGCGGCAGGTCGGTGTCGACCGTGCAGCAGGTGCCGACGATCGGCTCGGCCAGCTGCAGGCCAGCCGCGTTCCAGGCGGCCGCATCGAACGCGGCCACCTGCGGCTTGCCGCGCTCGGCCTTGTAGAAGGTGTACTTGGGATCGACCTGGATCAGCATGGGCTGGGTCCGGCCGTCGAGCGGCGCGTTGGCCGCCGTGACCCAGTTAATGTACTGCACGTCGCTGCCGGCGACCGGCTGCGGATCGATCAGCGCGCAGTCGAGGATGGTCTTGCCGTCCTGCCTGACCGTGCCCATGACGCGATCGTGGCGGCGCAGGAACTTCACCTCGCCCGCGCTGACGGGAATGCCCCAGCGATTGCGCAGCTCGGTCGCGGCGGCCTCGCTGCTCGCGACCGCGCCCAGCAGGAAGCCACGCGGATGCGCGCCAGCCCGGCTGCCCAGGCGCAGGGCTGCCAGCGTGAACGGTCCGGCCGGACTTTCCGGATAGCGCGTGACGGCAAAGATCACGTAGGAGGGCAGGGCGGGATGCATCGCCTTGGGGAGCAGCCCGTCGGTCGAGGTGCGCGGCACCTCGACCAGGAGCTGCATCGTCTCGGCCTTGGGCAGTGTCCAGGCCTCGGTGTCGAGGTCGCTCAGCGTCGGCAGCTTCTGCGCGACGGTGGTGAGGTCGAGCGTTCCGTAGAGGGGCATGGTCACTCCGCCGCGGCAACGTCTGCCGGCTTCTTGGCGAACACCGGCATCACTTCCTTCGCGAACAGGCGCAGGCTCGCCATCACCTGGTCCTGCGGCACGACCTCGTTGGCGTTGAGGATGAAGTTGACGCAGTCGACGCCCAGCGACTCCCACCTCTTGCAGGCGCGGATGATGCGCGCCGGATCGCCGTAGCACATGCCCTCGGTCTGCTGCTCGTTGGCATCGGGGCCGGTGGCGGCGCGGCGCAACGCCGGCAGCAGCCCGAGCGACTGGTAGGAGGGCGAGGAGAAGACCTCGCGCGTGGAGATCAGCTGCGTGGCGAGATAGTTGAAGGTGTTGCCGAGCCGCTTGCCCATCTCGACGCCGTAGGTGTTGTCCTCGTGGCAGAACAGGAAGTTGGTGGTGGCGACCTGCTCGTTCACGAAGGCACCGACCGGCTCGCACGACTGGATGCGGCGGCGGTACTCCTTGATCTTGCGCTCCTGCTCCTCGAAGCCCGCGAAGGAGAGCCCGAGGCTGCCCATGCCGCGATCGGCGGCGTCGATCTCGGTGCCCGGGCTGGTGACGGCCACCCACAGCGGCGGATGCGGCTGCTGGTAGGGCTTGGGCAGGATGGTGCGCTCGGGCATCGACCAGAACTCGCCCTGGTACGAGAAGGTCTCCTGCGTCCACATCTTGGGCAGGCAGCGCACGAACTCGTCCCAGCTCTTCTTGGTGATGTCGGGGTTGGCGCGAAAGCCGCCCAGCTCTGTCCAGGTCGCCGACCGTCCGGTGCCGACATGCAGGCGCCCGCCCGACAGCAGGTCGAGCGTCGCCGTGCGCTCGGCGATCTTGATGGGATGGTTGAACTCGGGCACGCAGACCACGATGCCGTGCCCGACCTGGATGCGCTTGGTCACCATGGCGCAGGCGGTGAGGAACAGCTCGGGCGCCGAGCAGTGCGAATATTCCTCGAGGAAATGGTGCTCGACCGCCCACACATGGTCGAAGCCCAACTCGTCGGCGAGCTTCACCTGCTCGAGGCAGTTGTTGTAGACCGTGCGCTCGGTCTCGCGCGTCCACGGGCGCGGCACGGAAATCTCGTAGAACAGGCCGAACTTCATCCGGCACCCTCCCTCGTTCTCTAGGCTCTGACGTGCTCTTGCAAAAACGCTAAGCTTGCCCGCGAGCCGGCGCAACACCACGGTGACATCGGAGGGCGAAACGGAATGGAACGTTTGTTAGGCAAAGTGGCCATCGTCACGGGCGGCGCCAGCGGCATGGGCCGCGCGACGGTCATGCGATTCCTGGCCGATGGGGCCAAGGTCGTGGTGGCCGACCTCAACGAGGCGAATGGTGCAGAGACGATCTCGGTCGCCAAGGCGCAGGGCCACGGAAACAGCATCGCCTTCGTGCGCTGCGACGTCGCCAACGAAGCCGATGTGGCCAACCTGGTCGCGGAAGCCGAGAAGCGCTTCGGCCGTCTCGACATCGTCTATCTCAACGCCGGTGTCGGCGGCGCCTTCGGGCCGATCGCCGAGACCAGCGTCGAGGACTGGGACTACACCTTCGCCGTCCTCGCGCGCTCGGTGTTCCTCGGCATGAAGCATGCCTCGCTCGCCATGAAGAAGCACGGCGATGGTGGTGTGATCCTGGTGACGGCGTCGATCGCCGGCATGGTGGGCGGCGCCGGCAGCCATGCCTACTCGGCGGCCAAGGCCGCCGTCATCAGCCTGATCGAGAACGTGGCCGCCGAGCTCGGGCCGGACCGCATCCGCGTCGTCGGCATCGCGCCCGGCGTCATCTCGACGCCGCTGGTTCATCGCGGCCGGCCGGACAAGTTCGAGAAGCAGTTCAAGCACCAGCCCTGGCCCGACCGCGGCGAGCCCGACTGCATCGCCGACGTGGCCGCCTTCCTGTGCTCGAACGAGGCGCGTTTCATCACCGGCGAGACCATCAAGGTCGACGGTGGCCTGCTCGCGCAAGGCATTGCGCTTTGGGGCACCGGCAAGGATAACACCTTCATGAAAAGTGCGGGCGTCAATCGCGGCACGACCGGGGAGGCCATGGTCGTGCGTCATCTAGGAGCATCGAAGCCATGAGCGAAGCCGAGCGTCTTCACCGTCCTCTGATCGGCCAGCAGGGCTCGCGCCGCTCGCTGAACACGCCCGCCCTGGTGCTCGACCTCGACATGCTCGACCGCAACATCGCCGAGATGGCGGCCTTCGCGACGGCCCACAACGTCAAGCTCCGCCCGCACGCCAAGACGCACAAGTCGGCCGACATCGCCCGCCGCCAGATCGCTGCCGGCGCGCTCGGCGTGTGCTGCGCCAAGCTGGGCGAGGCCGAGGCGCTGGCCGAAGGCGGCATCGAGAGCCTGCACATCACCTCGCCGGTCGTGACGCCGCAAGCCATCGACCGCCTGATCGCGCTGAACGGCAAGGTGAGTGACCTGATGGTGGTCGTCGACCATCCCGCCAATGTCGAGGCGCTGGGTGCCGCGGCAGCAAAGGCCGGCAAGCCGCTGACCGTCATCGTCGACATCGATCCCGGCATCCATCGCACCGGCGTCGCGACGCCCGACGGTGTCGTCGAGCTGGTGCAGAAGGTCAAGCAGCACAAGTCGCTCGCCTATGCCGGCGTGCAGTTCTACTGCGGCAGCCATCAGCACATCGTCGACTTCGGCAAGCGCAAGGCCGCGATCGAGGAGCGCACCGACTATCTCAAGGGCATCGTGGCCAAGCTGGAGGCGGCGGGCCTCAGGCCCGGCATCGTCACCGGCTCAGGCACCGGCACGCACTTCATCGACGCCAAGCTCGGGGTGTTCACCGAGCTGCAGGTCGGCTCCTACATCTTCATGGACCACGACTACAATGTCTGCGACCTGCGCGGCCTCGACAAGCCGACCTTCGAGCAGGCGCTGCAGATCGACGCCCGCGTGGTGAGCGCCAACACGCCCGGCATGGTGACGGTCGACGCCGGGCTGAAGGCGATGGCGACCGAGAAGGGCCCGCCGCCGATCCTGAAAGGGGCCGTCGAAGGCTCGACCACCCGCTTCATGGGCGACGAGCACCTGGCGGTGATCGTTCCCGACGGCCAGCCCGCGCCCGCGCACGGCGAGCAGGTGATCCTGGTGCCGCCGCACTGCGACCCCACGGTCAACATGTACGAGAGCTACCACGTGGTGAAGGGCGACACCCTGGTCGATATCTGGCCGGTCACGGCGCGCGGCCGCTCGCGCTGACCCGGCCAGCTCGGGCGTCCTCGGGCTTTTCGGTTTCTGGCTGTCGAATGTGAAGGGTGAGGAGATCCTTCAATCGCGCGACGTCACGGTCTGCCAGCGCGTCGACGATCAAGAAATGCTCCTTGCACGATTGCTCGATCCGCGCCTGGGAGCGCCACTGCATGATCGGCGTCGTTGGCAGGTCGCCGCGCACGGCGAGCGTCAGCTTCGCGAGCTCCCGATTGCCGCACAGCTCGGTCAGGCGGACGTGAAAGGCTCGGTTGGTGCGATATTTGTCGGCGACGTCGCCATGCCGGGCAGCCGCGGCGAAATGCGCGGCAAGGCGGCGTAGGTCTCTGATGTCCTTGTCGGTCGCCCGCTCGACGATGCCGGGGGCTGTCGCCGTCTCCAGCAGCACGCGAACCTCGATGAGCTCGCGACGGCTGGTCTCATCGATCACTGTGACGTAATAGCCTCGCTGCGGGATTCGCTGGACGATCCCTCTGACGGCCAGGGCCTCGAGTGTGCTGGACGCCCTGGAGGCAGGGCCTCGGCAAACAAACTCGATTGTGTGCAGCGTCATGGCGCCGCTCGGGAACATCAGCGGAAGGCGCGGCATGGCTGAGCAGCGCCATGATGAGGTCGGAGAGCAGGGCAAGTCGTGAAGACTACGGTCTCGCAGATAGTTGGCGGCAGTCGGATTCTGCTCTGATCAGGTCATCTATTTTCTTTTCTTTCTGTTCTTTTCGTGTAAGATTCAAGTGCACAACTGAATCACCTTTCAACAAGCCGGTTTCGAAGCCTTCCGACTCCCGGACGCTACCTTGGTGGCGAATGGCGGTGTAATCGCTTGGCGCAACGACGCAACGGCACCAACGGAACGTTCGCACCCGCGGCCACCACGGCTGCCACGACAACTAGTGGGAGACGAACATGTCCGGATCAAGCGGTCAGGGCGTCCATCCGGTGTCGCGATACAACAGCGGCGGTGTGCTGAGCGCCGACGACGACCAGAACATTTCGAGCCTGTTATCTGGCAACGCTTGGAATGGGACCACCATCACTTACAGCTTCCCGACCTCGTCCACGTTCTATGGCACCCCAGCGACGTATAGCGATCCCGCGCCCTTCAACGGATTTGGTGTGCTGAGTGCGCAACAGCAAGCTGAAGTTCTGAGAGCCTTTAGCCTGGTCGCCAGCTATACCAACCTGACGTTTGCACCGATCACTGAATCAGCGACGCAACACGCCACGACCCGTTTTGCGAACTCGTCTTCCCCACCCACTGCGTATGCCTACTATCCGTCGACTGCTCCGACCGGAGGAGATGTGTTCTTCGGCCAAGCGGGTCAGACCCCCGTAATGGGCAATTTTGATTCCGGACAATGTATTCTGCACGAAATCGGGCATGCGCTCGGCTTAAAACACGGTCAGGAAAGCAGTGTGTTCGGTGTTATGAATCCTGACAGGCTCGACATCGAATTCTCGCTTATGAACTACCCGAACTATATTGGACCGTACGACGGCTTTTCTACAGCGGCCCAATCGGCACAAACGTATATGATGTACGACATTGCTGCTCTTCAATACATGTATGGGGCGAATTTCAGCCAGGTCGGACATAATAACGTTTATACCTGGTCGAAAACGACCGGGGCCACATACATAAACGGCGCCTCACAGGGAACACCATTCGACAATCACATCTTCGAAACGATTTGGACTGCCGGGGCTCATTCGACGTACGATCTCCGCAACTTTTCCCAGGACCAAGTAGACGATATGAATCCGGGCGGCTGGATGAATTTTTCGAACAGCCAGCTTGCCGATCTAAATTTCTCCGCCCCATCGAAACCCAACGGAGAAATCTTCGCTCGGGGCAACATCTACAATGCATTGGAATTCAACGGAGATCCTCGTTCGCTGATTGACAACATCATAACGGGTTCCGGCAACGACATTGTCAAAGGCAATG